>Ga0265327_10002489_pt1 | contig 19327 bp, 16 predicted proteins | sample 41621metaG_FD_202089 | JGI IMG/M metagenome (GOLD analysis project Ga0265327, IMG submission 202089) | Rhizosphere microbial communities from Carex aquatilis grown in University of Washington, Seatle, WA, United States - 4-16-21 metaG | ecosystem: Host-associated > Plants > Roots > Rhizosphere...
CGCCGCGTCGTGGTCGCCCCAGGTGATGAAGATCTTCTGGCCGGTGAGCTTGTAGCCCCCCTGGCCGTCCGGCTCGGCGCGGGTGGTGACGGCGGCGAGGTCGGACCCGGCCTGGGGCTCGGTGAGGTTCATGGTCCCGGTCCATTCGCCGGAGACGAGCCTGGGCAGCACCAGGGCCTTCTGCCGCTCGGTGCCGTGCAGGGCCAGCGCCTCGATGGCGCCCTGGGTCAGCATGGGGCAGAGGCCGAAGGCCATGTTCGAGGCATGCACCATCTCGAACACCGCCAGCTCCATGGCCTTGGTGAGCCCCTGGCCCCCATGGTCGGGATCGGCGGACAGCGAGTTCCAGCCCTGGGCGACGAAATGCTGATAGGCCTCGGCGAAGCCCGGGGCGGCGGTGACCTTGCCGTTGGCGTAGCGGGCGCCCACCGTGTCCCCCTGGCGGTTCAGCGGGGCCAGCTCGTTCTCGGCGAAGGCGCCGGCCGATTCCAGCACGGCGGCGACGGTGTCCTCGTCCAGGTCCGGAAAGGCCTGGCCCACCAGGGCCGGATGGCCGGCCACCTTCAGGGCCAGGGCCAGGCTCTTCAGCGGGGCGCGATAGGTCATGATCGTCTCCTCGTTCTGCGCCCTTTAGGCCAAGCGGCGAACGGCTCCAAGCCTGGGAGGACACCCCGGGCCCCTCCGCCCTCCGCGAACTCCGCCTTTCAAAGGCTTCAAGCGCCGACTTCCCGGGCGGGCCCGTCGGGGGTTCCGCCCCTCTTGCGTCTCAGAACGCCAGCGGACCGTGGTCGAGATGCGGCAGCACGTGGCGGGCGAACAGGTCGGCCTCCGCGGCGTGCGGATAGCCGGAGAGGATGAAGGCCTCCATCCCCAGGGCGCGATAGGCGTTGAGCTTCTTCAGCACCTGGTCGGGATCTCCCACCACCGCGGCGCCGCAGCCCGAGCGGGCGCGGCTGATGCCGGTCCACAAATGGTCCTCGGCATAGCCGTCATGGCCGGCCCCGGCCCGCAGCTCCGCCTGGCGGCGGACGCCATAAGAGGCCGAGTCCAGGGACTTGGCGCGAATGGCCTCGCCCTCGGCGTCGTCCAGCCGGGAGAGCAGGCGGCTGGCGGCGTCCCGCGCTTCGGTCTCGGTCTCGCGCACGACCACATGCACCCGGTAGCCGAACCTCAGCCTGCGCCCGTGCTTTGCGGCGCGGGCGGTCATGTCGTCCACGATCGCCTTTACCGCCGGCATCGTGTCCGGCCACATGAGATAGACGTCGGCAGCCTTGGCGGCGGCCTCGCGGGCGTCCTCGGAGAGCCCGCCGAAATAGAGCGGGACCCGGCGCTTCAGGGTCCTGGAGATTCGCGGCGCCTCGAGCTTCAGCTGGTAGAACTCGCCCTGATAATCAACGGCCTCGCCGCTCAGCAGCAGGTTCAGGAGCTGCATCACCTCCACCGTGCGCCGGTAGCGGGGCGCCGAGGCCAGGGTCTCGCCCGGCAGGTCCGAGGAGATGATGTTCACGTTCAGCCGGCCGCCCATCATCTGGTCGAGGGTGGCGATCTGGCGGGCCAGCTGAGGGGGCCACATCTCGCCGCAGCGCACGGCCAGCAACAGTTTCATCCGCCGCAGCATCGGCGCGATGGCGGCCCCGAACGCCACGGAATCGATCCCGAGCGCATAGCCGGAGGGCAGCAGCAGATTATCGTACCCGCCGCTCTCCGCCGTCAGAGCGATATCGCGGCAGTGTTCGAAGCTGGACTGCAGCCTCGGATCCGGGGCCCCCAGGAACTCGTAGTCGTCGTCGCACAGGGCGCTGAACCAGGCGACCTCGCAGGGGCTCATGGCAGGGGAATCCCCCGGGCGGCGATCAGCACGGCGTACCATTCGGCGCGGGTGAAGCTGAGCTTCAGGGCCTCGGCGGCTTCGCGAATCCGAGCTGGCTGCTGAGAGCCGACAATGGGGATGGCGCCGGAGGGATGGCCCATGATCCAGGCATAGGCCGCCGCGGTCACCGAGACCCCGGCGCGGTCTGCGGCGCGGGCCAGCGCCGCGACCACGGCGCGGGCTCGGTCGTCGGTGGGATTGGCGATCCGGCCGCCCCCCAGGGGCGACCAGGCCAGCACAGCCAGATTGCGCTCCAGGGCCTGGTCCAGCACCCCGTCGGACAGGGGCTCAATGGCCAGGGGCGAGAACTCCGGCTGGGTGGAGGCGAGCGGGAAGGGCAGGTGCGCCTGCAGGGCGGCTGCCTGGGCGGCGGTGTGGTTGGAGACCCCGAACTCGGCGACCTTGCCCTGGGCGCGCAGGGCCTCGAAGGTCTGCGCGATTTCCGCCGGGTGGGCCAGGTGATCGGGGCGGTGGATCTGCCAGAGATCGATGCGCTCGACCCCGAGCCGCTTCAGCGAAGCCTCGACGGCCGAGGCGATATAGGCGGCGCTGGAATTGTAGGGCGTCCCCATCTCGATGCCGCCCTTGGTGGCCAGCACGAAGCGATCCCGAAGGCCCGGCGCCTCGGCCAGGACCCGCCCCAGCAGAGCCTCGGCGGCGCCGAAGGGCTCGCCATTGTCGGGGCCGTAGATATCGGCGGTGTCCAGCAGGTCGAAGCCGGTCTCCAGCGCCGTCTCCACCAGGGTGCGGGCGGCCTTCACATCCTGGCCCTTGAACCGCCACATGCCCCAGGCGATCGGGGCGACGGTAAGGCCGCTCTTGCCCAGCGCGCGGCGGCCATGCGAGAGCGCGGGTCGGGGGTCGGGCTGGGTCAAGACATCCTCCGCGCCGGCTCTGAGGGGATAGGATTATGGAAAGACTTCGCATCGCCCTTGCTGGCGTTGGAATGATGGGTCGCGAGCATATCCGCAACCTGAAACTCCATCCGGAAGCCGAGATCGTGGGCCTCCAGGATCCCGTGGCGGACTCCCGGGAACGGGGGATCCGGCAGCTCGGCCACGAGGTGGCGACCTTCGAGACGGTCGAGCAGATGCTGGCCGAAGCCCGGCCCGATGCGGTGCTGGTGGTCTCCCCCAACCACACCCACCGCCAGGTCCTGGAGCCCTTGTTCGCGGCTGGCGTCCATATTCTCTGCGAGAAGCCGCTATGCACCACAGTGGCGGACGCCCGCTGGGCGGCGGAGCAGGCGGCGATGCATCCCGCGGTGTTCTGGACCGGGATGGAATATCGCTTCATGCCCCCTGCCGCCGCCTTTCTGGAAAGGATCCGGGGCGGCGAGATCGGGCGGCTGGTGCAGTTCTCCGTCCGCGAGCATCGGTTTCCGTTCCTGGTCAAGGTCGGGGACTGGAACCGGTTCTCGGAGAACACGGGCGGCACCATGGTGGAGAAGTGCTGCCACTTCTTCGATCTGATGCGGCTGGTGATCGGGGCCGAGCCGGTGCGGGTCTACTGTTCGGGCGCCATGGACGTGAACCATCTCGACGAGCGCTATGATGGACGGGTTCCCGACATCATCGACAACAGCTTCACCGTGGTGGACTTCGACAATGGCGCCCGCGCCATGCTGGACCTCAACATGTTCGCCGAGGGTTCGCAGGAGCAGGAGGCCCTGACGGCCGTGGGGGACGAGGCCAAGCTGGAAGCCTTCATCCCGTCGGGCGCCCTGGTGCTGTCGCCACGGGTGGGCCTGCGCGAGCCCAAGCGGCCGGTGACCAGCCATGTGGCGGTGGATCCCACGGTCCTGGCGGCCGGCACGCACCACGGCTCCACCTACTACCAGATCGCCGCCTTCATCGACGCCGTGCGCGGCCGGGGACCGGTGCAGGTGACCGCCGACGATGGCCTGAGGGCGGTGGCCATGGGCATGGCCGCGGAGATCAGCGCCCGCGAGAGGCGGGTCGTGGAGATGGCCGAGCTGGGCTTTTGATTTGCGCCGTGCTGCGGCGGCCGGTCGCCTTAGTCCAGCAGCCGGCGCACCGCGCCATCCACCACCGCGCGGGCGTCGGCTGGGGCCAGCTCCTGCTCCCGGCGCAGGCGGGACCAGGTCTCGAAACTCATCAGCAGGTCCAGGGTCTCGAACAGCACTGGGTCGGCGGCGATGTCCGGCGAGACCTCACGACGGAGGATATCCCGCAGGGCCCAGGTCATGCGCGACCCGGCGATCTCGAACATCGGGGAGCGCAGGCGATGGGCGTCGGCGGCGCGCTTGAACGGGGCGATGCGCTCGAAGATGTCGGCGCGGCGGCCCACCAGTTCCAGCACGCGATCGCGCCAGACGGTCGCCTGGATCGGCACCGCGCCGGCCCGGCGCACCTCAACGGCGATCACCTCGATCATCTCCTGATAGAGGCAGTCCATGTCCTTGAAATGCCGGAACACCGAGCGCAGGCCCACCTCGGCCCGGGTGGCCACGGCCTCGGCGCCGGGGGAGATCTCGCCCTGTTCGATCAGGGCCAGCATGGCCGCCACGATCCGGGCCCGACTGTCGGCCGACCGCTGGCGCCGACCGTCTTGCGTTAGGGTTTCGAGCTTCGGATCGCCTGCCGCCAATTGCCGCCTCGTTTTCTTAATGACGGTATCTGATTGGCCTGACGACGCAAGCCGGCCCACATCCCGTCCTGAGGTGATGGTCGGCGCGATCTTCACAAAGGATTAGGAAGCGAGGTTACTTCGACGAACCCCGTTCAGGGCTTGAGGCTGTGGGCCAGGCCAGCCTGGAGCACCACCACCTGGTCGGCGGCCGCGGCCATGGCCTGATGCATCCATCCGGCTTCGTCGCGGAACCGGCGGGCCAGCGCATTGTCCGGCACGATCCCCTGGCCGACCTCGTTGGAGATCAGGATCAGCGCGTCGGCGGGAGAGGCGGCCAGGGCGGCCAGCAGGGACTCCACCTCGGCTTCGATCACGGCGTCGTCCCCCATGAGATTGGACAGCCACAGGGTCAGGCAGTCCACAACGCAGACATCGCGAGGGGCAAGGCCGCGGAGCGTCGCGGCCAGGGCCCGGGGCGCCTCAACCGTGGTCCAGTCCGCGCCGCGCTCGGCCCGGTGACGAGCGATTCGGCGCGCCATCTCGTCGTCCAGGGCCTCGCCCGTCGCCACCATCACCAGCCGTCCGCCGGTCTCCGCAGCCCGGGCCTGGGCGACGCGCAGGGCGTAACCGGTCTTGCCGGACCGGGCGCCGCCGAGGACGAAGATGACACTCATGGGCAAAACAGGGGCACGGTAGGGGGCTCCGATTGACGGCGGGCGGACCTGCGCCTATTCCGCCGCTTGCGACAGGTTCCCCCGCAAGGGGGATGAAAAGGGAACTCAGGTGTAAGACCTGGGCTGCCCCCGCAACTGTAAGCGGCGAGCCCGCGCGTCATTAGCCACTGGAGCCTGGCCTGAAAAGGCCGGTCCCTGGGAAGGCGACGCGCAATGGGCGTTGACCCGTGAGCCAGGAGACCTGCCTGACGCGGTCGTCCTTCGTGGGGTCGGTGGGACCTGACGAACGGGGAGTTATCCCGAGAGGCGACGTCCGTTTGGGCCGTGCGTGAGCGCGGGTCGGAGAGGCGTGTCCCGTCCCCCCGTCCCTCGATGCGCGCCGGTTCGTCGTCGCAGTCGAAGGATATGAACCGATGAAGTCTCTCGCCGCCGCCCTCGCGGTCCTCGCCACAAGCCTCCCGGTCCTGGCCCATGCCGGGGACGACGCCACCCCCACCCCGGACGTCGCCGGCCGCGAGGTCGCCACGGGCGTCAGCGAGCTGGTGGTCACCGCCACCCGCTCCCCCGAGCCGGCCGACAAGGTCGGCCAGTCCGTCACCGTCATCGACCACGCCGAGATCCTGGTGCGCCAGGTGGTGGTGATGTCCGATTTCCTCGCCACCACCCCGGGGGTGAGTGTCGTGCGCAACGGCGGCGTGGGGGGACAGACCACCCTGCGCATTCGCGGCGCCGAGGGCGGCCAGACCGTGGTGGTGGTGGACGGGGTGAAGCTCAACGACCCCACCAGTCCGGACTCCGCCTATAATTTCGCCAACCTCCTGGTGGGCGACGTGGCGCGCATCGAAGTGTTGCGCGGCGCCCAGTCGACCCTGTGGGGCAGCCAGGCGATCGGCGGGGTGGTGAACATCGTCACCGCCGATCCGACCCGGCCCCTGGAAGGCGAGGCGAGCCTGGAGGGTGGGTCCATGGGAACGGCCTATGGTCGCGCCGCCCTGGGTGGGGCCGGCGAGCGCCTGGTCTGGCGGCTGGCGGCCAGCCAGTTCGTCACCGACGGGGTCTCGGCCTTCGCTCAGGGCAAGGAGGCGGACGGCTACCGCAATACCGGCTTCAGCGGGCGGGCCAACCTGAAGCTAACCGACACCGTCTCCCTCGACCTGCGGGGCGTCTGGTCCCGGGGCCGCAATGACTTCGACGGGTTCCCGCCGCCGCTCTACCAGTTTGCCGACGATCCCGAATACGGGATCACCAAGGACCTCACCGGCTATGCAGGGCTCAATTTCGACCTGTTCGGGGGGCGGCTGAAGAGCCGGGCGGCCTATGGCTATACCCGCACCGACCTGCGCTATTTCGATCCCACTCAGGCGGTGACGCCGGTGACCTTCGACGCCCGGGGCGAGAATACAACCCTGGAATATCAGGGGATCTTCCAGGTGACCGACGCCTGGACGGCGACCTTCGGCGCGGAACGGAACCGCTCGACCATGCGCACGGCCTCGCCGTCCAGCTTCGATGCGCATCCCACCCCCGATCATGGCCGTGCCGTCATCGACGGCCTCTATGGCCAGGCCAATGGCGAGATCCTCAAGGGCCTGACCCTTACGGCCGGCGTGCGCCACGACCATCATGACACCTTCGGGGATCACACCCTCGGCCAGCTGGCGGCGGCCTGGGCGCTGAACGACGGGGCGACGGTGTTGCGGGCGAGCTTCGGCCAGGGGTTCAAGGCGCCCAGCCTCTACCAGCTGTTCTCCCCCTACGGAAACACCACCCTCAAGCCCGAGACCGCCGACAGCTGGGATGCGGGAATCGAACAGCATTTCGCGCCGGGCAGCGCCGTGGTGTCGGCCGCCTGGTTTCAGCGGGACACCGACAACCAGATCGACTTCTTCTCCTGCCTTTCGCCCTCAACGCCGCTCTGCGCGGTCGGCGGCGGCCGGTTCGGCTATTACGCCAATATCGCCCGCACCAAGGCCCATGGGGTGGAGCTGACCGGCCAGGCCCACCTGGCGGGGCTCGATCTCGACGGTGACTACACCTGGACCCACACCGAGAACGATGCGCCCGGCGCCAATCACGGCAAGGACCTGTCGCGGCGGCCGGAGCATCAGGCCAACCTCACCGTCAGCCACGCCTTCGGCTTTGGCCTCACCACCTCCGGGACGGTGAGCTATGTGGGGGAGAGCTTCGACAATCCCGCCAACAGCTTCCGGCTGAAGGCCTATACCCTGGTGTCCCTGCGCGCCGCCTGGCCGGTCACGCCGTTGATCGAGGTCTATGGCCGGGTGGAGAACGTGCTGGACGAGACCTACCAGACCACCCGCAACTATGGTGAGCCTGGGCGCGCCGCCTATCTGGGCGTCCGGGCGCGGTTCTAGGAGCGACGCGCATGGCCGCCGAAGACGAGACCAACGCCGCCCACAACACCGCCATGAAGGCGCTCAAGGCCGAGCGCGAGGCCCTGATGGCCGAGAAGACCGCCGAGGCGCCGGGCCTGCTGCTGGTGCATACCGGCGACGGCAAGGGCAAGTCGACGGCGGCGTTCGGCATCGTGGCCCGGGCCCTGGGCTGGGGCCAGAAGGTCGGCATTGTCCAGTACATCAAGGGCAAGTGGATCACCGGGGAGCGGCAGTTCTTCAACCGCTTCCCCGACCAGCTTCGCTGGGAGGTGATGGGGGAGGGGTTCACCTGGGACACCCAGGACCGGGCCCGGGACGTCGCCGCCGCAGAGGCCGCCTGGGCGCTCTCCCTGGAGATGCTGGCCGATCCAGGCCTGGACCTGGTGCTGCTGGACGAGCTCAATATCGCCCTGCGTTACGACTATCTGGATATCGTCCGGGTGGTGGCGGATCTGGAAGCCCGGCCGCGGGACAAGCACGTGGTGATCACCGGGCGCAACGCCAAGCCGGAATTGATCGCCATCGCCGACCTGGTGACCGAGATGACCCTGGTGAAGCACCCCTTCGACGCGGGGGTCCTGGCCCAGCGCGGGATCGACTTTTGAGCTGGCGGCTCACCCGGCGGGGGGCCCTGTCCGCCGGGGCGGGCGTCCTGCTGGGCGGGGCGGGGCGGGCGGCACCCCGGCGCATCGTCTCGCTCAATCCCTGCCTGGACGCGATCCTGGTGCGCCTGGTGGACCGAAGCCGGATCGCGGCGCTCAGCCACTATTCCCGCGATGTCGGCAGTTCCAGCATCGTCGACATCGCCCGCAGCCTGCCGGTCACCTATGGCGGCGCCGAGGAGGTGGTGGCGTTGCGGCCGGACCTGCTGCTCACCGGCAACTTCACCCCCCAGGCCACCCGCGCGGCCCTGGCCCGCATGGGCCTCATCGCCGAGGAGTTCCCGGCGCCCGACACTGTGGCGGCGAGCCTCGCCCAGGTGGGCCGGGTGGCCGCCCTGGTGGACGAGCCGGACCGGGGCGCCGTGCTGGTGGCCGCCATCCGCGCCGCCATCGCCGGGGCGGCCCCGCCACCGGGGACCCCGCCCCTCACCGCCCTGGTCTACCAGTCCAACGGCTTCGCCTCGGCCCGCGGCACCCTGGTGGACGAGATGCTCGGGCGGACCGGTTTCATCAATGTCGCCCCCCGCTATGGCCTCACCCAGACCGGCGACGTCCCGCTGGAGAGGCTCATCGCCGATCCACCGGATGTGCTGCTGGCCGGGCGGGGACATCCGGGGGCGCCCAGCTGGGCCGACCGGGTCTTGCGCCATCCCGCCCTGTCCCAGGTGGCCGGGCGGATGCGCCGCGAGGTCTTTCCCCAGACCCTGATGAACTGCGGCGGGCCGGTCTTGATCGAGACCGCCCGCACCCTGGCGGCCGCGCGGAACGACGCTCTGAGGCGGCGGGCATGAGGCGGCTTCGTCTTCCCTGGGTGATCGCCGGCCTGGCGGTCGTGGCGCTGGTGCTGGCCCTGGCCAGCCTGTCGGTGGGACGGGTGTCCGTGCCCTGGGCGGCCTGGTTCGAGGCTGACGATCCGCGCGCCGCCATCATCTTCGGCCTGAGGCTGCCGCGCGCCGTGCTGGGCCTGCTGGTGGGCGCGGCGCTGGGGACGTCAGGGGCGGCGATGCAGGGCTATACCCGCAATCCCCTGGCGGATCCCGGCGTGCTGGGGGTGTCAGCCATGGCCGCCCTCGGCGCCGTCCTGACCCTCTATTTCGGGCAGGCCGCCCAGGCCCCGTGGGTGCTGCCCCTGGCGGCCATGACCGGGGCGGTAGGGGGCGTCGCCCTGCTGCTGGCTTTGTCGGGGGCCGGCTCGAGCATCGTCACCTTCATCCTGGCCGGCGTGATCCTCAATACGGTGGCCGGCGCCGGTGTGGCCCTGGCCCTGACGCTCGCCCCCAATCCCTGGGCGGTGAGCGAGATCATCGACTGGCTGATGGGCTCGCTCGCCGACCGCAGCGTCGACGATGTCCGTCTCGCAGCGCCCTTTATCCTGGCCGGCTGCGGGATCCTGCTGATCACCGCCCGGGCCCTGGACGCCCTGACCCTTGGGGAGACGGGCGCGCGGTCCCTGGGGGTCGATCTCGGCCGCACGCGACTGCTGCTGGCGATTGGCGTGGGCCTGGCCACAGGCGCCAGCGTGGCGGCCACCGGGGTGGTGGGGTTTGTCGGCCTGGTGGTCCCCCACCTGTTGCGGCCCCTGGTGGGCGGCCGGCCCGGCGCCCTGCTGATCCCCAGCGCCCTGGGGGGCGCGATCCTCACCGTGGCGGCCGATATCCTGGTGCGCCTGACCCCGGCGGCCAATGAGGTCAAGCTGGGGGTGGCCATGGCGGCCCTGGGCGGCCCCTTCTTCCTGGCCCTGCTCATCGGCCTGCGCCGGAGGATCGCATGAGCCGGCTGGAGGCCCGCCACCTCGAGGTCCGCCTGGGCGACCGGACCGTGCTGGACCGGGTCGGCGCCGCTTTCGCCCCCGGCCAGGTGACCGCCGTGCTGGGTCCCAACGGGGCGGGCAAGTCGACCCTGTTGTCCTGCATCGCCGGTTTGCGCAGTCCCGACGCGGGCGAGGTCGTGTTGGACGACGTTCCCCTGGTCCAGCTGTCGCCCCGCAAGCGTGCTCAGCGCATCGGTTTCATCGCCCAGACCCCGGAGATCGCCTGGGCGGTCGAGGCGGCGATCCTGGTGGGCCTCGGACGGATCCCCTTCATCGGAGCCCGGGGCCTGTCCCGGGAGGACGCCATGATCATCGACCGGGCCATGAGCCAGGCCGGGGTCACCGGCCTCGGCGAGCGCGACGTCTCCACCCTGTCCGGCGGCGAGCGCGCCCGGGTGCTTATCGCCCGCGCCCTGGCCGGGGAGCCGGAGTGGTTGCTGGCCGACGAACCCATGGCCGGCCTCGATCCTGGCCATCAGCTGGACGCCGCCGACCTGTTCCGCCGCCTGGCCCACGAGCAGGGCTGCGGCGTGATCATCACCCTGCACGACCTGACCCTGGCGGCGCGGATGGCCGACCGCATCCTGGTCCTCGCCCGCGGACGGCTGCTGGCGGACGGCCCGCCCCAGGCTGCGCTGACCCCCGCCGTCCTGGCTGAGGCCTACGGAATCGACGCCCGCCTCGCCCTGGGTCCCTCGGGTCCGTCCATCGAGATCGCCGGTCGGGTTCGCTGACATGGCGGCGCTGATGCTGCAGGGCTGCGGCTCGGACGTGGGCAAGTCGGTCCTGGTGGCGGGGCTGTGCCGGTTGTTCGCCAATCGCGGTCTTCGGGTCCGGCCGTTCAAGCCGCAGAACATGTCCAACAACGCCGCGGTCACCGCCGACGGGGGCGAGATCGGCCGCGCCCAGGCCCTGCAGGCCCTGGCCTGCCGCACCCCGGCCACGGTGGACATGAATCCGGTTTTGCTGAAGCCGCAGTCCGATGTGGGCGCCCAGCTGGTGGTGCGGGGTCGGGTGGCGGGGACCTGGGACGCCGGACCTTATCAGCAGCGCAAGGCGGGCCTGCTGGAGGTGGTGCTGGAAAGCTACCGCCGCCTGGAGGCTGAAGCGGACCTGGTGCTGGTGGAGGGCGCCGGCAGTCCGGCGGAGACCAACTTGCGGGCCGGGGACATCGCCAATATGGGCTTCGCCCGGGCCGCGGGCGTGCCAGTGGTGCTGATCGGCGACATCGACCGCGGGCATGTGATCGCCGCCCTGGTGGGCGCCCATGCGGTGCTGGAGGCCGAAGACCGGGCGATGATCCGCGGCTTCCTGATCAACAAGTTCCGGGGGGACCCGGCGCTGTTCGATGCGGGCCGGGCGGAGATCGTGGCCCGCACCGGCTGGCGGGACCTGGGCATGGCGCCCTGGATCGCGGCCGCGCGACGCCTGCCCGCCGAGGACGCGGTGATCCTGGACCGGGCCGCGCCTCGCCAGGGCCGCCCGGTGAGGATCGTGGCGCCCCTGCTGTCCCGCATCGCCAATTTCGATGACTTCGATCCGCTAATCGCCGAGCCCGGGGTGGCGTTCGCCTTCGTTCCGCCCGGCGCGGCCCTGCCGGGTGACGCCGACCTGGTGATCCTGCCGGGGACCAAGGCGACCCTGGCGGACCTGGCCTTCCTGAGGGCCCAGGGCTGGGACATCGACCTGGCCGCCCATGTCCGACGCGGCGGCCGGGTGCTGGGGATCTGCGGTGGTTTCCAGATGCTGGGACGCCGGATCGCCGACCCTGCAGGGCTCGAAGGGCCGCCGGGCGCCGCAGACGGGCTTGGTCTGCTGGACATCGAGACCGTGCTCGGCGGCGACAAGGTGTTGCGGCCCGCCAACGGTCGGATCGCGGGGACGGAGGCGGCGTTCGAGGGCTATGAGATCCATATGGGCCGCACGACGGGGCCGGGCCTTGAGAGGCCCTGGCTGATGCGCGGCGACGGATCGCCGGAGGGGACGGTCTCCCCGGATGGACGCATCGCCGGCGGCTATGTGCACGGCCTGTTCAATCTCGCTTCAGCGCGTGGCGCCCTGCTGGCGGCGCTTGGCGCGGCGTCTGACGGCGGTGATCAGGCCGACCGGGTCGACGCCGCCCTGGACGAGCTGGCGGGCGAGCTGTCAAAGGCCTTCGATATCCCAGCTCTCGCAGCCCTGGCCGGTCTTACATGATCCCTGACATCACTCCTCTCGACCGGTCCCGCGAGCGTGACCTGCAGGCCCTGATCGACGGCAAGGCCAAGCCCCTGGGCGCCCTGGGTCGGATCGAAGACCTGGCGGTGCGCCTGGCCCTGATCGGCGGCCGTCCCGACCCATCCTGCCAGCCGGCCCTGCTGCTGGTGTTCGCCGGCGACCATGGGCTCAACGCCTCGGGGGTCTCGGCCTATCCTTCGGCGGTGACCACGGCCATGGTGGCGACCTTGCTGGCCGGCAAGGCCAGCGCCAACGCCTTCGCCCGTTCGGTGGGGGCGGAGGTGCGGGTGGTGGACGCCGGGGTCGCCTCCGAGCTGGCGCCGCATGCAGGTCTGGTGGACGCCAAGGTCCGGGCCGGAACCCGCAACGCGCACCTGGAGCCGGCGCTCACCGCAGAGGAGGTGGAAGTCGCCCTGGCCCGCGGGGCGGCGATCGCCGTCGCGGCGGCGGATGAGGGGTTCGAGGTGCTGCTGCTGGGGGAGATGGGGATCGGCAATACGGCCTCGGCCGCATTGGTCGTCCACCGCCTGGCGCCGGCGCCGCTCGAGCACTGCGTCGGCCCGGGGGTCGGTCACGACGAGGCCGGGATGGCCCGCAAGCACCGGGTGCTGCACGAGGCGTCGGCCCGCTCGGCGGCGACCGAGGTGCGGGAGGTCCTGGCCGAGTTCGGGGGTCTGGAGATCGCCATGATGGCCGGCGCGATCCTGGGCGCCGCGGCGGCGCGCATACCGGTCCTGGTGGATGGCTTCATCTGCGGCGCCGCGGCCCTGGCCGCCGTCCGCCTTGCGCCCGAGGCGCTGGACTATTGCATCTTCGCCCACCGGTCGGCCGAGCCGGGCCATGCGGCGGTGCTCGACGCCCTGGGCGCCCGGCCCCTGCTGGAGCTGTCCCTGCGCCTGGGGGAGGGGACCGGCGGATTGCTGGCCCTGCCCCTGCTGCGGGCGGCCTGCGCCCTGGTCGCAGATGTCGCAAGTCTCGAGGATGTCCTGGCCGGGCGAATCTGACCACGTTCCCGCCGCATGCGCCGTCAGTTCCTGCTGATGGTCTGCGCGGTCCAGTTCCTCACCCGGCTGCCGACGCCGACCCTCGCCCACTACCAACCCGACTGGGTCGCCCGCGCGGCCCGCTATTTCCCGCTTGTGGGTCAGCTGGTTGGCGCCATTGCCGCGCTGGTCCTGGTGGGCGCCTCGACCCTGTGGGGCGGCTGGGTTCCGGCCCTGCTTGCCCTGGCCGCCAGCGTGCTGGTGACCGGGGGTTTCCACGAGGACGGGCTGGCCGACACCGCCGACGGTCTGTTGGGAGGCCTCGACGGGCCTTCGCGCCTGTCGATCATGAAAGACAGCCGGATCGGCACCTATGGGGTGCTGGCCCTTGGCCTGGTGACGGCCATCAAGGGCGCGACCCTGGCGGGGATCGAACCCCTGCCCGCCGCCCTGTCCCTGGTGGCCGCACATGGCGGAGGACGGGCCGCCGCCGTGGTGGGCATGCGCCTGCTGCCCTATGCCGGGGAGACCTCCGCCTCCAAGTGGCGGCGCTCGGCCGACGCGCCCAGGACGGGCGAGATGGCCCTGGCCCTGCTGTTCGCCGCCTGGCCCCTGCTCCTGATGCCGGTCTCGGGGGCCGTGGCCGGCCTGGTGGTGGGCGCGGCCCTGGCCTTCGCCCCGGCCCTGGCCGGGCGCCGGCTGGTGGGCGGCCAGACCGGCGACATCCTGGGCGCGGTGGAGCAGCTGTTCGAGCTGGGCTTCCTGCTGGGGGCGGCGGCGGCGGCCTCTCAGGGCGCAACGGTCTGGCGGCCCTAGGGGCTGTTCCCATTCCGGCCGGCGGGAAATGCTACGGGCGCGCCGGGGCCCAGGCGCGTCTGTTCCAAAATAATTCGGCGAAACACCACTCTCGCGGGTGATTACTGCTTTTTTCACGCCTCTCGCGGCATGACTCTGGCGCAGGAGCGAATCGCATGGCGTCCACGGGGGATCGCGGTCTTGAGGCTCGGCTGGCCCGCGTCGCCCGGGTCACGCCGCACGCCGTAAGCCTGCTGGACGTGGCCGGTCGGATCGACTGGGTCAATGACGGCTTCACCGCCATGACCGGCTACAGCCAGGATGAGGCCCGCGGACTCACCGTCGCCGCCCTGCTGGCGGGCCCCTTCACCGACCTGGAGGCTCTCAACGCCATCCGGGATCAGCTGGGCGCCCAGCAGGGGGTGCGGGCGGAACTGCAGCTGATAACCAAGTTTGATCGCGCCTACTGGGCCGATATCGACGCCCGGCCAACCTTTGACGCCCAGGGCGTGCATGACGGCTTCCTGGCCATAACCACCGAAATCACCCCGGCCAGGGACCTGGCCGATCGGCTGAAGGCCAGCACCGCCTCGCTGAGATCTGCCGGCCGGCTGGCGCGTCTGGGCGCCTGGGAAGTGGACCTGGTCAGCCGGACGGTGCGCTGGAGCGCCGAGCTGTGCGCCATGCTGGGGCGCCCCGACGCGGTCGAAAGCCTCGAAGATTCAATGGGCGCCTACCATCCCGATGATCGCGAGCGGGTCTGGGCCAATGTGGGGGACGCGATCGAGAGCGGCCGGCGGGTGGATTTCGAAGCCCGTGGCGACAGTCCGTCCGGGACGGAGCTATGGCTGCGGGTGATGGGCGAGCCGGAAATGGTGGAGGGCCGCTGCATCGCCTTGCGGGGCGCCTCCCAGGACATCACCGCCCAGCGCCGCGCCCATGCCGAACTGGCGGAGTCCGAGCGGTTCAGCCGCGGCGTGATCGACGGCCTGGCCGCCCTGCTCATCGTCATCGACAAGGACGGCCGGATGATCGAGGCCAACAAGGCCTTCCGCGCCCTCGGGACGCAGCTTACCCGGCGTGACCCCTATCCCATGGGTGGCAACCTGTTCGATGTCCTGGCCCGCCTGCCGGGCAGCCACGGGCGCGCCCTGACCCGCGGCATCCAGTCGGTCCTGGCCGGCGAGAAGACCAGCTTCACCCGGGCCTATTCATCCCTCAGCGGCGAATGGTTCCGCCTTTCCGCAGCCCGGTTCGATGGCGAAGGCCCGGTCCGCTGCGTGGTGTTCACCCAGTCGATTGAGGACCTCAAGCGTTCGGAGCGACGTCTGCGCGATCTCAACCAGCGGCTGCAGAAAGCCCGGGACGAGGCCAACGCCGCCAGCAACGCCAAGTCCGCCTTCCTGGCCACCATGAGCCACGAGATCCGCACGCCGTTGAACGGGGTGCTGGGCATGGCCCAGGCCATGACCCGCGACGAGCTCTCGCCGGTCCAGCGGGACCGGCTGACGGTCGTCCGCCAGGCCGGGGAGACCCTGCTCGCCCTGCTCAACGATCTCCTCGACCTGTCGCGGATCGAGGCAGGCAAACTGGAGCTCGAGGACGGGATCATGGATCTCGACCAGATGCTGGGCGGCGTGCAGGCGACCTTCACGACCCTGGCCAGCGAGAAGGATGTGAGCTTCCGGCTGGAGCTGGAAGAGGCCGCCCTGGGCGTCTGGCGCGGGGATCCCACGCGGGTGCGGCAGATCCTCTACAATCTGGTTTCCAATGCGGTGAAGTTCACGGCGCGGGGCGAGGTCACGGTGAGGGTAGGATTCGAAGCGCCCCACCTGATCTTCGAGGTCGCCGACACCGGGCCCGGCATTCCCGCCGATCGCATTGGCGCCCTGTTCCAGAAGTTCGTCCAGGCCGACACGTCCACGACGCGGCGCTATGGCGGCTCGGGCCTCGGCCTCTCCATCTGCCGCCAGCTCAGTCAGATGATGGGCGGCGACGTCGAGGTGCGCAGCGAGGTCGGGCGGGGCTCCGTCTTCACCGTCCGCCTGCCTCTGGTTCGCGGCGCCGCGTCGGAGATCGCCGCCATGCCCGGGACCCAGCCCGGCCCCGAGCTTGACCCCGCCACCGCCGCCCTCAGGGTCCTCGCGGCCGAGGACAATCCGATGAACCAGCTGGTGCTGAAAACCCTGCTGGCCCAGGTGGGGGTGGTGGTGGAGTGCGTGGCCGATGGGCGCGAGGCCGTGGCGGCGTGGGCCGGCGGCGAGTGGGACGTGATCCTGATGGACGTGCAGATGCCGGTGATGGGCGGCCCGGAGGCGGCGCGTGAAATCCGCGCCCGGGAGACGCGTGAGCATCGCCGGCGGACCCCGATCATCGCGCTCACGGCGAACGCCATGGAGCATCATCGCTCGGAATATATCGAGGCCGGCATGGACGCTCTGGTGCCCAAGCCCCTGGAAATGGAGCGCCTGATCCAGGCCTTGCAGTCGGTGCTGGCCGCGACGCCGCCGGAGAGCCGGCTCCAGGCCCAGGGCTAGCGGGACCTTCCGCAAACGGAGGCGGAGCTACGCCTCCGGCCCGAAGTCCGGCGTGAAGCGGATATTGTCTGCGGCCAGACCCTGAAGCACCACTTCGCGGCCGCCGCTGCGGATCATCCATTCCAGGCGATGGTCGCGGTATTCGCGCCGGAACAGGCCCAGCTTCACCAGCTCGGCCACATTGGTCATGGTGGAGGCCCGACTGGAGGCCTGAGCCTCGGCCATGGTCGCAGCCACCGTGGGGCGGGCATTGGCGCGGGCGAGCCAGTCGGACAGCCTCGTGCCACGCGCCGGCGGATTTCCGTGGCCCACTGAACCGTTCAGGAAAGGCGCCACCGCCAGGTCGCCCCAGCCGAACGCCTCGCCATTGAACCAGGGGCGGTCGCCCAACTGGTCTTCCAGCCAGACATAGAAGCCCTCGGTCTGCCGGGCGGCCTGGGCGGTGAGGGCTTCTGCGAGCTCTCCCTCGGCGCGCCGGAACCAGCGGATCTCCGACAGGCCCCAGTTGATCGCCTCGAAGTGGGTGTCCATCACCTCTTCCAGCATCCGCACCCGCGCGCGGTCGGCAGGGGTGGCTGGGAGCAGGGCCGGGTCGGGCCAACAGTCCTCGATGTATTCCAGGATGATCGTGGAATCGAATACCGAGACCTCGCCGTGCACCAGGGCCGGGACCTCGGCGCGGGGATTCGCCTTTACGAAGGCCCCCTGGGCGCCTCCCGCCCCCATGCCGGCCGGCAGCGCTGCCTCGAAGGCCTGGCCCTTCTCCCGCAGCGCGATCTTGACCTTCTGGGCGTAGGGCGACAGCGGGTGGTCATAGAGGGTGAGCATGGCGGGTCTCCCGTGGGCCTGGCTTTTCTCACGAGGCCGCGAGGACCCCGGGGAAGTCAATCGCCTCGCCGGGCCTTGGCCAGGAGGGCGGGAAGGGTCGTCGCCATGGCCTGGGCGAAAGCGGCGTTGTGGGTCAGCAAGGCCTGGTGCCCGGCGCCGGGAATGACCACCAGCGCCTTGGCGGGCGCCGTCATCCGGTCGAGCCAGGCCCTGGCGTGGTCGGTGGGCGAGGTCAGGTCGTCAACGCCCTGGACGATCAGCACCGGCACGGAAAGCGTCCGGCCGAACCGCTGGTAGTCGGTGGTCCAGACCTCGCGCTCCAACGCCGTCTCCCGATAGGCCGAACGCCCGCGCGACAGGGCCTGCAGGTCGGCGATGGTCCAGTGGGGCGCGCTGAGCGCCGCTTTGATGGCGTCGCCGTCGGACACCGATGGGCCGCGATAGGGGGTCGAGACCGCCCAGAGCTTTCCCGACGCCGCCGCGCGGTCTCGCCAGGGCGGCGGGCCGACCGCGTTCAGCGCCGCCAGGGCGTTGGCGTCTCCGGCTGCCTGCGCCCCGGCCAGCAGGTGGGCGTAGTCCCAGACGTCGCGTTCGGGCTGGGCGCTGGCGGCCTGGCCGGTTCCCACATAGGCGGCGTAGAGGTCGGGCAGGGCTTCAACCATGCGGACCCCGAGGTCGGAACCCCAGGACCAGCCCAGGAGAATGATCCGCCGCCTGTGCAGGTGAGCGCGGAGATAGTCGCTGACCGCGACGCCGTCGCGGACCATGGCGGCGATGTCCAGGCTGGGATCGACCTTGCCGTCAGCATGGGCCAGCGTCTTGCCCGCCCCGCGCTGGTCCCATTGCACGACCACATAGTCGCGCTCCAGCGGGGCCATCCACGCGACCAGGTGGCTGATGGCCCCGCCGGGGCCGCCGTGAAGCACCAGGACCACGGGTTTCGTGCGGTCCTGGCCGCGGATGGTGATCCACTGGTCCTGGCAATTGATCGGTACGAAGGCCGCTTCGTCGATCCCGCGCGTCGCCGGAATGGCCTGGCTATCGGCCGCCTCGCGCCGCGCGATTTCCCGGCAGCTCGCCGCCGCGCCTGTCGCCAGGCCAAGCGCCAGCGCCAGGGCCAGCAGGCCCTTTCCAATCCCAATTCCCATGATGGTCTCCGAGGCGGGTGCGTCCGGCCCTTTGCCGCAGGCTGGCGCCGGGCCCTATCAATTACAAGTGTAATCTTCACATCGCGACTTGACGATCTCGCGCTGAACCGGATGTTCGGCCCAACAACTGTTTGAATGGGGAGCGACGACCATGGGCTACAAACCCTTCGACCTGACGGGCAAGGTGGCCCTGGTCACCGGCGGCAATGGCGGCATCGGCTTCGGCATGGTGGAGGCCATGGCCCAGGCCGGCGCCGATGTGGTGATCTGGGGCTCGAACCCGAAAAAGAACGCCGACGCCGAGGAAAAGCTGAAGCCCACGGGCGTGAAGGTGCTGACCCAGGTGGTGGATGTGGCCGACGAGACGGCCGTGAAGGCCGGCATGGCCGAAGCGGTGGCGAAGATGGGCCGGGTTGACACCGTGGTGGCCAATGCCGGGATTGGCGGCGGCGCCCCCAGCTTCTCCGAATTCTCCACCGAGACCTATCGCAAGGTGCTGTCGGTCAACCTCGACGGGGTGTTCTTCACCTTCCGCGAGGCCTGCAAGCACATGGTCGAGCGGGCGGGGTCCGGCGACAAGGCCGGCGGCAGCCTGGTGGTCATCTCCTCCCTGTCGGCCCTCGACGGCGCGGCCCGCAACGAGGCCTATGCCGCCACCAAGGGCGCGGTGATCTCGATGATCCGCGCCATTGCGGTGGAACACGCCCGCTACGGCGTTCGCGCCAACGCCATCCTGCCAGGGTGGATCGCCACCGATATGACCGCCGGCGCACAGGGGTCGGACAAGTTCAACGACTCGGTGATCAAGCGGGTCC
>Ga0265327_10002490_pt1 | contig 19325 bp, 7 predicted proteins | sample 41621metaG_FD_202089 | JGI IMG/M metagenome (GOLD analysis project Ga0265327, IMG submission 202089) | Rhizosphere microbial communities from Carex aquatilis grown in University of Washington, Seatle, WA, United States - 4-16-21 metaG | ecosystem: Host-associated > Plants > Roots > Rhizosphere >...
TTCGTCGAGCAATCGCTTTTCCTCGTGCGTCAGCGACCCAAACCCCTGGCTGTTAATCTTGTCCAAAATCCGGTCCACCTCCGACCGCAGCCCGGAGCGCTGGTTGAGGTTGAATTTCACCCCCGGGGTCGGCGCCTTGGCCTGGCTTCGCCGGCGCAGCCAGGCGGGCATCTTGAAGAGCGAAAAGGACGCCCGGTCCCAGCCGTCGTGGGAATGGAAAAAACGGTAATAAACCCAGCCGGCGAGCATGCCGCCCAGGTGCGCGGACGGCGCCAGTCCGAACGGCGCCGGCGAGCCGAGGATTTCGTAGAGCACGAGGCCGAAGAGGTCGAGGAACAGCAGGCCGAAAATCAGGTGCTTCGGACGCAACGCGACCGGCACCAGCAGGAACGACAGCTGGTGATCGGGGTAAACTCCGGCCAGCACCACGAACAGCCCGAGGACACCCGCCGTGGCGCCGAAGTGCGCGCCGCCGTTCACCCAGTGCACCGCGGTCCAGACCAGCGCGCCGGTCAGCAACGAGGTGAAAAAAACCACGAGCAGGCGTTTCGAGCCGAGCACCGGCGTCAACTCGCGGCCCAGGAAATAGAGCGAGCAGGCGATGAACAGGATGTGAAACGGGTTCGAGTTGTCGTGAATCAGCGCGTGGGAGAGGGGCGTCCAGAGGTGTCCCGCGCGCAGCGACGTTGTGGTCAGGACCAGATCGCTCACCAGTTTCTGCCCGGCCGGCCACCACGGCGACAGCAGCACCAGTTCGAGCACGAAGGCCGCGCCGATGATTGCGATCAGCCAGATGTGCGCACTCGTCCGCTCGCGCGGGTAGTTTTCGTTCATGTATGGCCGGTCGGAAAGCATCTTGGGGAAAGCTATCTTTTAATGGCCCAAAGACAAGCCCGCGCAGCTTTTGTGGCGTCCTAATTTGGCTTTGGGAAGAGCCCGGAACGCCCGCCGATGGAGTCCCGCAATTGGGATTGCGTCGAGGGCGCAGACCCGGCGTCCACGACGGGCCAAGCCGGTCTTGCGCTGACCGTTTCCTTCGAGGCGTTCTCTGGGCGGGCTCGACGGGCGCCAGGGTTAGCGGATTTGCCTGGGGGGCGGCGTCCGCGTGTGACCGCTGGGCAATGCTTCAGTTTGGTGGAACGCGGCCTCTGGACGCGTTGTGTCCAAGCCGAGCGCGTCCGGAGGCTGCGCTCCGCCTCCACTCGGTCAGAGAAACTGACCCACCGCCGACCGCTGGGCAACACTTGACAGGGCAGAGGATTATCGTTGATTGAACCAAATGGCCAACAAAGCAGACAAATGGAAGGAGAACGCCGCGGGGAAGTTTTACGTCGATCAGCAGTGCATTGACTGCGATCTTTGCCGCGAAACGGCCCCGGCGTTTTTCACCCGCTTGGATGAGGGTGGCTATTCCTTCGTGCACAAGCAGCCGACGGCTGAGGACGAAATCGCGCTTTGCATGGAGGCGCTCGAGGGCTGTCCGGTCGAAGCCATCGGCAACGACGGCGAGGAATAATTATCTGCCCGAATGGGCGCGGGATTTTGTGGAGACTTATGGTTAATCAAAAATTGCGCTCCCTTAACCAGCCGGGTTCGGATTGGCCGCGGGGGTGGCAGCGGCCGGCCGCCTGGCTGCTTGCGGCGTTGGCGGCGAGCCGCCTGGCGGCCGCCGATGACTCGCCGGACTACAAGCTGCCCGATTTTGCGGTGTATTCGCCGATGGTGGCGAACCAGGAGCCGGTGGCGTCCATCGCGATGCCGGTCTCCGTCCTGCGCTTTGAGCCGCGGGTCGACCTCGAGGCGCGCAATCTGCCGGAGGCGCAGGCCGATGTCACCATTCGCGGCGGCATTTTCGAGAACAGCGGCTTCAAGGTGGGGGCCCTCTCGCTCTACGATCCGCAGACGGGGCACTACTTCGCCGAGATCCCGGTGGCGCCGCAAATGCTCGGGTCGCCGGCAATCCTGACCGGTGCGGCCAACGCGATTGCGGGCTTCAACGCCAACGTCGGAACCGTGGCGTACGACTGGCGCCGGATCGAGCCGCGCGCGGAAGTCACCCTCGCGGCGGGCGACCACGGCTACAATCGCCAGGGCATCTATCAGGGCATGATCATCCCGGGCACGTGGGCCGGGGAACAGGCGGCCGCCGACGTCGAATGGTCCCGCTCGCAGTCCGACGGCTCCGTGCCGTACGGCGATCACGATTTCCAGCGTGTCGCCGGGCGCGTGCAGCTCCGCGATGCCGACAGTCAGACGGACCTGTTTGCCGGCTACCAGCGGAAGTTCTTTGGCTGGCCGAATCTCTACACGCCCTTCGGCTTTGACGAGACGGAGGACCTGCAAACCGTGCTGCTCTCCGCCAACCATCGCTGGCAGGATGCCGCCGGTAATCATTTTGAGCTCGGCGGCTACTATCGGCGGAATCGCGACGACTACGAATTCAACCGCTTTGTGCCCGGCTTGTTCAATCCGTACCAGCACACCACCTGGGTGCGCGGCGCGGCGCTGGACGGATGGCAGCAGCTCGACGGCTACGCGCTGACCTATTCGGCGCAGTTCATGCACGACGACATCCGCTCGACGTCCCTGGTGTTCGGGCCGTTCAACAACCGCTCGTACCTGAAGCTCGCCGCCGCGCCGGAATGGACGTTTCCGACCAGCGACGGCACGCTTACCGTCCGCGGGGGCGCGGCTTACGACGACTCCGATCGCGACAAGTCCGCGCTCTCGCCGCTCGCCGCCCTCGAGTGGCAGGGCAAATCCGGCCCCAAGATTTATGTCGAGTACGCGGAGTCGAGTCAGTTGCCGACCTACACGGCGCTGAAGTCGAGCCCGTCGGCGGGCCTGTTTCTTGGCAACCAAGCCCTCGGCCGCGAGACCAGCCGCAACCTCGAAGCGGGAGTCAAATCCAAGGCCGCCGGCTGGGTCGTGGAGGCCGCCGTGTTTTACCGGTGGGACGACGACCTCGTTGACTGGACCTACCGCTATGGCGTCACCGCCCGCACGGCCAACGCAGTCAACATCGGCACCGCGGGCCTGGAGGTGGTGGCCAGCCACCGCACGAAGCAGCTCGACCTCGTGTTCGGCTACACCTTTCTGCACAAGAACGCCGACTACGGCGTCGCGACGGTGGACGCCAGTTTCTACGCGCTCAATTTCCCGAAGCAGCGGCTGACGGCCGCGATGACCTGGCGCCTGGGCGCGGGTGTTGAGATTCGCTCCGACAACGAATTCCGCATCCAGGAGCCCAATGCACTGCGCACGATGGGGGGAAACGAGGCGGTGATCTCTTCGCTGGGAGTCTATTACCTTCCTCCGCACTTGCGCGGCTGGGAGCTGGCCGTGCAGGCGGACAATCTCTGGAACAGCAATTTTCAGGAGGTTCCCTCCGTCCCCGCGGCGCGCCGCCAGGTCGCGGGCTCGGTGACGAAGCGGTGGTAGGACTCCCCGTAGGGCCGGCGCTCGCCGCCGGGCCGGACGGGGGCGGATTGAATCTATGGAGGCGGGGTGCTCTCACCCCTCTTCGCCTCGCGGTGGAGCGCGGTTTCCGGCCGCGCTTGATCGGGTCCGGAGGCCCCGTTCCACCTGTTGAAAGGCTGGCGGGGTGAGGGCACCCCGCCTCCATGGGCCCGAGGATCGCCTCGATCCTTTACATCGCCTTACAACCTGCCACCCGCTTTCCATTCCTTCGTTTTTTACTGGAAAAATCGTCGTCCCGGCTGATGGTGTACGTCCAAAGCAAATTTCCCTTTCACCATGCTCATCTGGATCGCACTCATCATTGTTCCCTTGCTGTTCGGCCTCTACGCGCAGATGCGCGTGTCCAGCGCCTACAACAAGAACATCCAAATTCAGTCCCGCGGCCACATCACCGGCCGCGAGGCGGCGCAGGCCGTGCTCGAGAGCGCAGGCATCCATGACGTCGAGATCGTCGAGGTCGAGGGTCAGCTCTCCGACCACTTCGACCCGATTCACCGTCGCCTGGCGCTGTCAGAACAGAACTATAGCGGCACCAGCCTGGCGGCGCTCGGCGTCTCCGCGCACGAGGCCGGCCACGCCATTCAGCAGAAGGTCGGCTATTCCATGATGAAGTTCCGCCAGGTCATGGTGCCGGCGGTGCAAATCGCCTCGCCCATCGCCTGGGGCGTGCTGAGTTTTGGCATCCTGCTCGCGTCGCTGCTGGGCGCAAAGATGCTCGGAATCATGATGCTGCAGCTCGGCGTCGTGGCGCTGACCATCATCGCCTTGTTCCAACTCGTGACGCTGCCGGTGGAGTTCGACGCCTCGGCCCGGGCCAAGGTGCAACTCGTCAAGCTTGGCATCGTGGACCAGGACGAAATGACCGGTGTCAACGAAACGCTTGATGCCGCCGCGCTGACCTACGTGGCCGCGTTTGTCTCGACGCTCGGAAACCTGCTCTACCTGCTCCTGATCCTCAGCGGCGGCCGCCGCAACGACTGAGGCGGACTCAGGGCAGGCTCCCCGCCTCCAATGGCCAGGGTTTCGAATTGGAAAAGTGGGCGGGATGGGGCCTCCGGACGCATCTCGAGCGCGTCCTGAGGCCACGCTCCACCTTCAATTCGCGGATTTCATCCGGCCGAAAACCGGTAGATGGTCGTGCTGCGCAGCGTTGCTCCGGGTCGCAGAATCGTACTTGGAAACGAGGGCTGATTGGGCGAATCGGGATAGTGCTGCGTCTCCAGGCAAAAGCCGCCGCGTCGCCGGTACGGCTGCCCGGCCTTTCCGACCAGCGTGCCGTCCAGGAAATTTCCGCTGTAGAACTGCACCCCGGGTTCGGTGGTGAGGACGTCCATGCGGCGGCCACTGGTCGCCTCGACGACCGTGGCCGCGAGGACGGGTCGCCCCGCCGGGCCGCCGCCCGCATCGATGACGAAGTTGTGGTCGTAGCCGGCGGCAAATGAAAGCTGCTGATGCGCGGCGTCGATCCGGTCTCCGATGGCCCGCGCCGTGCGGAAGTCGAGCGGCGTGCCCGCGACCGGGGCGACTTCGCCAGTCGGAATCAGGCCGGCGTCGACGGGTGTGTACCGGGCGGCGTGCAGCGTGAGTTCGTGGTCGGTGATGACACCCACGCCTTCGCCCTTCAGGTTGAAGTACGCATGGTTGGTCAGGTTCACCGGAGTGGCCCGGTCCGTCGTGGCCTCGTAGTCGATGCGCAGTTCGCCGGCGGCGGTCAGCGTGTACGTCGCCGTGACGGACAGGTTGCCGGGATAACCCTCCTCGCCGTCGCGACTGAGGTAGCGCAGGCGCAACGCGGGGTCGCCGGCTGACGGCCGCGCCTCGGCGGACCAGATGACCTGATGAAATCCGCCCGGCCCGCCATGGAGATGGCAGGGGATGCCCGCCGGAAAATTGTTCGTGGCGAGTGCATACGTTTTTCCCTCGAGCGAGAACTTGCCGCCCGCGATGCGATTGCCGACCCGCCCGATCAGGCTCCCGAGGTAGGCCGACTGCGCGGCATATTTCGCCGCCGAATCGAGACCCAGCACGACGTCGGCCCGCCGGCCCTGGCGGTCAGGTGTCAGCAGGCGGACGATGATTCCGCCAAAATCGGAAATGTCGGCCTGCAGCCCCGAGGAAGCGCGCAGCGAAAAGAGCCGTGTCTCGCGGCCATCCGGCAACCGGCCGAACGAAGTGACGTCAATCGGATTCATGGGGAGTATGAAAACTCAGGTTGGTGCAGTGCCCGCGTTCCCGCGGGTCGCAGGCATCGTGTAGGGCGGGGTCTCCGAACCCCGCCGCGACGACCCCGCCGCAGCTCGGGGCCTTGAGCGAAGTCGCCACGACTTGCCGAATGGGCCGACCCGCCGCGACGGCAAATGACTTTACAAGAGGGAGCAGAGAGCGCGGAGGAAGCAGTTGTAGGGCGGGGTCTCCGAACCCCGCCGCAGTTTCCAGCCCGCGCAACCGGCTCAAAGATCCTCATGGCTGACGCCCGCGGTGGGTCGCGTGACGTAGAGTGACGGCGTGACTCCGAAGCGCCGGTGGTAGCCGGCGGCGACGGCGGCGACGAGCGCATCGGCCTGGCCGGCTTCGACGAGCGCGACCGCGCAGCCGCCAAAGCCCGCACCGGTCATGCGCGCGCCGAGGCAACCCGGCTGGGCCCGCGCGAGCGCGGAGATTTCGTCCAACTCCGCGCACGAAACCTCATAATCGACGAGCAGGCTCTCGTGGCTCGCGTTCATCAGCCGGCCGAGTTCCCGCGCATCGCCCGCCTCCAACGCGGCGACGGCCTGTTCAACCCGGTCGTCCTCGCTGACGACATGGCGGGCGCGGCTCCAGACCAGCGGCGGCAGTCCGCCGGCGGGTGTGCTGGCGGCGCGGACTTCGGCGTCCGCAAACTGGGCGGGCGACACGTCGCGGAGGGCCCGGACGCCGAAGAACTTCGCCGCGGCCTCGCACTGGGCGCGGCGCTCGTTGTAGGCGGAGCCGGCGAGTGTGCGGCTCTTCTTCGTGTCGAGAATGACGACGACATGGCCAGCCGGGAGCGGCACCGGTCGCACCGCATACGAACGGCAATCGATGAATAGCGCCTGCCCGTCGCGCGCCTCCGCGATGACCAACTGGTCCATGATGCCGCAGTTGACGCCGATGCGCTGGATTTCCACCCGCTGGCACAGGCGCGCCATGGACGGGGGATCCCAGCGGAATCCGCTGACGGCGTGGAAGGCGCGGGTGACGGCGAGCGAGAAGGAGGCGGAAGACGACAGGCCGGCGCCGACCGGCACGTCCGTGACGATCGCGGCATCGAAGCCCCGCAGCTTCCATTTTTCGCCCAGCAACTGCTCGGCGACGCCCTTGGCGTACTCAGCCCACTCCGGGCCGCCGCGGGACAGGTCGGACAAGGAGAAGGTGGTCGTGGCGTTGAAGTCGATCGAGTGGAGCGCGACGGTGTCGTCGCTCCGCGGCCGCAGCGCGATCCAGGTGGCGCGGTCGATCGCCATGGGCAGGACGAAGCCGTCATTGTAGTCGGTGTGTTCGCCGATGAGATTGACGCGTCCCGGCGAGCGCACGAGGAATGCCGGAGCCGCCTGGTGGCGGCGGGTGAACTCACGGATCGCGCGCTCGCGCACGGAGGAACTGGATCGGTCAGGCATGAGAAGGGGAGAGGGAGGTTCGATCCAAGCGGCCCGCTGACGACTTTTCGAGACTTTCCGGCAGAGGGGATGTCCGCTTTCCGAAGGTTGCAGATGGAGGCGGGGTGGGGGCACCCCGACTCCATCGGAACAGACCGAGAGGGCATCGATCCCGGCCCCGTCGACCGTGCCGTCTCGCCGCAAGGGCCTTGATGCACTGCAGAAACGGCGGACGAGGGCGTCCGCCCTCCAACGCGGCCTGCCGGCGAGCGGGCGCCTTACCCGGATGCTCGGCAGGGCCGGCGCCTGCCGCCCTGGCACAATCAGGTGTTCAATTCCGAATCGACCAATCGGTGGAGATCACCGTCAGGTAAACGCTCGACTGGAAGGCGGTACCGTTCATCAGCCAGATCACGCGGTCGCCGGTACTGGTGTTCTGCCAGATAAGGTCGGTGTGGCCGTCGCCATTGAAGTCGCCGGTGCCGGCGATGGCCCAATTTGTCGGCACGACCCCGAGAAAGACGCTCGAGGTGTAGGTGGTGCCGTTCATCAGCCAGAGGTAGCGCTCGCCGGTGGCGGTGTTTTCCCAGACCACATCGTTCTGTCCGTCGCCGTCAAAGTCTGCGGTGGCGGCGATGTGCCATTGCTTCGGAACGACGCCCAGGAAGATGTTCGATGCGTAGGCGGGGCCGTTCATCAACCAGACATAGCGTTCGCCAGTGGCGGAGTTCTCCCAGACGATGTCGGGTTGGCCGTCGCCGTTGAAGTCACCGGTGCCGACGATCGACCATGCCGCCGCGACCGTGCCGAGGGATGCGCCCGAGGCAAATTGGGTGCCATTCATGAGCCAAAGGTAGCGCTCACCGGTGGTCGTGTTCTCCCAAAGGAGGTCGGGCTGGCCGTCGCCGTTGAAATCGGCGATGCCGGCGATCGACCACGCGAGGGCGACCGTGCCGAGCGGGACGGCGGAGGCGGACTGGGTGCCGTTCATGAGCCAGAGGTCGCGCTCGCCGGTGGCGGTGTTTTGCCAGAGGATGTCGGCATGACCGTCACTGTTGAAGTCGGCGGGCGGGTTTAGCTTGAACGCGTCCAGCGCGATCGTCGGGCGGCCGTCGGAGCCGAATGCGCCCAGGGTGTAGGCCTGCCAGCCGCCGTAGGATTCCGGCTCCCAATAAAGCACGCCGAGGCCGTGTCCGCCCGAAACCGAGCGGGTCTTGCGGATGATGTCGGTGAGGAACGACCGTGCGATGGACGGCGAATTCACGTCCATGCCGACTTCCGACACGATGACGTCCTTGCCGTAACGCGCCACCATGTCGTTCATGTTGGCCAGGCACTGCGCGTCCAGGGTGGCCCAGTTGCTGGTCGACGGGTAAAGCGACATGCCGATCACGTCGAACTTCGCGCCGTTTGTCGTCAGGCCGTCGAACATCCAGCGGAACAGCGCGTTGTCGTAGCCGTTGGAAATGTGCACCACCACCTTGGCATCGGGGAACACGGCCTTGACGGCGTCGTAGCCGCTGGTGACCAGCCCGGCGAAGCTCGCCATGCTGGTCGAGGCGCGGCCGTCCTCCCACAGCATGCCGTCGTTGGTCTCGTTGCCCACCTGCACCCACTCCGGGGTCACGCCGGCGGTCTTCAGCGCGGTCAGCACCGCCGTTGTATGGCTGGTGACGTCGGCGTTCAACTGGCTGAGATTGTGCGCGGACCATGCCGCCGGCTTCGCCTGGTGGGCCGGGTCGGCCCAGGTGTCGCTGTAGTGAAAATCAATCATGAGGCGGAAGCCCAGGTTGGCGGCCCGCACGGCCTTGTTCACGACATCGGGCTGCCCGTTCCAGCCGCTGGCCGGATTCACCCACACCCGCAGGCGGATCGAGTTCATTCCCAGTTCCCGCATGATCTGCAGGCAGTCCTCCTGCGTGCCGGCCACATTGAAGAACTTGACGTTGCTGGCTTCCATTTGCGTGAGCCAGCCGACATCCGCGCCCTTCGCAAAGCCCGGCGCGGCCGTCGCCGCGCGCGGCGAGCAGATGGCGCCCCCAAGGCAGGCGACAGTGAGAAATCCGCGAAGCGACCGAGGCGGGTGGAGTGTCTTCATGGGAATGCTCCCGGCGCGGACGGGCTGCGAACCCCGGCCCCAACCCAAGGCCAGCTTGCCGGAATACCCGCGGCGCGCGTCAGCACAACTGATACAAGGTAGATACTAGGGTAATGGCCGCCGGCGGTCGACTGTTTATGTTGCTGCAAATTTTGCCAAAGGGCACCGTCAGTTTCCGGGCCGGAAGAAAGCAGTAACTATGAATACCCCCAAGTTCCTTGTTCTCGTGGCCCTGTTGGCCTGTCGCGTCGCGGTGGCGTCGCCGCTCACCAACGCGGACGTGATTAAGATGTCCAACGCGAAACTCGATGAAGCGATCATCCTGACGTCGATTGATAACTCGGAGCCGAAATTCGACACGTCCCCCCAGGGATTGATCGATCTTTCCGCCGCCAAGGTCTCGCAGGCGATTATCTCGGCGATGATCAAGCGCGGCAATGCGGCGGTCGCGCCGGCCCCCGCCGCGACCCCGGCGGTCGAGCCGCCGCCGCCGCCACCTCCCGCCGCCGCGCCGGTTGCTCCGGCGCCGCTGATGTCGCCGTCCGAGGTTTTCATGATCGACCACGACCAGACGACGTCGATGCGGTACCTGACGCCCCAAATGCGCACCGCCGCTCGGGCCCTGGGCTTCGGCGGTTTCGCCAGTTATGCGGTCTTGCGCGGTTCGCAGGCTAGTGCTCGCACCGCGAACAAGGAGCCCAGCTTCCTGGTGTCGGTTCCCGACCAGGCCCAGGTGGAGAGTTACGTGACGCTGGCGAGCTTCGCGGTCCGGACGAACAACACCCGCGAGGTGATGACCGGCGGAGGCTACATGAGCTACTCAACGGGTATCCACCCCGACCGGATCGTCGCGATGAGGTCCGAAAAGGTCTCCGACCAGACCAAGGCGCAGAAGGGTTTCACCATCTACAAGATCACGCCGGAGCATCCGCTCAAGGGTGGCGAGTATGCCGTGATTCTCTACACCGGCGAAATGCACGGCATGGTTTCCGCCTGGTTCACGTCGATGGGCAATTCCTATTTCGACTTCGGCGTCGACCTCTGAGGGCGGGTGGCGGCGCCGCGCAGCCCGGGAGGGTCGGTGCCCTCAGGCTGCCTTCCCCCGTGGCGGGCTTCGGTACGCCCGCCTTGGGACAGGGACGTGAGTGCTTCAGCCTGATTCCGGCCGGCCGCAACCAAGGCTTCAGTTCCGGATCGACCAGTCGGTGGAGATTGTGGGCAGGTGAACGCTCGAAAGGACCGCGGCACCGTCCATCAGCCAAATGACACGCGCCCCGGTCGAGGTGTTTTCCCAGATGATGTCGGGCTTGCCGTCGCCGTTGAAGTCACCGGTGCCCGCAATATGCCAGGAGGTCGGGACCGTGCCGAGAGAGACGCTTGATTGGAAGACCTCTTTGTTCATCAACCAAATGAAGCGCGCCCCGGTCGAGGTGTTTTCCCAGAGTATGTCGGGCTTGCCGTCGCCGTTGAAGTCGCCGGTACCGACCACGTGCCATTGGGGAGCAATGTTGCCGAGGTAGACATATGACTGGTAGGTCGTTCCGTTCATCAGCCAAAGGTAGCGGTCCCCGGTGGTGGAATTCTCCAGAATCAGGTCGGTTTGGCCGTCCCCGTCGAAATCCCCGGTACCCGCAATGTGCCATTGCGGATCAATCACGGCGATGGCACTGCCGGAGCTGTAGGCCGAGCCGCTCATGAACCAGACGAAGCGCTCACCGGTCGCCGAGTTTTCCCAGACAATATCAGCGACTCCGTCACCGTTGAAGTCGCCGGTCGTGGCGATTGACCACTGGGTCGCGACCGCCCCAAGGTAGTGGCTGGCGATGAAGGCCGACCCATCCATCTGCCAGACGTACCGCGCACCGGTGGTGACGTTCTGCCAGAGCAGGTCTGACTTGCCGTCGCCGTTGAAGTCCGCGGCCGGATGGGATGCGGCGGGATCGACGGTCAGCGTAACCTGGGCGATGGCGCCATTGTAGTTGGCCGTGTCGGTTGGGGTAAACGTGGCCGTGAGCAGTTGCGGGCCGACGCCGAGGATCGTTCCCGCGAAGGGGTTGTACGAGAATGTGCCGGAGACTGCGCTGAACGCGTTGAGCTGCGCGCCGCTCAACGGCGTGCCGTGGGTGATGTGCGCCGGCGCGGCCCAAAAGATCGTCGGCGTGGCCTTGGCGATGGACCAATTGAGCGCGAAATTGCTCCCCGCGTAGTTGCCGTTGGCAGTGGCGGTCGCGGTGTAGTTGCCCGCGTTGGTGGCCGTCAGCGTGCCGCCTGGAGTGAACGTCGCGCCACTCGGGGTGGCATTAATGGTTGGACCTTGCAGCGAGCCGTTGTACGTGAAGCCGGTCGAACTGAGGGCAAACGTCGCGGCGGCCTGGTTCACGGTCAGGGTGGTGGAACCCGCAGCGCCGGTGTAGTTGGCGGTGTCGGTCGGTGTGAATGTCACGCCCAACGCCTGCGATCCCGCATTGAGAACCGCCCCGGCGGCGGGGAGGTAAACGAATGCGCCCGGGACATTGGCCGAGGCATTGAGCTGGGTGGCGCCGAGAGCGGCGGGGTAGGTGATGGCTGCGGGCGAGCTCCAGGTAATTGTCGGCGTCGCCTTGGCAATCACCAGCGAGCCCGACGCGCTCCCGGTGTAGTTGGGGTCGTTGACGGTCGCTACAACGGTGTAGCTCCCGGCATTGGTTGGCGGGGTGGCGGAGCCGTTGTAGGTCAAGGTCACGTTCAGGCCGGTCGGCGAGGTTGTTGCCGACGCAGGCTTCGGTGAGCCATCGTAGGTGGCGGCAAGCCCACCAAGGGTCAGCGTGGGTCCCGATTGGTTCGTCGAGATCTCCACATCATCGATCCAAAGCGGATCCAAAACCGTCTGGTAGAGGGCAAGATCAAGTCGGTTGATGTTCGCCAGGAGCAGGCCCGGCACGTCGACCGTGTAGTCAAACGCCACCTCGTCATTCGTGCGGACGGCACGGTGCGAAACTTTTCCGTCTTGGATCGTGATCGTGTAGCGAAACTCCTCGAACGTGCGGGGCATCAACTCTTGGTGCAGCTTCGAATTTCCCTGGTAAATCTCGGCACTCATCTGGGTGCCGCTTGTGCCGCCCGAGGAGTCGCCCCAGCCATGGGAAACCTGGATGGGGTCTCCATTGCTCAGCCCGATGACAACGTAGTTGCTGCCGCCAACGAAGCCACCCGCCGTATTGCCCCGGTACGAAATCGCCACGCTGGTCGCACTCGGGTCTACCGAAATGCTCCGGTAGATGCGGTTCGTGGCGTCGGTGCTGTAGGCATTCATCCGCCCGCCGGCGAAGTCAATGTTGCCGTAGTTGTTTGGCCAAGCCAGCCACCCGGCGGGCACCTGCCCGTTGTCGAAATTCAACGAGTCGATCGCCTGTTTCCCCCCGCTAGTGGACGCCTTCGCAATGACGAGGGTGCCGGTGGCGCTGCCCGAGTAGTTCGCATCGTTGACGGTGGCCACGACCGCGTAGCTCCCAGCGTTGGTCGGGCCAGTCGCGCCGCCGTTATAGGTAAGAGCCACATTCAGCCCGCCTGGAGAGGTCGTCGCGGTGGCCCCCTTTGGGGTGCCGTCGTAGGTGGCGCTCAGGCCGCCCAGGGTCACCGTGGCGGCCGCCTTGGAGATGGACCAGTTGAGAGTGGAATTGCTTCCGGTGTAGTTGCCGTTGGCCGTGGCGGTTGCCGTGTAGTTGCCCGCGTTGGTGGCCGTCAGCGTGCCGCCGGTCGTGAAGGTCGTGTTGCCCGGCGTGGCGTTGACGGTCGGGCCTTGCAGCGCGCCACTGTACGTGAAGCCGGTCGAGCTCAGCGCGAACGTTGCTGCGGCCTTGTTGACGGTCAGGGTGGTTGAGCCGGTGGCGCCGTTGTAGTTGGCGGCGTCGGTCGGAGTGAAGGAGACCCCCAGCGTCTGCGAGCCGGCGTTGAGGACCGTCCCTGCCGTCGGGCTGTATGCGAACGAGCCGGAGACATTCGCCGAGGCATTGAGCTGGGTGGGGCCCAGGGCGGCCGGGTAGGTGATCGCCGCCGGCGCGCCCCAAGAAACGACCGGCGTCGCCTTGGCAATCACCAGCGTGCCCGACGCGCTGCCGCTGTAGTTGGGATCGGTGATCGTCGCCACGACTGCGTAGCTTCCGGCGTTCGTTGGCGCTGTGGCGGAGCCGTTGTAGGTCATCGCCACAGCGAGCCCGGCCGGCGATGTTGCAGCAATGGCTCCCTTGGCGGTGCCGTCGTAGGTGGCGCTCAGCCCGCCTAAATTGACCGTGGCGGTCGCCTTCGAAATGGACCAGTTGAGCGCGCTATTAGTGCCGATGTAGTTACCCGTGGCGGTCGCCGTCGCCGTGTAGTTGCCCGCATTGGTGGCAGTCGACGTGCCCCCTGTCGTGAAGGATGTGCCGCTTGGAGTCGCGATGATGGTCGGACCCTGGGACGCACCATTGTAGACGAACGTGGTTGCGCTTAGGGCAAAGGCCGCTGGCACCGCATTCACGGTGACGCTGAAGTCGCCGCCAAAGGGCGAGGCGTTGTGATTGGTGTCGCCAGCGAACTGAGCCTTGATCACGACGGTACCAACGCCGGAGTAGCTGATCGTTCCGGTGGTAGCGTTGACGGCTGCGCCCGGCGCGGTCGACCCGGAACCGAGGGCCCACGAGAGCGCGCCATAGCCCGAGTTGGCCGTGGCTGAGTAGGCGTTTCCGAAGGTAACCGAGGACGGTGAAGACACAACAGGGGCGGGCTGGCCGGCTGCGGCGATAGACCAGTTGAGCGCGTTATTGGAGCCGGTGTAATTGCCGGTGGCGGTCGCCGTCGCCGTGTAGTTGCCCGCGTTGGTGGCAGTCGACGTGCCCTCTGTCGTGAAGGATGTGCCGCTTGGAGTTGCGATGATGGTCGGACCCTGGGACGCACCATTGTAGGTGAAGGTGGTCGAGCTTAGGACAAAGGTTGCCGGGGCTTGAGTGACGGCGAGGGTGGTGGCCGCTGTGGCACCGGTGTAGTTGGCAGTGTCGGTGGGCGTGAAGGTGACGCTCAAAGGTTGTGAACCGGCGTCGAGGACCGTCCCGGCATTTGGTAGGAAAACCAGTGAGCCGGGAACGTTGGCGGAGGCATTGAGTTGAGTGGAACTCAAGGCGGTGCCGTAGGTGATCGCCACGGGCGCGCCCCAAGTGACAACAGGGGTCGCCTTGGCGATGACCAGAGTGGCCGCGCCGCTGCCGGCATAGTTGGGGTCGTTGATCGTACCGACGATGGCGTAGGTCCCGGCATTCGTTGGTGCAGTGCCTGAGCCGTTGTAGGTCATCACCACATTCAGTCCGGCCGGCGAGGTCGTCGCCGACACGGTTTTCGGGGTGCCGTCGTAGGTGGCGTCGAGACCACTGAAATTGATGTCGGAACCGGATTCAGTGGTCGAAATCTCCACATCGTCGATCCAAAGCGGATCAAGCACGGTCTGGTAAACGGCGAGGTCGAGGCGGTTGACATTCGCCAGGAGCAGACCCGGCACGTCGACCGTGTAGTCAAACGCCACCTCGTCATTCGTGCGGACCGCCCGGTGGGAGATCTGGCCGTCACGGACGGTTATCGTGTAGCGAAACTCCTCGAACGTGCGGGGCATCAACTCTTGGTGCAGCTTTGTATTACCCTGGTAAATCTCGGCACTCATCAGGGTACCGCCGGTGCCGCCCGAGGAGTCACCCCAGCCATGGGATATCTGGATGGGATCCCCGTTGTTCAAGCCGACCACCGCGTAGTTGCTTCCGCCCCACGACCCATTGGCCGTGTTGCCCCGATAGGTGATCGTCAGGCCGGTCGCGTTCGGGTCCACCGAAATGCTCCGGTAGATTCGGTTCGTGGCGTCGACCGCATAGGCATTCATCCGGCCGCCGGCGAAATCGATGCTGCCGTAATCGCTCGGCCACGCCAGCCACCCGGCGGGCACCGTCCCGTCGGAAAAGCTCGAACTATCAATCACCTGTTTCCCTCCGTTGACGGAGGCTTTGGCGATCACGAGGGTGCCACTGGCGCTCCCCGAGTAGGTGGCGTCGTCGACCGTCGCCACAACCGTGTAGCTACCCGCGTTGGTCGGCGGCGTGGTCAAGCCATTGTAGGTCAGGTTGACCTTCAACCCGGCGGGAACGGTCGTTGCCGTGGCCGCATGGGGCGCGCCGTTGTACGTCGCGGAGAGGCCGCCCAGCGTCACGAGGGCGGTTCCATTGAACACGGTGACGTCGAACGAACTGTTGGCGGAGAGGAGTCCGTCGTTGACCGTCAAGGTTATCGTGGCCGTGCCGATCAGGTTGCCGGTTGGAGTGACGGTGACGGTCCGGTTTCCGCCGCTGCCGCCGAACACGATGTGGTCGGCGGGGACCAAGGCGGTGTTCGACGAACTGCCCGTAACTGACAAGCTGTCCAGCGAACTGCTGGCGTCCGTGAGGGTGAACGCCAACGCGCCCGTGCTCGCGCCCGTCGCGATGGTTTGTGCGCCGATGCTGCTGATCGTCGGAGCCGGGACCAGGCCAGCGGCATTGTACGTGAACGCGTCGTAGACCGCGGTGCCGTAGCTCCGCAGGCCAACTCGCAACTGGCCGCCCCAGACGGTGTCGGTGAACTGCAGAACCTCCACATTGTTGACCAAAACGGTGTACGTGGCGCCACGGCGCCGAAGGATGACCGTGCTGTTGGTGCCGTCCGGCGCCGGGCTGAAGCTTGCCTGGGCCACGATGGAATAGTTCGACGAATCTTGCCGCCGCTCCACCGTGAGGCCCGATCGGTAGAGGTTGATATTATATTTGTTGCCCGGCGAGCTGTAGAGCGAGAAGCCGGTCTCGCCGTTTGGCGGTAGAACGGCCGTGAAGCTGGCATCGTAATCCACCGCGGGATTCGCCCCGCGCAGCAAAAGATTGGCCTGGTCGGTTTGGGCCAGGGACTGTGACCAGGAGGCAGTCAGTTTCCCGTTGGCGACCGACCAGTCGCCGCCGACGATTTCCCAGACGGAAGACGTGTTGAGGTGGTCGAAGGGGTCGTTGATCGAACCTGCGACGTCGTTCGCCAACAAGGCGACCTCGGAGGCGGTCAGCGGCCGATTATAGAGGCGCAGGTCATCGAGATCACCGTCGTAGAAGTACGCCAACTGCCCGCCGGTGTCGCCCGGTGCATCGCCGACACCGTCCGGGTGGCCGGCGGCGCCAATTATGAGGTCATACAACGGCAGCATCTCCTGGAAAACGTCGGTGCCCGAGCTGGTTTCCACGCCGTTCAGGTAGAATGCCCACCCGCTGCTCCCATAGGTGAAGCAGACGTGGGTCCATTCGCCTACCGGCACTGCCTGCTGTCCGTTCGGATAGACGTCCCAAATCGGCGAACCCGAGAACTGCACCGACGGGGTTTGCCAACTCATGTGCATGCCCCAGGTGCCCTGGGTGTTCGAGGGCGGCATGTGCTGCGCCACAATCGCCATCTCGCCAAGGCCCGGTCCGGAGCCGTACGGCGTTGAGATCATCGGCGTCAGCGGACGCATCCAGAATGCGATTGAGAAGGTCGAACCCAGCGCCGGCTGGCCGTTGGCGATCGGTACACGCACGTAGTCGCCGGTCTTGAACGACGGCACAAAGAGGCCGCCCGGCTCCCAGAGCTTGTGTCCCCGTAGTCGCAGGGCCGAGTTCGGGCTTCCATGTCGGTCTGGCACAAACGTGCCTCCGTAGTTGACACCGTTCAACGCGTTCGGCCCCGAATCGGCCACGCTGCCATCGAACTTCCACCAGCCCACCAAATCTGACAAGGGCGTGATTGTGGCGGTGATCGAGTAATTCTCGGTAGCGCTAAACGAGCCGTTTCCATCTGGGTAGCCGTAGACCCGAAAATAATATTCCCCGGGTGTGACGATTTCTTGGGTGAAATCCTCCGGTAGTCCCGTGCCGTTTTGAGAGATCAGCGGCGCTGCCGGTGGGACTAACAATTGCAGGTCATAATCTTTGTCGGCCGGCACATCCAAATGTAGTCGCAAAATCCCAGGTGTAGTAACGTTGATCTTATACCAGTCGACATCCGAGGGGCTGCTAATTCGCGCCTGAATCTGTGCGCCCGATTGGGCTTCGGTCGCATTGCCTTGGCTGTCATTTGGCTCGTTCGAGTCGACGTCGCCGAACAGCGGCAAGTTGTCATAAGTCAATGATCTGACAACCATTCCTGGGTCGGGCCCCAGCGTTGCTCCATATACGCCCTTTATGCCACCCGGCATACTTAGGCCAATATGGTATGGGCCGTTCGCTGCTAGAGATGGCACTGAGGCTTTCGCCAAGCTGATTGTCATCTCATTGCCCTGAATCGACACACCGTCTGCCAATGGGCCCGTTCCGCTGTCAAAACCGATCGCAATGCCTCCGGTTGGAGAAGTGGGGTCGATGGGAGTGTTGAAGAAGAGGTTTATCGAAAGGCTCAACCGGCCCGTCTGTTGATCTTGAACCCAGTTCCAACTCCAGTGGTCTATGTCGAAATAACCTCGCGCTTCTAGACTGTTTGACCACCCGCCGCTGCCGAGTTGTGTTGTGAGTGTGGCAACGCCGGCAACCCGTTTATTCTTCCAATTCAGCAAAAACTCTAAAGGCGCATCGAACGGGAATTGGCTATTTGCGTTTGCTAGAACGGCATTGCGATGTTCAAGAATCGAATCCGCGTAATACGAAATTGGTCCTGGGTGATCCGTCCATCCGAACGTACTAAAGACCGTGTCGAAGTGCGTAGGTTGAACGTCCCAATATTCCTTAACGGTAACTTGGTGTTGTTCACCGTGAGGGGACCAACTGAAGTCTCCGCTTGTGGCGTTTACGTATGGAATGCCGAGTGCATCAGACTCATCTACAGAGTAATAGTTTTCTAGAATCGCCTGTTGGATATTCTGACTGTTTAGAATGTCATCAATGTTGCCCAGATTCGTAGCTCCGTCGAAAGGCCCCCACAAGACACCTACATCCATGGTCTTGTAGGGATCAAGCAATGTGATCTGCACGTGCAAATGAGGATTTATACCTGAAGCACCTCTGGCTAGATTGTAAGCGGCCCACGCTCCAGCACTATGTGTGATGATGTGTAGTTGCTTCAGTCCTTTTGCTTTCGCCTTCAATTGCTGACTTAGATAAAGCCCGTGCAAGTAGGTGCTATATGACGCTTCGTTTCCGGGTGTGCCGCGAGGAATATTCTGAAGCCTAGGGCCGGTGCTGGTATCAGCAGTGAGATCGTAGAAAAAGGTGCGCCAAGTTTTTGCGGCAATTCCGGCATAAGTGTGCCAAGTCCGCAAATTTGCCTCCAACTTGCCCCAAGGGCCGAATTCGATAAGATGGCCTGTTGAATCGTATTTGTTATCGGAGAATTGTGACCTGAAGCCATAGAAATCCGTAGGCGAAGAGGGTGAGAGATTATGTGGTTTGTCCGAGTACGATCGCTGATCGGTGTCGCTGTCGGCAAATTCGGTTGAGGACCACTTGGCTCCGGTGTCTCCGTTGGCGCCATGTATAACCAGAATCAGGTTCTCGACAGTATCTTCAAGGGGAGTGCCGTCCTTGTCTGCAAGCGGCCGCCACTCATAAGTAAACGAATCGGGTGCAACCCAACCTAAAACGGAAGAATCTGTTAGTTGACCCGGAGCAAGAAAGCCCGGTCTTTTGGCGGCAACTATAGAGTTATTCGGCGGTCGAGATAAAAAGCGAATCAAGAAGACCGTATCTTGTCCCGAAACGTAGTGTGCTTGAATGGGACCATACACTTGATATGCATCCTTCGTGCAAACTGTCGATTGTCCGCCGGCATCGGTGCCGACCAACAATAAGTCGTCTTTACACCAGCTTGTCGTCGTTGGATCGCTTGGCGTTGACGCATAATATTCGCGCCAGTTGAATCCATTGCGATCGTCTCCGTAAAGGGCTTTGTACCTCGCTATTGCCCAATATCCGGTCAGTTGATCGGAGTAACCGGCATCTGGCGGTTGTGCCTGGGCCCAGCTCAGGACCTTATCCCAAAATGCTGCCAGCGTTTCCGAATTGGCTTGGTTTGAAGTGATGTCCTTGTAGCTCGCAGCGGCGACAGCGGTCGGCAATGTGACCGGAGGTCTGTCAATGTCATTGAACACTGAAATTGTC
>Ga0265327_10002491_pt1 | contig 19303 bp, 22 predicted proteins | sample 41621metaG_FD_202089 | JGI IMG/M metagenome (GOLD analysis project Ga0265327, IMG submission 202089) | Rhizosphere microbial communities from Carex aquatilis grown in University of Washington, Seatle, WA, United States - 4-16-21 metaG | ecosystem: Host-associated > Plants > Roots > Rhizosphere...
CCTCCACGGGATAGCCCTCGGCTCTGAGCTTGGCGTTCAACGCGGCCGGGAAGCCGTCCTCCTTCGCCAAGCCCGTTCCCGCCGAGAGGCTGTCGCCGAAGGCGATCACGCAAAGCGTTTTGCTGCATAGCCCGCGGGGGGCGGGCGTGAGGGCGTAAAGCCCAGCCGCCGCCGCGCAAGCCCCGAGGAGCCCTTTGCGCCAGAACCGCCAGCGCCAAGGCTGCGCCGGCCCTTCTCCTTCGACTTTCGGTTCCATAGGCCCCGCCGTCTCTGATTTGCGGGGCGCAACCTCAACAATTGCGTCGCGGCTGGCAAGACGCGTCATCTGAGACATCGGAGCCACGCGCATGCGCTGATCTCCGCGTCCGCTCAAAACGCGAGCGTCGCCCATAACCCTGCCAGGAGCGCCCAGAGACCTGCGTCCGCGCGGCGGTAAATGAGCAGCGCCCGGTCGATGTCGAGTGCGCCTGCGTTCTCTCCTCCCTCGCCGAGCCAGGCGCCGTCATGCGCCGCGCCGGCGTAGCTCCGCGGGCCGCCGAGCCTCACGCCGAGCGCTCCGGCCATGGCCGCCTCGGGCCAGCCGGCGTTGGGAGAGGCGTGCTTCGACGCGTCGCGCGCGACGCAAGCGAGAGCCCGTCCGCAGGCTCCGCCCGCCGCGAGCGCGATGAGGCAGGCGGAAAGCCGCGCGGCTGGCAGATTGACGAGATCGTCCAGCTTCGCCGCGGCGAGGCCGAAATCCTCGTGCCGCGCGGTGCGGTGGCCGATCATGCTGTCAGCGGTGTTGATCGCCTTGTAAAGAAGCGCGCCCGGAAGCCCGAGGAGCGCCATCCAGAAGGCCGGCGCGACGACGCCATCCGAGAAATTCTCCGCAAGGGACTCGATCGCCGCGCGCGCCACACCCGCTTCGTCGAGCGCCGCGACATCGCGACCGACGATCTTGGCGACGGCGACGCGGCCCTCTTCGAGCGACCGCTCCAGCGCGCGCGCGACCGCCTCGACATGCGCATAGAGGCTTCTCTGCGCGAGCAGGCTCGACGCGACCGGGGCCAGCGGCAGCAGGCCCAAGGGCAGGGAAGCGAGCGCGCCTTGCAGGGCCGCGCCGATCGCCCAGCAAGGGAGTAGCAGCAGGGCGAGCGCCACAAAGCCGCGCCCGCGCCGTTCCTCCTTCGGCCCGCGATTGAGCCCGCGGTCGAGCGCGTCGACCGCCGCGCCGAGCCAGACCGCGGGATGGCCGATGCGCTCGAAGAGAGGCCGCGGATAGCCAAACGCCGCCTCGAGCGCCAACGCCAGAAGCGTGAGCCCCAAAGCGTCACGGAGCGCGAGGCTCAATCCTTTAGCGGCCGTATGTCGCGGTGATGCTGGCCTTGGCCAGCGCGCTCTGACTGATCGTGAAGCCGACGATGGCCGTGCGATCGGTCGACTTCACGTCGAGCTTCTCGACCGGCAGGGCATAGACGGTAAAGACATAGTGATGCGGCCCGTGGCCCTTGGGCGGGCAGGGGCCGCCATAGCCGACCTCGCCGAAATCCGTCTCGAGTTGCCGGGCGCCCGCCGGCAAGGACTTGCCGTCGGGAGCCCCCGCGCCTCGCGGAAGGGAACGGACGGAGCCCGGAATGTCGATCGCGAGCCAATGCCAGAAGCCCGCGCCGCCCGTCGGCGCGTCGGGATCATGAACGAGCACGGCGAAGCTCTTCGTCCCGGCCGGCGGGTCGGTCCATTCCAGCGCGGGCGAGAGATTCTGTCCCGAACATCCGAAGGAATTGTAGATGAAGGCGTCGCCGATAGTGGCCCCCGCCACAATGTCGGGACTCTTCAACTCGAAAGCCGAGGCGCCGCCACTGGCTTGCGCCGCGAAAAGGGAGACGAAGCCGAACAAATACAAGCTGCGTTTCATCTTAGCGCTCCTTGGTGGAAAACCCGGGAATGCGAAGCCCTTAACCCATTTGCGCGCCGCTGTCGCGCGGGGTCATCGCATCCCCGCCTGCGGCGGGCTCCGGACAAAAAGCGCGCTTCATGCATAAATGATAGGCAATAATGGCTAATATTTAATCTTATCTTCCCCCAAGGGATTCGTTTCGAGCGACTGACCCTCAGCCAGAAGGTCGATTTTGCAGGACTGGCGCACGAATTGCTTATAAATACGCCATAACGCTCAATGCAAAGGCAAAGCAGCTCCGCCATGAAGCTCGTCACCGCGATCATCAAACCTTTCAAGTTGGACGAGGTGCGCGAGGCCCTCAATGCGCTGGGCGTCAGCGGCATGACGGCGACGGAGGTCAAAGGCTACGGGCGTCAGAAGGGTCATTCGGAGATCTATCGGGGCGCGGAATATGTCGTGGCCTTCCTCCCCAAGGTGAAGATCGAGATCGCCGTCGCCGAGGCCGTGGCGAAAGATGTCGTCGACGCGATCCTGCGCGCCGCGCGCACCGGACATATCGGCGACGGAAAGATTTTCGTCTCCCCGATCGAACGCGCGCTCCGCATCCGCACCGGCGAGACGGACGCCGACGCGGTCTAGCGTTCGTCGACCTTCCTTCTGCAATCAACCGCACGAGATCGCAAATGCCGAGATTTACCGCGGCTCTCGCCGCAATTTGCCTTGCCCTTTTCGCATGCCCGCCCGCTCTCGCCGAAACCCCGGGCAAGATCGACCCCGCCGACACCGCCTTCATGATCGCCGCGACCGCGCTCGTCTTGATGATGACGCTGCCCGGACTCGCTCTCTTCTACAGCGGCATGGTGCGCAAGAAGAACGTGCTCGCGACGATGGCGCAGAGCCTGATCGCGACGGCGATCGTCTCGCTGCTCTGGGGCGTTGTCGGTTATAGTCTCGTCTTCTCGGGCGAGGGCGCCTATATCGGCGATTTCGCGCGCGTCATGCTCTCGGGCGTCGGCGTCGACACGGTGAGCCCGCTCGCCAAGACGATCCCGGAAATGCTCTTCATGGCCTAAACTATTTTGCGTGCATCGGCGCGCAACGGCGAACAACGAAAAGTCAGGGATTCCCTGGGCGCATTGCACATCCTTGCGCGCCGAGGATCGCCGAGATGCGGCTCGCGGGTTGGTATTTTAGTTGGTAGAACCCCATCTAAGGGTGGAGGAGAACCAACCATGGCCGCCATCAACCTTTTGACCGACGCCGAGTGCCGCGCCGCCAAGCCGGAAGTGCGCCCCGCCCTGGGACCGGGCGGTCGACCCTTGAAGCACCCCACGCCCGCGACTTGGAGGTCCGCGCGCGCCTGACGAAGCTTCCAGACGGCGGCGGCCTGTGGCTGATCGTGCAGCCCGATGGCTCGAAGCGTTGGCGACTCAGCTACGGGCAGGGCGGCAAGGGATCGCTGCCGCTCGGCGCTTATCCCGCCGTGTCGTTGGCCGCCGCCCGGAAGAAGCGCGAGGCCGCCAATGAGCTGCGCGCGCAGGGCAAAGACCCGGCGCAGGAACGACGCGCCAGGGAAGCCACCGAGGCGCTGGAGCGCGCCAGCACCTTCGGCAGCATCGCCGCCGAGCTGATCGAGAAGAAGCGGCGCGAGGGGCGCTCAGTGCGAACGGTCGAGACGCTCGAAGATCGGCTGCGCCGCCTCGCCCTGCCGGCGCTGGGCGCGCGCCCGATCAAGGAAATCTCGACCGCCGAGATTCTGGATGTGTGCCGACAGCCCGAGCGGCGCGGCCATTACCAGACGGCGCAACATTTGCGCGGCGACATCGGCATGGTGTTTCGCTTCGCCATTGCGTCGGGCTACTGCAAGAACGATCCGACCACGGGGCTGCGCGGCGCACTGACGTCGCCGAAGGTGACGCACCATGCGGCGATCACCGACCCCCGTAAATTCGGCGAGCTTCTGCGAGCGATTGACGCCTACCAGGGGCGTGCCCCCGAGCTGTGCCTGCTGCTGCAACTGCTGGCGCTGACCTTCGTTCGACCGGGCGAATTGCGCGCCGCCGAGTGGTCAGAATTTTCGCTCGATGGTCCCGAGCCCGAATGGCGAATCCCCGCCGAGCGCATGAAGGCCCGCGAAGAGCACCGCGTCCCGCTGGCGCGGCAGGCGCTCGCCCTCTTGCGCGAGCTGAAGACGCTCACGGGCGGCGGTCGTTACCTGTTCCCCGCCGCCTACGGCCGACGTGACCGCCCCATGGCGGCGAACGCATTGAACGGCGCACTGGCGAGGCTCGGCTTCTCCTCGCAGCAGCACACGCCGCACGGCTTCCGCGCGAGCGCGTCGAGCCAGTTGCGGGGGGCCGAGGTGTGGGACAAGGGGCAGGAGCAAATGGTCCGCCGCTGGACCGCCGACGCCGTCGAGTTTCAGCTCCATCACATTGGCCGCCGAAGCAAGACCGAGCGCAGCTACGACCGCGATCCGCGCATGGCCGAGCGCACGCGCCTGATGACTTGGTGGGCCGACGAATGTGATCGGCTGCGCGCCGATACCGGCGCATTGACGCAGAGGGCACCGCTTGTCCAAGCTTGCGCGATAGATATTGACGTGCGCAGAAGCTCACCCTATCTCCAAAAGGAGACTAGCTGATAAGTCGGTAAATCACAGCGTGAATGGCGACACGTAGAAAGCGCCAAGCGCCAGGGCGACTCAACCCCGGTGATCGTTCGGCAGTTGATTGGGATTGCAGACGGAGCATCACGCGGCGCTCCTCCTGAGCGCGCCAGCGGCCCCCGAACGACAAGACTCTAAGCGCCACGCGCTCAGCGCGGGCAGGAGCTTGTCGTTATGTCTACGCCCAAAGACCGCACAGCCACATCCAAAAATCCCAGCAATACGCCCAAAAAGCCACGCACAGCGAAAAAGTCGAAGCGCCAATACGCGTCTCGCATCCCCTTCTCGCTTGCTGACCGCCTCGGCGTGGATGACGCTCGCTTCACCGTCAAAGAGATTCAGCAGCTCGCGTGCTGCTCGCGCACGAAGCTCACTGTAGATCGCCGGGCCGGCAAGCTCGTCACGATACAGCAGGGCCGTTCCGTCCGCGCGACGGGCGCAGCGGTGCGCGACTATCTCGCCAGCCTGGAGACGCCCGACCTGCCGCCCGATCCGCGCGCGGCGCACCTGCCGCGTCGTCAGAAGCAGGCCGCGCCGCCGCCTCCGCAGAAGACACGGCGTCCCTCGCGAAAGGGGGCCGCGCGATGACGACCTACATTCCGATTGGTCGCGCACGAAAATGCAAACGCAAGAGCGCGCGCGTCGAAACTCCCCGCGACCAGACAGCCCTCGACGCGCTTCTCACGCAGCAGCGCGAATTCGAACGCTGGTATGCACAAGAGCAGCAGCGCGAGCATCGGGCGCGCATGCTCGGACGCGCGAGAGAGAAGGCGACACAACAGGCGCGGCGCAATGTTGACGACGAGACGCTCGCGGCTCTCCTCGCCAAATTCGAGCCGTGGCGCGACGAAGGCGACGCGAAGGTCATCTGGTATGAAGGATGGCTGATGCTGCACGATCCTCCGGCCGAGTTCAACGGCGTCATGCGTCGAGCCCTGAAGCTGTATTGCGACTACGCATTCGCCTGCGCCGCGAACTCGCTGGGGCGGACGCGCCGCTGCTCCGAGGCGCATCTCGCAAAATATCGCGCGAAGATCGAAGCCTCTCGATCCCGCTTCCCCAAGAGCTATGCGGCTTTCAAGACGGCCACGCACGGCACCTTCCTCGATCTCGACGACGCCACCGTCAGGCGAGCGGGATGTCGAGATCGAGGCGCTGGCGGAAAAATTCAATTGCAAAAAGAGCGCAATAGAAAAGGATGTCGCCGCGATCATCAAGTTGCTCAATATCGGCAACCCGCGCATGACGAGCAAGGAAATTCGCGCACTGATCATGCGCAAGGGCGCGCCCGTGCTGGGCAGCGTCGTTAAGCGGGCGATGGCCGGCGACATCGTCGCGGCGCGGGCGATCTTCGATCTGACTCTGCCGAAGGGCCGCCCGCTCAGCGTGGCGCTCCCAAAGGTCCGCAGCGCCGCAAGCGCCGCGCAGATGCTGGCGACGCTGTTGGACCATGTCGCTGACGGCGCGATCACGCCGACCGAGGCGGCGAGCGTCACGGGCGTGGTGCGCGTTTATGTCGACATCGCCGCGATGGCGAAGCTCGAAGAGCGCGTCGGGGCGGTGGAAAGCAAACTCGGGGAGCGCGCCTGATGGTGACGCAAGCCGCCCTCGCGCGCCGCGTGCGCAAGATTGAAGCGCTGGTGGGCGAGAGCGCTGATGGCACGATTCATATTCGGCGCGGCAGCGGCATGCGGGGTTTGGCCGAGGCGCGTCGGTATCTCGAAGAGAAGCGCAATCCTCGACCGGCTCCTGTGATGAACGGCATGGCGTTGCTTCGAGCCGATGTCGAGCGCTGCAAGGCGATGATCGCCGCGCGCGCCGCCTTGGAGCCTGCCGACGTCGAGGAGCCCATCGTGCCCTTGCCGCGTCCAAACCCCTATCCCCGACGTCCGCGCCTCGCTCAGTGGCCTCGCCACGCCCGGCGCGGCCCCTGTCCCGTGCTCCAGCTCCCGCGCCGGCACCGACGTCGAAAGCCGCCACGAAGTCCACGCCGAGGTTCGAGCCTGACGGCACGCCCTATTCCGTGTGGAACCACCTTTAACCCCGCAACCCTCAGGAACTCTCGTCATGGACGACTGACCCCAACCCCGGAGAATCAAAATGCTGCATCAGCCTTCGCGCGCCTTTGCGCCCGCGCCATTACCGCGCAACCTGCGCCCTACACTCTCGCAAGCCGACGTCGCCGATTATTTCTGCGAAGCGAACGACGACTTCGACGAGGACAATTACAAAAGCACGCCCTATTTTCTCTATTGCCGACGCCAGCGCGCTTGGCACCGCGCCGAGGACAGCGCAGGCGACTGGCGCTATGCGCGCTGGTCATATTCCGAAGACGTCGATCCGACGCCGCACGTTTACGAGCGCATTCTTAAGATCGTCCGACGACTAACCGAGGAAGCCTCACCCACCGAGCGCGCCCGCTGCCTGAGCCACGCGTTCATTGCCGGCGTCGAGCGTCTCCTGCGCGTCGATCCGCGCATCGCCTGCGAGCCATGGGAAGTTTCGAATATGACCGCACAGCGTCCCGTGCGCGAGCGGATGCGGGCCGAACGTGACGCCGAACACCGCCAAGCGATCAGCGACATGCTGAGAAAGACGAGGAGCCCACATCGATGACCATGACCATTCCCGCCATCTCGGCCAACGTCAAACTCGCCACGCCGACGATTCCCAACAAGCCCGACGAGGCCATGCTGCGCGCTGCGCTGTCGAAGGACATCGTCGAGCGCGACCACGCCTCGGCGCGTCGAGATCGCGCGCAGGCCGCCGTGGATCGCAGCCGCGCCTTCGTGGCCGAGCTGCAAGCGAAGGTCGACGAGCTGGCCATGCGCGACGCCGACGTCACGGCGTCAACGGCGGCGGCCTTCAAGGCGGCGCTCGCCAAGGACGTCACGCCGAAACTGACGTCGCCCGATGATCTCACGTCAATCGGCGTGCGGCGCATGCACGCCGAAGGGCATCTCCTGGCGGGGCATGAGGCTTTGCGGGCGCTCGAAAGCGATCTGAAGTCGGCCGAGGAAAAGCTGCAAGCTGCAAACGCCAGAGTGCGGCAATCGGCGAAGGCTGTCGTGGCGACGTATGCGAGCCGTCTCGCGGAGGAGCTGCTGCACGCCGAAACGACGGCGGCGCTGCTTCGCAGAAGGCTCTTGGGCGTCACCCAAATGCGCGCGCCGCACATCGGCGCTTATCCAGTCGACGCCTTCACGATGAGCGTCTGTCGCGGCGACAGCGTGCCTCGATATTCGCATAGCGAGCCCGCCGACGTTCGGCACTTCGACGAGCTGTTGGAGCGTCTGATGTCGAACGCCGACGCGCAGCCGGGAGACGAGAAATGACGAAATCGGCGGCGCAGGGTTCCGTTTTCCTTACCTGCGAAAAGCCGTTGCGCGGCAGAGTGACGACGCTCCGCGCGGAGGGCTTTTGATCCATGGATCGGAAGCCCTCGCCATTCAAGGACCGGCCGCCGCAGCCGAGTCGAGGCGCTGCCTCTTTCGTGCCATTCTCCAGGCAGCGCAGATGATGAATAGCGGCAGACGGCCCCTCGTCGTTTCTCCTCGGCGGCGGGGGCCAATCATTCATGAAAGGCTCGGCCATGAGCAACAACATAACTCAAGCGCGCTACCACAAGCGGACCACTTTTCAGCAGCTCTCTCCGCCGCTCGTTCTGACGAAGCCTCAAGGCGCGTTCTTCCCTTGGGCGAAGAAAACAACGACGCGCGACGCCGGCAACATCTCAATCGGCGAGCACGCCAAACAACGCAAGGCGCTCGATCCCGCGCGGTTGCAACCCATCCTCGCGATGATGCGCGACGTCGGCGACCGGATTGCACGACTCGAAGCCCGACGCGCTGCGCCACAACCCGCGCCGACGCACGACGCGCCGACCAATCCGCTCGCGCGCACGCTCGTCACAGGCGCAACGCCCAACGGCGGGGCGGTGCTCATCGGCGCAGACGGGCGCGAGACCTTCATCAATCCGACGCACCGCAATACACGCGGCGCGCCCGACACCTTCGAGATCACGCCGACGCGTGACGCGCCGTTTCGCCTATTCCCGAAAACAAAAGCAAAGGATGCTGCAATGCCTACACCACGCCACCCCGGCCTCGCGCCGAATCGCTTCATCACAACGCACGCCGATCAGCGCGGCTTCAATGACGCGGCCTACGGCACACAGTTCGGCGAACGAAATTCGAGGTTCACGAGCGCCGAGGCGGATCGTCTCGCGCGCCATGCGCCGGTCGCATCGCTGCCTTCCCCCGCCGAATTGAACGCGACCTATCGTGCCGCGCACGCGGGTGTCGGCGCAAGCGGTCAATCGCACGACACCACGCAGCCCGGCAAGACGCAGCAGCGAACGAGCGGCGTCAATCGACGCGGGGGAATGTTGGAAGCTCTTCCCTCCGACAGCAGCGAAGGGTTTGCCAGCGAGCTGAACAAGGTGCCGGCCGGATCGCCGCCCAACACGGCGCTCAACCTCTACTACGGCGCGCTCGCCAAAGCGAAGACGCCAGCAGCGCGTGACGCCATCGACAAGACTTGGTCGGCCTTTCAGCGGCGATGACGCTATGCCGCCGATGGCGGCGGCGTTGCAAGTTTGCCTGAAAATGCGACCGAATTGGAGAGGGCGCGTCAGGTCGAGCGGAGGCGAGGGGGCGGCGGACCGGCGCGCGAGGGGCACATTTTGAACCATCCGCGCCTTTGGTCCAGCAGTTAAGCAGGCGTTCCCCTCATGCAGCGTTCTGGCTCCTTTCCCTGGCAGGCCACAGAACACAAACTGCTCGAAAATCGCGATGTATTGTAAATTTGCAACACATGCATGTGGTACTTCTGCAACGGTCCTAAAAAAAGGACATCAAAATAAGTCAAATGGGCATTTTGTTGTTTACATGGTCCCAGGAGTGGCCTCATTCTCATTTTATGTCTGCACCTTCTCTTGGGAGTTATTCCACCGGTGCAACGAACCTGAGAAAGGGGAGATCATGAAAAAGTATAGCTTTGTCATCGCGCTGGCGATGGCGCTAACGACTGGTTCGGCGCTGGCCGCCGATTTGCCGAGCACGAAAGCGCCGGTCTTTGTTCCGCCGCCGCCCCCGGCTTGGACCGGCTTCTATGCCGGTTTGAATGCGGGCTACAGCTTCGGCGGCAGCCAATCCATCAACACCGCGGCTGGACCCGTCTGGACATGTGGTCGAGGTCAGGGACATAACGGCGATTGTCGCTACGGCCCCGGACCGTTGCAGAATGCGGAGGCCGCTGGCGCCAACAGTTTCTTGTCCATCAACAGTGACGGCTTCATCGGCGGCGGCCAGTTCGGCTACAATTATCAGTGGGGCTCCAGCTTCCTCGTCGGCATCGAGACCGACATCCAAGGCACGGGCATTCACGGCGAGGCGGCCACGGCGACCACGTTGCCGATTGGCGGAGGCAGCTGCACCGGCACCCCCTGTCTCACGACGACGACGACGGGCGTCACGAAGAGCCTCGACTACCTCGGAACGCTGCGCGCTCGCATTGGCTGGCTCGCCACTCCGACGCTGCTCGTCTATGGCACGGGCGGCTTCGCCTACGGGGGAGCGCATTTGAAGGCCGCGATAACCAGCATTGATAACGGCTGCTGGTGGTGTTCGAATCCGGGCATCGCGGCGGGGCAATTCAACGACATTCTCACGGGTTGGACTGCGGGGGCCGGTGTCGAATGGCTGTTCACGCCGAACCTGAGCCTCAAAGCTGAATATCTTTATTACGATCTGGGCTCGGTGAAACTCAACGGCCTCCAGCTAGTCACCGAGGCTTACGCCGAACAGGCCCCGCTTTTCGCGAACGGGGTCCAGACCAACGCCCGTTTCAACGGCCATATCGTGCGGGCTGGCATGAACTACCACGTCAACTGGTGGGCGCCGGCGCCGGTGCTCGCAAAGTATTGATCGAAGCGAGATTAAGGGCGCTCAACCCTTCTCGGAAAAACGCAAGCCCGGCCTTTGCTCCAAGGCCGGGCACTTCTTTGGCGCAATTGCCCCTTCGCCAAGGTGACATTCTGGCGCATAGGGCACATTCACATCGATCCACTACACAGGGGCGATGACCCCCCAATCGAACGCGCACGACGGGCGTCGATCATGTCAATGGCGCATGCGCAGTATCGGCGACGCGAGCGCGCCAAGGCGCGGCGTCCACATGGGCTGCCCCCGGCTTTCACACGCCGCATCAGTGCGAGCAATCGTTGGGCGGACTTGCCAAGGGCGAGGCTACGCAGGCAGACTTGACGCGGCGGTTCAATGTGAGCCGCAGCACGATTTCGAGGCTTGCACCATGAGCCTGCGCGCCACACACGCAAATTGTCGCAGCGGCGAATTTGCGATTGACGAGAGCGCTTTATGGGTTCAAATTTCCGTCATATCGCGGTCGTGATGGCAGGCAAGTCAACCTGTCCTTATCGAGCGGGACCTCGAAAATCGACGCGATAAACCAGAGCAATACCGTCGAGCGGGAAGATTGCGAGGTGTGCATGACTCCACCGGGTATAACGGGGCGGCCTGCTTAAGGTCGCTAATGTCTCGAAAAACTCACACCTGATATTCACGACACGCCGATATCGAGCGCGCATCTGTGATGCAGGGAGCGGTACGCGAAGGCCAAGCGCGGCGCATGCCTGCCAATAGCTGGGTGTTTCCAGAGATGCTTCGTAAGGCGAAGTCACTTTCGTCGGCCTCGTAGCGTTACGGACGCTGCGAGGCCTTCGTCTGTTGATGGGTCGCGCATGCTGGCGCGCAGCGGTGGTCTCGATTGCCTGCCGTCGCCTGAAGGCGCTGGCGTGAACAAAGGCGGTAGGTTGGCGAGGCGTCGATTCGTGCCGGTTCCATTTCTCGGTCTGGGCGCGCATTCCCGATCCGGGACTATCGCCGAACCCAACTCACCGGCCATCCCCTGCCGCAAGCCAACGCCTACGCGCTGATTCAGCGGCGCGCCAAATCCGCCGGGATCACCACGCGCGTCGGCAGCCACACCTTTCGCGCCGCCGGCGTCACCGCCTATTTGAAGAACGGCGGGACGCTTGAACGCGCCGAGCAAATGGCGAACCATGCCTCGACCCGCACGACGCAGCTCTATGATCGGAGAACGGAGGAAGTGACGCTCGACGAGATGGAGAGGATACTCGTTTGAGCCCGTACGCCGCCACCTCGAAAACGGTGCCGACTGATAAACCCGTCACGATGCTAGTAGGCGGGTCCGCAATTCGGCGAATGCTCTCCTTAGCGCGTTCGAGTCCATGTCATCGAGGGTCCACACGCAAAGGACGTCCTCCGCCAATTCGGCGTCACTCTCCGCTTGCAGAGACTCGCGCTGGGCCCATTCGCCATCGGACGAGCCCTTGCTCAAATACTCCTCTGCGGCAATCATTGCGTATTGCCGCATCGAGTCGATCAACATGGATTGAAAGACGTAACTCACGGGACGCCTCCCTTCTGGTTGAATTTGGATCTTTACGCAGACTCCGAGAGAAACTCTGAACTCGAACGTGTCTCTCGTTTTTCGTCTGGCCTGGCGCGTCCTGTCGCGCGTTTCCCGGGTGCGTTTGAGTCGGTCGTCACGTTGAACGGGGACGTGGGCTTAGGCTGGAAACTTTCCCCCGTGATCGCACAACAGGGCCTTTCGAGAATTGAATATCGGGAGAACTGGTTTCGTCAATGTCGCAAAACGTCGCGTCTACTATTTGATATGACGTGGGCGCAACCGCTCGAAACATGCCAAACCGCGTCATACGAAGTGGATGCGCAAGTCCATAATGAGCATTCAGCGAATTTCGGGCGTCCCCGTGCTTCGCGCCGTCGGGATGGCGTGAACCGAACCCGCGAGCGGTTTCGGCCCTGCGGCTTGCATCGCTAACGCCATGGCGACCGCCCTTCACGACGCCCCCGACCGTGGAAGTATCGGCGGGGGCGTTTTCTGCTCTGCCCTAGAAATTTCTAGGGCATTCAGGCTTTCAAGGCGACAGCGAATAGCTCATGCCGGAGATGCGTGCAAAATGTTGCAGGCGATTGGGGCGCTGACCCCTCAGCCAGGGCGGCGTGGATCGCCACGACCGTCCCGACGAGCATGGCAAGCCCGGCCGCCCCGAGGGCGAGCAGGAAGGGGCCGTGCGCTGCGTGCGCCGCGAAGCACGCGAAGTCGAGGGTTTCGGTGGACATTTTGGTCCTCCTGTTTTTGCAGTGCGGTATAACATATTGCATCGCACATAAACGACAAGGGGTCTTCACAGCTTTTCTCCTTTTTTCAATGAGATAGCTGGAAGGGAGAACCTCAGAGAAATTGATGGCAACTCCAAAAGTCTCAGCCCCGAAGCGATTCGCTGCGTTGGGGCGGGCATCGCCCTGAGTTCTGACCGGCTCGGCTGGACTATGCGTCGCTCCACGACCTAATGGCGCTCAGCGGCCTCCGCAGCCGCGCGGTTGCAGTGCTCGCGGCGATCACCGCACCAGCAAGCCGCGCGCCTTGGTCCACACGCCCGCCAGGACGAAGAAGGCCAGACTGAGCAGGCCCGCGCCGGGAGCGCGTCCGCTTGTCCCCGCATTGCCGACGTGACGCACGCTTCGGGTTAGCGCCCGGAGGAGACATTCGTCGGGAGGATCAACGTGCGAAGCCATATTTTCGTGACAGCGGATGCAGGGGCGGTCAGTGCGTCGTCTTCCAGAGGGCGCAGGTCGCCATTTCACGAAACCTATTCGTCGAGTTCCTACGAATGATCGCCGAGCTGCGACCGGCGATGCCGTCCGCGGCGAGAGCAAGCTTGATAGGCCTGCTAAATATTTGATTCGCTGCGTGCGGCCGCAGTCCCTGCGTCCATGTCAGCGCTTGGCGTGGCGGATGCGCGGCCGGTATTGAACCAGTAGCATAAGCGCCCGCTACTGCTTTTTTGGGGCCGGGGCTTGCTTGGTCGGAGCTGAGGCGGGAGCGGGAACGGGAACGTTTTGAGGCAGGGGCGCCGGCGCAGCAGGCCCCACAGGACCCACATCAGCAGCCAAGCCAAACAGCTTCCAGCGACCCTTCACAGCCTCAAAAATCATCTCGAAATTGATCTGACCCGACGCCGATGGAAAATAGCCCGCAAAATGCATCATGCCGTTCTTGTCGATCTCGGGCATGGTGGTCATCGTCGGCTCGTAAATAAGTACGCCAGAGTAATCGAGATTTCGATCACGCTGGCTACGGAAACTCGCTGACAGACGAGCCGCGTCATTCACCACGGCGAATCCGGGTGCAGATATTTCCCGAAGGATTGTATAATTTCCGCTCTTGTTAGACAGGTCCAGCGCATAAAGCGTTGAGCGGATGAGTATCAGCAAGCCGTTCTTGTCTATCTGAGCCGGTTTGGCAGCTGGTTGGGGCGCTTCTTGCTGAGCCAAAGCGACTAACGGATTCGCAAAAAGTGACGCCGTGAGAGAGGCGAGGACAACCAAGGCAAGCTTGAACTGTTTCCCTGACATCATGCTCATCTTGTCACTTTTACAGGCTTGAGACGTCTATTAGGGAGGATGCGAGCCGTGCATTACCACTCATACAGGCCGCCTGCGCCGAAGCCAACGCCGCCATAATGCAGGCCTGCTCCCACACTCGCATTCAGCACGATGTTATTATTGATGCGAACTTGAGCCATAACACCAAGAGCGCTCTGGCCTTTGAAATTACCCCACTTCCCGGAAACGCCAAATTTGGCGTCTCTGGAGATGGTCGGGCTCGTATTCGCTATCGCAACCGCAGAACCCTCATAACCGCGCTGAACGCCTTTCTGGAGAGAGCCTACGCTTTGCCACAGCTCGCCGATTTGTTGGCCGACGTTATTCACGCTATTGTTCAAGCTGGTCAGGCTGCTATTCACTGCGCCAAACGCAGTGCTGACGTTGTTGTAATTCCTGCCTTGCACGACATAGTTCGGCGGGCTGACGCCTGCTCCCGCCGTATAGCTAGAGCCGCCTCCCAGCGCTGCAGCAGTGCTCGTCCCAAGCGAATTTACGTTATTCCCCACTGCGTAAAGCTGCGATCCGTTGACAGCATCGGTCGACGCTGCGCTAACAACGCCGGCCGCGACGTTCTGGATTTGGCGCTCGCTACCTCCGCTCCCAACACTTACAACACCATTTGCCGCATTGGGAATACCCGCGGGCGTCCCGCCGTTGAGAGTGTAAGCGCCTGTGTGTATTCCTCCTGCTATCGATGAAGACCCTAATGCAACAGAGTTTTCCTGATTTACAGTTGCATTATGACCTATTGCTACTGAATTAACATTATTGGCAATCGCTCCTGCTCCTACTGCGGTCGCGTTATCAGCGCCCGCGTAAGCCTCAGAACCGATAGCTGTAGCAGATTGCCCTTGCGCCGAGGCTTGACTACCTATTGCCGTAGCTCCGTCGGCAGCTGCTGAGGTGGTCCCCACATTTGCATTATAACCAATCGCAATAGATTGGAAGCCATAAACCGAAGAAGTGTCACCAGCGACAAAGGAGTATCTGTCACTATGAGTATTTGTTCCTAACGTGTTGCTGAGACCAATCGCTGTATTCTGGTCTCCGTTAATGTAGTTTTGATTGCCTAAAACGAACGACCCTGTCTGTCCAACAGCAATACCTGTGTTTGTAACAATATTGCCATTGCCAATAACTGATGAGCCGGACGAAACAGCGGGACTTCCAGAAATGCCAACCTGATTGTTTGTGCCAATTATACTCATGTCAGTACCAAACGCAGAATTCTTATGACCTACTGCGTTGGAAGCATTACCCTGAACTAGGTTGTTGGAACCAACGGCAAGGCCCAAAAGTACTCCACTAGCCTCGTTATTAGAACCAAATGCGGCAGTAGCCTGACTATTGATTGTGTAGTTGCTAATGCCAAAGGCAGAATTAGTATCGCTTGTGCTTCCGCCTACATTATTGCCAATGCCGCAGGCCGCTAGGTTTGTGCCCGGTGTGATGGTGTTAGAAGTGTTTCCGCAATCAACATTCGCCGCTGCGGCTGTGGAGGACACCCCAATCGACACAAAAGCGCCGCCAGCCACGAGCGCAAACAGACAAGCCGAGCCCTTTAAGGCTTTTATTGAAACTTTCATGCTCGCCTCCCCCAAATCCCAATCACATATCTGTCGCCAATATTTTTACGTCTACATAGCTAACAAGGAGTTAATCTCGAAGTTTTTGGGACGTCGATATTTCAGAAGCCTGACGACCATATATCCTTCGGTTACGGATTTGAGCTGGGTGGGGTTGGGCAGCCGGTTGCGCGGCGAATGCGGGTTAGATGAACATGCGCATGGCGGCTCAGGGGCATCTTCGCCCCTCCGGCCCTACTCAGCGTGAGTCCGCTTATCCTCGAAAAGCGTCCGCGACAGTGAACACCGCGCGGGCCGCTTTTTTCGCGATCACCTCCCGTTTCTCTTCGCCCTGTGCCCGCGCGCCAGCGCGAAGCGTTGGCGCTCAATGTTAAGCTTTCGCTCTCTGTCAAGCTCTAGCTAGATGCTAAGTTTAAGTTATAGGCCATTGATTTTACAGAGAAAGCAAATTGCTTGACAACCTCCTCATTTAGAGTATAACCGAGATATACTCTATTAGCTTAAGCGTGACTATAATACCTAAGCTCAGTGCCAAGCGGATAGATATATGAAATATATGAGAAAACTGAAATGTTTGCCGAGCTTCTGTAGGCTCAGGAGGAGCGCACGGAAATGACTCACGAGACGGGCTACGACGGAAACGACGATCACGAACTCACCAACCTGCGCCGCAGGGCCATCGCGGCGGTGGGGCGCGTCGTCAACGGACGCCACTTCGAAGACTGGCTGACCATCGGCGAATACATCGAGACGGGGCGGCGCTGGGCCATGAAAAAGGCCGAGACGAACAACCCGAAGGGGCCGCTCTACAACCAAATGTGGAACGTGTGGCTCGCGAGGAACCCGCAGTTCACGAAGATCGACAAGACCGTGCGCAACAATCTCATGCGCGTGATGGAGAACCTGCCGGCGATCCGGCACTTCCTGGACGGCGAGGAAGAGCCGCGCAAGGGGCAATTGAACCACCCGACCACCGTCCTGCGCGCTTGGAAGGCCAAGGAAGCGGGCCTCAAAAATGAAGCGAGCAAGCGCAAGGCCGAACAGGCGCACGAAGAAGCGCTCATGGCCGACGACGGCACGCCGCTGGGCGTTCCCGACGTGCCGGCGCGCAAGCCGCTCGACCGTCAGCGCCTCAAGGCGAAGAAGGTCGCCGTCAGCCTCTACGCCGCGCTGCTCAAGGAGCACGGCAGGGACGGCGTGCGGCTCATTGTCGACGCGTTGGCGAAGATGAGCGACAACGACCCCCGCGAGGTGGAGGAGAGGGAGGCGGCGGAGTGAGCTTTGGCCCGCCGCCGCCGAGCCCGTGAAGCTTTTCGGCGACTTCAACGCCGACGACGAGCTGACGTTTTGCTCCGCGCCCGATCTCGAAAAGGCGTGGTGCCGCTTCCAAGACGAGACGCCCGAACGATTCAGCCGACGCGTCGCCAACGACATTCTCGAAGCGCGCGGCCTGCCGCCCCTGCCGGGGCGCTCCGACTTGGCCAAGCCCATCCCTGCCGCCCCGCCTGCGCACTATCACAAGGACGAAGTCGGCCGGCGCGGCCCGAGGAAGCCCACGCTCGCGCGCGCGAAGGCGCTCGCCGGGTAGGCTTGGTCGCTTCGTTGGTTGGACGCTCGGCGGCGTCGCAGGGGCCCTTGGCTTTCAAAGACTTGCGCGCCAAAATCACAGCTTGGCCTATCAGATGACGTTCGCGGTCATCACCTGCGCGCTCGTCGGCGGCTCGACGGCGGAGCGCATGAGCTTTTCCTCCTTCATCCTGTTCTGCGTGCTGTGGCTCTTCGTCGTCTACGTGCCCTCGGCGCATTGGGTGTGGGGCGGCGGCTTTCTGCAAAAGCAGGGCCTTCTCGATTACGCCGGCGGCACGGTGGTTCATATCAACGCCGGCGTCGCCGGGCTCGTCACCGCTCTCCTCATCGGCAAGCGCCAGGGCTATGGCCGCGAGAATCTCTCGCCTTTCGATCTCGCGCTCGCGGTGATCGGCACCGGGCTCTTGTGGGTCGGCTGGTTCGGCTTCAACGGGGGCTCGGCTCTTTCCGCGGGCTCGCGCGCGGTCTTCGCCATCGTGGCGACGCATCTCGCCGCTTGCGCCGGCGCCCTGATGTGGACCGCGCTGGAGTGGCTGCAGCGCGGGAAGCCTTCGGTGCTCGGCGTCATCTCCGGCGCCGTCGCGGGGCTCGGCACGATCACGCCCGCCTCCGGCTACGTGCTGCCCTGGCATGGGCGGTCATCGGGCTCGTGGCGGGCACCGTCTGTTATTATTTCTGCACCAGCGTGAAGCGCCGCCTTCACTACGACGATACGCTCGACGTCTTCGGCGTGCACGGCGTCGGCGGCATGCTCGGAACGCTGCTCGCGGGCGTCTTCGCGACTCGCGCCGTCACGGCGGCCGCGGACGATCCCGGCGTTTCCGGTCTGCTCGAAGGCGATCTGCATCAACTTCTGGTGCAGGCGCAGGGCGTGGGGGTGACCGTGCTCTGGTGCGCCTTCGGCACATTTGTCGTGCTCAAGCTGACGAATTGGCTCGCGCCGCTGCGCGTCAACTCGGAGCAGGAACGCGAGGGCCTCGACATCGCGCTGCACGGCGAGGCGCTGCACCAGTAGAGATGACGAGGCGCGGTCGGCGTCCTTCGGACGCCTTCTCTTCAGCCGCTTTCCTTATCGCGAGGCAGTCCCCATATGGCGGGGGCGGACCGCAGAGGTCGCGCTATGGAGAATCATAATGCGCTTTCCTCTCCCCGGCGCCCGGTCCGCGCGCTTGCTTTGCGGGCTGGCGGCGCTTCTCAGCGCCGTTCCAGCGCGGGCGGAGGGGCCGGATCTGATTTTCCGGGAGTCGACCGATTTCAAGCTGCTCACGCCCAATGACAAGCTCGCGACCTATGGTATCGACGATCCTCTCGTCGACGGCGTCGTTTGCTACTATACGGAGCAGGAGAAGGGGGGCGTCAGCGGAACGCTGGGCCTCGCCGAGAACACTTCCGACGTCTCCCTCGCCTGCCGGCAGTATGCTCCGATCAAGTTCACCGCCAAAATCACGCAAGGCGACGAAGTGTTCAGCGAGCGGCGCTCGCTGCTCTTCAAGCGCATGCATATTGTCAGAGGCTGCGACGCCAAGCGCAACGTGCTCGTCTATATGGCCTATTCCGACAAGATCGTCGAAGGCAGCCCGGAAAATTCGACCTCGGCGGTCCCGATCCTTCCCTGGGGCTCGGACGCGCCGCCGCGCTGCGCAGATTTCGTGAAATGAGGCGAGCGCCCCGGAGGCTTGCGTGAGCCAATCCGCAACAAAGCTGGGGGCAGGCGTCTCCTCGGCGACTGTCACTGAGGACGAGGCCGGCCTGCGGCTCGACCGCTGGTTCAAGCGGCGCGTGCCGGGTCTTTCTCTCTCTCATCTCGCCAAGATCTGCCGCAAGGGCGAGGTGCGCGTCGACGGAAAGCGCGTCGAGACCTCGACGCGCCTCGAAGAGGGGCAGACGATCCGCATCCCGCCGCTCAATCTGGAGGCGCCCGCCGCGTCTACGGCGCCCCACTCCGATCCGGAGGATGCGCGCGCGCTCCGCGATATGACGCTTTATGAGGACGCCGACGTGCTCGTCCTCAACAAGCCCTTCGGCCTCGCCGTGCAGGGCGGCTCGGGCACGAAGCGGCATATCG
>Ga0265327_10002492_pt1 | contig 19295 bp, 24 predicted proteins | sample 41621metaG_FD_202089 | JGI IMG/M metagenome (GOLD analysis project Ga0265327, IMG submission 202089) | Rhizosphere microbial communities from Carex aquatilis grown in University of Washington, Seatle, WA, United States - 4-16-21 metaG | ecosystem: Host-associated > Plants > Roots > Rhizosphere...
CTAAGTAAAGAAACTATTCAACATAATTTAGCATCTGCTGGTGGGTGGAATTTGGCTGATATCAACGAAGCTTTTGCAACGCTCGTTGTCAATCAACCAGCTTCAATTCCTACAGCATCTTCAACCGGTGTTCCTATTTCATCTGCACAAGTTACTGTTAAATATGCTGGTTTTTGGATTAGGTTTGTGGCAATAAACGTTGATATGATAATTGTTTTCTTAATTAATGGCATCATCCAGTTACCACTTACTCTTTACAAGTCATTACCAATCTTAAGTCAGAGCAATCCTTTTGATCCGAATAATATAAATAAATATTCTCATTCCTCACTCGGACTAACTATTCTAAGTGAGGTTCTGGGCATGCTCATTATTTGGGCATACTTTTCTTTAATGACCTATTACAAGGGTGCAACTCTCGGAAAGATGTTAGTAGGCATAACTGTTAAGTCAGATAGTCTTGAAAAACTATCTTTTGGTAGAGTTTTGTTACGTGAGACTGTAGGTAAATTAGTCTCTCAAATTATTCTTGGTATTGGTTATATCATCGCTGGTGTTACTCAAAATAAACAAGCACTTCATGATATGTTTGCTCATAGTGTTGTTGTTTATAAGGATCCATCAAAACCTCATACGACTGGTTTAGTGATCGGTATTATTATTGCATTCGCACTTCCATTAATTGCAATAATGGGCATATTGTCATCAGTGGTCCTAGTTTCTCTCAATGTTGCTCGTCAGAAGGGGAATGATGCTCAAGTCCATTCAGTTTTAATGGAAATGAGAACACAAGCTGAAATATATTATGGTAATAATAATTCGTACTCAGTGGCAAGAGATTGTTCGTCCGGCATGTTTGCAGATTCTGCTTTTGCTTCAACGACACAACAATTAAAAGACAAGAGTATTTTGAATTGTTTTGCGGAGAAAAGTACCTATGCTATTTCAACTCCATTGAGTAGTACGGGAACAAGCACTCCAAATTATTGTGTAGATAGTACAGGTTTTAGCGGTGATGCTGTGGCAACTGATGATGGGTCAAAGGCTATTTGTGTACCTGTGGCTCCAAAAACTCTCAATGCCCAGAATATTACTGCTCAAAATACTTCATCAACCCAAATTGCTTCAACCGGTGCTTACAGTTATACGTTACCAGTAGGGTGGAAAATAGCACAGAATGGTCCACAAGGTATGCAGGCACTGAATCAAAGTAATGGTTACTTACTCTCAATAACTGCGACAGTTATACCATCACTGTACGGAAATATTACATCAGTAGATCAGGTAACATCTATTGATCAGTTGAAGTCTAGTCTTATAAAAAAGTATCCAAATGCTATTATTGTGAGTGCCAGTACTGGAACATTGGGTGATAAAAAAACATATCTAATGAATTATGAAATGTCGGCAGCCGATTTGATTGGTAAGCAAAGCCAAGGTCAGCCTCAAAAAATGTCAATCACAGAATACACTACAGTTTATAAGGGAAGCCTTTATACTCTTGCCTATATTTCGGCTTTGTCGAATGAGACGAGCGCACAGAATGATTTAAAATTAATAATTAATAACTTTAAATTTAATTAATAAATATATGTTAATTCTCAATACAATTATTCAGTTAGTGATCGCATTATTAATGTTTTTGATTCCTGTAGGTGTAATCACTGGTGTAGTCCTACTCGTTATGTCAGCCAATCAACAAGATCCTCTCAAAAAGAAGAAGGTAAAGAAGTGGGGAATTTATAGTATTGTTTTACCACCAATTATACTTTTTGTTATTTTGAGTGTATGGGGATTAGTAAATATTTTGGGCGGAACAACGCTGAAGCAGTAAATATATGGATAAAGCTGGAAAAATAAATTCAGTATTATGCTATAAGTTGTATGGATCCCTATTTATTTTATTAGGAATAGTTGGTTTATGTTGGACAGGATTTCAATTTAATAAAACGTTGTCTTTCCAACAGTCTGAAGTTAAGACTATTGGAGTTATTGTTTCAGTTGAAGCAAAGCTTATTCATGGTCGTTACTCATCAACCGATGTTGATATTCCCACGATCTCGTTCAGAGACAGTTCAGGCAAGGTTTTTACTTTTATAAGTGATATACATTATAGTCCTGGTAATATTAGTAGCGGTCAACAAATAGCAGTTGGTTACGATAGAAACGACCCAAACATTGCTCATATTGATGAACCAAATAATATGAGTCTCTGGATTTTTGTCGGTTTTGATTTTATTTTATCTTTACTTTTCTTTTTCATGAGCTGGGTGATATTTATGTCATTGAAGAAAAAATTATTACCTTTACCACAAGACAATATAAGTAAAATATAGGCCTATTGACCTCCTTTCGACCATCTGCTAGTATCATACCTACCTCAACAGAAGTCTGCCCTGAGGCAGTGATTGGAAGCAAAAGCCTAAATTTGGCTCAGCTAACCAATCGAAATTTTATTTTCAAAATTTTCATTCATTTTACTTAATACATTATGGCAACTAAAGCAGTCATAGCTCGATCAAAGAGAACACCGAAGTTTGCTTCGCGTGTTGTTCGTCGTTGTTTCCGTTGTGGTCGCAAGCACGGCTATATGCGCGATTTCGATCTTTGCCGTATTTGTTTCCGTGAATTCGCTAACGAAGGTATTATTCCAGGTATAAAGAAATCATCATGGTAACAGACCCTATTTCAGACCTCATAACACGTCTAAAAAACAGTAGTGATGCAAAGAAAGCATCAGTTACCGTTATTGCATCAAAGCTCACAGAGAACGTTGCTCACGTTTTGAAGAAAGCTGGTTACGTTTCTTCTGTTGAAAAGAGTAAGACAAAGCGTGAACTTGAACTTGGACTTGTCTATTTTGATGGAGTACCTCGTATCAACGGTGTTGAGCGTATTTCAAAGCCTTCTCGTCGTTTGTACCAGAAGTCAGCTGATATTCGTTCATTTAAGAGTGGTTTCGGTAATACTATTTTCACAACTTCAAAAGGAATCATGACAGACACTGATGCAAAGAAATTGAAGCTCGGTGGCGAAATCTTATTCAAAATATGGTAATACTTTATACTATATACTATATACCTTATACTTTTTATACTTTCATACTTTAAATAACTACTATGTCAAGAATTGCCAAAAAACCTATAATCATCCCAGCAAAGACAGAAGTTACTTTTGCCAGTGGCGTTTTGACTGTCAAAGGTCCTCTCGGTGAACTCAAAAAGAATTTCCGTGATGATGTCAAAGTCACTATTGCTAACAACGAGATTTCTCTTGAAAAGACACGTAATACTCTCCAGGCAGCAGCTATGATCGGTACTTACGCTTCACACATCCGCAACATGATCGCTGGTGTACACAAAGCTTATGAAAAGAAGCTTGTCATCGAAGGTATTGGTTTCAAAGCTGATGTAAAAGGAAAGGATCTCGTTTTGAATGTTGGTTTCTCACATCCTGTCAGTATTCCAATTCCAGCAGGTCTCAAAGTTACAACAGAGAAGGCTAACATCATCATTTCAGGTATAGATACAGAAGTTGTTGGTCAGTTCGCTGCGGTTACTCGTGCGACAAAGAAGCCTGAACCATATCTTGGAAAGGGTATTCGTTATTCAGATGAAGTTATCCGCAGAAAGCAGGGTAAGAAGGCGGCATAGTCAAAATGATCAATGTTCAATGAAGCAATGATCAATTAAAATCACAAACAAAAACATGAAATCAATTATCAAAACACAAAACAAGAAATTTGCACGCAGACATGCACGTGTTCGCGCAAAGATCAGTGGTACAAGTGAGAGACCTCGCCTTTCTATTTTCAAATCTCACAAGTATCTTTACGCTCAGATCATCGACGATACAAAGGGTAATACTCTCGTTTCTTTCACTTCAAAGGAAGTCAAAGGTAAGACTCCTTCAGATCGCGCAAAGGAAGTTGGTCTTGGACTTGCCAAGAAAGCCGTTGCAGCAAAGATCACAAAGATCGTCTTTGATCGTGGAGGTTACCTCTATGCCGGTAAAATCAAGCTTGTAGCAGAAGGAGCACGCGAAGGAGGACTTCAATTTTAATATTTATTAACTACTATGCCTAAAGACAAAGATTCAAAGATCAATATACAAGACCAAGCTTCAGTAATTCCTGAAGTAGTAGTCGCTGCTGGTGCAGTTGTTGCTGTTCCTCCTGCTATAGCAAACAAGATCACTCCTGGAAGAAAGATGCGTGATTCTGCACGTCTCGGAAGTCACACAGGTAATAAGCCAGGTGATTCACGTGGCCGTAGTGGAGGAAGAACAGGTGGACGTGGTGGGGAACCTCGTGAACGTGTTAAACCTGAATTCGACGCAAAGATGATTGATATTCGCCGTGTTACTCGTGTTTCATCAGGAGGACGCCGTTATAGTTTCAGTGTCGCTGTCGTTGCTGGTGACCGTAAGGGTCGTGTAGGTGTTGGTCTTGGAAAAGCTCTTGATACATCACTCGCTATTGAAAAGGCTACACGTGAAGCAAAGAAGCATCTCGTCAAGATCACTCTATCTCCTCAGATGACAATTCCTCATGCAACAGAAGCAAAGTTTGGTAGTGCACGCATCATGGTTTTCCCAGCTCGTGGTAGTGGTATCGTTGCTGGTAGTTCAGCTCGTACTGTTATTGAGCTCGCTGGTGTACGTGATATCTGTGCCAAGATCATGTCTGGTTCAAAGAACAAAGTTAACATCGCTCGTGCAGTTATCTTAGCTTTGGACAACCTAAGTAAGATCAATCGTCGCACTCTTCAAGGAAGACCTGCTAAGGAAGTCAAAGTCGCAGCAACAAAATAATTTATTACTTGCGCTTTGCGCACTTTAAACTTTTAACTTAATCACATGCAATTCCATCAACTAAAAAGAACACATAAGAATACAAAGCGTACTACTGTTGGACGTGGTGGTAAGCGTGGTAAGACATCTGGCCGTGGTGGTAAAGGTCAATCAGCACGTGCTGGTAACAAGCGCCGTCCAGAATGGCGTGACATTATCAAGCGTCTTCCAAAGTTGCGTGGACGTGGTGTGAATCAACATAAACCTGTTGAGGATGCATTCAAGGTTATCAACGTCAGTTTGATCGAAACTATTTTCTCCGCTGGCGATGCAGTTACGCCAACAACCTTGATGGAAAAGGGTGTGGTCGTAACTTTCTCTGGAAATATTCCTGCTGTTAAGATTCTAGGTGATGGCGAGATTACAAAAGCTGTTAAAATATCTGGTTGTGCTATCTCTGGTAGCGCAAAGGAAAAGATTGAAAAAGCTGGTGGAACAGTCACTCCTATTGCACCAAAAGTTACTGTAAAGAATACTGGTGCTGCAGGTATCACTGGTACACCAAAAGTTGTTGTAGCTCCTAAGAAAGCAGTAAAGGCCGAAAAAGCTCCAAAGGCAAAGAAAGAAGTGAAGACTGAAAAGGCTCCTGCAAAAGAGAAGAAAGCTCCAGTCAAGAAAGCAGAAAAGAAAGCAAAGGCTGAATAATTAAGATATAATTAATCGCATTAGAAGTAATTGAAAGAAATAATATGCAAAACTTCTGGCAAAAATTCGTAACAGCTCTCAAAGACCCTATTCTTCGCAAGAGAATTGGTTTCACTGTCGCCGCCCTCGTAATTTTCCGTCTTATGGCTACAATTCCAATACCTGGAGTTGACGTTGCTAATCTTTCGAAACTTCTTGGTTCAAGTCAGTTTTTCGGTTTTCTTAACATTTTCTCTGGTGGCGGTCTTTCAAACCTTTCTATCGTCATGCTCGGTGTTGGACCATTCATCACCGCGTCTATCATCATTCAGCTTTTGACCATGATGTTTCCAAAGTGGAAAGCTCTTATGCATGAAGAAGGCCAAGCTGGACGTACAAAGCTTTCAAACTATTCACGTCTTTTGTCTGTGCCTCTTGCTTTGGTTCAGGCTATCGGTTTCATTGTCCTCCTCGAAAATCAGAATGTTTTGGCACACCTAGGTACAACTAATCTTTTGATAAATGCTGTTGTAGTTTCTGCTGGATCAATACTCCTTATGTGGATCGGTGAACTTGTTTCTGAGTTTGGTATTGGTAACGGTGTTTCTCTGATCATCTTTGCTGGTATCGTCTCACGTCTTCCAAAGGACACTATTCAGTTTATGTCGACTTTCGATGCTTCACAGATGACTATTTATATCGCTGTCCTAGTCATCGCTCTTGTTGTTATCGCCGGAGTCGTCTTTGTCACAGAAGCAGAACGTTCTGTTCCGGTTACTTATGCAAAACAGGTCCGTGGCAATAAAGTCTATGGTGGCGTTTCAACATATCTTCCACTTCGTTTGAACCAAGCTGGTGTTATTCCAATCATCTTCGCTTTGTCTATCCTTCTTTTCCCTCAGATCATTGCGAATTTCTTATCTCATGCATCAAATGCAGTAGTTGCCGCATACGCTTCTTCATTTGCCTTATTCTTCAATAATCCTTGGGTTTACGGTGGCTTCTACTTTATTCTTGTTGTACTTTTCACTTACTTTTATACAGCCGTCACTTTCGATCCAACAATGATTTCAGAGAACCTCCAGCAGAGTGGAGCGTTCGTTCCAGGTGTTCGCCCAGGTGAAAATACACGTGACTATCTAGCTGCTATAGTTACACGTATCACTCTTGTCGGCGCCGTCTTCCTCGGTATCGTAGCCGTTCTGCCTCTCGCTCTTCAGAATTTCACAGGTGGTACTACGCTCGCTATCGGTGGCACATCTCTCCTCATCGTTGTTTCAGTAGTCCTTGATCTCTTGAAGAAGATTGATGCTCAGGTAAGTATGAGAGAGTACTAGAGGGAAATTCCAAGCGTAAAATTCTAAGTTACAAATAAGCTACAAATATAATAAGTGAATACAAAAAAGCCCCGGTGCCTTGTGAAAAGCGCCGGGGTTTTGAATTTATTTGGTTGTGATGGCCGATTCAACCGCGACTTCGGCCCTTTTCTTTTCATTCCATAAAGACCTTTCGATACTATCACCGAAGGATGGCTTCGTAATGATCAGGTCACAATCAAGAAGACTGATGATGTAATACACAGTGTGCCCTTGGTCTAGCCGTGTAAGGGCTTCACCGACAGTCTCAGAAAAAAGTTCAATTTCTTCGTGTTCTGGAACAATGGTCTTATACGACGGCCCGAAAAACCAATACGGTCTGGAAGTAACTGTTCTTGTTGGAATGGTTTTAGTATTCACTCCGACCTGGCCAACGAGCTCGCCCTCCTGTGAGAAAAACATAATTTTCTTTCCGAGACGGGCCGGAATTGTATATGGTTCAATCAACATTCCACCACCATCTTTCTCGAGCGGAGAGAATCCACAGTCCAAAGTGATGAGTTCGTACTCAAACGGTCTGAACGCCACTTTGTTTATCTCACTCTGGTTGAAGTATTTACTTAGCCACGGCATTTTATTAAACGTGGCATGGGTGAACGCTAACTTGCTTATTTCATTTGTTTTTTTCATACCGACAACCTTTCTGGCATCTTGCCATGAAGCTCGTATCTCACGTTGCTTCTATGAAGGTTTTTGGACATCGGCACACTTTGAACGTCAAAGGGCATATCCTAAATATCAAACTATCACGATTATTACTATATGTCAATCAGAGGAAAAAGCTAAAGTCCTGTTATACTACAACCCATGAAACCTCAAACATACGTTTTTATAGGTCCCTCAGGCTCTGGTAAAGGAACTCAGGCACAATTACTCATGGATACGCTTGCCAAAGTTGCTCCAGAACATAAAATTCTTTATATTCAGTCTGGTCAAGAGCTTCGTGATTTTATGAAAGAAGATAATTATTTGGCTAAACTGACAAATCAGACCTTGAGTAATGGCGAGCTTATGCCTTCATTTATGCCGATTTATATTTGGGGAAGGGTGTTAGTTAATAAATATTCTGGTACAGAACATCTTGTCTTTGATGGAACACCTCGACGCCTGTCTGAGGCCGAAGCTATGGATTCAATGTTTTCTTTTTTCAAATTAGAAAATCCATATATTATTTATCTCGATGTACCCTTAGAAGAGTCTGTCAAACGATTGATGCTCCGTAAACGCTATGATGATACAGAAGAAGATATTCGTAAGCGTCTATCATGGTATGAAACTGAAGTTAAGCCAGCCTTAGATCATTTTCGTAATAGAAAAGATGTGACAGTCCTAGATATTGACGGAAATCGTTCAATTGAAGAGATTCATCAAGATATAATTGCCAAAGTCGGTCTGAAGAAGTAGACTCAGTCTATGATCAAGATAAAGACCAAGGAAGATATAGCTATTCTACGTGAAGGTGGACGTCGCCACGGGGCTATTTTGCGTGAATTAGTTAAGATGGTGGCTCCAGGAGTATCTGCTCGTGCCTTGGAAGATCGTACTCGTGAACTTATTGCCGAGGGTGGAGATAAACCAGCTTTTTTAAATTACACACCTCATGGTTCTGACCGACCTTTTCCAGCCGCACTTTGTCTTTCTATAAATGATGAAGTTGTTCATGGTATTCCAAATGAAGCAGATAAAGTCTTGAAAGAAGGAGACATTGTTACTATTGATCTTGGACTTATTCATAAAGGTTTAATCACTGATGCCGCTGTGACTGTGCCTGTTGGAAAAATTTCTCCAGAAACGGCACGACTCCTGGCTACGACAAAAGAAGCACTTTCGGTCGGCATAAAAGCTGCGAAGGGAGGTAAAAGGGTAGGTGATATCAGTTGTGCTATAGAGCGTATTGGTACGGCTGGCAGATTTGGTATTGTAGAAGAACTTGCTGGTCATGGTGTTGGTTACGATGTTCATGAAGATCCGTTTGTTCCTAACTACGGTGAAGCTGGAAAAGGTCCGATATTAAAACCTGGGATGGTCATTGCTATAGAACCAATTTTCAATCTTGGTGACAGACACGTTGAGCTCGACTTGGATGGTTATACTTATAGAACTTCTGATGGCAGTCCAAGCGCGCACTTTGAACACACAGTCCTCATTACAAAAGGGGATCCAGAAATACTGACGGCATAATTGTGCTAATATATTTCTATGACTTTACACACAAAAATAGATCACACACACCCAAAACGCGAACGTACTTTAGTAATTATTAAACCAGATGCTGTACAGAGAACTTTAGTTGGTGAAATTATCCAGCGTTATGAAAGACTTGGACTAAAAATTGTTGGAATGAAACTGGTTCGACCAACTAAAGACCTTGTAGATAAACATTACACGAATGATCCAGATTGGATAGAAAAAACTGGCGCGAAGTTTATTAAACATGCCACTGAACATGGTTTGAGGATAAAGCATCCAGATCCAGTAAAAATGGGGGAACATATACTTGAACGTCTTTCAAAGTATATGACATCTGGTCCAGTTATAGCTATGGTTTTACAAGGTCTGCATGCTGTACCTATAGTTAGAAAGATAACTGGTAGTACAGAACCGCTTCAGTCTGATGTTGGTACTATTCGTGGAGATTTCGTCCTTGATTCATACGAGTTCTCTGATATTCAGGATAGGTCTATTCGCAATCTAGTTCATGCTTCTGGCTCAGTTGAGGAAGCGAATAAAGAGATCGCACTTTGGTTTACAAAAGATGAATTGATTAATTACACACTTGTTCAAGAAAAGATTTTGTATGAAACAGAGATTGACGGAATATTTGAATAGTATCGGAATACATTTTTACTTGCATAACTTTTTAAGAGGAATATAATTAGTTTAGGTTGCGAGAGTAAAACCTTAAACTTTCAACGGGAAGTCAACGAACTTCGGTTCAAATTATTTGGCACCTTGGTGTTCAGATTGAGACATCCCACCTGGAATATCCAGGTCACTGCTCTCGCAATCATTAGTAAAACATCTGGTATCTGCTGATATCAGGTGTTTTACTTTGGAGTAACATGTTGGTATATTGAACTCATGGAAAAACATCCTCTACATCTTAAAATACCAGATCTACAGACTTCGCCGGAAGTTGAAAGAGCTGTAGATAAAAAAGAACGAGTAGCTGAACTTGAGGGTAAAAATTTGAAAATACCCAACGACCCAAATGAAAGGATTGAAGCGTACATGGAACGCTTGGAAAGACTGATTCTCGATCCAGAAAATGAGCAAGAAAAGAAAGATCTTGGTGATACTTTACATACAAGACGCCCACGAGCACTTAGTCTGCTTCGTGAAATGGTGATAAATGAATACATCACTCCTAATAAGGAAAAAATGGCAGAAGGTGCAGCTATGGTAGAAGAACGAGCTGCGAGACAAATGGGTATACATGCAGAATATGGTCCTGAACAACTAGAGCAACGTGCGGACATCGCAGTAGGTGATCTTGAAAGTTCTATAGATCAGTGGATAACATATTTGTCTGACAAAAATGAGCCTTATCCAACTTGGTTTCGGTATTATGTATTTCGTAATATTCTGAACCTGAGTGAGTTCGATAAGACCAAACAAGAATTCCCAAAAAGATCAAAAGGCACGTTCAAGCTATTTCCAGAAGTAGATAGAGGAGCTCTTGCTCATATCCAAGAGACAATGGAATCGGCACAAGATGAAGAAGTGTTGAGTCGTGTTCGTAAATCACAAAAAGATCTTTGGCAAACTCCTGAAAGTGACCTTTTGACAAAAGAAAAAGCTCAAGCATTTGCCAAATTATCATTTGCAAATCAGTATGCTGAAGCTATCAAACAAAACGGTGATATCTCTCCAGAACTTCGAGAAGAAACAAAGGGAGAGTGGGTTCACTACCAACAAGGTACTGATCCAACGGCGTTGTGGATGTCACTGCAGAATAAAGGTACAGCCTGGTGTACTAGAGGTTTTCCAACAGCCAAAACTCAGCTTGAAGGAGGAGATTTCTATGTCTACTACACACTTGATTCACAGGGTAAACCATCCATTCCCCGCATAGCTATTCGTATGGAAGGTGACAAAAAAATAGCTGAGAATCCTAGAGGAGTGTTTGATGCTCAACAAAATCTCGAGCCTAATATGACAGATATTTTAGAAACTAAACTAAAAGACTTTGGTCCTGAAGCAGACAAATACAAGCAAAAGACCGAAGACATGAAAATGATGACAGAGATTGAAAAGAAGACGCAGAAGAACATAAGGCTTACAAAACAAGAGTTAGTATTTTTGTATGAAATGGACCACAAGATTCAAGGGTTTGGTTATGGTAGAGATCCTAGGATAGATGAAATTCGCAAACAACGCGACCCACTATCTGATGCACCTTTCATATTTGAATGTAAACCAGAGGAAATTGCATTGGACAAAGAGTCGGTCAATAAAAATACGAAAGCGTATATTGGACCTTGGACACCTGAAGTATATAAGCTTCTACCAAAAACAATAAAATATGTTTATGAGACATTTCCTGACAGTTCAATCTTCAGAAAGACTATAGAAACTGATCCTAATATTAAAACACCAGAACAAGCAAAAAAAGCGATACTAGACAAAGGTTATAAAATAAATAGTTTTGCAGAAGATATGCTCATGAAGGTTTCTTTTTCTAAAGAAGGAATCGAGTATAATCTCGTAGAATTTTCTGTAGGACAGCTTGGATTCCCAAGAGGTGCAAAATTGAGTGAAATATATGCAAAAGCAAAAGAGTTTGGTCTGGAATTATGTCCAGCAGAAATTGGTCCGTTACTTCGTCTACAGTATACAAATCAGCCAGATTCTAATTATTTGAGAATAGCAATGGAACCAGTTACCGGCCGTGGTGACGGCCCGGACTTGTTCGACGTCAGTCGTGGCGGTGGCGAGTCGTGGCTCCTCGACGATGTTGGTCGTCTCGACAGTGGGTGGTTTGCTGACGGTCGTTTCGTCTTCCTCTCCCGCAAGTAATTTGTACTTTGATTTTTGTAACTTTGAACTAGCGCTTTGACACTTTGAACTTTGGGCTTCATCAGCACTTTTCATAAAGTGCTGATGTTTGTGATAAAATAATATCGGTAGTAGGCGAATCTGCTGGCGGTCAAGGCTTCCGGCGGCCGAATCCAGTATCCATACATTGAGAGTACTTGCGGTTAAGGCTTCAAGTAGAGTGGTGTATGCAGACACTTCAAAAAATGAAGATACTCGGTATATGTTACTAGGGCATTAGGTAAACATAATGAGTAACCAATTAGTTACTATGTTTCCGAGATGCCGAATAATATTCAAAAGTGAGATCAGTATCTTGTTTCCAACGAGGATCACTTTCAAGTTTTGGTGTCATGGATGGTAATGTATACGAGATACCGACCGTGATGACAACCCGAACTTGTTCAACGTCAATCGTGACAATGGCGAGTCGTGGCTCAACAACGATGATGGTCGTCTCGACAATGAGTGGAATGCTGACAATCGTTTCGTCTTCCTCTCCCGCAAATCTTTTCATTTCTCCCTGCACCTAAATGATGTGGGGAGTTTTGATTTTTGCATTACAAAAATCTCTGTTTACCGATTACTGTTTACAGATTACAATGTATATATGAATTCAAATAAACTTACATTTTGCACAGGAGTTGGAACCGTAACTGGAGCGAATTTTTTATTAGAAACAGCTGGTGTAGATGGTAAAGTTGGTGCAAAAATATTAGTTGATTGTGGAATGGTTCAAGGAGAAAGGGTTGCCGAAGAAGAGAATAGTGAAGCCTTTTCATATGACCCAGCGTCCATCGATGTACTAATGGTCACTCATGCTCATCTGGATCACGTAGGGCGTATTCCAAAACTGGTTAAGGATGGTTTTAAAGGTGTTATCTATTCAACTACGCAGACTAGAGATTTGGCGGAGTTGGTCTTAAATGATGCTGTAAATATTCTAACCATGGAAGCAAAACAGTATGGTTACGAACCATTATATACGGTTGAAGATGTCGCATTAGTTTTTCCTTTATGGAAGACCATTGAATATCATGAGTCATTTGAAATTACACAAAATATTTCAGTTTATTTGAAAGACGCAGGTCATATTCTAGGTTCATCGATGATAGAGATGAGTGTAAAGAATCCAACAGGGGGCGAAGTTGAAAAAATTCTTTTTACAGGTGATCTTGGAAATTCACCAGCGCCACTCCTGCGAGATACTGAAGCTGTAGGTGATGTGGATTATTTGGTTATGGAAAGTGTTTATGGCGATCGTAATCATGAGACTCGAGATACTCGTCTAGAAGAATTTACAAATATAATAAACACGACACTAGCTCGCGGTGGTACACTCGTAATTCCTGCATTTTCACTTGATCGTTCACAAGTTTTGCTTTATGAATTGAATAATCTGGTCAAAGATAAAAAAATTCCTTCAGTACCAGTATTCTTTGATTCACCAATGGGAGAGAAGGCAACTGAAGTGTATCGTGACAGTACGGAACTTTTTAATGAAACTGCAAAGAAGCAAATTGCCAGCGGTGATGATATTTTCTCGTTTCCACATCTGACTTTCGTAGAGTCACAACGTGAATCTCAAGGAATCGATCATATTAAAGGAGCAAAAATAATCCTCGCTGGTTCGGGTATGTCTGTCGGTGGTCGCGTCATAGGTCATGAGCAGTATTTTCTGGGAGATCCAAAGAGTACTGTTCTCTTGGTCGGTTATCAGTCTATCGGTTCACTTGGTCGCGAATTAGCAGATGGTAATAAGAAAGTGACTATTCATAATGAAAAGGTTGTTGTGAAGGCACAGATTGCTACTCTGTATGGTTATTCAGCTCATAAGGATGGCGATCATCTTGTGGAGTTCGTTGCTACAGCTGGTGATGGTTCAGGAAAAGGGAAGCTAAAGAAAGTTTTTGTAGTTATGGGTGAACCAGGAGCTTCTATGCATCTCGCTCAACGTATCAATGATGAGTTGGGTGTGAAGGCAATGTTGCCAGAGAGACTGAAGGTGTATGAATTAGAATGATCAATTATCAATGATACAATGACACAATGCCCACAAAGAAAAAATATGATTTAGAAGAAAGAACGGCGATTTTTGCTGAAGATATTATTGTTGTATTAAAGAAGATTAAATCTGATCAGGTGAACAGAAGTATTATAAGTCAGCTAATACGCTCGGCTGGGTCAGTTGGAGCAAATTATTCTGAAGCCTGCGAAGCGGAGAGTCGTAGAGATTTTATACATAAAATTTGTATTGCTAAAAAGGAAACGAAGGAATCTCAGCATTGGTTAAGGTTATTATCTAAAGCAAATTCTGAACATAGGGACGATCTCGTGAATAATTGGAAGGAAGCTAAGGAACTATTGTTAATTTTATCTAAATCAATAAGTACTGCAAAACAAAAAATGCAATGACCGAATTGATCATTGCATCATTGGTAATTGGATAATTTGAGTTTATTTAACTGAAGCCACGACACGAGCGAATGTTTCAGGCTTGAATTCTGCTAGATGAGCAAGAGCCTTACGGTCGAGAGCGATACCAGCTTTCTTAGCATTACCCATCCACTTACTGTATGAAAGTTTTGCATCGATAGCACGGAGGCCAGCGTTGATCTTTACATTCCATAGACGGCGCATGTCACCTTTCTTGTCACGGCGGTGTGCAAAAGCATATGCACCAGCGTGCTGAAGAGCTTCGATAGCAGCCTTTTCATTTGTTGAACGGCGGAAACGGAAACCTTTTGTCTGCTTTAAGACATTACGGCGATTCTTTAATGCGTTGACTCCTTTTTTGACACGTACCATGTTAGTTAAATTAAAATATTAAAAACTAGTTGATAAAAATCTTGAACGCGCCTTATTGCCCATAGTGATAACCTGTGTGCGACGCTTACTCATACTCTGGCCTGTGCGCTCTTTTGCATTGTAATGGTTCTGTCCAGGCTTACGTGCGATAAGCTTACCGTTCTTGGTAACCTTTATGCGCTTCAAGTATGATTTATTTGTTTTTGTTGTAGACATGTTATTGGTAATTAATATTTAAATTATTTCTTTTCGAGATATACAGTTAATCCTTTTGGCCCTTTCACTGGTTCCTGAGAAATCTTGTATTCAACAGTGATAAGTTTCAAAATTCTTTCTAAACGCTCTTTTAGGAAATTTAAATCCATAAATTTTGAACGTCCGACGAGGTAGAGGTCAACTTTGACACGATTACCCTCGGCTAGCCACTCTGAAGCTTTTTTAGCTTTGAGTTCCAGGTCGTGCTCACCAGTACCAATCTTGACTTGAACACTTTTAAGTTCACTGATCTGGGTTCTGGCTTTAGCGACTTTACCCTTCTTTTTTTCATCGTACAAATACTTACCATAATCCATAATCTTAGCCACCGGAGGCACTGCTGTAGGGGAGATCAAAATGAGATCTAAACCGCGAGCTTTTGCTTCTGTAAGCGCTTTGTCGGTAGTTATTACGCCCAGATTTTCACCTTCGGCTGTAACAACACGCAACTGCGGCACTTTTATTTGGTGGTTTATAGGTACTTTCATCAATAGATTACAGGCTATATTTATAGCATATAGGTTTATACTAAGCAATAGCTGGCTCATTACTAACTGGCCTTGACTGATTAAAGGAATTTTCTTACTAAAATTATCAATTTTTCTGGTATTTTTTCGATAAAGAAACGGTTTAGCCACTCTGCTAGTTTAACTTCTTTTGATTCAGCTAGATCACGAACAAAGAGAGCCACGAGTTCCTCTGCGAAGCGGCCATTACGACTGACTATATTTGCCTCAAAGTTATATAAAAGACTGATACGATCTAGGTTCATGGTTCCAACAGTTGACCATTCGCCATCTATAACTGCTGTCTTTGCGTGGATTAAGTTTCCTGTATAAAGAAATATTTTGACACCAGATGAGAGTAAAGTATTGAAATATGATCGTGCACCTAGGTCGATCGTGTAATAATTTGATTTTTCAGGAATTATGAGTCTGACATCTACGCCACGTCGAGCGGCTAAACGAAGTACACGAACAAGTCTGCGAGTCGGAACAAAATACGGATTGGTTATGTAAATATATTTTCTGGCCGAACGAATGGCCTCAAGGAGCTCATTGTATATGTCGCGGCGGCGGGGAGCAGGATAGTTGGTGATATATTTAAATTCTGGATCTCTCGCACGTATTCGGCGTGGAAAATGTTTATTCTTGGTTGCACGCGCCCACATACGGTCAAATGCGTTTTGCATTTCAGCCACAACAGGACCTTCCAAGCGTAGGTTTGTATCTCGCCATTTTTTCATTGGTTCATAGACACACATGCTGCCTGTGTAACCAATTTTGCCATCTATAACTAGAGTACGACGATGGTTGCGGAAGAACCATGCTTTTATACTAGATATTTTTGAATAGTCAGGTACCAGAGTTTTCCAAAATCTAAGGCGAATATTTTTCTTTTTAAGATCCTCTATAGTATTTGACCCCCAGAAACTGAAGCTACCAGCGGCGTCCCACAGGAAACGAATGTTAACTCCTTTAGAAGCACGTTCAGTACATACGTCTAAGAGTTTTTTACCGAATTCATCTGGAATAAATATGTATTGTTCGAGGACGATGGTTTTTTCAGCCTTGGCACAATCAGCGAGCATTGAGACCCAGGCTTCTTCATTCGAAGTGTATAGAGTCCATGCGGTATGGATGGGTGATGTATTAGACATGTAGACATTATGGTAGCATATATCCATGATTCTTATAGATTACCGCAAAGCTCATTTCGAATATGAAATCCTCGAGAAATACGAGGCTGGTATCGAGTTGCTCGGTTTTGAGGTTAAATCTCTCAAAGCTAAACATGGTTCTCTAGATGGATCTTACGTGATCATTCGTGGCGGTGAAGCATTTATTCAAAATATGCTCATTCCACCGTATCAAGAAAAAAATACACCAGCTGATTATGAACCTCGTCGCCATCGTCGTTTGCTTTTAAAGAAAAAAGAAATTAGAGAGTTGGCGAACCTTGGAGATGGAAATGGTAAAGGATTGACAATAGTGCCAATTTCAGTGTATATTAAGAATGATCTCATCAAGGTTACTGTCGCAACTGTTCGTGGGAAGAAGAAACATGACAAAAGAGAAACCACAAAAAAACGCGAAGCGAATCGAGAGATGAGCAGAGTGATGAAGGATCGTTGATAAACCACATGGGAGTGCACAGGCTTTGACAATCGACAGTTATTGTTCGTGCGGTGCGAGCTCCAGTAACTCGTAAATCTGCTGGAAATTCTAATTGCTAAATCTATTGTTTCTCCTTTTTTTGGAGCCAAAGACTTTCAATTCGCTCTCGTTTAACGAGGCCGTCTACTTGTAGGGATCCTGACTATAAGCTAGGCGTAATAACATGGATGTAGGGTAGGTGAGACTTCTCAGCTCATCTCCTGAAACAATGAGATCGTAGTTACGTGCTTTGTTTTCTTTGTTAGCGTAACTATTAAACTTCAAAGATTTCTACCACCGTAGATTCGTCCAATCGACTTCGTTTGCACGGCGGTTCGATTCCGCCCACTTCCACCGAAAACAAAAGCCGCCTTGTGCGGTTTTTTGTTTGAGGGGAAGGGAGCAAAGTACTTGAGTACTTTGCGTGGCGGAATCGAAAAGGCTCTCCCATATTTTCGAGGAGCTATGCTCTGAGAAAATGGGAAGCCTGTACTGAAGCTGTAAGCTTCGATTCCTCAATGAGCACATTGACCTACTGGGTCCCACTTCCACAATTTCCAATTTCATATAATTTAGCTATAGAATAGTTAGCACTTAAATCAAAATAAATTAAGTATTATTTGTTTGTGTTTTGAGTTAGAAAGGTTATTGTTTCGTCACTCAAGATTACATTTTTACGCTTGAGAAACAAAAGAAGTGAAACAATAATTTTAACATTAGGGAATGTGAACCATACTGTGTGCAATAGCCCATTTAAAGACGTGTTCACACTCAAGCTTCTTGATGAACCTGTTGAGGCAACATTTCTTATGTTAGAGTAATTAATCTTTTCATTACCCGCTATAGCTCCACGAAATTCAAGGTGGTCTTCAAAAATCCATAATTTACCAAAGATTACTGCACCAATAACTGTTGTCATACTTTGGCTAGGTATTTCAAGTCCTTCAATCGGAATGATCTCGGGTATATATACATTAAGGTTAGGCTTTGGTCTCATTATCATGTAAAGAATATAAAAACAAAAAGATAAAAATATGAGCCCTGGAATTAATAACAAAATAGCATCTCCGTCTAGATTGTTATAAGACCAATATCCTATAATAAGTAATATAAAAATAATAATAATCCACTTGATTAATTTACTGTGCGATTTTTTTGATGCAGTCCCATCTTGAGTGGGCGGGTTTACTTTGTATTCGGTATCCATTTCAGTTAGTTAGTATTAATAGTAACAGGGTCATTATACCAATAATGTAGATATTATGTTTAGTCTGTGCACAGTCAAACCTACATATAACAGGTTCTAATATCATTCACTAATCTCCACAATTTCCAATTTCATATAATTTAGTACAAATATCTATAGTATTTTTACGTAATATCTAGCGTTTGAGCCAAATGGGTGTATTGACGTAATATACAATTTGTGCCAATGTGTAATTGGAGCTCACTTACAAAAGAGTTGGTACATTACCAACCACTTATTGCATGAAGTACTAAGTCTATTGAGTGAGAAAGAACAATGAAAACAAAAATAAGAACAGTAGTAACTTGTGGTGAATTAAACGATAAACCCATTGCCTTAACAGATCTGATTTGCAATGGGAAACCAGTGCATTTAGGTTGGATAAGCATTTATCGTTGTGAAGGAAACGCAGCGCGTTTAGAAATGGCTTTTCTGGAAGAGTCAACACCATTTGTTGGTGAAAAACTTCGTCATTATCATCGCTTTGTTCATGAAGACAAGGATATTGTGCGAGAAAGACTTTCTTGTTTATCAGAACAGATTGGTTGTTCACTACATGCGCAACAAGGTTATATCATTTTTAAGTTCAAGCTTGGTCGCAAGCAATTCTGCCAGCAGGCGATTGAGTTCATGGTTTCTCTGGGTAAAGTTTTGGGTATTAAAGACACAAAATGGCTTATACGCGCAAAGATATATCAGGAGACGGCAGTGTGGCACAATGGTGCATGGTGGGACTATGCTCGATATCTTCTAATTGCCAATGGAGTTGATTAAGTAATCTTGGTTTTCAAACAGCGCTTCCGCGAGGGAGTGCTGATTTTTCATTCCCAGGAAACCCCGCCCGGAATGTGACAATAAAACCTGCCACACTGAAGGGCGGGGATGAATGGTCCAACAGCAAAGCTACTTAAGTAAAAAGACGTGGTAAGCTTGTTCCATGAG
>Ga0265327_10002493_pt1 | contig 19292 bp, 17 predicted proteins | sample 41621metaG_FD_202089 | JGI IMG/M metagenome (GOLD analysis project Ga0265327, IMG submission 202089) | Rhizosphere microbial communities from Carex aquatilis grown in University of Washington, Seatle, WA, United States - 4-16-21 metaG | ecosystem: Host-associated > Plants > Roots > Rhizosphere...
TCGCCTGGTACGGCCACCTGAAGCTCCGCTGGCTCGAGGGCCGCCCCGTCTACGTCGCCATCCTGGTCGCCTGGGGAGTCGCCTTCTTCGAGTACTGCCTTCAGGTCCCGGCGAACCGGATGGGCTACTTTGCCGACAACATGACGGGATACCAGCTGAAGGTCATCCAGGAGGTGATCACGCTCCTCGTTTTCATCGTGTTCGCGTGGGTCGTGCTGAAGGAGCGCCTCACCTGGAACTACGCGGTGAGCTTTTTGTGCATGATGGCGGCCGTGTACTTCGCCATGGCCGTCAAGCCCTCGAGCTGACGCCCCCGGGCGGGGGCCTAGTGTCCCACGACCAGGACCTCGAAGGTCCCGGGCGCCGCCTGGCGCCTCGGGTGCGCGTTATCGGCCGTCGGCTCCGGCGCCGGTCCGAACCTGCCCGTGGCGAGGAACACGCGGCCCGTCTTCGAGTCCAGCGCGATCGTCCTTGCGCCGAAGGCGGTCGTGACGGTCTGGACGAGGCTGTAGGTGTTCGGCGAGTCCTCATGGAGGACCGTGAGCGTGCCGGCCATGTTGGACGTGTAGATGAGGCTGTTTGCTGCGTCGAAGGCGTCGCCGTCGGGGTCCCCGCCGATCTCCGGCGTCGCGACGACGGCGCCCGTGTCGCTGTCGACGACGGCCAGCTTGTTGTTGCCCCCCGAGGAGAAGAGCCGGTGCGTGGCCACGTCTATGGCGAGGCCCGTCCCGCCCTCCACGGGGGCGATGGGCCAGGAGGCGAGGGGTTTTAGCGAATGGGTGTCGACGACCTGGATCATGCTCTTGTCCTCGGTGTTGACGAACAGCCGGCCCTTGCCGTCAAACGCCAGCCCCTCGAGCTTCCCCTCGATCGGGACGTTGCCGGAAATCTCGCCCGTCGCGGGGTCGATGACCGTGATCCCGCCGGACTGCCCGTTGGCGACATAGACCTTCTGGGTCTCGGGGTCGTACTCGATCGCATCGGGCTTCATGCCGAGGCCGGGGATCACCTTCAGGACCTTGAGGGTCGCCACATCGAACATGACGACCGTCCGGTCGCCGCCCGAGGTGATGAACCCCCTCTTCAGTCCGGGCACGATGGCGATGCCGTGGACCCCCTTCATAGGGGAGACCGCCCCCAGGATGGAGCCCGTGTCCGCGTCGAGCACGTCCACCCGGTTCGAGTGGGAGACGTAAAGCCTTCGCATGTCGGGGTCGACGCGGAGGTAGTCGTAGCGGACGTCCCCGGGGATGGGGAAGTGGTTGGTGACCTTGAGCTCAGAGGCTCCGGCGACGGAGGCGGCCAGGACAAAGGGAAGGATGCGGAAGGCGGGGTGCATGGCGGCAATTTGTTCTATAATGAGCGCAAAGACAAGGGGCCGGGATCGGCTTTGACGCCAACGAAAACTCGACGGTGGCACGGCCTTCGTGGTAAGTCTCCCCGGCAATGCCGAAATCAAAGAAACCCCAGTTCTTCAGCGTTCCCCACATCCGATTCGAGGGACCTAAGTCCGAGAATCCCCTGGCTTTCAGGCACTACGACCCCACCGAGGTCTACGACGGGGTTTCGCTAAGGGACCACCTGCGCTTCTCCATTGCCTACTGGCACTCGTTCCGCGGCGTCGGCGGCGACCCGTTCGGCCCCGGCACCATCGTCCGGCCCTGGGAGTCGGGCAAGGACGCGATCTCCGTCGCGAAGCGCCGGATGGACGCGGCGTTTGAGTTCTTCGTGAAGATCGAGGCGCCGTTCTGGTGCTTCCACGACCGCGACATCGCCCCCGAGGGCGCGACCCTCGCGGAGTCGAACCGCAACCTGGACGCGATCGTCGCCCACGCGAAGGCCCTGCAGAAGGAGACGGGCGTGCGGCTCCTCTGGGGCACGGCCAACCTGTTCTCAAACCCCCGCTACATGTGCGGCGCGGCCACGAACCCCGACGCCCATGTCTTCGCCTACGCCGCGGCGCAGGTGAAGAAGGCGATGGAGGTCACCCATGAGCTGGGCGGCGACGGCTACACCTTCTGGGGCGGGCGCGAGGGCTACGAGACCCTCCTCAACACGAACCTGAAGCGCGAGCAGGAGCACCTCGCCAGGTTCCTGCACATGGCGGTCGACCACGCCAAGCGGATCGGCTTCAAGGGCCAGTTCTACATCGAGCCCAAGCCGAAGGAGCCGACCAAGCACCAGTACGACTTCGACGTCGCGAGCGGGATCGCGTTCCTGAGGACCTTCGGCCTGGAGAAGCACCTCAAGTTCAACATCGAGACGAACCACGCGACGCTCGCCGGCCACTCCTTCCAGCACGAGATCGAGGTCGCGGCGTCCCAGGGGATGCTCGGCTCGATCGACGCGAACGCGGGGGACCCCCTCCTCGGCTGGGACACCGACCAGTTCAACACCGACGTGAAGGAGATCACGATCGCCATGGTCTCCATCCTGCGCGCCGGCGGCCTCGGCAAGGGCGGACTCAACTTCGACGCGAAGCTGCGCCGCCCCTCGATCGACCCGGAGGACCTCTTCTACGCCCACATCGGCGGCATGGACACCTACGCCCTCGCCTTCAAGCTCGCGCGGCGGATCCTCAAGGACGGCAAGTTCGACGACTTCCTCGCCAACCGCTACTCGAGCTACGACTCGGGCTTCGGCAAGCAGATCGAGAAGGGCGCCGTCGGGTTCCGGGACCTCGAGAAGCTCGTCCTCACGAAGCTCGGCGAGCCGAAGCCGAGGAGCGGCCGCCAGGAATACCTGGAGAACCTGCTCAACAGCTACCTGACGGGGCGCTGAACCGCCATGAGCCTCTATGTCGGGGTCGACAGCGGGACCCAGAGCGTCAAGGCGATCGCGCTGGACCTCGACACGGGCCGGGTGGTGGCGGAGGCCCGCGCCCCCCACCACCTCATTGAGGGCCTGCCGCCGGGCCACATGGAGGCGCATCCCGAGGAGTGGGTCTCGGCCATGGACGCCGTGATCTGCGAGGTCGCCTCGAGGATCGACCGCTCGCGGGTGCGCGGGATCGGCGTCTCCGGGCAGCAGCACGGCTTCGTGCCGCTGGACGAGGCCGGCCGCGTCATCCGCCCTGCGAAGCTCTGGTGCGACACGAGCACACATCCCGAGTGTGCGATCCTGACCCGCAAGCTGGGCGGCCCCGCCGCCGTGATCCGCAAGACGGGCCTCCCGTTCCTGCCGGGGTACACGGCCCCCAAGGTGCTGTGGCTCAAGCGCCACGAGCCCGCGAACTTCAAGCGGCTTCGGCACATCCTCCTGCCGCACGACTACCTGAACCTCCACCTGACCGGCAACTACTTCATGGAGTTCGGGGATGCGTCGGGGACGGGGTTCCTCGACGTCCGCAGGCGCGCGTGGTCGAAGGCCGCCACGGCGGCCGTGGACGGCCGCGTCGAGGGCTGCCTGCCCCCGCTCTCGGCATCCCATGAGGCCTGCGGCACCCTGCGCCCGGAGATCGCCGCCCGCTACGGCTTTCCGGCGTCCACGATCGTGAGCGCCGGCGGCGGCGACAACATGATGGGGGCGATCGGCACGGGCAACGTGGTCCCCGGCGCGGTGACCGCCAGCTTTGGCACGAGCGGCACGATCTACGCCTATTCGCGAAAGCCGGTCGTCGACCCCTCGGGCGAGATCGCGGCGTTCTGCTCCTCGACCGGGGGATGGCTGCCGCTCCTGTGCACGATGAACGTGACGGGCGTGACGGAGCAGGTGAGGGCCCTCTTCGGCTGGAGCCTCGCCGAGCTCGAGACCGCGGCCGCGGGCGCGCCCGCCGGCTCGGACGGGCTCACGCTCCTTCCCTACTTTGACGGGGAGCGCACCCCGAACCTGCCGAAGGGCACGGGAGTCTACTTCGGGCTGGACCGGCGGACCCTGGCGCAGGGCCACCTCGCCCGTGCGGCGATCGAGGGGACGACCCTCGGGATGAACTACGGGCTCCGCAGGCTCGGGGCCCTGGGCGTAAAGCCCAAGGAGATCCGCCTCACGGGCGGCGGCGCCCGGTCGGCCCTCTGGCGCCAGGTCGCCGCCGACGTCTTCGGCGTCCCCGTCGTCGCGATGGCGCAGGACGAGAGCGCGGCCCTGGGGGGCGCCCTGCAGGCCGCATGGTGCGATTCGCCGGCCCGGGGCTCGGCCCCGGCGCTCGCGGAGCTCTGCGTCCGTTGCGTCTCGCTCGACGAGTCGACGCGGTGCGCGCCCGACAAGGGGCGCGCGGCCCTCTACCGCAAGCGCCAGCAGCTCCAGGACAGGCTCTGCGGCGACCTTCGCGGCGCCTTCGAGGCGCGCTGATCCCGAGGACGGCGGCCTGCCCCATGTGCGTCCGCTACACGCTCCACAAGACGGACGCCGCCCTAAACGCCATCTCGGCGGCGCTGGGCGCCCCGCTTGAGAGTCCCGACTGGGCGACTCCCAGGTTCAACGCAACGCTCACCTCGGTGATGCCGGTCGTCGCCAAGGGCGATGCAGGGCCGTCCGTCCGCCCGATGAGGTGGGGGTTCGTGCTGCACGGCGTCACCCCGAAGCTCATCGCGAACGCGAAGTCGGAGACCGTGGCCACCCTCTCGGCCTTCAAGAAGGCCGCGGCCACCCGGCGGTGCCTCGTCCCCGCGAACGGGTTCTATGAGTGGATGACGAGCCGCGGGGCGAAGCTGCCGTACCTCTTCACGCTCCTGGACGAGGAGCCGTTCGCGTTCGCGGGGATCTGGGACCCGCCCGCGGGGGAGCTTCCGGAGACGTACTGCGTCCTGACGACGGAGCCGAACGAGCTGGTCGCCAAGGTCCACAACCGGATGCCGGTGATCCTCACCCGGGAGACCATGCCCCGCTGGATCGGCGACCAGCCGCTTCCCCCGGAGGAGCTTAATGACCTGTTCCGCCCGCTCGAGGCGTCGCGCATGGCGTCAAGGCCCGTGAGCCGGTACATGAGCAACAGCCGGAACGAGGGCCCGCAGTGCCTGGAGCCCCCGAACGAGCCGCCTCCGGAGCCCGAGCTCGATTTCGGCTAGTTAGGCCGCTCCGTACGGCCTCGCCTTCACCGGGCTGCCGTGGCTTCATTGGGAGGCATGAGGTTCCCGATCTCACTGGCTTGCGCGGTAGCCGTTGCCGCTGTGCCGGGCGCGGCGGCGGGCCCGTTGAGCCTTGTCTCCGCGAGCGAGGAGATCACGGCGGTGTCATCGAAGGTCCACAACGGCTACGCCCGCGAAAGGCTCAAGGACGGGTCGTTCAAGCCCGAGACCTATGCCTTCGCGGTCGGGGGCTTCATGAGCCGGCAGGGTGATGACTCGATCGACAAGCTGGGCTTCGACTCCATCTCGAAGACGATCCGGGCCCAGCTGGACGGCCAGAAGTACCTTCCCTCCCACGACCTCAGCAAGATCGACCTCCTCATTGTCGTCTATTGGGGGACGACCTTCGGGACCAGCAGGATCCACACGATGCAGGGGGGCTTCAAGGACGCGATTGACCTCAACAACGCGTCGCTCCTCGGCTTCGACTCGGACGGCGTCTTCGGGCGGGGCTTCGCCGATCCCTCAAACATGAGGTCGGCGATCCTCAAGCAGACCCACGCCGAGGTCATGAGCGCGATCGAGATGGACCGGTACTACGTGATCCTGCTCGCGATCGATTTCCAGGAGGTGTGGAAGCACAAGAAGGTGAAGCTCCTCTGGGAGACCCGGATCAGCCTCTCCGAGAGGCGCCACGAGTTCGACAAGGAGATACCGGTCATGATGCAGTATGCCTCAAGGTACCTGGGCCAGGACAGCCACGGACTGGTGATGAAGCCCGTCCCGGAGGGCCATGTGGAAATAGGCGCCGTGAAATCCCTCGGCGATGAGCCCCAGGGGCCGAAGGGGGACAAGGGCCAGGCTCCCTCGGGGCCCTAGCGTGGCCCCTTTGCGCGCGGACCCCGGTTCGTTGTAACGATTTCCCCTGGACGCGGTTGTTGAAAGGCATCAACCCATGGGCCCAGAATTTTGCGTGTGGCGGCAGGCGCCTTCCGCGTGCAATCTTCCTGCGCCCCTCGCTCATCCCCGTGGCCGCCGCCAAGAACCCCAGGACCCGCCTCCATGCTCTCTGACCTGAGATTCGCCCTTCGGCAGATTGCCAAGTCGCCCGGATTTGCGGTCGTGACCGTGCTGACCCTGGCCATTGGCATCGGTGCGAACACCGCGATCTTCAGCATCGTCAACGCGGTCCTGCTCGAGCCCCTGCCATACCCCCATTCCGACCGGCTGGTGGAAGTCTGCGAGATGCCGGCTCCCGGCAGCTACATCCCTTTCGCATCGGGAGGGGCCTTTGTTGACTGGCAGGACGCATCGACCCAGCTGGAGTCGATCGCTGCCGCCCACGACTCGCAGAGGAACCTCACCGGGTTCGGCGAAGCCGTGCGGCTTCACGGCCTGGAGGTGAGCGCCGACTACCTCCACGTCTTTGGGATAGTCCCCTCCCTGGGCAGGGACTTCCTGAAGAGCGAGGATTCGGCGAGCGGAGACCACGACGTGGTGATCATCTCCTACGAGCTCTGGCAGTCGCACCTCGGGGGCGACACGGGGATCGTCGGCAAGAGGATCCGCCTGGACGGGAACAGCCTCCTGGTCATCGGCGTCCTGCCGGCGCACGCGCTCTTCGCCAACGACGCGAGCTTCCTTACACCCTCGGTCATACGGCCGAGCGGGCATCACATGTCGCGCGACTACAACTATGTCGTGAGCATCGTCGGGCGCCTGAGGCCGGGCGCGACCGCGGCGCAGGCCGCGCAGGAGCTGACGCTGGCAAAGGGGGCGACCCGAAGCCTGTACCCGGTGTTCAAGCAGAAGTGGACGGTGGGCGTAATGTCGCTCCATGAGATGACGTTCGGGAACATGCGCCCCTACGTCCTCACGCTGCTGGGCGCGGTGGCCGCCGTGCTGCTGATCGCGTGCGCCAACGTCGCCAATCTCCTGCTTGCCCGGGCCACGGTCCGCCAGTCCGAGATCGCGGTCCGGGTCGCGCTCGGGGCGACCTCGCGGCGGATCGTGCGCCAGCTGCTGACGGAAAGCCTGATCCTCGCCCTGGCGGGCGGCCTTGCCGGACTCCTGGTGGGTGAAGCGTCGATCAGGCCCCTCGTCGCCTTCGCCGGGATAGGCGAAGCCGTGGGAGGCGCCATCGGGATCAACGCAAGGGTGCTCGGCTTCACGCTTGCGACCGCCCTCGCGACGGGGGTGATCTTCGGCCTGGTTCCCGCGCTGAGCGCGGCAAGGCCGGACCTCGGCAACAGGCTGAAGGAAGGGGCCCGCGGCTCGACGGCCGGCTCCCACCGCAGGATGCAGGCGCTGCTCCTCGTGTCCGAGACGGCGATGACGGTCCTGCTTCTCGTGTGCGCCGGCCTCCTGCTTCGAAGCTTCGTCAAGGCCATGAATGCCGACCCGGGCCTGAAGGCCGACAACGTCATCGTGTTCAACATCTCCGTCCCGGACTCGAGGGCCCCGGCAACGGCGGACAAGGTGCGCTTTGGGCAGATGCTCGTGGAGCGCCTGCGGCAGATCCCGGGCGTCTCGCAGGTCGGCGTGGGATCCTCGGTCCCGATGAACGGGGGGAACAATCTCGGGGACCTGATCAGCCGCGAGGACAGGCCCGAGACCCGCAATGACTCGAGTGCGGGATTCGACTCCGTGGCCGGCGACTATTTCCAAGCGCTCGAGGTGCCGCTCCTAAGCGGACGGTTTCTCACCCGGCAGGATGACACGGAGAAGGCACCCAAGGTGATGGTCATCAACGACGTCCTTGCGCACAAGTTCTTCGGGGACGAAAGCCCATTGGGCCGGCAGCTGCATTTCAAGGGGGACGTATGGGAGATCGTCGGCGTCGTGGGCAGCGTCCGGCGCTACGCGCTCGACTACGGCACGACACCCTCGGTCTATTTCGCGCAGACCTACTTCCCGTGGCGCATGTGCGTCGTGGTCCGCACGAGGGTTCCCCCGCTCACGCTCGCAAATGAGATACGGCTGGCGGTGCGCGACGTGGACCCGGACCTGCCGATCGCCGACATGCGGACGCTGGAGGAGGCGGTCAATGCGACGCTCCAGACCCGGAGGATCATGCTGGTGCTCCTCGGCATCTTTGCCGCGACGGCCCTCGCGCTATCGTGCATCGGCATCTACGGGGTCATCTCCTATTCGGTCGCGCAGCGTACCCGCGAGGTGGGGATCCGAATGGCGCTCGGGGCTGACGCCCGGCAGGTGGTCTCGCTCATCCTGCGCCAGGGCTTCCGCCTCGTGCTGGTCGGCCTCGGAGTGGGAATTGCTGCAAGCTTTGGCGCAGGAATCCTAATAGCAAACCAGCTCTACGACGTCTCGCGGACGGACCCCATCGTGATGGGCGGGGTCGTCCTGGTCCTCAGCTCCGTCGCGTTGCTGGCGAGCTGGCTGCCGGCCCACCGGGCATCGCGGGTGAACCCCGTGGTGGCCCTGCGCTCGGAATAGGGGAGCGCCCGGGGCGCCAAGCGCGCCCGGTATTCGGTTTGCTTGCCAGAAGGCAATAAATCGCGGGCAATCGGACGGATTATCCCATCAGCCGCATTCCGATTTCCCACGATCAATGTCATTCCTTACTAAACTAGAGCGGATCCTTGGCCGCTTCGCGATCCCGAGCCTTTCGATCTACCTGGTCTTCGGGCAGGTCGCGGCCTACCTGGCGATGATGTTCGGGAGGATCGATGGCGGGTCGCTCGTCCTGGTCCCGCGGCTGGTCCTCATGGGCCAGTGGTGGCGGATATTCTCGTTCCTGCTGATGCCTCCGCCCGCGAGCATCATCTTCATCGCCTTCGCCTGGTGGATCTTCTACCTGATGGGCAGCGCGCTTGAGGAGTTCTGGGGGACGTTCCGCTACAACCTCTTCATCGGGCTCGGCCTTGCGCTGACCGTGGGGCTCTCGTTCCTCCAGCCGGACGCCGCGACGAGCAACGCCTTCATCGCGGGCTCCGTGTTCCTGGCCTTCGCGCACCTGAACCCCGACTTCGAGCTGGCCATCTTCTTCATCCTCCCGGTCAAGATCAAGTGGCTGGCCCTCGTGACCTGGGTCATCTACGGGTACCAGTTCGTGGTCGGGGGATGGTCCGGGCGCCTGCAGATCATCGCCTCCGTGGGTAATTTCCTCCTCTTCTTCGGTCGCGACATCCTGGACACGGCGAGATACCGGCGCCGCAAGATGGTGCAGTCGGCGATGCGCGCGGCCGCGTCCGGGCGCGAGGCCGAGGCGCGGCACCGCTGCCGCATCTGCGGCAAGACGGAGCTGACGAATCCCGAGCTCGACTTCCGCTACTGCTCGAAGTGCGCCGGGGACGAATGCTACTGCCCCGAGCACATTAAGAACCACGAGCATGTCGTGGCCCCTCCGCAGAAACCATGAAGCTGCTCATCGTGGGGGGCGGGCAGTTTGTCGGGCGGGCCGTTGCCGAGGCGGCCGTCGCGCGCGGCCACGAGATCACCCTCTTCAACCGGGGAAAGACCACGCTCGAGGTCCCGCCGGGCGTCGAGTGGATCCGCGGGGACAGGGACGGCGACCTGGGAGCGCTGGGCGGCCGGGGATGGGACGCCGTCATCGACACGTGCGCCTATTTCCCGCGCCAGGTGGAGGCGCTCCTCAAGGTCCTCAAGGGCAGCATCGGGCACTATCTCCTGGTCTCCACGGTTTCGGTGTACGCAGACCTGGGCCGGCCCTGCATCGACGAGGGCAGCCCCCTGCACCCGCGCATTGACGGCGCCCCCGAGAAGGTGACCCCCGAAACGTACGGTCCCTTCAAGGTCATGTGCGAAGAGGCGGCACTCGAGTGGGGGCCCGCCTCGACGCTCATCATCCGGCCGGGCATCATCGTGGGTCCCTATGACCCCACGGGACGCTTCAGCTACTGGGTCGGGCGCGTCGGCGCAGGGGGCGACGTGCTGGCTCCCGGCCGTCCCGAGACGCCCCTGCAGGTCATCGATGTCCGGGACCTTGGGGCCTGGATGGTGGACAGGGCTGCGGCAAGGACGGCGGGCCGGTTCAACGCGGTCGGCCCGGTGTCCCCGCTCACCTTCGGCGGCATGCTTGCCTCGGCCTCGGCGGCCCTGGGGTCGCGTGCAGAGTTCACCTGGGTGGGCGACGACTTCCTCGCGGCGATGAACGCCGGGGACTGGTCGCAGCTCCCGCTGTACGTGCCCGAGGACTCCGCAAAATTTAAGTGGATCTTCCGCATCAACGGGACGGCGGCGTTCGAGAACGGCCTCAGGCTTCGGCCGCTCGGGGAAACCATCGCCGACAATGCCCGCTGGCTTCTCGGGCCTCACGCCGCGGGGGCGAAGGTGGTAGGCCTCTCCCGGGAGAAGGAGGCGCAGCTTCTGGCCGAATGGCGCGCCCGGGCGGCCTAGCAATCCGGTTTCAAGGACAACCGCATCGACAGGCTCATCGCCCATGGCCGCCCCGACTCCGTCCGCAAAGAAGGCTTCCGTTGCCCGGCACCCCTGGCGCTGGATGCTCGCATTTTTTTCGGTGCTGGGCGCGGCCATCGGAGGCCCGATCGGTATCGTGGACGATTACGTGCTGAAGGACGCCGCACGGGGAAGGCGAATTCCCCTGAAGATCTATTATCCCCAGGAGGGGCACCCGGGCGGCTATCCGGTCGTCATCTTCTCGCACGGGGCCGGGATGTCCAAGAACCGGTACGGCTACCTCGGCCGGTTCTGGGCCGAGAACGGTTACGTCGTGATCCACGTCACCCATCTCGATGACGGGACGGTCATGATCAAGTACGGCAAGCTGCTCGTCTCCGGCTCGTGGGTGCCGTATTCGAAGGAAGCAGAGGAGGCGGTGGTGGAAGGCCCAAGGGTGAACCGGCCGCTGGACATTTCCTTTGTGATCGATTCCCTGGCGGCAATCGGAAAGGCAATGCCCGAGCTGGGCGCCAGGATGGACACCGCGCGCATCGGGGTCGCCGGGCATTCGTTCGGCGCCTACACGGTCATGGCCGTCGCGGGAGCCGTCATTCACCAGCGCGCGGGGGGCGACCGGGTCTTCGGGGATCCCCGCATAAGGGCATTCATCGCGATGTCGCTGTTCGGTCAAGGCGGGGCTGAATCCTGGGCTCCCGTGACCGGCCCGATGTTGACCCTCTGCGGGTCAAAGGAATCCCAAAGCGTCCTGGGGTCATTCAAGGGTTTGCCGCCGGGGGAGAAGTACTGCGTGACGGTTGCGGGTGCCGGGCACCAGGATTTCCAGGACGAGCGGCTGGACGGAACCCCTGCCCACGAGTTCATCGAGCGCGTGGGATTGGCGTACTGGAATTCAGTGCTTCGGGAGAATGGCCCGGGCGGCGCCGCCTTCGTGCGGGCCCTTGCCGCCGAAGGAATTGCCGATGAAGGCGGCGCCCTGGCCGGCCTCGGCGCAACGGGCTCGCTTGAGGCGAAATGAGCGCGCCCTGAGGGGCCGGAAGTCCAAAGGGTCTCCATCCTTTCGGGCTGGCTTATTATTTGCTGTGAGCAGGGCATGACCCGCGCGCCGCTTCTCGCCTTTTGCACCGCAACGATCCTCCTCTCGGCCCTGAAAGCCCCCGCTGCGCCACCCGCGGCCTCGCCCGATGATCCGGCCTGCACGGCGCAGGACCGGGTGTACATGGCCCGGGCGTACGAGCTCGCGCGCTTTGCCACCACCCACGGGGGAGGCCCCTTCGGGGCGCTGCTGGTGAAGGACGGCAAGGTCCTGGCCGAGTACTCCAACTGTGTCCACTCGACCCACGACGTGACGAAGCACGCGGAGACGGGGCTCATCTCCGCCTTCAGCCCGAAGATCGATCGGGCGACGTTCGCCCAGTCCACGCTCTATACGAGCACCGAGCCGTGCGCCATGTGCTGCGGCGCGATCTGCTTCGCGGGCATTGGGCGCGTGGTCTACGGGACTTCCGAGTTGCCGTTCGAGCGGATCATGGGGGTCACGCCCGACCCAAACCCGCTCACGAGCCACGAGATTCTCAAGCGCATTTCCCCGACGACCAAGGTCCTGGGGCCCCTCATGGAGGCCGAGGGCCTGTCGATACACCAGGAGTACTGGCCCGTTCACCCGGAGGACGTCGGCAAATCCTAGGTTGGCGCAGGTTCCGGCCGGGCCTGGGGCGCCCCCAATGTCCTTGCCAACCCTTGACCGGGGCGGACCAATATGTCGCATGGGTGCCCGACGCCGGATCATTGGCTTGCTTGCTCTCGCCCTGGGCATCCAGCCGGCCCGGGCCGAAACCTGGCGAACAACGAACGGGCCCGCCCTGGAGGGCCAGCTTAGCGGGGTCTATGGCGCGGTCGCGATCATCTCCGGCAAGGCGGGAGCGGGCCTGATCCCCCTGGGTCGCATGGACGATGAGGGGCTCGCACGGGTTGCCGACTACCTTGTTGGGTCGGCCAAGGCGCCGCCGACGACCTGGGCCGCCTCGACCGGGACGGTGGCCAAGAGCCTTCGGCACAAACTCCAGGTCCTGCGGGACGGGAAGCTGGTGGACTTTGACCCGGGCACGCGGCCCGAGCCGAAGCTCTATCTCGTATATTTTGGCGCCCATTGGTGCCCTCCCTGCCGCAGGTTCAGCCCCGGACTCGTCGAGGCCTACAACCGGATGAAGGAGCGGACGCCGGACGCCTTCGAGCTGGTGTTCGTGAGCAACGACCACAGCCAGGACGAGCAGCTGACGTACGCGCGGGATCTCTCCATGCCGTGGCCGATCGTGAAGTTCAACTCCGTGGGAAGCGTGGACCCCGTCGAGCGGTGGGAGGGCCCCGGCATCCCCGACCTCGTCGTGCTCACGCGAAACGGGGAGGCGCTGTGCAACAGCTACCACGGCGACGAGTACGTGGGGCCCCAGTCCGTCCTGGATGAGGTGGAGCCGCTTCTGAACGCCATGGACCCGGACACGCCCGCGTGCCGACGGGAACGGCACCGGCTGAGCGTCCTCCAGTATGTCCGGGCCTCCCCGGGCGCCACCAAGGGACCGAAACCCTACATGGTTGGGCTTGATCGATCCCGCTACCAGACCCTGGAGACGAAGGCGCTGACCGCGGTGCTTGAGATCGACGAGCGCGGCCGCGTGACGGACGCAAAGATAGAGCCGGAGCTGCCGGCGGTCATCGAATTCCAGCTCGAGCAGGACGCCAAGGGGTGGCTTTTCCTTCCCGCGGTGTCCAATGGCCACGCAAGGCCCATTCGCGCCAAGCTTCCGATCAGCTTCTAGGGTTTGCCCGGGAATCGACGGTTCAGACCCACTCCCAGCCCTATGCCCGCCAATCCCCTACAAAAACCCATGGAAAACGAGAAATGGACCGCGGTTGACCGCTACTTCAACGACCTGCTGGTCAAGGGCGACGCAGCGTTGGACGCGGCGATAGGGTCCAGCGCCGCCGCGGGCCTTCCGGCCATCCACGTGGCGCCGAACCAGGGCAAGCTGCTCCAGCTGCTCGCCAGGGGATGCGGCGCACGCAACATCCTCGAGATCGGCACCCTCGGGGGATACAGCACGATATGGCTGGCGCGGGCCCTTCCTGCCGGCGGCCGGCTCGTCACGCTGGAAGCCGATCCGAAGCACGCCGAGGTGGCCCTGGCCAACATCGCGGGGGCCGGCCTGGCGGACTTGGTCGAGCTGCGGGTGGGGAAGGCGTCCGACACCCTCCCGCGGCTCGCCGCCGAGGGAAGGGGGCCCTTTGACCTGATCTTCATCGACGCGGACAAGGCGGGCTACCCGGACTATTTCACGTGGGCGCTCAAGCTGTCGCGCAGCGGCAGCCTCATCATTGCCGACAACGTCGTGCGAAACGGAGCCGTCGCGGATCCCTCGAGCACGGACCCCAGCGTCATGGGGGTGCGACGGATGAATGAGCTTGTGGCCGCGGAACCGCGCGTCAGCGCCACGGCCATCCAGACGGTGGGCAGCAAGGGCTATGACGGACTCATGATCGCGTTGGTGACCTAGAATGAGGTTAGCCCTTCCAAGGGCGGCGATGCTGCTCTCGGGCCCGGTGGAGGTGTTCGGCCTTTCCTACGGCGCGAGCATGGGCCCTCAGCTTCCGGGCCACGACCGGCGCGTCGGCGCCGTGATCGCCCTGGAGCCCTTCGGTGACGCCCGAAGGTCTGATTGGGAGATTGGGCTCCTTGCCCTCGGCCCCAAAGTGGCTTAGCCTCAGGGGCATGGATCGTCGGAGGGAACCCCCACTCGCGGCAGGCGTACAATGGAGGTGCGTCATGAACCTGAACCTCCAGATTGCCGCCGCATTCATGGTCGCCGCGTCCGCGGCCTTGGCGCAGGGCGCGAGGCCGGCACCCGGCTCCCAACCACCCGACACAGAGAGCATCATCTTGGCGCCTGCCTCCCCGTCGTCGCCGCCGGCCACATCGGCGGCCGCCGATCGGCCCGTGTCCGCCGTGGACGCGCACATCGCGTCGGGGTTGCCGGCCTACAGTGCCAAGCCGGGCTCGCCGGCCCAGGACCTGAGGGACGTCGACAAGCCCAGGAACCAGATCCCGAGGCTTCCCGTGGAGATGATGCAGAAATACGTGGTCCGTGAGTCCCGGATTCCCGTGTTCAAGAGATACAACCTCTACACCAAGGCGGCGCTGGTCGACCTGGCCTTCAAGGAGCATCCCGGACTGCGCTTCGGAAATTTCTTCAACCTGAACGCAGGCGCCGCGTATGAGATGCTGATGAACGAGGAGCGGCTCGCCGACAGGCTGGATCTCGTGGACACGGTCCTGACAATGGGGGCCGAGGGCGATGCGAGCGAGGCGAAGGCCATGCAGCAGGCCATCATCGACGAATCGTTCCTGTCCGCGGGAAAGGTCGGCCCCGTCGGCATCCGGTGATGCCGTGGGCGCCTCGCCTAGCGGATTTGATCGACGCCCCAATTAATCCCCACGACCCCCATCTGCCCCACCCATGAAACGATTGCACCTGTCATTGCTCGGCGCGCTCTGCACAACGCTTGCCGTGTTCGCGTCGCCGGCCTCCGCGGACTCGGTCACCGTCAAGTACTCGCCCCCGGCCCGGTCGGTTCCGCTCGGCTCCAAGTTCGTCGACTGGGACTCCCTTTCGTTCCGGCCGACCCCGGTCGGGCTTTACTGCGCCATCTTTGACGAGCCGACACCCACGCTGGAGAAGCTGGAGGTTCACGTCACGACGCTCAGGCCGGGCATGGCCTCGCACGCGCCGCATCACCATCCGTGGGAGGAGATGCTCCTGATAAAGGAGGGGCAGGTTGAGGCGTCGATCAACGGCAAGAAACAGGGCGCAGGCCCGGGTGCGCTCATCTTCCTCGCCTCGAACGATGCGCACAACCTGACGAACGTCGGCGCCACGCCTGCCACCTACTATGTGTTCAACTTCTGCACCGATGCCGTCCACACGGTGCGCGACCAGCCGGCCGCCGAATGGGCGCCTCCGGCCCTGATGGGATCGCGCGTCGTCGACTGCGACCACCTGACGCCGACCCCCATGAAGATCGGGTTCCACAACACGGTGTTCGACTCTCCCACGGTGACCTTCCTCAGGCTCGAGAGCCACGTCACCGTGCTCAATCCAGGGGAGAGCACGATGCCAAGGAGCCGCGACCCCGGAGACGAGATCTTTGTCGTCAAGACGGGCGTCGTGGAGGCGACATTGAACGGGGTCACGCAAAGGGTGAGGGCGGGATCGCTGTACTACGTTGCGCCCAATGACGAGCGGACGATGAAGAACATCGGGAAGGAACCCTGCTCCTACCAGGTCATCAAGGTGGTCTCCGACAGGACCCCAAAGAAGGCCTGACCGGAAATCATAACCCGTTCCATCCCGGGTCGCCTCAGATGGGTGAACCGCCGGCTTAGGGCGACGGGGCCGGCAGCAATTCCGGACGCTGCGTCGAAGCCGGTGGGGTCCCCATTGCAATGGGGTCCCCGGCGCGAGGCCTCCTAAGGTAGTTGTCCCGGCGCGTGCCGCTGCGCCCGAATGCGGGTGCGCGGGTGGCCGGTTCCGAATACGCCCTGCGCCTGTAGCCCGGCCTCGTGGGGTCGGCTGCGCAGCGGATCTGGAAGTCCTGCATCCGATGGAAGACTTCGATCAGCTGGTCGGGCTGGGGGTAGTGGTCGAGTCCCGCCTTTTGGAGCACGGTGAGGAGCTCATGGGTCGCCTCGAGCGTCGACAGGCAGCCGGCCTGCGGCTGCTGCTTGATGACGTAGCGGCTTGTCGCCGTGGGCGTGAACATGATGCGCGGAAGTCCCTGGAGGCTGGGGCTAAGGCGCAGCATCTTCCGGGCGCCGCTCCAGGTCGCGTCGAGGATGACGACCAGGAGCGTCCTTTGGGCGAGTTCGCCTGAAAATGCCGAGAAGAGCGCGGTCGGCGACCCGTCGTCCCGGAGGGACTCGGACAGGTTGAGCGCCGAGACTCCGGGATACAGGAGGACGGGAAAATGTCGGGGGTCTTTCAGCAGCTCCTGCACCTCCTCGTTGCGGTCGAAGTCCGTGCCCATGTGCAGGCTGCTGTTCGGCAGGCACAGGTGCGTCAACCTGCCGGTCGCCGCCTTCTCCTGCTTGTATTCCTTGGGGTGCATCAGGAAGACGAACCGGGTTCGTGTCTCCATCGGACTAAGCGTGGCGCACCAGCACAGGGCCTTCGGCCAGAAACACCGGTAACACATCATGCGCCCCATGGACCCGAGCGAAGGGCAAACGGCGGAGCAGGCAAGGCCCATATGCCCCGGCGCCCGCGCAATCGGCGCTTGGCACGCGCCTGTGCCGCGCCGAATCTCGCGGATAAGCGACATGAAGGTCATTCTATTCGGAGCCTCGGGAATGGTGGGGCAGGGCGTCCTGCGGGAATGCCTGCTCGACCCGGGCGTGGAGAAGGTCCTTTCGGTGGGACGCAGCCCGGTCGGGTCGAAGCACGAGAAGCTGGAGGGGATCGTGCGCAAGGACCTGTCCGATCTTGGTTCCGCGGAGGGCGAGCTTCAGGGCTTCGACGCCTGCTTCTTCTGCCTCGGTGTCTCCTCGGCCGGCATGAAGGAGGCCGACTATCGGCGCATCACCTACGATCTCACGCTCGCGGTGGCGCAGACCCTCGCGCGGCTCAATCCGAACATGACGTTCATCTATGTGTCGGGCACGGGGACCGACAGCTCCGAGCGGGGACGGGTCATGTGGGCCCGCGTCAAGGGTGCGACGGAGAACGCGCTGCTGAAGCTGCCGTTCAAGGCGGCCTACATGTTCCGGCCAGGGGTCATCCGGCCGCTCCACGGAATCATCTCCAAGACGCGCCTCTACCGGATCCTCTACACGTTCGCGGGTCCGCTCATTGCGGCGGCGGGCCTCGTCATGCCCGATTGGGTCACCACCACGGAGCGCGTGGGGAAGGCGATGATCAGGGTCGCGAGGGAGGGCGCACCGAAGCCCTTCCTCGAGAACAGGGACATCAACAGCCTGGCCAAATAGGGCGGACCAATCCCCGGCGCCTACTCCATGCGGAGGGCGTCCAGCGGGTTCACGCGGCCCGCGCGCAGCGCGGGAATCAGGCACGCGAGGAGGGCGACCGATGCCAGCGCGACTCCTACCAGGCCGAAGGTCCAGGGATCGAAGACACTGGTTTCAAAGACCATGCTCCTAAGCACGCGGGCTAGGGCGAGGGAGCCGGCCAGGCCCGCGGCCAGGCCGATAAGCACCATGCGCATGCTCTGCCCGACGATCAGCCGGGTGATGTCGCGCCGTGTCGCCCCCAGGGCCGCCCTTATCCCGATCTCACGGGTCCGCCGGGTGACGTTCCACGCGACGACCCCGTAGATTCCGACGGCCGCAAGCGCGCTCGCCACGGCTGCGAACAGTCCAAGGAGCACCATGCTGAACTGGTTCGGGCGGAGGCTGTTCGCAATGCTGAGCTCCATCGTCGAAAGATCCAGGACAGGCTGGTCGGGATCGATCGCGGTGACGATCGAGCGCGCCGCTGAGGAGACGCGCAGGGGGTCGCCCTCGGTGCGGATGAGGACATACATCGTGTTGCGAAGCAGGGGCGCATCCCAGCTCTGCTCGACGGGGATGTAGGCCGCAGGTGTCGGATCCGCCTGGAGCCCGTTATAGCGCGAGCTCTGCACGACGCCTACGACCCGCGTCCATTGGAACTTGTCGAGGCCCGGCGGGAGCATGCCCGGCTTTATCAGGTTGGCCGGCAAACCCAGCATGACCTCCTGCCCGAGGGGATTGCCGGTGAGGAATAGCTTCACCGCAGCCTCGTTGAGGATGATGACCGGCTCCGAGCCGGCGCGGTCGGACGGCGTGAACACCCTGCCCTGGACGAGGCGCAGGCCCTGGGCAGGGAAATAATCCCCGCTGACCGAGCTGAACTGGACGCTCTGGAGATCCTTGAAGCTCGCGTAGGTGCGCTCGCGGGTGAGGAGCGGCAGGTTCAGTCCGCCGAGGAGCGGGGCGTTGTTCGAGGCGGCCACGGCCCTGACCCCCGGCAGCTGCCGCGCGCGCTCGATCACGTTGTCGTAAAATTGGGTGGCCTGTTCGCCGGTGGGGTACCGCGACTCCGGGAGCTGGAGGGTCATCACAAGCAGGTTCCCCGCGTTGAACCCCGGGTCGACCGACTGGAGCCGCGCAAAGCTGCGGATCAGGAGGCCCGCGCCGACAAGGAGGATCAGGGAAAGGGCGACCTCGCCAACGATGAGTCCGGAGCGCACCAGGGAACTCCGGCGGCTGCCGGTGCCGCGCCCGCCCTCCTGCAGCGTCCCCGAAAGCTGGTCGCCCGTCAGCTCGAGCGCCGGCAGCAGGGAGAACAGGATCATCGTGCCCGTGCAGACCGCCGTGGAGAAGACCATGACGGGAAGGTTTACGGCGATCTGCGCCTCGGCGGGGATCACGTCCGCGGGAAGGAGGGCCAGCAGGGCCCTCAGGCCCCAGGCCCCCACGAGGATCCCCGCGCACGAACCCAGGAGCGCAAGCGGGATGCTCTCGTTGAGGACCTGCCTGACGAGGCGCGCCCGGCCCGCGCCGAGCGCGGCGCGGATCGCGAATTCGCGCTGGCGGGTGTTGGCGCGGGCGAGGAGGAGATTGGCCACGTTGGCGCAGGCGATCAGCAGTACAAATGCGACGGCCCCCAGGAGGATGAGCAGCGGGTTGCGCATGGGCCCCGTCACTGAGTCCGACAGGAGCTGCGCGGCAGCCCCGATGTTCTTGTTGGAGTCGGGGAACTGGTCGGCGATTCTCTTGGCGATGACGCCGAGCTCGGTGTTGCCCTCCTTCAGCGAGACGCCCGCCTTGAGCTTGCCGACGACCCATGTGTTCAGCCGGAT
>Ga0265327_10002495_pt1 | contig 19272 bp, 12 predicted proteins | sample 41621metaG_FD_202089 | JGI IMG/M metagenome (GOLD analysis project Ga0265327, IMG submission 202089) | Rhizosphere microbial communities from Carex aquatilis grown in University of Washington, Seatle, WA, United States - 4-16-21 metaG | ecosystem: Host-associated > Plants > Roots > Rhizosphere...
CTTGCTCGTAGTAATCGGTATGCGCGTCGACGCGTAGCCCGAGTCCAAGGCAACTCGCGCACACTCGACGCGCAACCCTCGTACAGCAGACCGCTGGCGGGGGTTTTTTGTTGCCATAGGTTTTCAGCACGGACACAACAGGGTTTTAGAACAGTAAGGACTGAGCACCATGAGCGCACCTGCAAAGCCCAAGCCGGCTTCTGCTGCTGGGCCGGCCCCAGCAGCAGCTCCGGAATCGAACACCGTCGCACCCCAGCGCGTCACCGGCGCGCAGTCGGTAGTGCGGTCGCTTGAGGAGCTCGGCGTCGAGGTCATCTTCGGCATTCCCGGCGGTGCGGTGCTGCCTGTGTATGACCCGCTCTATGACTCGGTCAAGGTCCGGCATGTCCTGGTGCGGCACGAGCAGGGTGGCGGACACGCCGCCAGCGGGTACGCACACGCCAGCGGCAAGGTCGGCGTCATGATGGCCACCTCCGGCCCGGGTGCCACCAACTTGGTCACCCCGTTGGCCGATGCGCAGATGGACTCCATCCCGGTGGTCGCCATCACCGGGCAGGTGGGGCGGGGCCTCATCGGCACGGACGCCTTCCAGGAAGCCGACATCTCCGGTATCACCATGCCGATTACCAAGCACAACTTCCTGGTGAACAACGCCGAGGAGATCCCCCGGGTCATCGCGGAGGCCTTCTACATCGCCCAGAGCGGTCGTCCCGGTGCGGTCCTCGTGGATATCCCCAAGGACGTCCTGCAAGCGCAGACGACGTTCAGCTGGCCGCCGCAGATCTACCTGCCCGGCTACAAGCCCGTCACCAAGCCGCATGGCAAGCAGGTCCGTGAGGCGGTCCGGCTCATCGCCGCAGCCAAGCGTCCGGTGCTGTACGTCGGTGGCGGTGTCATCCGCGCGGACGCAGCTCCGGAACTCAAGGAATTGGCCGAACTGACCGGCATCCCCGTCGTCACCACCCTTATGGCGCGCGGTGCATTCCCCGACAGCCACGAGCTGCACATGGGTATGCCCGGGATGCACGGCACCGTCGGCGCGGTGGCAGCACTGCAGCGCAGTGATCTGCTGATCACGCTGGGCGCGCGTTTCGACGACCGCGTCACCGGGCAGCTGGATTCGTTCGCGCCGGACGCCAAGGTGATTCATGCCGATATCGACCCCGCCGAGATCGGTAAGAACCGCCACGCCGATGTGCCGATCGTCGGGGACGTGAAGAACGTCATCGCCGAGCTGACCGAGGCCATCCGGAATGATCGCGCGACCGGCGCGACCACCGACCTGTCCGAGTGGTGGGAGTACCTCTCGGGTATCCGCTCGACCTACCCGCTGGGATACGACGCACAACACGACGGCAGCCTGGGCCCGGAGTTCGTCATCGAAACCCTGGGCAAGATCGCCGGCCCCGACGCGGTCTACGTGGCGGGTGTCGGGCAGCACCAGATGTGGGCCGCGCAGTTCATCAAGTACGAGAACCCGCGCACCTGGCTCAACTCCGGTGGTCTGGGCACCATGGGCTTCGCGGTGCCCGCTGCCATGGGTGCCAAGATGGCGCGGCCCGAGGCCGAGGTGTGGGCGATCGACGGTGACGGCTGCTTCCAGATGACCAACCAGGAATTGGCCACCTGCGCCATCGAGGGCGTGCCCATCAAGGTGGCGCTCATCAACAACGGCAACCTGGGCATGGTGCGTCAGTGGCAGACCCTGTTCTACGACCAGCGCTACTCGCAGACCGACCTGGCGACACACTCGCGTCGCATCCCCGATTTCGTGAAGCTGGCCGAGGCGCTCGGCTGCGTCGGATTGCGTTGCGAGCGTGAAGAGGACGTCGCCACGGTGATCGAAGAGGCGCGGGCCATCAATGATCGCCCGGTGGTCATCGACTTCGTCGTGGGTGCCGACGCCCAGGTGTGGCCGATGGTCGCCGCAGGCACCAGCAATGACGAGATTCAGGCGGCCCGGGGCATCCGGCCGCTGTTCGACGATGATGAAACTGCGGAGCAGGAAGGGTCACGATGACCAGCACCCATACCCTGAGCGTTCTGGTCGAGGACCGTCCCGGTGTACTCGCCCGTGTCTCGGCGCTGTTCTCGCGGCGCGGCTTCAACATCGCGTCGCTGGCGGTGGGCCCGACCGAACTCAAAGGTATTTCGCGCATGACCATCGTCGTCACCGTCGACGATTTTCCGCTCGAACAGGTCACCAAGCAGCTCAACAAGCTCATCAACGTGATCAAGATCGTCGAACAGGACGAGGACAACTCGGTGGCGCGCGAGCTGATGCTCGTCAAGGTGCGTGCCGATGCAACGGTGCGCACCCAGGTGATCGAGGTGGCGAACCTGTTCCGCGCCAAGGTGGTCGATGTGTCGACGGAGTCGGTGACCATCGAGGCGACGGGAACCAAGTCCAAGCTGGATGCACTGCTGCGGATGCTCGACCCGTACGGTATTCGGGAGATCGTGCAATCCGGCGTGGTCGCGGTGTCGCGCGGCCCGCGGTCCATCGCCGCCGCGAAGTAGAAGTCAAAAAGACGTCAGAAGAAGCAGTAAGTCGAGAAAAGCAGAAGGAGATTTACCAAGTGGCAGTTGAGATGTTCTACGACGATGATGCGGACCTGACCCTGATTCAGGGACGCAAGGTCGGCGTTATCGGGTACGGCAGCCAGGGACACGCGCACTCGCTGAGCCTGCGCGACTCCGGCGTTCAGGTGAAGGTCGGTCTGCGCGAGGGTTCCAAGTCGCGCGAGAAGGTCACCGAGCAGGGCCTTGAGGTCGACACTCCTGAAGAGGTCGCCAAGTGGGCCGACGTCATCATGGTCCTCGCGCCTGACACCGCGCAGGCCGAGATCTTCACCAAGGAGATCGAGCCGCATCTCAAGGACGGCGACGCGCTGTTCTTCGGACACGGCCTGAACATCCACTTCGGTCTGATCAAGCCTCCGGCCAACGTCACCGTCGCCATGGTTGCCCCGAAGGGCCCCGGCCACCTGGTGCGTCGTCAGTTCGTCGATGGCAAGGGTGTGCCCGCGCTCATCGCCGTGCACCAGGACCCCAAAGGTGAGGGCCAAGCGCTCGCGCTGTCCTACGCCAAGGGCATCGGTGGCACCCGCGCCGGCGTCATCAAGACCGACTTCAAGGAAGAGACCGAGACCGACCTGTTCGGTGAGCAGGCCGTGCTCTGCGGCGGCACCGAGGAACTGGTCAAGACCGGTTTTGACGTCATGGTCGAGGCCGGATATGCCCCCGAGATGGCGTACTTCGAGGTGCTGCACGAGCTCAAGCTGATCGTTGACCTCATGTACGAGGGCGGCATCGCGCGCATGAACTACTCGGTGTCCGACACCGCCGAATTCGGCGGATACCTGTCGGGTCCGCGCGTCATCGACGCCGGCACCAAGCAGCGCATGAAGGACATCCTCACGGACATCCAGGACGGCACCTTCGTCAAGCGCCTCGTCGCCAACGTCGAGGGTGGCAACAAGGAGCTCGAGGGTCTGCGCAAGGAGAACGCCGAGCACCCGATCGAGGTCACCGGCAAGAAGCTGCGCGACCTGATGAGCTGGGTCGACCGGCCGATCACCGAGACCGCCTAGTTTCTCGCTGAACGCAAGGCCCCCGCGCTCTCCGGAGTGTCGGGGGCTTTTGCGTTTTCGGCGGTTGGCGTTCAACGGGAATGGTGTCCATCGAGTACTCGACTGTGGCCATGCCCGGAACGGTGGATACTGGAAGCCGATGGCCGCCTCCCTTGCCTCCCGGCTCGCTGCCCCCGCCGCCGTTGCAGGTGTCGTGGCCGCGGGCTGCGCGGCGGTGTGGCTCGGAGACCCGACGACGCCCGGGGGAGTGCTCCCGGTATGCCCGTTCAAGGCACTCACCGGCCTCGACTGTCCCGGCTGCGGTGGCCTGCGCATGGTCTACTCGCTGATGCATGGTGACGTGTTGGGCGCATTGCGCTACAACGCGGTTGGCTTGGTGGCCCTGGGATTCCTCGCGGTCTGCTTTGGGGCGTGGACGGCCAGCCGCTGGCGGGGGGAATCCGGCTGGAATCCGCCGTGGCTGCGCGGGTGGGTTCCGGCGATCACCCTGGTGGTCTTCGTGGCGTGGTTCATCATCAGGCTGATCCCTGTCGCGCCCTTCACCGCGTTACGGGTGTGAGCCGCTAGGCCGAGCGCTCCATGAGCTCGCGAGCGTTCTCTCCCAACGTAATACCGTCATCGCCGATGAATAGCCGAGAGATCTTGCGGGCCACCGGCTCGACCGTGAACGGAACAAATGCGGGTTGTGCCACTCGCAGCAGCATGGCCAACACCGGGTCGGCGATCCGCGGAATTCCCAAATGGCGCCGTACCTTTGGTGGCACCACCGCGACGGAGGGAACGGCGGTGACGAGGGTTATTGCGGCAACCGCGGCGGCCGTTAGTCCGCCGAAGCCTCGTGCGTTTCTGATCACCGAGAGTGCGAACCGCACGCCGCCCGGCACGAAGCCTTTCACCATCCGGTACTCGGATTCGATCGAGTCGTAGTAGGCCGCCACCTCCTCGGAGGTCACCGGCACCGTGTCGGGGTCAGCACCCATCAGTTCGGCGAACGTCTTGACTTCCGAAAAGAATTGATCCCGTTGGGCTTTGGGGAGGCGCCGGGGAATGAGCCGTCCCGGTGCGGGCGTGTTCTCGTAGATTCGTAGTGCCGCATGCATGATCGTGACGTGTGCGAAGAGCACCAGCGCAGGGCCCTGGGCGTCATAGGTCCGGTCCGTGCCGGGAATGACACCCTTCATGTTGCGGTGGTAATGGCGCAGATGTGCCGAAAGGGCGTCGGCGCTTGCGGTATCGCCGAAGATGATCGGTATTGGCACGCCGGCGGTCCGCTGAATGCGTTTGACGGTGTCATCGAAGTCGATCTGGTTGCTCTTGCTCTTGGTGAACACCGGATCGTGGTTGATCTCGACGGCTTGCAGTCCTTCGTGGCTGCCCTCCAAGAGTGCTGTCACCAGGACGATCATCGGGGCCACGGAGGGATGCAAAAACACCTTCCAGGTGACCGAGCCGGGGCCGAAGTAGCCGTAATCCGGGTTTCCATCGGGGCCCGTACGTTGACCGGCGAGGGTGGCGCCGTCTCCGCGTCGCCAAATCCGAGTTTTGGCATCACCTCGTGGCGGCATACCCGCCGAGCGCGGTGTCGTGGCGTGTGCAGCTGTGCTTGGCATCGTTGCCTCCCAGGGAGCGGTTTGCTGCCTACTATTGGAGACGTTAACAACGCCAGTTGTCAACAGTGGCGCGCACAACTGTTATCGAGGTGAGCCCCTTGCCGTAATCGCCGCTGCTGGTTACCGGCGGTTCGCGTCGATCAGATCCATTCCCAAGGCGGTGGCGTCGTGAATGACGGCCTTGCCGTTGCGGCGGCTGCGTACCAACCGGGCTTGCCGCAGCGTCGACGTGTGCTCGGAGGCCGATGCGGGACTGATGCCGAGCTCGCGCGCGATATCGCCGGTGGTGTGCTCCTGCGTCAGTGCGCGCAGCACGGCCGCCCTGGTCGATCCGAGTATCGCCGCGAGCGGGTCGGATTCGGAGTCAATATTGAGGGTCAGGTCGATGGGTGCGGGATACGCGAGGACCACTGGTTGATCGTCAAGCTCGCCGACCAGCGGTGGCCCCGCCCAGAAGACGCTGGGTGTCAATACGATGCCGCGACCACGCAATGCGATGGTGTGCCGTTGTGGGCTGTCGATCTCAAGGTAGTCGCCCTGCCAGCGCGCACCCGGGATGATCATGCTCAGCGCGGCCCGCACGCCGTGGCGTGCCATCATGCGCCCCTGCCTGACGAGTTCGATCTGATGGTTCGCCTGGATATCGGGCCAGTATGGTTCTAGCACCGCTCTGTATGCATCTTTTGTCATGCGCCCCAACGCCAAAGTGGCCTCACGGTCGCCTGCGATGGCATACCGCAGATAGTGTGGCGCGCCGGCGCCTTCGGTGGGGCCGCGCCCGAAGGCCGCCAGCTCCGCCCGCGCCTGCTGCTGGTCCAGTTCTTGCATGGACTGCATGCCCTCATCGAAATTGTCCCCCAGCACGGTGGGGGACAACGACCACGAAAAGTGACTCACCACTGTCCGTCCTGGCGCGGCCGCGATGGGGAAAGCGGCCAGCGCACGACAGCGCCACCGTTCACCCCATGGTGTGCGAATCCCATGCCGCAGTGCACGTGTCGCGAATTTCAGCTCCAGCAAGGGTGCAGGCATGGGGAGGAACCGGGTCAGAGCAAGGTCATTCGCGGTGAAATTGAGGCGCAGCACGCTGACCTACAACCCGCTGCGGACCACGTGGGCGAGCATTCCCACACAATATGCCCTTACCTTTCGGTACGCCTATGAAACATTGCCCCGCATGAAGCTGTCCGGAACGCACACACTGCGATGAACATTTCGGTGTCGGTCGAAAGGTTGTACCGCTCGCAGACAGCGCGGTTCAATCGGGACGGCGGGTACCGGTGAGCGAGGAAGTTGATCGGCGGCAATTCTGATGGCTGGTCGACCAATTGCGGCTCGCCGGTTGCCCCGACAGCTGAAGCGAGGGGCAGTCATGAGCGTCGATCCCAGCCGGACGTTGTCATCGTTGGATCTGCTCGACGACGACGAGCATGCCCAGCTTGCTGCGTGGGGCAATCAGGCGATGCTGAAGGAGCGACCGAAAATTCTGCGGTCGATTCCGGGGGTGTTCACCCAGCAGGTCGAGCGTGCTCCCGACGCTTTGGCACTGACCTTTGCGGGCCAGTCCATGACATACCGGGAACTGGACGAGGCTGCCAATCGGTTGGCGCACTTCCTCGCCGCCGGGGGCGTGGGGCCAGGACAGTTTGTGGCGCTGCTCTTTTCGCGATCGACCGAGGCCATCGTGGCAATACTGGCGGTGCTCAAGGCGGGGGCCGCATACCTGCCGATCGATCCGGCCCTCCCAGCGGCCCGGATCGAGTTCCTGCTCACTGATGCTTCTCCGGTTGCCGCGGTCACCACCGCTGCTCTGCTTTACAAGCTCGACGGGTTCGGTGTGCCGGTATTTGATGTCGACGACCCCGCTGTCTACGCACAGTCCTGTGCGGCACCACCAACACCGTCTTCCGATGACCTCGCACACCTCATCTACACCTCCGGCACCACTGGTGTTCCCAAAGGTGTTGCGGTGACTCAGCACAATGTGGTTCAGCTATTCGACGAGCTGGACATCGGCGTGGAACTAGCTCCGGATCAGGTGTGGACCCAATTCCACTCTTATGCGTTCGATTTCTCGGTGTGGGAGATCTGGGGTGCACTCCTGCACGGCGGCCGGTTGGTGGTGGTGCCCGATTCGGTGGCGCGCACGCCAGAGGACTTCCATGATCTCTTGGTTGGTGAGGGAGTCACGGTGTTGACCCAAACACCCTCCGCGGCGGGGATGCTCTCGCCGGACGGACTGGAGTCGACGTCGTTGGTGATCGGTGCCGAGCCCTGCCCGCCCGAGTTGGTTCGTCGGTGGGCCCCGGGACGGGTGATGGTCAATGTCTATGGTCCGACCGAAACAACCATGTGGGCGTGCAAGAGTGAGCCGCTGCACGCCGACTCGTCGGGTCAGCCGGTGCCGATCGGCTCGCCGGTCGCACACGCGGCGTTCTTCGTGCTCGACAGGTGGCTGCGCCCGGTGGCTGACGGTGTTGTCGGCGAGTTGTATCTGGCGGGTTCCGGAGTCGGATCCGGCTATTGGCGCCGTACGGCGTTGACGGGGGCGCGGTTTGTGGCCTGTCCGTTTGGGAAGCCGGGCGACCGTATGTATCGGACCGGGGATTTGGTGTCGTGGGGTTCCGACGGGCAGCTGCAATACTTCGGGCGGGCCGATGAGCAAGTGAAGATTCGCGGATATCGCGTCGAACTCGGCGAGATTCAGGCCGCACTGATGCGACTGGACGGGGTGCGGCAGGCGGCGGTGATCGCCCGTGAAGATCGTCCCGGCGACAAGCGGCTCGTCGCCTACATCACCGGAACCGCAGATCCGCTCGGCGCTCGTGCCGCACTGGCCGAGCAACTCCCGGCATACATGGTGCCGGCAGCGGTGGTGGTGATGGAGACGTTGCCCCTGACGGTGAATGGCAAGTTGGACAAGCGCGCGCTTCCCGCACCCGAATACCGCAATCTCGGTGCGGATTATCGAGCGCCATCGACTCCCGTGGAGGAGGTGCTGGTGGGGATATATGCCCAAGTGCTCGGTGTTGATCAGGTCGGCGCGGACGACTCGTTCTTCGACCTGGGCGGCGACAGCATTTTGTCGATGCAAGTTACCTCCCGTGCACGCGCAGCGGGTGTCTTGTGCCGGCCCCGTGACATCTTCGTGGAGCAGACCGTGGCCCGGCTGTCGAGGGTGGTGACGCTGGCCGGCAACGACACCCGGAATGTCGATGAAGGCATCGGACTCGTCGAGGCGACTCCGATCATGCACTGGCTCCACAGCGTGCAGGATCCCAACGGATGGGTGGCCCACTTCAACCAGACGGTAGTGCTGCAAGCCCCGGTAGGGCCCGATGACGCCGACATCGTCGTTCTGCTTCAGGCGCTGCTGGACCGGCACGCGACTCTCCGGCTGTGCGCTGAGAGCAGTGATGGCGGCTGGCTACTACGCGTGCCCGACAAGGGTTCTGTCGATGCCCGAGCGTGTGTTCGTACCGTCGAGGTGCTATCCGATGAAGCGTTGGGGGCGGCGTGTTCGCGGTTGGATCCGGGAACCGGAATGATGCTCAGCGCCGCGTGGGCACCTGACGGCCGCCAGCTGGCGTTGACGATTCACCATCTCGCGGTGGACGGGGTGTCATGGCGAATCCTGTTAGAGGACTTCAATATTGCCTGGATGCAACGTCGCAACGGTCAGGACGTGGCGCTGCCGGAGTCGGGGACGTCTTTCGCTCGATGGGCGTCGCTGCTGCACGAGTACGCACGATGTGCAGAGGTGGTGGAGTCGGCGGATATCTGGCGATCGGTATCCGTGGTTCCGCCGGCGCTGCCCGCGGTGCTGCCCAGCGTGGACACCTACGCCACCGCCGGCTCGTTGTCGGTATCCCTGGACACCGACGTCACACGGATGCTGCTTAGCGAGGTTCCGGCGGCGTTTCATGCTGGGGTGCAAGATATCTTGCTCATCGCGTTTGGATTGGCGTGGAACGAATTCCTGGGTGCAGGCGGAGCTCCCATCGGTATCGACCTTGAAGGCCATGGCCGCGCCGAAGAATTGGTCACCGATGTGGATCTGTCGCGGACGGTGGGATGGTTTACCGCCAAGTACCCGGTGGCACTTTCGGTGGGCGAGCTGACATGGGCGCAGGTGATCGATGGTGGCCTGGCTCTGGGCGCCGTCGTGAAGGCTGTCAAAGAGCAGCTTCGAGGCCTCCCGGATCCACTGACCTACGGCCTACTGCGGTATCTGAATCCGGAAGTCGGCCTGCCGGATTCGGATCCGACTATCGGCTTCAACTACCTCGGACGCCTGGGCGCAGGAGCGACGGGCAGCTCCGACGACCTGTGGCGGATCAGCCAGGAGAACTTGCTATCGACCGGTGCATCCTCAGCGGTACCGATGCCCATGATGCACACCGTGGAGGTCAACGCCGGCATCCTGGAATCACGTGCGGGGATGGGGCCGCGGCTACAGGCGGCCTGGACATGGGCGCCTTCGGCGGTTGACGCGATTCAGGTCCAGCGGTTGAGCCGGCTGTGGTTCGAGGCTCTCGCGGGGATCTGTACTCATGTTCGCAATGGCGGTGGCGGGCTGACCCCGTCCGACATCCTGCCCTGCCGCCTGACTCAAGATCAGATCGATGAACTGACGAAGCGCCACCGCATCGCCGACGTGCTGCCACTCACTCCGGTGCAGCAGGGTTTGTTGTTTCACTCCACCATCGCGACGTCCGCGGACGAACCCGAGGCGGGGGCCACCCTCGGTGATGTCTATGCGGTGCAATTGGATATCACAATGATCGGTGCCGTTGACGCGCACCGGCTGTGCGATGCGGTGCACGCCGTCGTGAAGCGGCATCCGAATCTGGTGGCGCGATTCTGCACGCAGTTCGGTGAGCCGGTGCAGGTGATTCCAGCGGACCCCATGATCTGTTGGCAACACTCTGAACTCGAATCCGACGAGGAGATCGAGCGGCTGTGCGCCGCCGAGCGTATTGCGGTGTGTGATCTTCTGGGCAGAACAGCATTCCGGGCGGCGTTGGTGCGCACCGAAGGGAACAAGCACCGGTTCGTCCTGACGTTCCACCACGTCGTGATCGACGGGTGGTCACTGCCGATTCTGTTGCGGGAAATCTTCGCAAGTTACTTCGGACAGCCCCTCCCGACACCGCGGCCGTACCGCAGTTTTGTCGGCTGGCTGGCTGACCAGGATCGTGATGCCGCGCGTGCGGCGTGGGCCAAAGCTTGGGAGGGATTCGACACTCCCACTCTCGTCGCCCCGCCTGCCGCACCGGGTCCGCGTGGTGTGGAGTCGTATCGCATGTCGGCCGAGATCACCCAGGCTGTGGGTGATCTCGCGCGCTCGCAGCACACCACGGTCAGCACGGTCTTGCGGGCCGCATGGGCACAGTTGCTCATGGTGCAGACCGGTGCGGATGACATTGCCTTCGGCACAGTGGTGTCGGGTCGACCGGCGTTGCTGACGGGGGCCGACGAAATGGTGGGTCTGCTGATCAATACGGTGCCGGTACGGGTCCGGGCGAGCGCGACCACCACGGTGGCTGAATTGCTGAACGACATGCAGAGCACCCACAACGACCTTCTTGAACACGAACATTTGGCGCTCAACGAGATTCATCATCTCGCTGGTCATGATCGCTTGTTCGACACCCTTTTCCTCTACGAGAACTATCCGGTGGACACCGGCACCTTCATGGGCGCGCATGAGTTGACGATCACCGAATTCGCCAGCCGCGAATACAACCATTACCCACTGTCGGTGATGGCACTACCGGGCCATCAGCTCGGCGTTCGCGTCGAATACGACACGGCAACATTCGACCTGGCTGATGTCGAAGCGCTGATCGAACGACTCCGACGGATTCTGGCAGCGATGACCGCCGACCCGGCGCGGCGAGTTCAATCGATCGATGTGCTCGATATCGATGAGCACGAACGACTCGACAGCTGGGGCCATCGGGCAGTATTGACTCGGCCCGCAGCGGTATCGGGTTCGATTCCGGCGATGTTCGCGCGACAGGTCGACCGTGCGCCGCACGCCGTGGCGGTGACGTTCCAAGATCGGTCGATGACCTATCGCGAGCTCGATCACAAGGCCAACCGGTTGGCGAACCAGTTGGCCTCGTTCGGTGCCGGGCCGGGAGAATCGGTGGCACTGTTCCTTTCGCGCTCCGATGACGCGATCGTCGCGATCCTGGCGGTACTGAAGACGGGGGCCGCCTACGTACCGATAGATCCGGCGGTGCCGACGACACGGCTGGAATTCATGCTTGCCGACGCCGCGCCGATCGTCGTGGTCACGGCAGGCGAGCTTCGGGCTCGCTTGGCCGGAACAAGTGTGCCCGTTCTCGGAATCGACGAGCGTGCCGTCGATGAGCCTGCCAGGGTGAGATTGCGGTCACCTGAGTCGGACGACATCGCGTACACGATCTACACATCCGGTACCACGGGCGTACCGAAGGGGGTGGCCGTCACCCATGGCAATGTCACCCAATTGTTGGAGGTGTTGCCCGTCGACCTGCCCTCGGGGCCGGGCCACGTGTGGTCTCAGTGGCATTCACTCGTCTTTGACGTTTCCGTCTGGGAGATCTGGGGCGCGCTGCTGCATGGCGCACGGCTGATGGTCGTACCGGAGACAGCGGCGGGCTCGCCGCGGCGTCTGCTCGATCTCCTGGTCGCTGAAAAAGTCAGCGTCCTGCACCAAACACCCTCTGCTGTAGCAATGTTGGATCGCGATGGTGTGGACAACATGGCAGTGGTCGTGGCCGGCGAGCCGTGCCCGGCCGAGGTGGTGGACCGATGGGCGCCCGATCGCCTGATGCTGAATGCCTACGGCCCAACGGAGGCAACAATCTACGCCGCCATCAGCAAGCCTCTGCTACCCGAAACAGGTTTGGTGCCCATCGGCTCACCGGTCCGTGGCGGTGCGACGTTTGTTCTCGATGACTGGTTGCGGCCCGTGCCGCCCGGAGTCGCCGGCGAACTGTATTTGGCCGGGTCGGGACTGGGAGTCGGCTATCTGCATCGATCCGGATTGACCGGATCACGTTTTGTGGCATGCCCGTTCGGGAACCCGGGCGCGCGGATGTATCGCACCGGCGACCTGGCGCGATATGGCGACAACGGTCAGCTTGAGTATCTGGGCCGCACCGATGAACAAGTCAAGATTCGGGGGTATCGAATCGAGCTCGGCGAGATACAGTCGGCGCTGGCCGAGTTGGACGGGGTAGAACACGCGGCGATCATCGTCCGGGAGGACCGTCCCGGTGACAAGCGCCTCGTCGGTTACGTCACCGGAACCGCAGATCCAACCTCGCTGAGAACCCTCTTGGGGGAGCGGCTCCCGCAGTACATGGTCCCAGCTGCGGTAGTTGCGGTCGAGGCAATGCCCCTCACTGTCAACGGGAAGCTCGACAAGCGCTCGCTGCCCGTGCCCGTATATCAGGACGCGGCGCGCTACCGGGCTCCGGCGAACGCCGTTGAGCGGACCATCGCCGACATTTATGCTCACGCGCTTGGTATTGAGCGGGTCGGGGCCGACGACTCCTTCTTCGATCTCGGTGGTGACTCGATCTCAGCGATGAGGGTCGTCGCGGCGATCAACACGGCTCTCGACGTTGACCTGGCGGTGTGGACTCTCTTCGAGGCGCCGTCGGTGAGAAGCCTGAGTACCCACGTGGACGGTGTCGCGTGCTCGGCGGCCGTCGCCGAAACCTCAAGAACGAGCTGTGCATCCGTGCATGGGAGGGGAGTAACTCAGGTGAGTGCCAGCGATCTCACGCTGGACAAATTCATCGATGTCGCAACACTGGCCACCAACCACACCCGACCACATACGACCGGCGGCGCGGCAAAGGTATTGCTCACCGGAGCCACCGGATTCCTTGGTCGCCATTTGGTACTGCATTGGCTGAACGAGATGGCGCGGGTTGGAGGCACGCTGACCTGTTTGGTGCGGGCGTCATCCAATGAAGAAGCGCGTTGGCGTCTCGAGAAGTCTTTCGACAGTGGCGATCCAGAGTTGATGACCCACTTCGACACGTTGGCCGTGGGTCGGCTGGAGGTCGTCGCGGGTGACAAGGGCGAGCCCAATCTGGGGCTGGACACGCAGACATGGCAGCGACTGGCTGAATCCGTTGACCTGATCGTCGATTCGGCGGCCTTCGTCAACAGCGTCCTGCCGTATGACGAGCTTTTCACACCCAATGTCGTCGGGACCGCCGAACTGATCCGACTCGCGCTGACGACGAAGCTCAAGTCCTACTCGTTCGTATCAACATCAGATGTCGGCCGTCAGATCGAACGGCCAAAGTTCACCGAGGCAGCCGATATTCGAGATATCAGCCCCAGCCGCGTGGTGGACGCCAGTTATGCCAACGGCTACGCCAACAGCAAGTGGGCCGCCGAAGTTCTCCTCAGGGAAGCGCACGACACCTTCGGGCTGCCGGTCGCGGTGTTTCGTTCCAGCATGGTCATGGCCGATACAAGCTACGCGGGTCAACTGAACGTGGCCGATACGGTCAGCCGAATGGTGTTGAGCATCATGGCTACCGGCGTCGCGCCCGAATCGTTCTATCAGCGTGACATGCACGGCCATCGGCAGCGCGCGCATTTCGACGGGCTTCCGGTGGAATTTGTCGCGGAGGCGATTGCCACCCTGGGTGCTCAAGTGGTCGACGGGTTCGAGACCTATCACGTGATGAACCCGCATGACGATGGCATCGGGATCGACCAATACGTCGACTGGTTGATAGAGGCGGGTCATCCGGTCGAGCGAATCGATGACTTCGGAAGTTGGTTGCAGCGGTTCGAGGCCGGTCTACGTGCGTTGCCGGACCGACAGCGCCAGAATTCCGTATTGCAGATGTTGATGGTGTTGAAACAGCATGGGCAGCTGCGGGCACCAGAACCGACACACGGGTCGTACGCCCCGGCCGACCGGTTTCAGGCTGCCGTGCGTCGTGCGAAAATCGGTCCACACCAGGATATTCCGCACGTCTCGGCGCCGGTCATTCTCAAATACGTCACCGATCTGCAGTTGCTCGGGTTGTTGTAGCTGCGCAGACGAAAGCGTGATGCGGCGGCGTCGTCTAAATTTGAAAACGCAACGGAATGCTGCGTGGCCCGCGGATGGCGGGAGTGTCGCGCCAGCTCACCGGACCGACGATCACCGGCCTGCGCGCCAGGATCTCGTGAAGGGCCACTGTGGTTTCCAGCCTGGCCAGCGCCGATCCCAGGCAGTGGTGGGTGCCGTATCCGAAGGCCAGCGGCGGGGTGCTCTTGCGATCTGGCCGGAACTCAGCGGGTTCCACGAACACCTGCTGATCGCGGTTTGCGGCGGCGATGGCAATGAGAACGGTCTGGCCCTCTTGGATCGTGTTGCCGCCGAGATGGTGTTCTTCGGTCGCCACACGCGCCGTGGCCAATACCGGACCGTCGAGTCGAAGCAGTTCGGTGATGACTGCCGGATCATCCGGGTCGATGTGGTCGGCCAGTTGGGAACCGTCTTCGCGTGGCGCCAACAGACGGACCATGCTTGCCCCCAGGAGATTTGCCGTCGTCTCGTGGCCGGCTATGGCAATCATGAAGGCCATGGTGACGACGTCTTCGAGGGACAGATTGGTATCGGATGCGATCAAGCTGAGGAGATCATCACCGGGGTGTGCTCGCCGATCCGCCGCCAGAGGCAGCAGTTCGGTGGCGAGGGTGGCCCCGGCCGCGGTGCCCGCCATGACGGTATCGACGTCGGCGAAGGCACCCAACATCTGGATGATGATGGGGGACTCCTCGCGCAGGACGGCTGACGTCGAGTCGTCGAGGCCAAGCCATTCACCGATGATGGCGATCGGTAGCGGCAAGGCGATATCGGCCATGAAGTCGAAAGATTCGCCTGTCAAGGGGTATTCGACGACGTGTGAGGCGATGCACTGCACGCCCTCGCGCAGACCGGCGATGAATCCGGGGGTGAATACGTCGCGGACCGAGCCTCTGAGCTCGGTGTGGTCCGGCCCGTCAGCGAAGAGCATGTTTCTACCGAAGTTGGACATGTCGAGGTATTCGGGGGCCGCGGCGCGCATCTGGGGGCTGGCCAGCGGGTCACTCGACCAGCCGCTGCCGCCCAGCACCTCGCGGGCGGCCTGATAACCGAGAACCAACCAGGTACCGGCATTCTCGTCCCAGAGCACGTCGCCGCGCGACCGCAGGTTTTCGTAGTACCGGTAGGGATCCCTTGAATCCCAGGGGATCCGCGGTGCGATGGGGTTAGCAGTGGTCATGGCGATCCAATCCGAAGGGCAGGCCGCGGTCACGCACCCATGCGACATGCTGTTTACCTAATGGGGAAACGGGTTCGGCGACACCGTCGAGATCATCGAGTAGCGCACGAGTGTGCCCGGTCGCGTTGAGCGTTGCCGACAAGGCGCTGATGTTCAGGTTGATCCGGGCCAGGAACACCAAGTCGCTCGGTATCGACATCTGATGCAGCGTCTGGAAATTCAGCAGGGATCGGGTGGCGTTGGTTGACACCTCACGGGTGAAGGTCACTGGTTGCGGGGCGCGGATGTCTTGCACGGTTGCCCCGAGCCATTGAAAGACGTCCTGCGCTGACAACGGCGAATCGATGGCGAAGTAGCCGGCCTCGACCATCAGCTGGCGCAGGTCTTCTCCGCGTTCATCGGCGGCGGCCCGAATCATCTGTACGAGCCGATACCGCAGGGACTCGGGGACCACCTTGATGCAACCGAAGTCGACGAAACCGACCGAACCGTCCATCCCGAACCGGTAATTGCCCGGGTGCGGGTCGGCATGAAACAGATTGGCGTGCCGAAACGATCCGGTGCTGAAACGCCAGATGGCCTCCACCCAGACATTTTTGAGGTCCTGATCGGCCTGTTGTGCCGCCGTCCAATCCAGGCCGTCGAGATATGTCATGGTGAGTACCCGATTGCCGGATGCTTCGGGGATCACCTCGGGTATCCGGATGAATGGATGGCCCTCATACAACGCGGCGAAGGCCTGGATATTGGCGGCCTCGTGCCGGTAGTCCAATTCCTCGGATATCCGCGCGGCGACCTCATCGGCCATCTGCCGGTGGTCCAACTGCGGTTTGGGGCCGGCAATCCCCGTCGCGAAGCGCAGGAAGGTGGCCATGAGTTCCGCATTGGACAGATCATGCCTAATGGCATGTGCCACACCGGGATACTGGATCTTGACGGCAACTCGGCGGCCGTCGTGCAGGGTCGCGCGATGCACCTGTCCGATCGACGCCGCAGCCATCGGGTCGTCGCTGAATTCGGAGAACAGCTCCTCGATCGTTTTACCGAGATCCTCTTCAAGGGCTTGGCGTGCCAGGAGCGGATGCATAGGTGGTGCGTCGGCTTGTAACCGCGTCAACGCGTTCTGATACGGCGAGAGCTGCGCGTATCCGTGGGAGGCGATATCTGCGACCGAGAAGATCTGGCCGGCTTTCATGAGGACGCCTTTGGAGTGGCCGAGTAGCTCGGTGTAGCGCTCGGCGGTGCGCTCGTGGAAGCGGTCGACGGCTCCGGTGTCGCCGGCCTTTTGACGTAGGCCTGCGACGAGTCGTCCGCCTGCGGCGCGGGCGGTGAAGCCCGCCAGTGGCATCGTGCGCCGGATCCGTCCGTGGGGAACGTGGCTGTCACTCATGGCCGGGCACCCACCTTTGACTGGTCTCTCGGGTCCAAGCCGAACGGCAGGCCGCGTTCGCGTACCCAGGCGACATGGCGAATACCCAGGGGAGTCTCAGGTTCCGCGATTCCGATCATGTCTGCGGCGGCCGACCGTGAACTGACTGTAGCTCCGAGCTTCGACATTGCGGACCGAACGCCAAGCGGGAAGCGCACAAGATAGATCAGGTCCGGTGGAAGACAGATCCGGCGTGAGAGGGAGCTGTCGAGCGCTGTGAGGTTACGGTCTATCAATTGAGGCGTGTAGGTGACCGGCTGCGGAAGCGTTGCGTCGGTGTTGATGTCATTCATCCACCGCAGAGCTTCTTCGTTGGACATAGTGGACCCGGCGGGGAGGAAGCCTGCTTCCTTCATCGTGTAATAGAGATCAGCCGATCGCTGCTGGATGCTTGCGGCGACCATTCGAATCCAGGCGAGACGATGTCTCTCAGGAAGGGTCTTCACAGACCCGAAGTCCACGATCCCGAGGCTGCCGTCCAGTCCGAACCGATAGTTCCCGGGATGCAGATCTGTGTAGAAGGCGGAGTCGTGTTGTAGCGGTGCGAGACTGAATCGCCAAAGTGCCTCCGCCCAAGTATTTTTCAGCTCTTGGTCCGCTTGTTGCGCTTCGGTCCAGTCGATCCCGTCGACATAGGTCATCGTGAGGACTCGCCCCGTAGACAGTTCGGGCACGGCCTCGGGTACTCGGATAAACGGATGGCCGCAGAATAGTTGGTGGAACGCGGATATGTTTGCCGCTTCCTGCTTGTAGTCCAGCTCTTCCTTGATTTGATGTGAGATGTCGCGTGCGGTTGCGGGCAGATCGATTGCGTACCTACGGTCCAACAGCGCAAAGGTGACTCGCAGGAATGTAGTGACGAGCTCGGTGTTCGCGAGGTCGTCCCGAATTGCTTGTGCCACACCGGGGTACTGGATCTTCACGACGACATCACGGCCGTCATGAAGCGTCGCGCGATGGACCTGCCCAATCGAGGCCGCAGAGATCGGCTCCTCCGTGAACGTGGCGTATGCCTGACGTGTGGGCATACCGAGCTCCGATTCGAGGACGCTGCGCGCCAGTGCAGGCTCCATGGGTGGGGATTGGGTCTGGAGTCGAGTCAATGCGCGTTCGTATGGGGAGATTCTGCTGTCGTTGGCACCGCTCATATCGATACTCGAGAAGATCTGGCCTGCTTTCATGAGGACGCCTTTGGAGTGTCCGAGCAGTTCGGTGTAGCGCTCTGCTGTTTTTTCATGGAAGCGGTCGACGGCTCCTGTGTCACCGGCTTTTTCGCGTAGGCCTGCGACGAGTCGCCCGCCTGCGGCGCGGGCGGTGAAGCCCGCCAGCGGCATGGTGCGCCGGATCCGTCCTCGGGGGACTTGACCGTCTGTCATGACTACCTCCTACCGGTGACCCAAACCAGCTGTTAAAGTACCCACTGAGTGACACTAAGTGATTACTTGGGAGACGTCAATGGTAGAGATTTCCACCAAAGAACGCCTGGTCGCCGAGGCCATGCGGCTCTTCGGCGAGCAGGGGTACAAGGCCACCAGCGTCGCGCAGATCGAGAAGGCGGCTGGCCTTACTCCCGGATCGGGCGGGCTCTATCACCACTTCAAGTCCAAGGAAGCGTTGCTCGAGGCCGGTATCGATCGCCAGCTCGATCGCCGTCGTGCGATGCGTGACATCCGTGCGCTCTTCGGTGGGCTCGGAGACCTGCGTAATGAGCTGACGATGATGGGCCGATATTTACTGACAGTGCTCGATGAAGAGTCGCAGCTGCTGCAAATCGCGTCGAGCGTTCCTGCTGGCCATCTGGCCCGGCTCGACGACGCCTACGCCGCACTTTTCGACGGTCTCTATGCCGAGCTGACTGATTGGGTGCATGGTTGGGCTCCCGGTATAGGCAAGCGGGAAGCGGAATCAATTGGGGCACTGGGTGTCAACGCCCTCTTGGGGAAGCGGGCGACGAGCACCGTCTTCCGTGCGCCGACCGCCACCATCGCCGACGAGGACTACATCGCCGAATGGACGACCGTACTGGCTACGAGGATTGAATCGCTGCGCTGATCTCCACCGGTGGCACACACGTCGCTCGAGACCGCCGTTGGTGTGTTGAAGCGGGGCGCCAACGTAATGGCCCAGATTCTTCTGGAGCGTGAAATCACTTCCGTCCCAATGACTTCATTGGTAACAAATGCTGCAGTTTTGTCGGTGGACGTCTTTATGATTCGAACATGAGTTCGGTTGAGGTGTTGGAGGCGGCGGTTGATGCCGTGTGCGCTGACACCTTGGACGGGTTCTCGAACTCGGAGCTGCTGGCGGTGTTGGCGCGGGTGGAGGTGGCCCAACGGCGGCTTACCTCTGCCTCGCATGTC
>Ga0265327_10002497_pt1 | contig 19258 bp, 18 predicted proteins | sample 41621metaG_FD_202089 | JGI IMG/M metagenome (GOLD analysis project Ga0265327, IMG submission 202089) | Rhizosphere microbial communities from Carex aquatilis grown in University of Washington, Seatle, WA, United States - 4-16-21 metaG | ecosystem: Host-associated > Plants > Roots > Rhizosphere...
AAACTCCTGCCTTCTATCACATAAAAACCGAGTTATTGCTCGGCTTCGGCTTTATTATTCAGGAATTCCACCACATCATCGTTTTGCACCCGATGATAAATGTCTTCTACCGATAAGGTTAATCCAATGGCTTCAAAAGTGATTTCATCGCCTAAAAAATAATGTTTTGGTAGCCATCCTTCGCTTCTTCGTATGACTTGAATATCCACAAAATCTTGTTGGATCAGTACATATTCTTGTAAGCTGGGAATAGTTATATACGACATCAACTTAATGGTTTCGTCCGTTCTTCGGGTTGATTTCGATAACACCTCGACAATGATGATCGGCGTTTGAGTAAAATACGGTTCTGAGTTGTCAAAATTGCAATCGACAATAACATCGGGATAAAAGAAGTTTGCATCAATCCTCACCTTCATGTCGGAGCCGAAAGGTTCACAAGGCGTATTTTCCAGGTGATTGCCGAATTTTCTTAAAATATTCACCGCTATTCTCTCATGATTGGCGCTGGCCCCGGCCATGGCGTAAACATGACCGTCAATCAATTCATGCTTTACTGCACTGCTCGGCTCGCCTTTCAAATACTCTTCCGCGCTGATTAAATCGCTATTTTTTACAGCTAACATGTGATGACTCCAATTATAAATACGCGATATTCGATTTTAATGTGCTTGACAGCATGGCTATCCCTTATACGACCAGCACAATTTTACCGGTGCTGTGTCCGGTTTCTATCGACTCATGCGCCTTGACCGCCTCGGCCAGCGGCAACTGTCGGCTGATATGGGCTTTTAACAGACCTTCGTCAAACCACTGAGCGCATTGCGTTAAAATATCCATATGCTTGTCTCTCGCTTCGGGCAAATCTCTCAGCATCGGCGTTAGCATCAGTTCAAAACCTATCAATAAATTGCGCATCCTCGCCTCGGCCAAACTCAACTCGCCCGGATCGAGTAAAGTCACCAGACGGCCGAAGTGTGCGGTCGCGGCGATGCTTTGTTTAAAGACTTCGGCGCCTACGGTATCGAAAACCAAATCCGCACCCTTGCCGTCGGTTAATGCATTGACCGCATCGGCAAGACCGTCGGGCCTATAAATAACCGTTTCGTCAGCCCCCATCGCCTTAACGAATTCGATTTTTTGCTCGGAAGTCACCGTGGTAATCACTCGGGCGCCTTTTAATTTGGCCAATTGTATCGCGACATGGCCGACGCCTCCGGCCCCGGCATGGATCAATACGGTTTGTCCGGCTTGCAAGCCGCCGCGCTCGAACAGGCCGCCCCAAGCGGTGATCAAGACCAGCGGCAATGCGGCCGCTTCGGCAAATGAAGCGGTTTTCGGCATTAATCCGGCCCAACGTTGATCAAGCACGGTGTATTCGGCATAGTTGCCTTGTTCACGGCCTAAGCCGCCATGACAAAACCAGACCTTGTCGCCCGGTTTAAACCGGCTGACGGAGCTGCCTGTGGCGATGACTTCTCCCGCTCCGTCACAGCCCAATACCGCGGGCAAAGGCTTATCGTAAAACAAGCCGTTATGCCTGATTTTGGCATCGACCGGGTTTATGCCGGCGGCTTTTAGTCTGACTTTGATTTGAGTGGCGGTTGAAATTTCCGGTTCGTCGATGTCTTGAAATTCCAGAACATCGGGATTGCCGGTTGCTGTCATTAGTATCGCTTTCATGGTCTTATCCTTTTTTGTAAAAAAATTTAGGTAACTCGCAAATCCCCACAGCTATCGTTTCTACGCTCCGGCGTTGGATCTATTCAGGGCGGTGGAGGATTTATTGTGAATTGCCGTATGTTACGCAAATCACCCCCCGAAAACACGAAGAAATGAATGTAAGCACTCACTTGAGAACGAGCGAAAGACTAAGCGGACAGTTCTAAATGCTGCCGAAATCTCACCTTGCTGAGAACAAGTACAATGCCGCACAGCAAGACACGGCTATAAGAGTGTAATTTTATTGTCTATACCCGTAATATAGAGTTTTCACATTCTCAATTTTTATTCTCAGGCAGGCCCTTAGGGAGATCATTATGTTTGAATCGGCAGAACTTGGACACACAATAGACAAAGCCACTTACGATAACGAAGTGCCCAAGTTGCGTGAAGCGTTGTTGGAGGCTCAGATGGATTTGGCCAAGCAAGCCAAATTTCCGGTGATTATTTTGATCGGCGGCTTGGATGGCGCGGGCCGGGGCGAAACCGTGAACCTGCTGAACGAATGGATGGACCCGCGCTTTATTCAAACTCACGGCATGGGCGATCCGTCGGATGAAGAGCTTGATCGCCCGATGATGTGGCGATTCTGGCGCGAGTTGCCGCCCAAAGGCAAGATCGGCGTCTTTCTCGGGTCTTGGTATACCTGGCCTATTATCAATCGCGTGTCCGGCCGGACCAAGCAGGCTGAATTCGATCAGAGTATGGAGCGCGCCAAGCGCCTGGAAAGAATGCTGACCGACGAATGCGCGCTGATCCTCAAATTCTGGATGCATTTATCCAAGGATAAGCAAGAACAACGCCTGAAATCGCTTGAGGGCAATCCTCAAACCCGCTGGCGCGTGACCGACCGCGATTGGAAGCACTTCAAGCAATACGACAAGTTCCGCGTCGTGCATGACAGCGTAATCCGGCACACCAGTACTGCTGAGGCGCCGTGGACTATCGTCGAGGGTTACGATTCCCGTTACCGCAGCTTGACCGTGGGCAAGGTGATTCTTGACGCCATTGTTAAGCGTCTGGACGATGCCGATGTAAAAACAGCGGCGGTTCACGCGCCGCCGCCACCGTTGCCGTCGCTTGACCAGCTCGATATTCTGAAAACGCTGGATCTCGGCCAGAAGATCGACAAAAAGAAATTCAAGTCCGAACTGGAAAAATATCAAGGTAAGCTGGCTTTGCTGACCCGCGAAGAAAAATTTAAGGACATCACGGTCATCGCCATGTTCGAAGGCAATGACGCCGCCGGTAAAGGCGGCGCCATTCGCCGCATCACCAGCGCTTTGGATGCGCGCTGGTACACTATTATTCCGGTGGCCGCACCTACCGAGGAAGAGCGCGCCCAACCTTATTTATGGCGTTTTTGGCGACACCTTCCGCGACGCGGGCGAATGACGATTTTCGACCGTTCCTGGTATGGCCGGGTCTTGGTCGAACGGGTTGAGGGCTTTTGCTCAAAAACCGACTGGATGCGCGCTTACAGCGAGATCAACGATTTTGAAGCACAGTTGGTGCGGCATCGCATTGTGGTGGTCAAATTCTGGCTCGCCATCAGCAAGGACGAGCAGCTTAAGCGCTTTAACGAGCGCGAAAAAATCGGCTTTAAACGGTTCAAGATTACCGAAGAAGATTGGCGCAACCGCAACAAATGGGATGAATATGAACATGCGGTCTGCGACATGGTCGATCGCACCAGCACCGAAATTGCGCCGTGGACGCTGGTGGAAGCCAACGACAAAAACTTTGCGCGGATCAAGATTTTGAAGACTTTATGCAAACGAATTGAAGCGGCAATGAAGGAAAAATAGATGCCGGGGCTTCAATAACGAAATGTTCCCTATGTGTGTAGCGCAAAAGGAACGCAGACGGCTCTGATAGTTATGATTAAAAGCGGCATCGTTCCCAGGCTCCGGCGCACTGCCATTAAGTTAAGCTTTGTAGGAGCGGGCCATGCCCGCGATGAGGGCGCTACAACTCAGCCATGCCGGTTAAATGTCGCGGGCATGGCCCGCTCCTACGGGTATCGTTATGCTTAACTTAACGGCAGTGACGCTCCGGAGTCCCGCAACGCTGGAGCGCGGGAACGATAGTCTCTGCGTTCCGTTTTTATCGAATTCACCGCCTAACCTACCGATTGCGAGCCGCTTAATTACGCTGCATACGATAAATAGCAAGCCCTATATTGACCTGTTGCGTGAAATATTTGAAGGCATCGAAATCTTCTTTGCTTAATGTTTCGTTGCTAAACGCGCGGTCGCTGTAAATCAAGCCAATCGGTGTTTTGTTGGAAAAAATCGGCATCATGAAGCATTCGTTTTTCCCGATCACATTGATGTCACGGAGCGTGTACAACCTCGCATGATCGGCCGGCTTAGCCCAGAAAGCGTGGGTAGCGGACAAAGCATGGGAAAAAAGATTAAGCGGCGTTGCCGAAATATTAAAAATAACTTTATGTTCAAACACCGCTTTGCGCCAGCCCAAAGACAGCTTTTCTTTAAGGGACTGTTTATCGGCAACCAACAAGGAAAAAACAGTCCGGTCCATACCGATACCCCGGTGTATACCTTCCAACACCGTTTCCAACAACAGATTAATATCAATCTGACCGCTTATTATCGAAGTTATCTCTTGCGAAATATGGAATTGCATTTGTTTTTTGTCGATAATCGATGATTCTTCTTCAAAATCGACCGTTTGATTTAAACTCTTTTTAAGAATGATGGCCGCGTCGGCGGCTCCGAACTGCCGCGCAATATCTGCCGCAAGGCGGGTATTATCTTGGAACTGTTGGCTAATAACTGTTGCCGATTGCTTGGTGAAGGCTTCAATTTTCCTGACGCAATTTGCATATTTTTTGGAAACACTCCCTTCCTTTAACGCTTCGGTCACTTCATAGCCTAGTTGAACAAAGTCGACCCTCGGCTGTTTGGATAAGGCGCCGGCTTTAACCGCCTCTTCAATCAGGCCGCCCAATTCCCAAGCTTTGCATAAAGACGCATCCAGTTCGGTCAGCTTAAAGCCCAGGACTTGTTTTTCAGCTTCTTCGCGGCTGCAATCGCCTTTATAGATCAACGCTTGGATACGCTCTCCGTGTTCGCCGCAAAAACACCAAAAAGAAATACGGCCAATACGGTTGAGTAAGGTCGCAATAAAAACTTCTTCCGGCGATATATCGTTCGCGGCAATGGCGATGGACTTGGCATGGACCGCGGCATGAACGGCTCGGGCTATTTCTTCGTTGACCTGCTGCTTGTTGGTCGAGGATAGAATGGCCTCAAAAAAGGAGCAAGCCAGCGTTAACTCACGAATAATTTCGGAACCGATCATAATAATGGCCCGCGACACCGTAATCATTTTATGGCGCGCCGGATTGTAGTTGGGGCTATTGCTGATTTTTAACACCTTCACCGTCAAATTCGGGTCTTGCAGGATCACCGACGCCAATTCCATCGCGCCTTTTTTATCATCGCTCAAGACGTCATGAATTCTGAGCGCGGTATTGGAAAATATCGGCATTTCTTCATTGCATAGCCTGTGTGTCCACTCATGAAGAGGATGAGACGCCGCCGGAGCGTTGAGAGAGGGGTATTCGCGGTTCATTACTAATGTTGAGGCTTGGATGAGAGATATTCAGCTCAAGATATGAGTATCAATGAACCGTATCGGATTGGGTTTTGTTAATGCAGATTCGGTCTAAACCAAACGCTTCGAATTCCTGACTCCATTTATCTTCCGCCTTGGAAATAGCGGCAAACAGTTCCTCGGTGTCAATATCGGACGAATTGCTCGGCTTCAACTCGGTCATCGCATCTTGGTGCGCCAATCTTGAAATCAGCTCGTCCCAAAAGGTATTGTCTTCGAATTCTTCAATATAATTTAACGCGGAAGATTCTGTTTCGAAGGCAAACGATTCGGAGTATGTTTTAAGCCGCGGGTCAAAGTTAACCCAGTTTCCGCAGCCCATCTCCTTGGCATGAGACATTAATTTCTGGAATAAATCGGAGTATTTTTGGGTATCGCTCCGATCTTCCGAATCGTGCGCATGCAAGATCCAATCAGCCATATAGATTAAATCAAGCAATAGTCGATATTCCGCGGTTGTAAAATTTATTTTCATCTGAGGCACTTTAGTTTCTGTAGAGACGAGCGTTAATAGAAGCAGGATTATAAGCCCACGATTGATCTTGTCCATCTCATTGAGCGGTTTCGCTCCCGCTCGTTGTACTTCTATTTTGAATTCCTCCTCTTTCTTGTAGACTTCGCTATACCGGACTGTAAACTTTTACCTGAACATGACTCTTTTCAAAACAGCAAAACGCGCAGTGCAATTTTTCCGCATCGGACTGGCGACCAAGCAACTCCAACTCACACAAAACGAAACCGAACGCTTACTGGCCAAGCAAGCGCTAAGCGGATTGTTTGCCGATGCCCGAGGCATCGCCATGAAAGTCGGCCAGTTATTTGCGGGCACCGACGGCAGCACTCCGTTTCAGGAACTTGTTGAAGGCATAAAACCGTTACCGTTAAAAACCATGATTCCGTTGCTTGAACAAGAACTCGGGCAAAAGGTCAAAACTGTGTTCCGCTCAATCGAGCCCGCCGTCGCGGCGGCATCCTTGGGACAAGTGCATCTTGCGGTGCTGAAAAACGGCGACAAAGTGGCGGTAAAAATACGCTACCCCGATATTGCCGATGCGGTGGATGCGGAATTGCGCCTGCTCGGCTTGATCCCCGGCGTGGGGCCGGTCAACCGCTGGGGTTTCGATCTTGACGCCTATAAAAAAAGCCTGCGCGACAATATGCAGCGCGAACTCGATTACCGCTCGGAAGCCCGAAGACAGGACTATTTCGGCCGGACGGTCAACGTTCAGGGACTGATGATTCCCAAGGTGTATCAGAATTTATGCACTGAGCGCGTCTTGGTGCAAAGTCGGGCGGAGGGCGTATTAATCGACCAAGCCGCTAACTGGTCGGAACAAGACCGCCGGGCTATCGGTCAAACGCTGGTAATCACACTGTTTAAAAGTTTGTTTGTTGCCGGCGAAGTGCATGGCGACCCGCATCCCGGCAACGTGTTTTACAGCCACGATTCATACGGTCAAGCCTTAGTCACCTTGCTCGACTACGGCTGCACCCTCAGCATTACCGAATCCCGCCGTTTGGCGCTGCTCAAGTTGATTATCGGTTGCCGCGAGCGAAACCACATTAAACCCTTGGATTGCTTTGCGGCACTGGGTTTTGACAGCAAAAAGCTGGTCTTTATCAGCGCTTCGTTGCCCGCCTTATGCCAGATATTATTTCGGCCTTTTTTATTAAATCATGCGTTTGATCCGGAGCAATGGCAGTTGGGCCAATCGGTTAACGATTTATTGGGCGATTATCGCTGGTGGTTTAGATCGGCCGGTCCTTCCGACCTGTTTTTACTGATGCGCGCCTTTCAGGGGCTGATCCAACAATTGCAACAATTGGAGGTTAGACTGCCGTGGTGGACCTTGTTGCAACAAGCGGCCGGGCCGGAACTCATTGAGCAGGCACTGGCTTACCGATTACCCGTGGTTGAGCTGGAGCCAAGCGCTAAAGTGCTGGGTTTCAATCAACAGGCAAGCCTGCTTTGCGTGCGCGTCACCGAGGGCGGCGAGCAACGGGTTGCGGTTAAAATGCCTGCCGAAGCGGTGCTGGATTTGGAACACCTGATCCCTGAAGACGTGTTGGAGCGTATCTCAAATTCGGGAAAAATAGACCTTGAACAAGTGCATCAATCGATCCGCGCCAACGGCATCGTTCCCCAACAATTGTTTAGTTTTGAGGACGGCGGGAAAACTTATCAGGTGTGGCTTGAGTAAGATAGGACTCTTAGCTCCGTTCGACGCCATTGCAGATAAAACGAAACCGCAGGTGTTTTTTTAGGTATCTTTACTTATTGAAATTATAATCCGCAACGTCTTACCTCATTCCGGGTAAAAATCTATACAGCCAATCAATTCAGGGGAGAGTCAATGGAAAGAAAAGAAGCAATGGACTTTATGATTAAGTTGCTCAAACTTATGTTGCATAAAGAAGGGTCCGATTTATTTATTACCGCCGGCTTTCCACCTGCGATAAAAATTAAAGGCAAAATGACGCCGGTTTCGCAGCAGCCATTATCGCCTAACGACTCTAAAGCGCTGACCCAGTGCATCATGAACGATAAGCAGCTCAAGGAATTTGAAGAAACCCAAGAATGCAATTTTGCCATTGCTCCGGCCGGATTATCGCGATTCCGGGTTAACGCTTATGTCCAGCAAGGCTGCCAAGGCTTGGTTATCCGAGTCATTGCCGCGGAAATACCCAACTTTGATAAATTGGGTTTGCCGCCTGTTTTGAAAGACGTGATGATGAACAAAAACGGCTTGGTTATCATGGTCGGCGGCACCGGTTCCGGTAAATCGACGTCGATGGCGGCCATGATCGACCATCGTAACGCCAACAGTTACGGCCATATCATCACGTTGGAAGATCCCATTGAATACGTGCATACCCACAAAAACTGCATCGTTATGCAAAGGGAAGTCGGCGTCGACACTAAAAGCTGGGAAGCCGGATTACACAATACCTTAAGGCAGGCTCCCGATGTGATTGTGCTGGGCGAAATTCGCGATGCCGAGATTATGAATTACGGACTGGAATTTTCTCAAACCGGTCATTTGGCGCTGGCGACCTTGCATGCCAACAATGCCAATCAGGCTATCGACCGGGTTTTAGGCTTCTTTCCGATTGAGTCGCAGACCAAATTAATGCAGGACATTTCGGTCAATTTGCGCGCCATTATTTCTCAACGTCTGATTAAAACCGTTGACGGCGGACGTTGTGCGGCCATTGAGATACTATTAAATACGCCGTTGATTTCGGATTATATTGCCAAAGGCGAGGCTTCCGCGATCAAGCCGCTGATGGCTAAATCCCGCGAATTGGGCATGCAAACCTTTGACCAAGCTTTATTGGATCTTTATCAGGCGGGCAAGATAGATTATGAAGAAGCTTTGCGAAACGCCGACTCCCAAAATGAGCTGCGTTTGCAGATTAAATTAACCTCCGGTGAAGACCGCTCGCTCGGCGGGCTTTCGTTGCAATCAAAAGATGACGAAGGTAACGAATAGCATAGTCCGTTGCCGTAAAGCCCGGCTAAAACGAGCCATTCTTGTCCGGCTTAGGCACAGCCAACGGATTGTCCGGAACAAGACGCTATAAACCGCGTTTCACCCGCCTCCCCTTTACCTAAAACCAGATACTGACATGAGCTTGATTAAACCTTATTTAAAATTAATGCTGGAAAAAAAATCGGAAAGTTTATCTTTAAAAGCAGGTTTTCCGGCAATTTTGGAATTATCCGGGGAGAAATACCCTTTAGGTGAAAATGAACTAAGCCCTAATGTCATCAAAGAAATCGCCCTCAGTCTTCTTGATGACGCCCAGAAACAGGAGTTAAACAAAAATAAAGCGCTAGAGTTTAGTTGTGCCGCGCCTGACGGCGAAAAATTCAAGGTTAGCGCCAAAATAGAGGATAACGGCTTAGCATTATTGATCGTCCCTGACTCGCTACCGGCAACAACCGATGAGGAGGAAACGCTCAGTTACCAAGTTTTGGGGGCGGCGCCGGAAGATGATTTAAATATTCTGCCGTATCTGGCGGAGATGATTAAATTGAATGCCTCGGATTTGTTTTTAACGGTCGGTTCACCGGTTAAGGCCAAAATTTTCGGCCGTGCGGTCGCTATGGATAATTTTTTGTTAACGCCGGAGCTAACAAAATCGGGTACTTTCGGGATTATGACCCAGGAACAGATTGACGAGTTTTTAGTGACCCGTGATTTGGATTTTGCGATCAGTATGCCGGACGGCAGTGCGCGTTTTCGTGCCAATGCGTTTTATCAACGCAAAACCGTCGGTTTGGTTATGCGCCTAATTCCCTCCGTCATTCCGAGCGCCAAGGATTTAGGCACGCCGGACATTTTGCTGGACTTGATCATGGCCAAGCGGGGCTTGTTATTAATGGTCGGCGGCACCGGATCGGGCAAATCGACTACGCTGGCGGCCATGATCAACCACCGCAATGCCAATTCGGCCGGCCATATTTTAACTATTGAAGATCCGGTCGAGTTCTCGCATCCCAACCTGAAATCGATCGTCAATCAGCGCGAAGTCGGCGTCGATACCGACTCTTACGCCAGAGCGCTGAAGGCCTGCTTGCGGGAAGCCCCCGATGTTATTTTAATCGGCGAGATCAGGGATCAGGAAACCATGGCGGCCGCGTTGGAGCTGGCGAATACCGGTCACTTATGTATCTCGACCATGCACGCGAACAATGCCAATCAAGCCATGGAGCGGGTTGTCAATATGTTTCCGCATGAGCATCATGCGCAATTGTTTATGGATCTGGCGACCAACTTAAACGGCGTTATTTCCCAGCGCCTGATTCCCGATATTGCGGGAAAACGTTGTGCGGCCATCGAAGTGATGATCAACACCCCTCATATTGCAAACCTGATTTTAAAAGGGGAACTGAACGAAATTAAATCGGCGATGATCTCAAGCGGCAGCAAAGGCATGAAAACCTTTGATAATGCTTTGTATGAATTATATACATCAGGAAAAATCAGTTTGGACGAAGCATTAAAAAATGCCGACTCCAGCAACGACCTGGAAGCAAAAATTAATTTTGGCTGATTTTTTATCCACCACGAAGACACGAAAGAATAAAACTTCGTGTTTTTCGTGTCTTCGTGGTGAGTTTTTTAAGTTTTAACCTGTGCTTATGCATTATCTGGGTTCCGTTTCGCTTACCGCACTTTCCAATATTTGAAAAAACATCTATAATGCCCGGTTCTTAGGGGCTATCCGCTCCTCCTTGCTTTACCATCTTTAAAGACGAAGATGGGAGGCTTAACCCGAAAGGAAAAATCATGCGACATTATGAAATTGTCTTTTTAGTCCATCCCGACCAAAGTTCTCAGGTTCCGGCGATGATTGAGCGTTATAAATCCACCATCGAAGGCGCTTCCGGCAAAATTCACCGCTTGGAAGACTGGGGCCGTAGGCACTTGGCTTATCCCATCAATAAAGTTCATAAGGCGCATTATGTGCTGATGAATGTTGAGTGCGATCAAGCAACCTTGGCGGAATTGGAAAGCGGCTTCCGTTTTAACGATGCCATTTTACGCAGCATGACTTTATTGCAAAAAGCCGCAGTTACCGGGGCTTCCATCATTGCCACATCAACCGCTGAAGAAAACAAAGTGGCCGAATCGAGAGCCAAAGATGCGGCGGCCAGAGAAGCTGCTGCGGCAAACAGCGATGACGACCTGGATGACGACGAAGATTTCGACGCTGAAACAAGCGCTTCTTAATAAACCTTTAACACTTGAATTTTACGAGAATTATTATGGCACGTAACATTAGACGCAAAAGATTCTGCCGGTTCAGTGCAGAAGGTGGAACCGAGATCGATTACAAAGATCTGGACTTATTGAGCGATTACATCACCGAAACCGGCAAAATCGTTCCCAGCCGCATTACAGGAACCAGCGCCAAGTATCAAAGACAGCTAGGTGTCGCAATTAAACGCGCTCGTTTTATTGCATTGCTGCCTTTCTGCGACGCTCACAAATAGTTCGCAGGACTGACCGGTGGGCTTTTTAGCTGAATATATTATGCGAGGGCGCATGCAAGCCATGCTAGTGGCTTCCACTCTCGCCTTAATATCACTGGTTATGCCTCCGGTAAGCATTGTAAGTTCAGCCTCTGTTGCATTGGTCACCTTAAGACGGGGAGCCACTGAGGGCTTAATCGTCTTGGCGTGTTCAACCGCAATAGCAGCGGTATTAGGTTTTTTCCTGTTAGGCAATTATCAGTTCGTATTGCTTTACGGGATGGTATTGTGGGTTCCTGTTTGGTTGATTTCAATCATCTTAAGAGAAGGCCGGTATTTATCTCTGGCGATTGAAGTTGCGGTATTGCTGGGCGTTCTGGGCGTTATTGGCGCTTATCTGTATAACGCCGAATTGGCAACGATGTGGAAGAGCATACTTTCGCAAATGGTGCCTCCTAAAGCGCCCGTTGAAGATATTCAGCACACGCTGGATGTGCTTTCCCATTACATGACCGGCATCATCGCGGCGGCATCGGTATTCGGCCTATTGTTCGGCCTGTTTCTGGGACGGTGGTGGCAGGCTTTACTGTATAACCCCGGCGGCTTCAAGCAAGAATTTTTGTCATTGAATACCCATCCCAGATTGGCGATAGGCAGTATCCTTGTGCTTGTTGTTGCATCGGCAAGTTCCGGCGCCCTTTCCGAAGTCGCCTGGAATATCGCCATTTTGCTGTTTGTACTGTACACCTTTATCGGAACGGCGGTGCTGCACACCGTATTTGCTGCAATGAAAATGGGTCGCTTCATCGTGCCGATGTTTTATATCACCATGTTTTTGATCCCTCACGCCATGCTGCCTGTTGCCGTAGTTGGACTGTGCGATACCTGGATGAACTTACGCAATAAAATTTCGAATCAACACACGCCTTGATGGCGTAAAAAAATAGCCGGATAAAATCCGATAACGAGGTAATAAAAGATGGAAGTTATTCTTCTTGAAAAGATAGCAAACTTGGGTAACCTGGGTGACAAAGTTGCCATTAAAGCAGGCTACGGCAGAAACTATCTTATTCCGTACGGCAAAGCCGTTGCTGCAACAGCGACTAAAATTGCTGAATTTGAAATACGTCGCGCAGAGCTTGAAAAAGCGGCTGCAGAAAAACTGAGTGCGGCTCAAACGCGTGCCAACGCATTGAGCAAACTTCAAGTTGTGATCACTCATAAAGCCGGAGATGAAGGCAAATTGTTCGGTTCCGTGGGTACGCAGAACATCGCTGACGCCATTACCGAAGCCGGCGTTCCTGTTGAAAAACATGAAATCCGTTTACCTCAAGGCGTTATTCGTCAAATTGGCGAATACCAAATCGACATTCATTGCCATACTGATGTTGTCGTAAAAATGCCTATTAAAATTGCTGCTGAAGCATAATTAAAGGTTCAAGGCGAAAGGCAAAAGGCTGGTAAGGTCGACTTACAGCCTGGAGCCTTTTAACTATGCGAACTTTTTATTCCTGCCTTTTTTACCTCTTAGTCCCCTTCATACTCATTCGCCTGATCTGGCGAAGCATTAAAGCACCCGCCTATCGCTATAGATGGCGCGAACGATTCGCTCTGTACGATAGAAAATTCAGTCAACATGTAATCTGGTTTCACGCCGTTTCAGTCGGCGAGGCCGAAGCATTGTTTCCGCTGGCTCGGCAAATACTGCAACAGCAGCCTAAGGCAAAATTATTAATTACCACCACAACACCGACAGGGTCGGCTCGGGTTAAAGCCGTCATGCCGGACAGCGTCGACCATGTTTACCTGCCGTATGACCTACCCTGTGCAGTCAAGCGGTTTATGCAATGCTTTAAGCCGAAAATCGCGGTGATGATGGAAACCGAAATCTGGCCTAATTTTTTCGCTCATTGCGGTAAAAACGATATTCCTTTGTATATTATCAATGCCCGCTTATCGAAAAATTCCGCAAGAGGGTATCGAAAAATCCCCGCTCTTATCCGCCCGGCATTATCCCGCATCAAATTAATCGCCACCCAGACAGCGGACGACGCCGACCGTTTTATCGCTATTGGCGCGCAAGCCGAAACCGTTAAAGTACTCGGCAATATAAAGTTTGATCTTGAGATTTCAACGACCCTCATTAAACAAGGCGTGCAATTAAAAAACGACGTGTTTGAGCGCCGATTCGTTTGGCTGATTGCCAGCACCCACAAAGACGAAGAAGCCCTGTTTCTTGACATCTATAAAAAAATAAAACCGAAGCTTCCCGACTTAATACTGGTCATTGCCCCCCGGCACCCCGAACGCTTCGGCGAAGTCAAAAAACTCTGCGAAGCACATCGACTGGCGGTCGCAGTACGCACTGCCAACGCAGTTTGCACTGCGCATACCGACGTTTACCTGGCCGATACCATGGGTGAATTAAAATTGCTTTACGCGGCCGCTGACGTTGCGTTTGTCGGCGGCAGCATGGTCCCCGTTGGCGGACACAACATTTTGGAAGCCTTAGCGGTTGGAACTCCGGTTATGTTTGGTCCTTATATGGTAAATTTTAAGGACATAAGCGAAGGCGTATTGCGGTTGAATGCGGCCATACAATGTCAAGATAACGACGAAATAAGCAGTGCGATTATTACCTTGCATGCCGACGCCGTCTACAGGCAAGCGTTAGCCGAGAAGGGCAAAGCCTTCGTTCAACAGAACCAAGGCGCAATCACCCGAATTCTTAATATTCTTAAGCAGGATATTTAATTTCGACACTTAAGTTGCCGGCATAAGATAATGGAACGCCGATGATGCGGTTAATACACTTAAGTTATGTGGTCAACCCTTCCCAAGGCGCATACAAGCCATCGACATTCACTCCGAACAAATCCAAAACCCGGCCCACGGTTTCATCCACCATAGCCGCCAATGAATCCGATTTACTGTAAAAAGCCGGCATCGGCGGAAAAATAATGCCGCCCATTTCGGTCACGCTCGCCATATTGCGAATATGCACCAGATTTAACGGCGTTTCGCGGGGCATCACCACCAAGCGCCGCCGCTCTTTCAGCACCACATCGGCCGAACGTGAAATCAGGTTATCGCCAAAGCCGTGCGCAACCGCCGACAAGGTTTTCATCGAACAGGGCGCGATGATCATGCCTTCCGTTTTAAAGCCGCCGCTGGAAATGCTGGCGGCTATATCGTTAATGCCGTGAGTCACGTCGGCCAGCTCAGCCAATTCAGCGCGCTTCATGTCCATTTCATGCTTTAAATTCACCACACCGGCCGAAGAAATCACTAAATGCGTCTCCCATTGTTCCTGCGCCTGCAAAACTTGCAGCATTCTTACGCCATAAACCGCGCCGGTGGCGCCGGTCATGGCGATGATTAAACGTTTTTTTCGATTCATTTTTTATATCGGAACAAGAGGCTGGTTTTACAGTGAAACACGGATGACTCCGATTAAACGAATTTACACTGATGTTAAATAGCATCTATCAGTGTTTATCAGTCTGATCCGCGTCATCCGCGTTCTATTTTCCGGTTTTCTATATAGCCGGGAAACTCATGTTTCCAAGCCGAAAGCGCTACTCCCCTGCCCTGACATCAAACTCAATCTTCCAACGACCATTATCTTTTTGAGAAACGGCTTGCAATTCCAGAGTACCGACTTCGGTTACGGCTGCGCACAAATGCACCGGTATGACTTCGCCCGGCCTGCGATTTTCTTCGGGCAAAGTAATTTCAATTTCATCCAGTTCGTCAAGTTCTTCGTTAGTCCAGTAATCCAGGCGGGTCCCGACTTTATCCTCGCGCCGGGTATTGGAGGCAAAAAAGCGAAACCGTACCGGCTCTCCGATCACCAAACCGAATTCATCATCGGGCAATTCCTGTTGAGTGCCTTCTTCCATGCCGAACGGGGCAATGCATAAGGCCTGAATTTCCGGCGCCATGCCGGGTACGGCAGGCATCGCGCTTTCGATACCGACATAGTAAGAAGCGGCGGTACCGCCTTTAATACGAACGCCCTTGCCTTTACGCACATAGCCATAGTAAGCGGCGCCGCGGGCGACGGCTAAATCCAGATCGGCGCCTTCCAATAACCGGGCTTCGGGCGCTTGCTCCGCACTCAACCATGAATTCAGCACTTCCATTAAGCGTTCGGCCAAGGTATCGGCTTTTAACACACCACCGTTAAACAACACGGCGGTGGGATGCAAAAAGCTCGCATGTTCAGGCAAATTGATGTCTTTAAGCTCGTCCGTAGCGCCTTGTTGCTTAGCTAAGAATGCCGCCAGATGACGGGTAATGCCCGCATCTTGAGCATAAGGCAAACCGGCGGTTCTTAAACCGGTACGAGGACGGCTTATCGGCCTGTCGCTGACTGACACTTTAGGCAGAAAGCCTTCAACCAAGACTCGGTTAACTTCTTCCCTGGTTAATTCGCTACGCAAAGTGCCGCCGATTAACGATGAGCCTCGGCTCGCAACCACCAACGGAATGTTATCAATATCGGCATGAGTGAAAAGCTTTTCCTTGGCGTCGCGGCAGCTATGGGTCAAGGCCTGCACTTGCCAAGGCTCCAAACGCTTGCCGTCTTTTTCCAGCTTGGCTTTGACCGTATAAGCCAAGGCCAAATCCATATTGTCGCCGCCCAACAGAATATGATCGCCAACCGCCACTCGGGTCAGCTCAAGATTACCTTCTTGTTGAGTGACCGCTATCAATGACAAATCGGTGGTTCCGCCGCCAATATCTATGACCAGAATAATGTCGCCGACTTCCGCTTGTTTGCGCCAGTCGCCGTGGCTTTTCTCTATCCAGCTGTACAATGCCGCCTGCGGTTCTTCAAGCAGAATGGCTTGATCCAAGCCCACCGCGCGCGCGGCTTCAACCGTCAATTCCCGCGCCGCCGGATCGAAGGAAGCGGGTACCGTAATAACCACATCCTGTTGATTCAACGGCGCTTCCGGATGCAGGCTTCGCCAGGCGTCGCACATATGTTGCAAATAAGCGGTCGTGGCTTGGAATGGCGACACCCGTTCGACGTCCTCCGGCGCTTCGGCGGGTAAAATAGGAGCTTTGCAATCGACGCCGGCGTGGCATAACCAGCTCTTGGCGCTGGAGACCAAGCGTATCGGGGTTTTGCTGCCCAAGTTACGGGCGATTTCACCGACCAGATAATTCGGCTTTGCGGCCCACGGCAATGAAGTGGAATCTTCGGCAAGCTCGGCTGCGTGAGCCTGATATAAAAACGACGGCAATTGTTGCTTGTCTTCAACCGAACCGGGAGATGTCAGTTGCGGTATGGCCATAACCAGCGGCGAAAATTCTTCATCGTCGATATTATTCAGGTCGGCATAAGACAACACGCAATGCGTGGTGCCCAAATCGATGCCGACGGAAAATCGCGTTCCGCTTTGCGCCGGTTCTTCAGCAACGCTTTCATCCGGCTGAGTTTCCGGTTCCTCTACCACCGGCTTTGCTTCGACGGGTTTCGGTTGCAAACTAAATAAATCTTTCATAATTCAACCTCGGCCGGCGCGACAATCGCGGCATTATGGCCTGCGGTCAGTTTGGGCAAGCTGATGCCGGTCACTTGCCAGCCCTTATGAACCAAGGTGCCGGTAAAAGGCGCAGTGCCGACGATATTGCCGGTTAAGCGCACGGCCGCGGCGTCAAAGCCTTGGGGCAAAGTAATTTTACTGCCTTCCTGCTCGTTGCGAACGGTGGCTAAAGTAAAGTGCTCATTAATGGCTTTATTGCAGCCTTCATGCACCACACGGGCGGCAACGCCAATATCGGCGTCGCCGTAAGCGGCGATATCTTCTTTAATAAAATCGATAAAACGCGCTTCTTTTTGCAGTAAACCCAATAATTGCAAAGCGGCGTCGGGAGTTGCTTCTTTTAACACAACCGGTTCCGGAACGGGCGCATGCACCAGCTTTTCAACTTCGACGATTTTCTCGACAACTTTTACTATCGGTTCAGGCGCCGGAGCGGGAGCGGCCGGTTGAATTTCCGGTTTTCTGCGCGCCAAACTGATCACCATCGCCAGCAGCAGCACAATTAAAATCAACGCCAAAACGGCGACAGTACCGGCTAAACACACATGCCACAAGTCGAAGGTGGTAGGTTTTAAGGTTAAATCGATTACATAATTATTCATTACTCAAGGCTCTTTTAGTTATTATTGTTGTTGACCGGATTTGCGCGCCGCTTCGTTAAACATCATGCCTTGCAGTACATTTCGAGTGGTTTGCATGCGCATCTGTTTTAAGTGACGATCGGCAATCGTGCCCGGCACTTTTTCCGCCAAATATACTTCACGCATTTGGGATAAGATCGTCTCGCATTGCTTCATGATTGCTTCTGTCGCTTTACGGCTCTCCTGTGCTTGATAAGTCGGTTTTTGCATTTCACCTCCCACGCATTTTTTATATTCATATTGGGCAGCCTGAATTTTCTTAATCGTGGCGTCGGAAAGCGTCGTATTCTGCCACTCATTTTTGGCATCATCGGCAAAAGCAGTCATTGCCGACAATAAAATAGTTAAGAAAAAAATCTTGTTCATGGTGTTTCCCGGTATTATTGATGGAATTCTGAACCCTTAATTTTACGCGAACCGATTAAAAATAAATAACATTTGTCAAAAATCAGCAAAATACGTGAGATAGAGGGCCTAATGGCGGCTATTATTGACAATGCGCCCGATTTTTTGATTTTCAAGAGTAGGAACTGTTTTTTGCCGGTGTTTGCCGCTAAAAATAGAACGCGGATAATTATGATAACCACGGATAAACACAGATAAGACACTGAAAAATATGCCTTCATCATAACGACTCAGCGTCATCTGCGTGCCATTCCATGGGGAATTTATCTTTTACGAATTAATTAATAAGGCGGCCTCCAAACAGTTTGTCATGGCTAAATAATTCAATCCTGCTTGTGGAATAGAACCCCTATCCATTACAATCCGGTCACGTAAAACCGGCGCCGCAACCGAACAACCCAGCTTTAGCCTGTTAAATCAATCGCTTATTTACCCATAGACTTCTATCCGAATTCATCTAAACTTCGAATTCACCTAGCAGCAAAGACTCGACAGGAACCCACATGGCTTTTCGACCACTCGCCGGAGCGATAGCATTTTTTCTTATCAGCTTAAATGTCTACGCCGATGAGATACCTATAAACCCGTCTCACCCCGATCGCTATACTGTCGTCGAAGGCGACACCTTATGGGATATCTCCGCTAAATTTTTACAGCATGCTTGGCAATGGCCTGAATTATGGAGCCGCAATAGCCAGATTAAAAACCCTAATCTGATTTATCCAGGCGATACGCTTTATTTTTCCATAGTCGATGGCAAGCCGCAGCTCAGCCTTGCCGAAAGCCGTCTGGTACAGCCCCAAACCAACCCCAATGCAAGCTGTGTACTTCATGAAGAAAACTATAAAAACGGGCGTAAAAATTTTGCCGTTTCCGCAGACGGAAAGGTAATTCCGTGTATCAGGGAAACTAACCTGAAACAGGCAATCCGCTTAATTCCTACCGGAACCATAGCCGCTTATCTGTCATCGCCCAAAGTGGTGAATAAAGGTGAACTGGACCTTGCGCCCTATGTAGTCGACTTTGCCGGAGAACATATCGTTGCAGGCATCGGCGACCGTGTTTACGTGCGCTCGATAGCCGAACAAACGACGCTGTCATACACGGTTTACCGGCCCGGCAATCCTTATATCAGCCCGGACAGCGGAGAAATACTGGGCTATGAAGCGGAATATATTGCCGATGCCTCATTGCAACAACCCGGCGATCCGGCAACCTTAGCCATAACCAAATCAGCCCTCGAAATTCGCACCGGCGACCGGTTGATGCCCAGCGTGGAGCAAGATATTGCGTTAAATTATTTCCCC
>Ga0265327_10002498_pt1 | contig 19252 bp, 15 predicted proteins | sample 41621metaG_FD_202089 | JGI IMG/M metagenome (GOLD analysis project Ga0265327, IMG submission 202089) | Rhizosphere microbial communities from Carex aquatilis grown in University of Washington, Seatle, WA, United States - 4-16-21 metaG | ecosystem: Host-associated > Plants > Roots > Rhizosphere...
GGGCGACAACGTGTCGATGGACGTGACGCTGATCGCGCCGATCGCCATGGACGAGGGTCTGCGCTTCGCCATCCGCGAGGGCGGTCGCACCGTCGGCGCCGGCGTGGTTGCCAAGATCGTCGAGTAAGCGTATAACGCGGGGCTTCGGCCGCGCCGATCCTATGGGCTGGCCCCTTCCGGGGCCGGCCCATGACGGCTTGTAGGAGTGTAGCTCAACTGGTAGAGCACCGGTCTCCAAAACCGGGGGTTGGGGGTTCGAGCCCCTCCACTCCTGCCACCGGCGCGACCCGCGAGCCCCGTTCGTTTTGATTTGGCGCCTCTACCGCGGCGCAAAAAGGCATTTGAGAGAAGATGGCAAAAACGTCTCCAGGCCAATTCGTCAAACAGGTCCGGCAGGAGGTCGCCAAGGTCACTTGGCCGAACCGCCGCGAGACTACCATCTCGACCATCATGGTGTTTGTGATGGTGGTGATCGCGGCCATCTTCTTCATGCTGGTCGATCAGGTGTTCGCCGCGCTGGTCAAGCTCCTGTTCGGTCTGGGAGGCTGAGATGTCCACCGCGCGTTGGTACGTGATCCACGTTTATTCCGGCTTTGAGAAGAAGGTCGCCCAGAGCATCCGCGAGCAGGCGGAGCAGAAGGGCATGGCCGAGCTGCTCGAGCAGGTGCTGGTGCCGACCGAAGAGGTCGTCGAGGTCCGGCGCGGCTCGAAGGTCAATGCCGAGCGCAAGTTCTTTCCCGGCTACGTGCTGGTCAAGATGGTGCTCACCGACGACACCTGGCATCTGGTCAAGAACACCGCCAAGGTGACCGGCTTCCTCGGCGGCAAGGGCCGCCCGGTGCCGATCACCCAGGGCGAGGCCGACCGCATCATCCGCCAGGTCCAGGAAGGCGTCGAGCGGCCCAAGCCCTCGATCACCTTCGAGGTCGGCGAGCAGGTTCGCGTTTCCGACGGTCCCTTCACCTCGTTCAACGGCCTGGTGGAGGAAGTCGACGAGGAGAAGGCCCGCCTCAAGGTGGCGGTGTCGATCTTCGGCCGTTCGACCCCGGTCGAACTGGAATACTCGCAGGTCGAGAAGTTGTGATTTCCCCGGATGACCGCGCCGCCGGCGGATGCCGGGGGCGGGGGCGTCCTGTTTCCCGCCGGATTTCCGGCACTTCGGGGCGGAAGGCCTGCCATTGGCCGCACCGCCGACTCTGAAACCAGAGGATTGAGTTATGGCAAAGAAGATTGTGGGCTATATCAAGCTCCAGGTGCCGGCCGGCAAGGCCAACCCGTCGCCGCCGATCGGTCCGGCGCTGGGTCAGCGCGGCTTGAACATCATGGAATTCTGCAAGGCGTTCAATGCCCAGACCCAGGGGCTGGAACCCGGCATGCCGATCCCGGTGGTGATCACCGCCTACACGGATCGTACCTTCACCTTCGTGACCAAGACTCCCCCGGTCAGCTACTTCCTGAAGAAGGCCGCCGCCATAGCCAAGGGGTCGACGACCCCCGGCAAGGGCACGGTCGGCGAAGTGACCATGGCGCAGGTGCGCGAGATCGCCGAGAAGAAGATGGTCGACCTCAACGCCAATGACGTCGAGGCCGCCAGCAGCATGATCGTCGGATCGGCCCGCTCCATGGGCCTCAAGGTGGTGGAGTAAGTCATGTCCGAGGGTAAGCGTCTCAAGGCGGCATACGCCGACATCGATCGCAACAAGTTCTACTCGCTGACGGAAGCGGTGAAGCTCATCAAGGGCAGCGCCGTCGCCAAGTTCGACGAGACCATCGAGATCGCGCTCAATCTGGGCGTCGATCCCCGCCACGCCGACCAGATGGTCCGTGGCGTCGTCGAACTGCCGCACGGCACCGGCAAGACGGTGCGCGTCGCCGTCTTCGCCAAGGGCGACAAGGCCGAAGAGGCCAAGAAGGCCGGGGCGGACCTGGTCGGCGCCGACGATCTGTTCGAGATCGTCAACGGCGGCACCATGGATTTCGACCGCTGCATCGCCACCCCCGACATGATGGGCCTGGTGGGCCGTCTGGGTAAGGTGCTGGGCCCGCGCGGCCTGATGCCGAACCCCAAGCTCGGCACCGTCACCGCCAACGTCGTCGAGGCGGTCCGCGCCGCCAAGGCCGGTCAGGTGCAGTTCCGCGTCGAGAAGGCGGGCATCGTCCATGCCGGCATCGGCAAGGCCTCGTTCAGCGAGGAAAAGCTGGCCGAGAACGTCAAGGCCTTCCTCGACGCCATCACCAAGGCCAAGCCGACCGGGGCCAAGGGCACCTATCTGAAGAAGGTGTCGCTGTCCTCGACCATGGGGCCGGGCGTCAAGCTCGACGTCGCCACCATCGTGGCGTGACGTTGTAGGATTTCTGAGTTTCCTCCCCCGCGAGGGGGAGGGAGGGTGGCCCTTCGGGGCCGCCGTTACCTGTCCGAGACCGTAGGTGCCGAAGGGACGTCCCTGGACTTCCCGCCGGCTTGAAGGAAGCTTCCGCCTGCGCAGACAGAAGGTGACACCGTTTCATCCGCCGCACGGGTTTCCCGGTCGGTGGTGTACGGCTTGAAACTTCTGGGACAGGCCACCGGTTCCGCCGGAGGGTCGCCGACCCGCCGACGGGGCCATCGGGCAATGGACCCGGGACCCACGCCGAATGCGGGCTAGCGCCCAAAAGCGGACAGGGCCACGGGCTCTATGATCGGAGACGAACGTGGACCGAGCTACAAAGAAGGACTGGATCGGCTCCCTGCACGGGACGCTCGGGGAAGTCGGGCTCGTCGTCGTTACCCACTATAGCGGGTTGACGGTGGCGGAGATGACGGACCTGCGCGGCAAGATGCGGGCCGCCGGCGCCAGCTTCAAGGTGGTGAAGAATCGGCTCACCCGTCTCGCCCTCGCGGGCACAGAGTACGAGAACCTTGCCGACTTGTTCAAAGGCCCGACGGCCATCGCCATTTCGAAGGACCCCGTCGCCGCCGCCAAGGTCGCCACCGATTACGCCAAGGCCAACGAGAAGCTCAAGATTTTGGGCGGCTCGCTGGGCACCAAGCGTCTCGGTGTCGATGGGATCAAGGCTTTGGCCACGCTGCCGTCCTTGGACGCGCTGCGCGGAAGCCTCCTCGGCATGCTCAATACTCCGGCCACCCGCATCGCCGGCGTTGTCGCCGCTCCCGCCGGCCAGTTGGCCCGGGTGCTGCGCGCGAAGGCGGAAAAGGACGAAGCCGCGTGAGAATCGACTACCAATCCCAGAACTCAAGCCTTATCTAGGAGTTTACAATGGCTGATCTTGCTAAGCTCGTTGACGAGCTTTCCGCTCTGACCGTCCTCGAGGCGGCTGAACTTTCCAAGCTGCTCGAAGAGAAGTGGGGCGTTTCCGCCGCCGCTCCGGTCGCCGTTGCCGCCGTGGCCGGCCCCGCCGCCGGTGCCGCTCCGGCCGCCGAAGAGCAGACCGAATTCGACGTGATCCTCACCGAAGCCGGTGAGAAGAAGATCAACGTCATCAAGGAAGTCCGGGCCATCACCGGCCTGGGCCTGAAGGAAGCCAAGGACCTGGTCGAAGGCGCGCCGAAGCCCGTTAAGGAAGGCGTGTCCAAGGACGAGGCCGCGAAGATCGCGAAGGTGCTCGAAGAAGCCGGTGCCAAGGTTCAGATCAAGTAACCTGTGCCGTTCGGGTACCCAGAAAACCAGGGGCCGGGCGCGGTGGCGTTTCACGCCGCCGCGTCCCGGCCTACTGGCGTCTGTAGCGTTTGAACGATGCCCGGAGGCGCTTCGCGCGCCGGGAAACGACTGAATTTTCCGGGCGGATTCAGGTCCGCCCCCGGCCCCCAGAAGGGGTCGAAACCGACATGAGGACGAGGAGCGGCAATGGCTAAATCCTACACGGGTCGGAAGCGTGTGCGCAAAAGCTTCGGGCGTATCCCGACGGTTGCGCCGATGCCCAATCTGATCGAGGTGCAGAAAAGCTCCTACGATCACTTCCTGCAGATGGACGTTGCCCCCGAGAAGCGCGGCAATGTCGGCTTGCAAGAGGTGTTCAAGTCGGTCTTCCCGATCAAGGACTTCTCCGAGCGGGGAACCCTTGAGTTCGTCAAGTACGAGCTCGAACAGCCCAAATACGACGTCGAGGAATGCCAGCAGCGCGGCATGACCTTCGCCGCGCCCTTGAAGGTGACTCTCCGCCTGGTGGTGTGGGACGTCGACGAGGACACCGGCGCCCGTTCGATCCGCGACATCAAGGAGCAGGATGTCTACATGGGCGACATGCCGCTCATGACCGACAACGGCACCTTCGTCATCAACGGCACCGAGCGCGTCATCGTCAGCCAGATGCATCGCAGCCCTGGCGTCTTCTTCGACCACGACAAGGGCAAGACCCATTCGTCGGGCAAGTATCTGTTCGCCGCCCGCGTCATCCCCTATCGCGGCTCGTGGCTGGACTTCGAGTTCGACGCCAAGGATCTGGTCTACGTCCGCATCGACCGTCGCCGCAAGCTGCCGGTGACCACGCTGCTCTACGCGCTCGATTCGGCCGAGAGCGACGTTCTGCGCCAGGCCCGCAAGGCCGAGGATCGCGGCGTCGATCCGAGCGAGATTCGCGGCATGACCGCCGAGGAAATCCTCGGATACTTCTACGACACGCTCACCTACACCCGTGGCCCCAAGGGCTGGAAGACCCTCTTCAACGCCGAGCGGATGAAGGGCGTCAAGCTGGTCAGCGACCTGATCGACGCCAAGACCGGCGAGAAGGTCGCCGACGCCGGCGCCAAGATGACGCCCCGGTTGGGCAAGAAGCTGAAGGATGCCGGCCTGGACGAAATCCTGGTGGCGCCCGAGGACATGGTCGGCCAGTACGCCGCCGTCGACATCATCGACGAGAAGAGCGGCGAGGTCTTCGTCGAGGCCGGTGACGAGATCACCGCCGCCGTGCTCGCCGAACTGGAGAAGGCCGGGGTCACCGAACTGCCGACCCTGTTCATCGACCACATCAATGTCGGCCCCTATCTCCGCAACACCCTGGCGATCGACAAGAATTCCTGCCGGGAAGAGGCGCTGATCGACATCTACCGGGTGATGCGCCCGGGCGAGCCGCCGACGCTGGAAACCGCCGAGGCCCTGTTCCAGGGGCTGTTCTTCGATTCCGAGCGTTACGACCTGTCGGCGGTCGGCCGCGTCAAGATGAACTCGCGGCTCGGCTTCTCCGACAAGGAGGTGCCGGACACCACCCGCGTGCTGCGCCGTAACGACATCCTGGCCGTCATCAAGGTGCTGGTCGAGATGAAGGACGGCAAGGGCGAGGTCGACGACATCGATCACCTCGGCAACCGTCGCGTCCGTTCGGTCGGCGAGCTGATGGAGAATCAGTATCGCGTCGGCCTGCTGCGCATGGAGCGCGCCATCCGCGAGCGCATGAGCTCGGTCGACATCGACACCGTGATGCCGCACGACCTGATCAACGCTAAGCCGGCGGCGGCGGCGGTGCGCGAGTTCTTCGGCTCGTCGCAGCTGTCCCAGTTCATGGATCAGACCAATCCGCTGTCGGAAATCACCCACAAGCGGCGCCTGTCGGCCCTCGGGCCGGGCGGTCTGACCCGCGAGCGCGCCGGCTTCGAGGTGCGCGACGTGCACCCGACCCATTACGGCCGCATCTGCCCGATCGAGACGCCGGAAGGCCCGAATATCGGTCTGATCAACTCGCTGGCCACCTATGCCCGCGTCAACCAGTACGGCTTCATCGAGGCGCCCTACCGCAAGGTGGCTGACGGCCACGTCTCCGACGAGGTGGTCTACCTGTCGGCGATGGAAGAAGGGCGCTACACCATCGCCCAGGCCAATTCCGAGCTGGACGCCAACGGCAAGTTCGTCACCGACCTGGTGTCGTGCCGCGCCGCCGGCGACTTCGTCATGGTCCCGCCCTCCGAGATCAACATGATCGACGTCAGCCCCAAGCAGCTGGTGTCGGTGGCCGCGGCGCTGATCCCGTTCCTTGAGAACGACGACGCCAACCGCGCGCTGATGGGCTCGAACATGCAGCGTCAGGCGGTGCCGCTGATCCGCGCCGAGGCGCCGCTGGTCGGCACCGGCATGGAGCAGGCGGTGGCCCGCGATTCCGGTGCGGCGATCACCGCCAAGCGCACCGGCACCGTCGACCAGGTGGACGCCACCCGTATCGTCATCCGCGCCACCGACGACGTGGCCGCGCATGAATCGGGCGTCGACATCTACAACCTGCTGAAGTTCCAGCGGTCGAACCAGAACACCTGCATCACCCAGAAGCCGTTGGTGAAGGTGGGCGACGCCATCCGCAAGGGTGACATCATCGCCGACGGGCCCTCGACCCAGATGGGCGAACTGGCGCTCGGCCGCAATGTGCTGGTCGCCTTCATGCCGTGGAACGGCTACAACTTCGAAGATTCGATCCTCATCTCGGAGCGCATCGTCCGCGAGGACGTGTTCACCTCGATCCACATCGAGGAATTCGAGGTGATGGCCCGCGACACCAAGCTGGGCCAGGAGGAAATCACCCGCGACATTCCCAACGTCGGCGAAGAGGCCCTCAAGAACCTCGACGAGGCGGGCATCGTCTATATCGGCGCCGAGGTGAAGCCGGGCGACATCCTGGTGGGCAAGGTGACGCCGAAGGGCGAATCGCCGATGACCCCCGAGGAAAAGCTGCTCCGCGCCATCTTCGGCGAAAAGGCCTCGGACGTCCGCGACACCTCGCTGCGCCTGCCGCCGGGTGTCCAGGGCACCATCGTCGAAGTTCGCGTCTTCTCGCGCCGCGGCGTCGAGAAGGACGAGCGCGCGCTGGCCATCGAGCGGGCCGAGATCGAGCGTCTGGCCAAGGACCGCGACGACGAGCGGATCATCCTCGAGCGTTCGTTCCAGGCTCGCCTCAAGCAGCTGTTGCTGGGCAAGAAGGTGGTTTCGGGCCCGAAGGGCGTGAAGGCCGGACAGCCGATCAGCGATGAAATGCTGGCCGAGCTGCACGCGTCCGCCTGGCGTAACATCGCCGTCGAGGACGATGCGGTGATGGCCGACGTCGAAAGCCTCAAGCGGGCCTTCGACCAGGGCGTCGAGCGTCTGCAGCAGCGGTTCGAGAACAAGGTCGAGAAGCTGCAGCGCGGCGACGAATTGCCGCCCGGCGTGATGAAGATGGTCAAGGTGTTCGTCGCGGTGAAGCGCAAGCTGCAGCCGGGCGACAAGATGGCCGGCCGTCACGGCAACAAGGGCGTCATCAGCCGCATCGTGCCGCTGGAGGACATGCCCTATCTCGAGGACGGCCAGCAGGTCGACGTGGTGCTGAACCCGCTGGGCGTGCCCAGCCGCATGAACGTCGGTCAGATTCTGGAAACCCATCTGGGCTGGGCTTGCGCCGGGCTCGGCCAGGAGATCGGCGCCATCGTCGATCGCTATCGCCAGAACTCGGCCTCGATCGCCGACCTCAAGGGTAAGCTCGAGGACGTCTACGGGACGGAGATCTATCAGGACGAGATCGCCGACCTCGGCGATGCCGAACTGATCGAGTTGGGCCAGAACCTGAAGCCCGGCGTGCCGATCGCCTCGCCGGTCTTCGATGGCGCCCGCGAAAGCGACATTTGCGCCATGCTGGAGAAGGCGGGGCGTCACCGTTCCGGGCAGGTCACCCTGTTCGACGGCCGCACCGGCGAGCCCTTCGACCGCAAGGTCACCGTCGGCTACATCTACATGCTGAAGCTGCACCACTTGGTGGACGACAAGATCCACGCCCGGTCGATCGGCCCCTACTCGCTGGTCACCCAGCAGCCGCTCGGCGGCAAGGCGCAGTTCGGCGGCCAGCGCTTCGGCGAAATGGAAGTGTGGGCGTTGGAGGCCTACGGTGCCGCCTATACGTTGCAGGAAATGCTGACGGTCAAGTCGGACGACGTCTCCGGCCGCACCAAGGTCTACGAGGCCATCGTGCGCGGCGACGACAACTTCGAGGCCGGCATCCCCGAGTCCTTCAACGTGTTGGTCAAGGAACTGCGGTCGCTTGGCCTCAACGTCGAGCTCACCCAGCGCGACTACTGATACAGCGATGTTTGCGGCGCGCGGCATGATCCGCGCGCCGCATGCCGCCTCTCATTCGGGAGCAGGTTATGAATGAACTGATGAAGATCTTCGGTCAGGCCAGCGGGACCCAGTCCTTCGACCAGATCCGTATTTCGATCGCCTCCCCCGAGCGCATCCGCTCGTGGTCGTATGGCGAGATCAAGAAGCCGGAGACCATCAACTACCGTACCTTCAAGCCGGAGCGCGACGGCCTGTTCTGCGCCCGCATCTTCGGCCCGATCAAGGATTACGAGTGCTTGTGCGGCAAGTACAAGCGCATGAAGTATCGCGGCATCATCTGCGAGAAGTGCGGCGTCGAAGTGACGCTGGCCAAGGTCCGGCGCGAGCGCATGGGCCACATCGAGCTGGCCAGCCCGGTCGCCCACATCTGGTTCCTGAAGTCGCTGCCGTCGCGCATCGGCCTGTTGTGCGACATGACGCTCAAGGATCTTGAGCGCATCCTCTATTTCGAGAACTACACCGTCGTCGAGCCGGGCCTGACGCCGCTCAAGCTGCACGAGCTGCTGTCGGAAGAGCAGTTCCAGCGCGCGGTCGAGGAATACGGCGAGGACAGCTTCACCGCCAAGATCGGCGCCGAAGCCATCCGCGACATGCTGGCGGCGATCAATCTCGAAACCGAGAAGGACCGCCTCAAGATCGACCTCAAGGAGACCACCTCCGAGGCCAAGCGCAAGAAGCTGGTCAAGCGCCTGAAGCTGGTCGAGGCCTTCCTCGAGTCCGGCTCGCGCCCCGAGTGGATGATCCTGGAAGTGATCCCGGTGATCCCGCCCGAGCTGCGCCCGCTGGTGCCGCTGGACGGCGGCCGGTTCGCCACCTCGGACCTCAACGACCTCTATCGTCGCGTCATCAACCGCAACAACCGTCTGAAGCGGCTGATCGAACTGCGCGCCCCCGACATCATCGTGCGCAACGAGAAGCGCATGTTGCAGGAGGCGGTCGACGCCCTGTTCGACAACGGCCGCCGCGGCCGCGCCATCACCGGCGCCAACAAGCGTCCGCTGAAGTCGCTGTCCGACATGCTGAAGGGCAAGCAGGGTCGCTTCCGTCAGAACCTGCTGGGCAAGCGCGTCGACTATTCCGGCCGTTCGGTGATCGTCGTCGGTCCGGAGCTAAAGCTGCACCAGTGCGGCCTGCCCAAGAAGATGGCGCTCGAGCTGTTCAAGCCCTTCGTCTATTCCAAGCTCGAACTTTACGGCATGGCCACCACCATCAAGGCGGCCAAGCGCATGGTCGAGAAGGAGCGTCCCGAGGTGTGGGACATCCTCGAAGAGGTCATCCGCGAGCATCCGGTGATGCTGAACCGCGCGCCGACGCTGCACCGTCTCGGTATTCAGGCTTTCGAGCCGGTGCTGATCGAGGGCAAGGCGATCCAGTTGCATCCGCTGGTCTGTACCGCCTTCAACGCCGACTTCGACGGCGACCAGATGGCCGTGCACGTGCCGCTGAGCCTTGAAGCCCAGCTCGAGGCCCGGGTGCTGATGATGTCGACCAACAACATCCTCAGCCCCGCCAACGGCAAGCCGATCATCGTGCCGTCGCAGGACATCGTGCTCGGCATCTACTACATCACCATGGAGCGCGACGAGGTTCCGGGTCAGGTGGTGCACATCCGCACCATTCCGGAACTGGAAACCGGCATCGCCCAGAAGACCCTGTTCTTCTATTGCCGCATCAATCCGACCGAGAAGCCCGATACCAAGGATCTCGACGGCCTGCTGACCCGCATCGCCAAGGGCGAAGTGACCGCCCACCGGTCGCTGCGCGTCACCGACCGCAAGATGCTGGATGCCGGCCTGGCGTCGGGCGACATCCGCGCCTTCAACGTCGCCAACCCGGGCACGCCCTTCGTCTTCGCCTCGACCGACGAATTGGAAAAGGCGGCCAAGGACGGCAAGGCCATCCTGTACCGGCTGCCGATTTTCGCCGGCCTGCCGGAGATCGAGGAAGCCCTGGCGGCGCGCGCCATCAACCTGCACCAGAAGATCAAGTGCCGGTACAAGGGCGTCGATGCCGAGGGCAAGCCGATCACCCAGGTTGTCGAGACCACCCCCGGCCGCATGCTGCTGTCGCAGATTCTGCCGCGCCATCCGATGGTGCCCTTCGCCGCGGTCAACCGCCTGCTGACCAAGAAGGACATTCAGAACGTCATCGATCTGGTCTACCGCCATTGCGGCCAGAAAGAGACGGTGATCTTCGCCGACCGCATCATGGGCCTCGGCTATTCCCACGCCTTCAAGGCCGGCATCTCGTTCGGCAAGGACGACATGGTCGTCCCCGCCGCCAAGGAGAAGCTGGTCGGCGAGACCGAGGAACGGGCCAAGGAATATGAGCAGCAGTACCAGGACGGCCTGATCACCCAGGGCGAGAAGTACAACAAGGTGGTCGACGCCTGGTCGAAGTGCACCGACGACGTCGCCGACGCCATGATGAAGGAAATCTCGCGTCTCGAACCCGGCCGCATGGTCAATTCCATCTATATGATGGCCCATTCCGGCGCCCGCGGTTCCGCCGCCCAGATGAAGCAGCTGGCCGGCATGCGCGGCCTGATGGCCAAGCCGTCGGGCGAAATCATCGAGACGCCGATCATCTCGAACTTCAAGGAAGGCCTCACCGTGCTGGAGTACTTCAACTCCACCCACGGCGCCCGTAAGGGTCTGGCCGACACCGCCTTGAAGACGGCGAACTCGGGTTACCTGACCCGCCGTCTGGTCGACGTCGCCCAGGACGCCATCATCGTCGACGAGGATTGCGGCACCATCAACGGCCTGACCGTTTCGGCGGTGGTCGAGGGTGGCGAGGTGATCTCGCCGCTGGCCGAGCGTATCCTCGGCCGTTCGGCGGCCCGCGACATCGTCGATCCGGCCACCGGTAAGGTGCTGGTCAAGGCCGCCGAGATCATCGGCGAGTCCGAGGTCGAGCAGATCGACGACGCCGGCATCGAAACGGTGGTCATCCGCTCGGTGCTGACTTGCGAGGCGCCCGAGGGCGTCTGCGGCACCTGCTACGGCCGCGACTTGGCCCGTGGCACCCGCGTCAACGTCGGCGAGGCGGTGGGCGTTATCGCCGCCCAGTCGATCGGCGAGCCCGGCACCCAGCTGACCATGCGCACCTTCCACATCGGCGGCGCGGCGCAGCGCGGCGCCGAGCAATCGTCCATCGAGTCGGTGGGCGAGACGCTGGTGCAACTGGTCAACAAGAACGTCGTCACCAACTCGAGCGGCTCCAAGATCGTCATGAGCCGCAATTGCGAAATCGTGCTGGTCGACGAGAACGGGCGCGAGCGCGCCCGCCACCGCGTCCCCTACGGTGCCAAGCTGCTGGTCGAGGAAGGCGCCAAGACCGGCAAGGGCACCAAGCTGGCCGAGTGGGACCCCTACACCCTGCCGATCGTCACCGAGACCACGGGTATCGCCCACTTCGTCGATCTGGTCGAAGGCCTGTCGATGCGCGAAGTGGTCGACGAGGCCACCGGCATCGCCAGCAAGGTGGTGGTCGACTGGAAGCAGCAGCCGCGTGGCTCGGAGCTCCGTCCCCGCGTCGAGTTGCGGGACGAGAAGGGCCAGCCGGTGACGCTGCCCAATGGCCTGGAAGCCCGCTACTTCCTGTCGCTGGACGCCATCCTGTCGGTCGAGAACAACACCAAGGTCAACGCCGGTGACGTTCTGGCCCGCATCCCGCGCGAAGGCTCGAAGACTCGCGACATCACCGGCGGTCTGCCGCGTGTCGCCGAGTTGTTCGAGGCCCGCAAGCCGAAGGATCACGCCATCATCTCGGAGATCGAGGGACGGGTGGAATTCGGCAAGGATTACAAGTCCAAGCGCCGCATCCTGGTGGTGCCCGAGGAGGGAGACGCGGTCGAGTACCTGATCCCAAAGGGCAAGCACATCTCGGTGCAGGAAGGCGATTACGTGCGGAAGGGCGACGCCCTGATGGACGGCAACCCGGTGCCGCACGACATCCTCAAGGTTCTTGGCGTCGAGGCGCTGGCCCAGTACCTCATCAACGAGATCCAGGAGGTCTATCGTCTGCAGGGCGTGAAGATCAACGACAAGCACATCGAGGTGATCGTTCGCCAGATGCTGCAAAAGGTCGAGATCACCGATCCCGGCGACACCACGCTGCTGGTGGGCGAAACCGTCGACCGCTTCGAGTTCGATGCGGAAAACGCCAAGGCCATCCGCGAGCAGGGCCGCCCCGGCACCGCCACGCCGGTGCTGCAGGGCATCACCAAGGCGTCCTTGCAGACCCACTCCTTCATCTCGGCGGCCTCGTTCCAGGAGACCACCCGCGTGCTGACCGAGGCCGCGGTCTCCGGCAAGGTCGACTCGCTGATGGGCCTCAAGGAGAACGTCATCGTCGGTCGTCTGATCCCCGCCGGTACCGGCGCGGTGATGAACCGCCTGAAGGAAGTGGCCGCCAAGCGCGACCGCGAGATGCAGGTGGAAAGCGAGGGTGCCGAAGGCCCCGCTCTGACGGTGGTCCCCACCGAAGCGCCGCCCGCACCGCCGCCGGCCGAGTAAGACCGGCGACGTCGGTAACGAAAACCCCCGCCGCGAGCGATCGCGGCGGGGGTTTCTCATTGTCCATTCCTTACCCTTGACACGGCATCCGACTGTCTACACACTGGTGTATAGACATGGAGGCCGTTTTTGCATTGGATTTGGGATGAGGGCAAAGCCGCCACCAACCTGATAAAGCACAGGATTTCTTTCGAGACCGCCAAGCGGGTGTTCGGAGATCCGCTTGCCATTACGTTCCCGGACCCGTGGCCGGATGAGGAGCGATGGCGCACCATCGGTCGCCCAAGCGCCGACCTTCCCACCGTGTTGTTCGTCGTCCATACATGGCCATCGGATGACGCGGACCCCGACCCCGTCGGCCGCATCATATCGGCCCGTAAAGCCGAACCGCACGAAAGGCGCGCATATGAAGAAGGGTAATCCCGAGCCATTGACGCTCGAACAGCGGGCGGAACTGGAAGCATTGGAAGCGTTGCCGGATGGCGAGATCGACCGAACCGATCCTGATTGCCCGCCGATGACCGATTTCAGCGGGGGAATCCGAGGGGCGCTCTATCGCCCCGAACGTCCGTTCAAGAAGCCTGTCGCCATGCGTCTCGATGCCGACGTGCTGGACTGGTTCCGGCGGCAAGGACCGGGCTATCAAACGCGGATCAACGCGGCGCTGCGTGAGTTCATGGCACGCCACCAACGACCCACCTGACAACCTCCATGCGGTGTCCGCCAAGGTCGATTCGCGGATGGGCCTCAAGGAGAACAGCCGCCTCATTCCCGTCGCCGCCCGAATAAGCCGGGCGACGGAAGCCAACGAAAACCCCCGCCGCAAGCGATTGCGGCGGGGGGGCTTGCTTGTGGGATCGCCCCTTCAGAACTTGAAGGCGCCCTCCAGGCTGGTGGCCTTGGCGTCGCGGTCGGTCAAGGGCTCCAGGCCGAAGCGGTTCTCGATCAGCTTCAGGATCGACATGGTGTCATAGACGGTGTGATCGACCGTGTGCTTGCGGGCGTAGGGCGAGATCACCAGCGTCGGGATGCGGGTGGCCGGGCCCCATTGGTCGCCCTTGGGCGGCGCCACATGGTCGTAGGTGCCGCCGTTCTCGTCGTAGGTGATGATCACCGCCGTCGACTTCCACTGCGGGCTCTTCTCGATCAGCTTCAACAGGTCGTCGACGTGGCGGTCGCCGGAATCGATCTCGGCGTAGCCGGGATGCTGGTTGAGCACGCCGACCGGCTTGTAAAAGGTCACCGCCGGCAGCTTGCCGGCGATGACGTCGGCGTAGAGGTCCTCGGCGTCCTTGAGGTGGATGCGGCGCCCCTCGGTGCCTTCGCCGTAATTCTTGAAATAGACGTAGGGCTGATGGTGGTACTGGAACTCGCCCTCGTTGCGGCCCTCGCTCGCCGCCTTGAAGCCGCCCGAATACCAAGCCCACGACACTCCCTTGGCGGATAGGCGGTCGCCGATGGTCGGCAACTCCTGCGGCGGCAGCCGCTTGGCCGGATCGGCCGCCTTGGGGTCATAGGGAATGGCGAAGGGCTGGATGGTGTTGACGGCATAGCCGTCGGGCCGGTAGGCGCCGTCCTTGACCAGATGACCGGCGGCATCCAACTGCGCCTTCATCGAATCGGGGGCGGCGTCGTTCTTCGGCACGCAGGCGCAGGCCAGCAGGATGTGGTTGAGGAACGACCCGCCGAAGCCGCCCATGAAGAAGTGGTCGGTCAGGGTGAACCGCTTGGCCCACTGCCACAGCCGGGTCTTCGAGCCGTCGTAATAGCCCATGGTCAGGCCGCCGGCATCGGACCAGGCGACGAACTTGTCGTTCTTGCCGCCGTCGATCTGCTCGATGTTCTGGTAGTAGCGGTGGACCAGATCGCCGGTCTTGGCGTTGAGCGGCGCGAAGCGGCCGATGCCGAACGGCCGGTTGGGCAAATCGGCGGGAAAGCGGGTGTCGGCCACCGCCGGCTTCTTGGTGGTGTCGAGCGGCTGCGGCAGGGTGGCGTAGGGCTTGCCGTCGCGGTCCACCTGGGGCGCCGCCGTCTGGGCCGATTCGGCGATGCCGGCGGCGCCGGGGAACAGCCCGAACAAATTATCGAAGCTGCGGTTTTCCAGATAGATGACGACGATGTGCTCGATCTTGTCGAGGCCGCGCGCCGGCTCGGCGGCCGAGGCGGCGCCGATGCCGGCCAGCAGGGCGGCGGCGGCGCAAAGCGTCTGGCGGAAGAAGGCCATGGAAAAACATCCCCCATCTGTGGTGTTGCGGCATGCTAGGAACGGGAGCCGGCAGCGTCCGTGAAACTTCGGTGAAAGCTCACACCCGGCGGGGGGCGATGGGCACCGGGAAGAACGGGCTGGGCGGCTCGACGGCGTTGGCGAAGGGCGAGGCGCTTTGCGTTTCGCCGAAGGGCGAGGCGGCGGGTTCGGGAGCGGCGGCGACCTGCTCGCCGGGATCGGGGCGGAGGGCCGGCGTCGTCGTTGCCGCCTCGGGGCGCGGCTGCGGATGCAGCGCCGCCAGATCGGTGCGGGCCATCGCGGTCGCCGTGCCGACCATCGGCGCCACTTCGCCCAGCGCGCCCGAGAAGCGCGCCTGCACCACGTTATAAAGCGAGGCGACGCTGCGCGCCTTGCGGCTGCCCGGTTCGCGGAAGACTTCCGGGTTGGCCCGCGCCGCCTCGGGCAGCAGGTGGGCGGCGCTGTTGCGCGGCTGCGCCCCCATGCCCTCCAGCACCTTGGCGGCGCCGCCGGCGCCGAGGAAATGGGCCAGCGTAAGGTCGTGGGCGGAAACCGGGCGCCCCAGCTTGCCTTGCAGGATGCGCTGGTTGTCCTTGGCGTATTCGGCCGCCATCCGGGCGGAAATCTTGGGGTCTTGGCGCAGGTCGAGGATCGCCTTGCGCATCGACTTGTCGGCGACGGTGAGGTGCCCGTCCGCCCCCTTGGTGATGGCGTCGGCGTAATCGTCCAGCCCGATGGCGGCGCCGTGGCGACGGACCATGTCGAGCCAGGTCGAGGCGGTGAACTGGAACAGCCCCGAGGCCGAGGAACGCCGGTTGCTGGCGGACGGGTCGAGGCCGCTTTCCTGGTTGGCCTGGGCCAGCAGGTACTCGAACGACACGCCGGTCGCGTCGGCGGCGGCGCGGACCGCCGCGACCACGCGCTGGTCGGACTGCGATTGCTCGATGGCGCCAAGGGCGTTGAGTGTCTGCATAAGTGGGCTCCGGTGCCGGCGGCTGAAACCTCAGACCGTGATCATAATCCCAAATCCTTGACGAAGAGTCATCAGGCCGCTTGGTTCCGATTGGGGGCGTGGGCGGTGGTTCCGGGGCGCCAATTTCCGCCGACTCTTTCTCTTGACGGAGGGGGGGCGGATCAATAGGATGCGGGCCTTCTTCGAGGAGGGGCTGCGGGAATTCCGCCCCGTCGGTGCCGCCTCGGACGAGCGAAACAACAGTTTGTACGCCGAGCGGGTCGGCGACCGGGACCCGATTGGAGCCCCGGAGGCACGGCCTCCGGCGGGTTTTTTTTCTTGGTTGCGCCGTTTGTGCAAAAGGGAAGTTCTGAATGCCGACGATTAACCAGTTGATCCGTAGCCCGCGCCAGCCGGAAGTGCAGCGCAACAAGGTGCCGGCCCTCGAAGCCTGCCCCCAGAAGCGCGGCGTCTGCACCCGCGTCTACACCACCACCCCGAAGAAGCCGAACTCGGCGCTTCGTAAGGTCGCCCGCGTGCGGCTGACCAACGGGTTCGAGGTCACCTCGTACATTCCCGGCGAGGGCCACAACCTGCAGGAACACTCGGTGGTGATGATCCGCGGCGGCCGCGTCAAGGACTTGCCCGGCGTTCGCTACCACATCATCCGCGGCACCCTCGATACCCAGGGCGTCAAGGACCGCCGTCAGCGCCGGTCCAAGTACGGCGCCAAGCGTCCGAAGTGAGGAATTAAGACATGTCTCGTCGTCACGCCGCTGAGAAGCGCGAAATCAATCCGGATGCCAAGTACGGCGATCTGGTCGTCGCCAAGTTCATGAACTGCCTGATGCTGGATGGCAAGAAGTCGGCGGCCGAGGCCATCGTCTATGGCGCCATGGAAAAGATCCAGAACAAGACCGGTCAGGATCCGCTGAAGGTCTTCCACGAGGCGCTGGATAACACCAAGCCGTCGTTGGAAGTGCGGTCGCGCCGCGTCGGTGGCGCCACCTATCAGGTGCCGGTCGAAGTCCGCACCGATCGCCGCCAGGCTCTGGCGATCCGCTGGCTGATCGATTATTCGCGCAAGCGCTCCGAGACCACCATGGTCGACCGCCTGTCGGGCGAGCTGCTCGACGCCGCCAACAATCGTGGCGCCGCGGTCAAGAAGCGCGAGGATACGCACCGCATGGCCGAGGCCAACAAGGCCTTCTCGCACTACCGCTGGTAGGCCGCGCAAGCGGCCGTTGGAAAGATGGCAAGGACGACGCCGCTCGATCGTTATCGTAACATCGGCATCATGGCCCACATCGATGCCGGGAAGACGACGACGACCGAGCGGGTCCTTTATTACACCGGAAAGTCCTATCGAATCGGCGAGGTCCACGAGGGCACCGCCACCATGGACTGGATGGAGCAGGAACAGGAACGCGGCATCACCATTACCTCGGCCGCCACCACCTGCTTCTGGCACGATCACCGCATCAACATCATCGACACACCCGGCCATGTCGACTTCACCATCGAGGTCGAGCGGTCGTTGCGCGTGCTCGACGGTGCCGTCGCCATCTTCGATTCGGTGGCCGGGGTCGAGCCCCAGACCGAAACGGTGTGGCGCCAGGCCGACCGCTACGGCGTGCCGCGCATCTGCTTCATCAACAAGATGGACCGCGTCGGCGCCGACTTCCATCGCTCGGTCGAGATGATCCAGGACCGCCTGGGGGCGGTTCCGCTGGTGCTGTACCTGCCGATCGGGGTCGAGACCGGGTTCGTCGGCATCGTCGACCTTTTGCGCAATTGCGCGGTGATCTGGTCGGCGGAAACGCCGGGGGCCAAGTTCGAGGACCGCCCGATCCCGGCCGAATTGGCCGAGAAGGCCGCCCTTTACCGCCAGCGGCTGATCGAGGCGATCGTCGAGACCGACGACGCTGCGATGGAGTTGTATCTGTCCGGTACCGAACCGGACCTGGCGACGCTCAAGCGCTGTATCCGCAAGGGCGCCATCGCCATGCGCTTCGTGCCGGTGCTGTGCGGCTCGGCCTTCAGGAACAAGGGCGTGCAGCCGCTGCTCGACGCCATCGTCGATTATCTGCCGTCGCCGGTCGACATTCCGGCGATCAAGGGGCACACGCTTGGCTCGACCGACGAGGTCGCCCGCCGCGCCGCCGACGACGAGCCGTTCTCCGGCCTGGCCTTCAAGGTCATGAACGACCCCTTCGTCGGCTCGCTGACCTTCGTGCGGGTCTATTCGGGGGTGGTCGAATCCGGTGACACTTTGGCCAACTCCGCCAGGGACAAGCCCGAGCGGGTCGGTCGCATGCTGTTGATGCACGCCAATTCGCGCGAGGATATCCGCGAAGCCCGCGCCGGCGACATCGTCGCCTTTGCCGGGCTGAGGGACACCACCACCGGCGACACCCTTTCCGACCCCGAGCACCAGGTGGTCTTAGAGCGGATGGAGTTCCCCGAGCCGGTGATCGAGGTGGCGGTGGAGCCCCGGACCGCCGCCGATCAGGAGAAAATGGGTTTGGCGCTGGCGCGCCTCGCCGCCGAGGATCCGTCCTTCCGCGTCAACACCGATGCCGATAGCGGGCAGACGGTGATCAAGGGAATGGGCGAACTGCACCTTGAAATCCTGGTCGATCGCATGAAGCGCGAGTTCAAGGTCGAGGCCAATGTCGGCGCCCCCCAAGTGGCCTACCGCGAGACCATCTCGAAGGCGGTGGACGCCGACTACACCCACAAGAAGCAGACCGGCGGCGCCGGTCAGTTCGCCCGGGTGAAGATCCATTTCGCGCCGGGCGAAACCGGTTCCGGCTACGTCTTCACCAATGCCACCACCGGCGGTTCGGTGCCGAAGGAATTCGTTCCGGGTGTCGAGAAGGGGCTGAAATCGGCGCGGGAATCCGGCGTCATCTCGGGCTTTCCGGTCATCGACTTCAAGGCCACCCTGGTCGACGGCGCCTTTCACGACGTCGATTCCTCGGTGCTCGCCTTCGAGATCGCCGCCCGCGCGGCGTTCCGCGAGGGTACCGCCAAGGCGGGGCCGAAACTGCTGGAGCCGATAATGCGGGTCGAGGTGGTGACGCCCGAGGCCTATTTGGGCGACGTCATCGGCGACCTCAACAGCCGGCGCGGCCAGGTGACCGGCATGGACCAGCGGGGCAACGCCCAGGTGGTTTCGGCGATGGTTCCCCTGGCCAACATGTTCGGCTATGTCAATGCGCTGCGCTCGATGTCGCAGGGACGGGCCCAGTACACCATGCATTTCGATCACTACGCGGAAACGCCCCGGAACGTTTCCGAGGAAATCCACGCCAAACTGGCCGGCTGACAGCCGCGGCAATATGAGGAGTAAGGACTATGGCGAAGGCGAAATTTGAACGCACCAAGCCGCACTGCAACGTCGGCACCATCGGTCACGTTGACCATGGTAAGACCTCGCTGACGGCGGCGATCACGAAGATCCTCGCCGAGACGGGCGGGGCGA
>Ga0265327_10002499_pt1 | contig 19218 bp, 18 predicted proteins | sample 41621metaG_FD_202089 | JGI IMG/M metagenome (GOLD analysis project Ga0265327, IMG submission 202089) | Rhizosphere microbial communities from Carex aquatilis grown in University of Washington, Seatle, WA, United States - 4-16-21 metaG | ecosystem: Host-associated > Plants > Roots > Rhizosphere...
TGCGGGGGCGGGACGCTGGAGCGTCTACCACTGCATTCCCACGCCGGAGCGTGGGAACGATAGCGATAAAGAGAATCTTATGTCAGCAACCGAATCCAAAAATACTAATAAAATCCTTGCTATTTCCGCAGCCGTCTTAGCCTTGATCCTGTTGCTGCTTTATATGCAAGGCAGTTTTGTCAGCAAAGTGCCGCCCGGATTAAGCCCGTTGGCTAAAGAGTCAAGGTCGAGCGACACTGTTAGTGTTGAAAAAAGACAGGTTGACGATATTCTGGCCTGGCCCGGCACGGTAAAGTCGAGAATCGTTGCCAATATCGCCCCTAAAACAACGGCCCGGATTCTTGAGATTAAAGTCAACGCAGGCGACAAAGTCAAAAAAGGCGATGTCATTGCCCGGCTCGATGAACGCGACATCAAAGCCCAAGAAAACGCAGCCCTGGCCGCGCTTGCCAGTGCCAACGCCAAAGCAAGCAGCGCCTTGGCGGACGAACAACGCACCCGCGGCTTATACAGCAAAGAAGCGGCGACACGGGAAAGTTTTGACGCGGTCGTCGCCAGGGCAAAAGAGGCGCAAGCCGGTGTAAGTCAGGCAAGCAGTGCGATTACTGAAATCAGAAGCCATCTGGCCGATGCCCTGTTAGTCGCGCCTTTTGACGGCACCGTGGTTAAACGTCTTAAAGAACCCGGCGACATGGGCTTGCCCGGCGTGCCTATCGTCTCCTTGCAAACGCCGCAAGGCTTAAGGCTTGAAGCCGACGTGCCGAGCAGTTGTGCCGGACGCTACAGCATCGGCATGAACGTCAAGGTGCGCATCGATACCTTGGGACAAACCACCGGCGCGCAAATCGACGAAATCAGCCCCGAAGTCGATGCGCAAACCCGCACGCAATTGATTAAAATCGCACTCCCTGCAATGACCGGCTTGCAGCCGGGCTATTTCGGCTGGTTGGAACAAGCTTGCGACCAACACGAAGCTTTATTGATTCCCGCTTCCGCAGTGCAACATATCGGTCAACTGGAAGTTGTCAAAGTCGTAGCGGAAGGCCGACAACCGATGCGCCATATCAGGACCGGCAAAACCTTTGGCGATCAAATAGAAGTCATTTCCGGCCTGCATGAAGGCGAAACCGTGATAGCCCATCCAGAGCAGGCGCAATAATGGACAGCCTGGAAAATGAAAAACCCAAACGCGGATTGACAACCAAGATTGTCGAAATTTTCACCACTTCGCAATTATCGATACTGTTCCTGATTATTTCGTTGCTAGCCGGAGCGGCCGCGTTGGTGTTGACGCCGCGCGAAGAAGACCCGCAGATTGTCGTTCCGGTCATGGATGTGCTGGTCGAGTTTCCGGGCGCGTCCAGCGAGGAAGTCGAAAAATTGGTCGCGACGCCGCTGGAGGTTTTGCTAAAGCAAATCGAAGGCGTCGAATATGTCTATTCGATATCCAAACCCGGCGCGGCGGTCGTGACCGTGCGTTATCTGGTCGGCCAGTCTTTTGAGGACAGCCTGGTCAAAACCTGGGACCGGCTGATGTCCAACCAGAACCTGATTCCGCCGGGAGTCACGCACTGGAAAGTGTCGCCGGTCGAAATCGATAACGTGCCTATCGTATTGATGACACTTTCCGCGCAGAACAATAATTACGATTCGATGGCCTTGCGCCGTATCGCCGACGAGCTGATTATTTCGCTGAGAAGCGTCGGCGACGTCGGCAAAAGCTGGGTGGTCGGCGGCGAACAGCGACGGGTGTCGGTTTATGCCGATCCTGCCTCATTGGCCGCGCATGGCACGACATTGCTTGAAATCACCCAAGCGCTGGCTAATGCGAACGTGAACCTGCAAGTCGGCAATATCGAACGCGGCAACCGTGAAATCCTGCTCGAAGCCGGGCCGCATTTTGAGTCGTCGGCCGAAGTCGGCGCGACCGTCATTAAAAGCGTTGCCGGACGTCCGGTTTATTTGCGCGACGTAGCCCGCATTGAAGACGGCCCGGCCGATGTCGATCATTACACCCGCATCGGTTTCGGCCCTGCGGTCGACGAGATGCCGACGATAGGTCATGCCGGCGGTAATAAACCGCAAGTCGGGCAGGAGCGGCAAATGGTCACCATTGCGGTCGCCAAACGCAAAGGCAGCAACGCGGTCAACGTTGCCGAAGTGGTTATCGCGACCGCCGAGAAACTGCACGGCACATTGGTCCCCGAAGATGTTTTGCTGACGATTACCCGCGATTACGGCGAAACCGCGAACCACAAAGTCAACGAACTGGTTAAGCATTTGAGTTTTGCAATCGTGATTATCGTGGTGTTGCTGGCGTTTTCATTGGGCTTGAAAGAGTCGTTTATCGTCTCTATCGCGGTGCCGATGACCTTGGCGCTGACTTTATTGCTGGATTATATTTCCGGTTACACGATCAATCGCGTGACCTTGTTTGCGTTAATTCTGTCGTTGGGTTTACTGGTCGACGACCCGATTGTCGATGTCGAAAACATCCACCGGCATTATCAACTGCGCAAGGAATCGCCGTTGCAAGCCTTGCTGACGGCAGTTGATGAAGTCAGGCCGCCGACTATTTTGGCGACGTTCACAGTAATCGTGTCGTTCCTGCCGATGTTTTTCATCACCGGCATGATGGGGCCGTACATGGCGCCGATGGCTTTTAACGTGCCGATAGCGATGATTGTGTCGTTGATTGTCGCCTTTACCGTTACGCCCTGGGCGAGCTTTAAGCTGCTGCAAAGCGAATATCACAATCACAGCGAACAAGCGCCGTTAGATCTTAAACAGACGTTTATCTACCGGACTTATCGCGCGGCGTTGGGGCCATTGCTTGCAACTTCGGGACGCGCCAAACTGTTTTTGCTGATCGTGCTAATCGCTTTCTTAGCGTCGACAATGCTGGCGATTACCCGTGCCGTGCCGCTGAAATTATTGCCGTTCGACAATAAAAACGAGTTGCAAGTCATGATCGATATGCCGCGCGGTTCAACACTCGAACAAACCGATGAAGTTGCCCGCGCTTTGGGCAGCTATCTTGCGACCGTCAACGAAGTCACCGACTATCAAACTTATACAGGACTTGCCGCGCCGATGGATTTCAACGGCATGGTTCGCCATTACTATCTGCGTAGCGGCGGCTATGTCGGCGAAGTCAGGATCAATTTATTGGCTAAAGACCGGCGCGAACAGCAATCGCACGAAATCGCCTTGCGTATTCGGCCCGAAATAGAACGGCTCGGCAAGCACTACGGCGCCAACCTTAAAATTATCGAAATCCCGCCGGGCCCGCCGGTGCTGTCGGATTTGGTCGCCGAAGTCTACGGTCCGCCGGAAGCCGGTATTAATGACTTGCTTGCCGTTTCCAAACGGATCAGGGCCGATATGGAGAAAACCGAAGGCGTGGTTGACGTCGACGATTTTTCCGAAGCGCAACATGACAAGGTGCATTTTCATTTGAATCGTGAAAAAGCCGCGTTGTCCGGCGTCAGCGTCGCGCAAGTTGCGGAGACTTTGCGTATTGCCGCCGCAGGCCGGACTGTCGGCATCGTCCATGTCGACAGCGAACGCCAGCCGCTGGAAATCACTTTGCAATTGCCTCGCGCGCTGCGTTCGTCGGTTGCCGATTTATTGGCCTTGCGCGTTAAAACCGGGCAAGGCGATTTGATTCCGTTAAGCGAAATCGGCAGCGCCAGTGTAGAAACCGAAGACCAGCCTATTTTTCATAAGAACCTGCAACGGGTGAATTATGTGATTGCCGGCATGGCCGGACGCAGTCCGGTCGAAGCGGTGTTCGATTTGAATGACGTATTGGATCAACGGCCTTTGCCGCAAGGTTATAGCGCCGAATTGGCGGGCGAAGGCGAATGGAAAATCACCGTCGATGTGTTCCGTGATCTTGGTTTGGCTTTTGCGGCCGCCTTGGTGATGATTTATGTGTTGCTGGTCGGCCAAACCGGATCGTTGAGCGTACCGTTAGTGATGATGATCGCTATTCCATTGACGGTCATCGGCATCATGCCCGGTTTTTGGCTGCTGAACCTGTTTGCGACGCCGATTGCCGGTTACCCGAACCCGATCTATTTCACCGCCACCGCGATGATCGGCATGATAGCGTTGGCCGGTATTGTGGTGCGCAACTCGATTATTCTGATCGATTTTATCGAACGCATCCGCGAACGGGCCGGTGTTACGCTGGCGGACGCGTTAATTGAAGCCGGTGCGATTCGCTTGCGGCCGATATTTTTGACCGCCGGCGCGGCGATGTTCGGTGCGTTTGTGATCATCCTGGACCCGATATTTTCAGGTCTGGCCTGGAGCTTTATTTTCGGAATTTTCGCTTCGACCTTGTTTTCGCTGCTGGTGATTCCGGTAGTTTATTTTTTGATTAATAAAACAGAGTGATTTTTACCGCGGCGGCAAGATTGAGTGTCAATACGTAATTTCCACCGTAAAGGACGGCTATTTTCATCATTTTTTCCTCAGTATAAAGGGCTTACCGCGTTCGGCTATACAGAGTGCCGACCAGGACTTGCTTGGAGAGCAGTCTTTGTCATTAACGTTAGCTACTGATCGGCACTCGGTATAACCGAAGATTTGCAAATACGGATTACTTAACAAGCGTTAATGGCTTTCGCTTGGCTGAGCCATTATTTTTCCGCCGGCTTAATTTAAAGTATCGGTAAGGCCAATAAAGGACTTAACACTGAATTGCAATAACCGCACTTTATAATACCGTCGGCCGTTTACCGACCCTATTGACCAGACCGCCCGGAGGATTTTATCCATATCGCATCCGATATCTCGATAGGCAAATAGACGTGTATCGAAACCGCGCAGATTGAAATAATCGTCACGACAGCTGGGACCGAACATGCCGCTGAGAATACCGGGCGTATATGCTGCCGCCAGGGAAATATTCTGTGCGGCGCGGGCGGCGACCTCGTCATGATTAATTACGCTAACCGCCTGCAACGTTTCTAGTAGCGGCGTATCGGTCGTGGGCGCGCTGTTGGCTTGCTTTAAACTCATCTTTTTTTTCGGTATGCGCTTTTTTATTCATGATTGATAACTCGAATCACGGCTGCCTGACAAAATAAGCGCGGCGGCTGGGTGATTTTTTAGTGGGTTATTGGCGGTTGCCGCCGACCCTCGCAACGAGGGCGACGGTTTCGATCATTTCCTGAGATTATTTCCAGGCCGGACTGATAGCCTCCAGCCAATCGCTCAGACGAGTTGCGCTCAAGTCCTTTTGGTTGTCTTCGTCCAAGGCCAGACCGACAAACTCGTCGCCCTGCAAGGCTCTGGACTTGTTAAAGCTATAACCGGCGCTGCTGGTCGCGCCGACGATGGTCGCGCCGGCTTCGTCGAAAGCGTCGTAAATAAAGCCCAAGGCATCGACGAAATTGTCCGGATAACCTTCCTGATCGCCCAAACCAAAGAGCGCCACGGTTTTTCCGGAGAAATCCGCGCCGATCATTTTCGGCAGAAACTCTTCCCAACTTTCGTTGTCGTGTCCGGCGCTCAAGCCCGGCAATTCGCCGTCGCCGTAAGTCGGCGAGCCCACGATCAATACGTCGTAGGCCAGCAAATCGTCCACGGAAGCCTTGCTGATATTGACCGGCTTATCCGCCGCGTCGCCTAATTTCGTGGCGATTTGTTTAGCGATCTTGCGGGTGTTGCCGGTGTCGGTTCCGAAAAAAATACCTACTTTTGCCATGATGATGTCTCCAGTTAATTAGATAAGGTTAAATTTGTAATAAGCCGGAATTGGCCGCCGGCTTAGCGAGTATAAGTTTTCAGCCTGACGGTCTGCAACCGGCTTGAAGCCGTTCACTCGGTGACGCCATCGTTCCTTGATAGTGTTTGTATTTAGACCGGCAAGGTTTTTAAAATCTCGCAGGTCTGGGTTACGGTTTGTTTCTCCCTGTTTGAGTGGATAGCCGGTAAGCTGATGAGTTGAGCAATCAGGCCTCCATGCATGACTATCGCTTGCCGTCACTCCGGTACATAGACCATCGTTCCGTCCTTCAGGCGGTAAGCCACGCCGGCCTTGGCGCCTTCTCCCTGGCCAATCTTGCCGCTGGACTTGTACTGTTCGATTTTTTTGCCGTCCTTGACGATCATTTCCATGTTCGGCTTGCCGGGATTTTTGATCACGGTGACGTTATCGGCGCTAAACGGGTTCATCGGATTGTTCGCTACCGCCAGCAGCAACGCGGCGATAATCACCAGAAACACGTCGATGATGTTGACCACCGACAGGATAGGGTCGTCGGATTCCAGATCGTCCATCAGGCGCAAGCTCATTGCAAGCTCCCCGCTGCCAGCACAGACGCAGGGTCATGGGCAAGGGCATCGTACCCGGCGGTCGGCTGCTTGGCGCCATGCTCCACTTCGGCCAACTCGGTGGCGTACCAGCGGCGGCGCACGTTCACCGTCCAATAGGTGAGGCTGGCGGCGATCAAGGACAAGATGACGGCGGAGAAAGCGACCATCAGGTTCGCGCTCACTTCCTGCAACTGCCCGTCGGCCAAGCTTTTCAGCGCCGGTCCCATCGGGATCATCGTCGCGACCAGGCCGAGCATAGGGGCGACGCGGCTGATCAGCCGTGAAATTTCCAGGCGTTTTAGCGCCAGCGTCTCCAAATCGATGACCGTCAGCGACGGGTTATTGTGTTTTGCGCTGAGCAGTTCAAAGCCGCGTGCATCGCCGCGATGCCGCTGCACGCTTTGCCACAGGAAAGCGCCCAATGCGTAGAAGGCATAGAAGAATACGCCAATTACGGTCAGCAGCACCGGGATCAGAAACAATTGGCTGATGTTGTACAGGTTGGTTTCGATCAGATTGCTCATAAGGACTCCTTAGTTTTTAGTCGGGTTAAATACGTTGTTTTACGGTACGAAGCTGATTATGATGACCAAGGTCATAAACAGGAGAAACGGTTATGCAAACTGTCCAAACATCTGAATTTAAAACAAACTGCCTTGCGCTGATGGATGAGGTCGAGCGCACCGGCGAGACGATACTGATTACCAGGAACGGCAAGCCTGTCGCCGAACTGCGCCCATATGTCGATGAAACGCGACCATCGCCGTTCGGCCTGCATAAAGGCATGGTCGAAATCAAAGGCGACATCATGTCGCCGATTGACGTGGAATGGGAAGCCAACTCGTGATCTTGCTTGATACCCACGCGCTGGTGTGGATGGATCAGGACAATGCGGCTTTGGGCAAAACTGCGCGCAGCATCGCGCAAGCGGCATGGGAGTCCCGGCAATTGGCGGTGAGCGCTATCAGTTTCTGGGAATGCGAAATGCTTCACCGTGCCGGTCGTCTGGTGCTTCCGCAATCGCCCAGCCGATGGCGCGACGAACTTCTTGCCCACCGGTTTGATTGAGTATCCCATTGATGGTGAAATCGGTATATTTGCGGTTGCTCTGGAAGGACTGCACAAAGACCCCGCCGACCGCTTCATTGCGGCTACCGCCATCGTCAAAGGCGCGACTTTGATCACCGCCGACGCAAAGTTGCTGCAATGGCAACATAGTCTTAAACGCCATGATGCGGCCCAATAATTTTATACTGCTGCCACCAAACACCCGCCCCCATAGCTAGGAAAATCAAGCCGATACTCAGATAAATGTCTTTGCTTGAGTTGGCGGCCGCGCTTTGTTTGACCAGCTGTTGTCCGGTGACCGTTTTTGTAGGCGCGGGTGGAGTTGTTTGGGCGGCTTCGGCTTTAGCCTGAGCAGGCGGCAAACTACTTAGCCCGAAACCCGCAACGCTTTGTTCAGCCGCCTGTTTAATTAAATCTTCCGTGTATTCGTTGAACTTTTGATTGTCGGTTCTGACATCGAAACGTTGCGCCAGTTCCCGGTAGCGTTGCGCCAGCTCGGTCAGGCTTTTCGCGTCGGCCTGCCAGTAGCCCTTGCGCGCCGCTTCCAGCATGCGCTCGATCATCTGCGCCTGGGCGTGGGGATGATTTTTCTCGAACCACTCCTTCATACCCAGTTGGTATTTGTCGTTGACATAGACATCGCGTATTTCGTCCCACTGGTCGTTGCGCACGGTTTCCGGCGCCACGGCTTGCCAGCCCCAAAGATTATTCACCGCATCCAGCATATCGATCGCGCCGCTGTATCCTTCTTTTTGCATCGCCGCTATCCAGCCGGGATGCAGTTGCCGGGTCTTGAGCTCCTTGGCCAGAAAACCCGCCGCCGTTTCCAGCTTCGGGGTGCCGGAATCGCGCAGGTTGGCGATATAAAGCTCCGGGCTTTTACCGTTCAAACTGCGCACCGCAAGACCGATACCGCCCAAGTACTGGAATGGATCGTCGGTGGTCAGCATGCCGTAAAGGTTGGAACTGCGCGAAAGCAGCGCCGCTTGCACGCCTTTGAGGTTTTCGGCATAAAGGTTGACGCCTTTTGCCGCATCCGGAGGCAAGCTGCCCCATTCCTTTTCGTCCGGGCCGTAAGCGTACTGCATCCGGTTAAGATAAAGATCGGCCAATTTTTTGTCGCCCGCCGCACGGTCTTCCTTGCCGTCCGTGCCGGTGCCCCAGGTGTCGGAGGCGAGCGTCGCATCGTCCAGGCCAGTGCCGTAACTGCCCGACTGGTTGGAGAAAATACGGGTATCGGCCAGCCGCCGGGCCAATCCCGCTTCGACGCCGCGCTGTAACAAGCCGGCTTCGATTTCGCGGCTGTGCGCCGCGACCGGATTGTCCGGCTCGTTCAATGCGGCGGCCTGCGCCGCGGCCGCCGCCAGCCAACGCATGACGTTGGGGAATTGATCCCGATACAGGCCGGTGGCCGAGAGCACCACGTCGACACGCGGACGTTTCAGCTCGGCGGCCGGGATAGGCTCAATGCCGGTAACGCGGCCGCCTTCATCCCACTTGGGTTTGAAGCCGAGCGCGGCAAAGGCCTGTGCTTCCAGTACGCCGAAATGGCGCATGGTTTCCACCGACCATAAGCTGAAAGCGAGTTTCTTCGGATATTCGCCCTGTTTTTCGCGGTATTGGGCGATCAGTTTTTCGGTTTCCGCGCGTCCGGCTTCCCAAGCAGCCTTCGTAGGAATGCGCGAAGGATCGAAGCCGTAGAGATTGCGGCCGGTGGGCAGCGCGTCCGGATTTTTGACCGGATCGCCGCCGTAGGAGGTCGGAATATAATTTCCTTGCAGCGCCTGGAGGAAGTTATCCATTTCCTTGGTTTGGGTAAGATTCAGCCAGTATTCGCGAGCCTTGACCAGCATCTCGCCGACCTTGGCGTCGCCGGTGTAAGGCTCGTTTTGCCTGACGTGTTTGTCCAGCAGCTTCCAGACCGGCGTGTCGCGCAATTTTTTATAATCGCCGACGATCATCTCTTCGGCAATTGCTCCCTGCATTGCTCTCGATCGCTGTTCCAGACGCGATTCTACCTCCCCCATCCGTGGAGTCGTACCTCCTACATCCATGTAGTCGTCCGGGTCTTTAGGTTGCAACGCGGCAATAAACGGTTTGCCCAACATCTGCATGACGGTGAACAAGCGCAGGTCGGCTTCGGCAGGCAGCCCGAACATAGCCAGACCCAGCGGCTGGTTGGCCAGTGCGAGATCGTGCAGCTGGATATGCAGCGCATCGGCGAACTCTTTAAAGTTCTCGTGAATGCGCGAAGCTTCCCAAGCCATATCGCGGTCGATTTTGTTTTGCGCGGCGACCTGGATAATCTCGTCGCGGGTTTTATCGCGCACTTCGCCTTCGGTCATATTGAGCCAGGTGTGCAGTAAATCGTGTAGGCGATTGATTTCGCCATGCAGTCCGGCCGGCGCGAACGGCGGCGTGGCATGGGAGATGACCGTGGCGCGCCCGCGCCGCTTGGCTTGCAGCGCTTCGCCGATGTCGTCGACGATATACGGATAGACGATAGGCGTATCGCCGAGCAGCAGGTAAGGGGCGTCGTAAATCGACAGGCCGCGCTCCTTGTCCGGCGTCCATTCCTGGCTGCCGTGGGTGCCGTAATGCACTAGGGCGTGAGCGCCGTGCAGCTCTCGCGCCCACATGTAGGCCGCGAGATAAAAATGATTCAGCGGCGCGGTAGTGGAGTGATACAGCGCTTTTTCCTTGTCGTCTTTTTTCTCGCCGCGCGGCGGTTGCGGCAGGATGACGGTGTTGCCGAGATTCAGGCGCGGAATGACGAAGAACCAGTCGCCGTTTTCCTGCATCGCCATGCTGGATTTTTCCGGATCGCCGAAACGGGCGGTCACAGCTTCTTTGACCGGTACGGGTAAGCTATTAAACCATGCCCGGTAGCGGGTCATCGGCAAGCGCGCGGCCAAGCCGTCGTGCAACAGCGACGGCAATTGTCCGTCCCGGTACAACGGCGCCAGCAGGCGTTGCAATTGTTCGGTGAGTTTCACCTGATCCGGGGTTTGGGTGGCATAGCCTGCCTGTTTCATCGCATGCAGCGTGTTTTCCAGGCTGTGCGGCAAATTCATGAAAGACGCGCCTAGGTTCTTTTCTCCCGGCGGATAATTCCAGAACAAAACGGCGATTTTTTTCTCGGCGTTCGGCAGGTGCCTGAGCTTGGCCAGATTCACCGCCTTGTTGACGACCGACTGTAACTGGTAGTCGATAGCCACAATGTCGCCATCCGCTTTGCGCGAGTAGGCGGCGATAATCGGGTCGGTGATGCCGGTATATTCCGGCTGGGCCAGGTAAAACGGGATGTCCATGGTGCTCACGCCGGGATTGTCTTTTTCCCAATCGGCCTGCTCGCCGCGCCGGAACGGCATCGCCTGGATGACCGGGATGCCGAGCGTCTCGAATTCACTGCGGCGTCCGTCCGCATTCAGCATGATCTGGTTGTTGATCAGCACGTCGGCAACGGCCCCAGACGTTCCTTGGCTACACCCTGGGCCGGACCGTACGGTGCGTCGATGACGATAAGACCGAAGCGGTCGAAATCGCCGGGCTTTTCCTGTCCGCTGAATTTATCCAGCAAGCGCGTTTCAATCTGTATGCCTTCCTGCGCGGCAATATCTTTCAGGCGTTGCAGTTTACCCGGCTGCGTCGGTGCGGCGGCAAGGAACAGCAGAGGTTTTGCTGCGGACGCCGGTTGAGCCGATGCTGTCCGTGGACTGATCGACAGCGTAAGCCATAGCGTAACCAAGACAAGAAACGCTAAAGGTTTAAACGTTGCCAGGTATCTGTGTTTGTGCATGTATTCTGTTACTCCGTTAGTTGAACTGGGTGTTCGGATAAATGACTGAACAAAGTTCTCGCTGTTGTAGGACGCGCCGTGCGCGCCTTTCGTAATGCTTGAAAATTATGTTATCCCTTTGGCGCGCACGGCGCGCCCTTATTGTCTGCCTCGTTGCTGTGTACGCCGGACATACCGATCAGCCCTTCAACGATACCTTTGCGAAAAGCCACTAAACCGGTATTGGAAATACCGTCGTTGGCGCCGAAATAGCCGGAGCGATAACCGACCGCGACCGCGTCATCGCCTTTGAGCAAATCCTCTGGGTTCAATGAACGGTAACCGACTACGCCGCCGATAGCGTCCGATCCGTACAGGCTGGATGCGGAACCGCGCAGGATTTCCATGCGCTTGATGAAGTCGGGCATCATCAGCTGCGGGCCGGACATCGTGAAGTTGGTGGGACCGCCGCCGTTGTAGAAATCGGGCAGGCGCACGCCGTCTATCATTTGCACGACGCGTACATCCTCCAGACCTCGGAGTTGACGCGAGTGCTGCCGAAACGGCGCAAATCGCGGGCTACGACGACATCGGGCTCGTCACGGAACAGGTCGGCTTCATCGCGCGGTAAACGCCGATCCAGAGTGCTGCGATCCATCGTGGTAATGTTGGCCGGAATCTCGCTAACCGCGGCTTCGCTGCGGGTAGCGGTTACCGCGACCTCTTTAAGTTTTACGGCCTGTTTCGTTGCGGCGGCAGCCCTGGCGGCTTTCGTGTTCACGATAGAGTATGGCGGCGGAGTCATCTCTGCCGCCTCTGAGCACATTGCGTTCGACAATGAGGCAATAGCCAGCAGCAATGCCGGCTTGTGGTAATAGCGCATACATACCTTCTTGTTGTAGTTAGCTTGCTTGTTGGCTGGCTATTCACACACAAGGCGATGGCTGGCTTTAAATGGGGTGATTTTCTATCTGTTTGTTGTTTACCTGTAGGCGCTGTAGATAAGTAATCGAGCCAAAGTTTTCCGGTATTTTGGAGTGCAAGCTTTGCTTGCAAAGCAAGCGAAGCCTGCACTCCGGTTTTGAACAAAAGCTGGAAACTTATGTTCAGATACTTAGCTTGTTTTCCTATCTAGATCGGATTTTCCCGGTTTGCTGATAATGCATCGGCCCGACCCGGCGGGCGCAATATCTTATATTCATGCTGGCCTGCGGGCTTATCGCCGCATGCCTGCTAACTTTATTCCTTCTGCTTCGGTTCGGTCACAAAACCGAGTTTTTCAATACCCGCAGCTTGCGCGGCCGACATCACCAGCGCTAATTGCTGATAGTTGGTGGCTTTGTCGGCGCGCAAATGCAACTCGGGTTGGGGCTTTTTTTCCGCTTCGGTTGCCAGTCGCGAGGCAAGTTCCGCTTGTTCAAACGGCGTATCGTTCCAAAACAGTTTGCCTTCGCCGTTAATCGACAAGGTGACGGTGTCGGGTTTTTCCTGGTTGGGTTGATTTGAGGCTTGCGGCAAATCGATTTTTATTGAGTGGGTCAGTAGCGGTGCGGTGATGATAAAAATAACCAGCAACACCAACATGACATCCACCATCGGCGTGGTGTTGATTTCCGCCATCGGCTGACCGTGGTGATTATCGCCGCCGAATCCTCCCGAGCCCATCATAATAAGACCTCCGTTGATACTATTTCGGTAATCTGACCCGTCGCCAGCGGTACGCCGGTGGTCAGGTAGGTATGCAGATCGTGGGCGAAAGTTTCCATCTCGCCCATTAACAGGCGGTTATCGCGCACCAAAGTGTTATAGGCCAATACCGCTGGGATAGCCACGGCCAGACCGAAGGCGGTCATGATCAGTGCTTCGCCGACCGGACCCGCCACTTTGTCTACAGTGGCTTGACCACCGACGGAGATGGCGCCGAGCGCATGATAAATACCCCAGACGGTGCCGAATAAGCCGATAAAAGGCGCGATACTGCCTACCGACGCTAATAAAGTGAGGCCGTTTTCCAAGCGCATGTGTTCCTGGCCGATGGTGCGGCGCAAGGCTTGAGCGATAAACTCGTCATGCCGTGCATGCCCCAGTTGCGCGGTATAGCGATGATGATGAACAGCGGCGTTGATGCCTTGGGCGGCAAGACGCGAAAACGGATTTTCCGGTGCTCCTGAGCCTTCGTTCACGGCGGCCGCGATGGACGTTATGAATGTGGGATAGACGCTCTCTTGAGCATTTGCGCTGCTCAGAGTACCGGGAGCGGTTGCCGATGAAGCTTGCCAAAACCGCGCCAAGAAAGTCGCGCTGCTGCTTTTTAAGCGCCGCGCCTGTATGGCTTTGATGACCATTAAGGTCCAACTGCCGATGGACATGGCTAACAGGCCTGCCGCTACGGTCATCGATACCGCACCGCCTTGGCTTATGAACTTCAGGTTGTCTAAGAGATAGTCTATTTGCATGATGTTATCCTTCTATTGAAAATCTGACCGGTACGACCACCGATGCGCTGACCGCTTGTTCGCCGCGTTTGGCCGGGACAAAGCGCCATTTTTTAACCGCTTCCAGCGCCGCCTGATCGAGTCGGCTGGAACCGCTGCCGGTTTGCAGTTCTACCGAACCGGCGCTGCCGTCCTCCATTACCTGTACGCGCAACAGCACCCTTCCCTCTTCGCCCAGCCGTCGCGATAATGCCGGGTAAGCTGGGGCCGGATTATTTAAATAAGCCGCATTGAAACTGGGCGACTGGTAGGTCTCTGTATCGGCGGGCTTGCTTTGGGATGCTACGGCTGGCGCCGCTTTGGTTTCCGGCGCGGCGCTAGGCGGGCTGGTCTCAGCGATCGGCGTAGAGGTTTGCTCTACCGATGGAGCGGTTGGCCGAGCTGTCGGCTTTAGGCGTGGTGTAACAGGTTTACTGATCGGCTTTTTGACCGGTTTTTTAACCGGCTTTTCCACCTTTTCTATCGGCTTAGCAGGCGAGACCGGTTTTTCAGGCGTCGGTTGCGGCGCACTCAGCAAGCTCACCGAGATCGGCTCTGGAATAGTTTCAGCCGGTGAAGCTTGCGTTTGTGGGCGCAATGCCGCAAACACCGACAAATGCGCACATACGACTAGGACCAATGCAAGCCATGGGCGTTCTTTACTCTGTGTTGTAACTAAGGGACGGCTAATATCCCTTAACATGGGCGCGGGACTGCTTTCCAGAAAATAAAATCCGACTACCGGAAAGCCTATCTTAATGAACACGGCCGAGCCTCATAGACGGGGTTGCCGGCAACTTATTTTGCATCTGGGCCAGCTGCACTTTGGCGTGATTTAATACCGAGCTAAGCAGGTGTAACGATTCAGTATTGGTGCGTACGGTATGTTCGCCCAAATTGATCTCCAAGGTGCCGCAATCGGGACAAAATACCACGCGGCACTCGTCGTTACCGGAAAGACACACTTTCTTATGACGTTTATTTGAATTCATTGAGTTCACCATCCAAATGTTAAGCGGCAAAACCGCCGGAGCTGCATGATGCAGCGGTTAAGACTGAGGCGTCTTTTACATTGGCTGGCTAACAACACCTGAAGGCGTTGACTGGCTGGCTGGTCTTTGTTGCACTTTATTGTCGGCATGCTCATTCCCCGACATCAGGCGGAGAGTAGGAGTGCTGCCGGCGAGGAAAATAGCCTGCCGACAATAAAGTGCAATCAATTATTTGGTCAGAATCAGCTTACCCTGACGCGTTAAACGTAACCGGTATTCTTCGCCGGCATGTTCGATAACAACTTCGCGCGCCGTACCGAACAGCTCAGTGCTACGCAAGCGCTGCCGTAAAGCAGGCGCTATGTCCTGCTTGCTAAAAAGCGCTAAATCCGAAGGTTCGACAGAGTCGTTAAGTTCTTTGTTCATGGGTTTAAATAATAATGATTATCATTTGGCGAGTCAACACTTGTTATTTTTTTAGTCATTTATTTAAAATTCAGTGTTTTGTTTGATTAAAATAAATCGATTAGTCGACGAAAAGCGCACTATTAGGCTGGGCAGCCGCAAGCTATTTAGTGCGCCAAAGATGAAGTTGCATCGATAATTCGGCCCGCCTTCCCTAACTGCCGAATAATTACGACCTTACCATTACGGGTTCGACCAGCCGCCGCCCAAGGCCTGATAAAGCTGCACCATTGCAAGCAAAACGTCCTGTCTGGCTTGAACTTGACCGTTCTCGGCATTCAGTAAGTTGCGTTGGGTTGAAAGCAGGGTTTGATAATCGATTGCGCCGAGCCGGTAGCGGTCCAAGGAAAGCCGATACGCCAGTCGAGCCTGATCCAGCGCCTCCGCCAAAGCTTGCAGACGGCGCGTCGAGTTACTGCGTACCGCAGCGGCATCTTCAACTTCCTTAAAGGCCGTTAACACCGTTTTCCGATAGACTTCGACCAATTCCGCATTGCGGGCTTGCGCATTTTCCAATCCGCCTTCCAGTCGCCCGCCCTGAAACAAAGGTTGGGCCAAGCTGGAAGCCATCGCCAAAGCCACGCCTGCCGGTTGCGGCGAGGCCAAAACCGCGTCCAGATTCAATTGCAGCCTCGGATAAAAAGCGGCTCGGGCCACGCCGATGTCGGCGTTGGCGGCGATCAGTTCCATTTCAATCTGCCGGACATCCGGCCTCCGCTCCAGCAGGCTTGCAGGTTGCAGCGCATTCACCGTCGGCAGTTGCATGTCGAAAAAACGCTCGACCTTGAAAGCCACCGTCTGAGGCGGATGCCCCAGCAATATCGCCAACGCATTCTCCGCCAGAGTGTATTGCTGGGTCACTAAATCCAGACTGGCGCGCGCGGTGGCCAGCTCGGTTTGTTGCTGCGCCACATCCAGCGCCGATACCGCACCGACTTGGTAACGGGCTTCGACAATCACCAGCACATTGCCGACATTTTCCAGGAATTCACGCGCAATACGCTTACGCTCAGCCAATGCCAGCAAATTGAAATAGGCTTGCCCGACATTGGACATCACCACCAACTGCAAGGCATCGCGGCTAAACACCGAACTGAGCAAGCGCGCCGAACCGGCGTCGCTACGAGCGCGATTGGCGCGCCATAAATCAACCTCGTAAGCGGCAATAAACTGCCCGCTTTGCTTTCTAGTGTCGCCGCTATTGTTCTGGGTATCGCTAAAATCGCCTTGCAATCCCAGCGACGGCCACAAGTTGGCGCCTGCAATCTTGGCCTGTGCGCGGGCTTGCTCAACACGCTGCCGGGCTGCGGCCAAATCGTTATTGTAAAGCAGCGATTCCGTTATCAGATGATTGAGTTCCACACTGCCGAATGCCCGCCACCACTGCGGATCGACTGCGGATTTTTGCCGGGTCAGCATCGCATCGTGCCATTGGTCGGGCGTTTCAACGCCGGGCCTCTGGAAATCGGGCACCAGATTGCAGGCGGTCAATAAAAATAACGCGGAACTAATCGAAAGTTTATTTTTCATCAAGAATGTATTGAAATGAAAGAAACATGCACCATGAAGACACGAACAACGAATGCAGGAGGTAGGACAACGCCGGAGCAGTTGCCGAGGACACGAAGCTTATAAAACTTCGTGTCCTTCATGTCCTTCATGGTGAATACTTTTAAAAGTTGCTAGATAAGATATTTCACTCCGCAGCCAGCGCCACTACCGGGTCCAACCCCGCAGCCTTGCGCGCCGGCAAATAGCCGAACAACAAGCCGGTGCCGAATGCGCAGGAAAAAGCCAATATCGCCGGCAACGGAGAAAAAATCACCGCCATATCGAAATAGCGCAACACGCCACCCGCCGCAAAACCCAACACTACCCCGATCAATCCGCCCAGCGTACACACCACCGCCGCTTCGGTATTGAATTGCAGCAATATGTCGCGGCGGCGCGCGCCGGTAGCGATGCGGATGCCGATTTCGCGGGTTCGTTCGGTTACGCTGACCAGCATGATATTCATTACGCCAATGCCGCCGACCAGTAAGGAAATCGCCGCGACGATGCCCAGCATCAAGGTAAAAGTATTCTGGGTCTCGGCGGCGGTCGCCAGAATCGACGCCATGTTGCGTATCCTGAAATCTTCAACTTGGTGCCTTGCAAGCAATAAATCGGCAATGGCTTGCTGAGTGCTGTCGATCTGTTCGACATCATGCACTTTTACGGTGATGCCGCCCAAGTAACCTTGTCCGAACAGCCGGATCAAGCCGGTAGTCAGCGGTACGAATACCGCGTCATCGCGGTCGCTGCCTTGAGCATCCGCACCTTTGACGGCCATTACGCCGATCACTTCAAACGGAATATTACCGACCATGACGTAGCGCCCCACAGGATCGTCGCCGTCGGGAAACAGGATTTGCCTGACCGTTTGCCCCAGCACAAGCACCGGCGCATAACGGCGCATATCGCGCTCGTCGAAGAAATCGCCCTCGGCAACCGGCCACTCGCGCACGACGGTCATACTGGGCGCGACACCCTGAACGCTTGTCGCATAATCGACATTGCCGTAACGCACGGTCAGACGGGTATTGCGTTCGGGCGAGGCCCATTCGACATTGACCAGCTCGGCAATGGCATCGGCATCGGCCGGAATCAGCGTGGCGACGTCGGAACTCCCGCGCAGACCGGGCGCGCCGGGACGAACCGACAAAATATTGGTGCCCATGGCCCGCATCTGATCCAGCACTTTTTCCTGGCTGCCCTGCCCCACCGCCAACATAGCCACCACCGCAGCGACGCCGATGACAATGCCGAGCAGGGTCAACGCCGTGCGAAACAAATTGGCCCGCAACGAACGTAGCGCGGTTTTGGCCGCTTCCAGGAGTTCCGCCGCCAGACCGGCCGCGCCGAGACCGCGATGTTGCAATGAAGGCAACACACAGCCGCTACGATCCTCGCCGCCGTCGCTGACGACTTTACCGTCGCGTAAGGTAATAATCCGCTGGGCATGAGCCGCGACTTTTTCGTCGTGGGTAATCAGCAAAATAGTGCGGCCTTCTCGATGCAAGTCGCCCAACAAGGCCATCACTTCCTTGCCGCTTTGGCTGTCGAGAGCGCCGGTCGGCTCGTCGGCCAAAATCACCGGCGGGTCGTTGATCAAAGCGCGGGCAATGGCAACGCGTTGTTGCTGACCGCCGGACAACTGCATCGGTTTGTGCTTGCCGCGATTCGCCAGCCCCAATTTCCCCAGCAACTGTAGAGCCCGGTTGTGGCGCTCGGTTTTCGACAAGCCGGCATACAAAGCCGGTATTTCGACGTTTTCCGCCGCCGAAGCGTTATTAAGCAGGTTATAACGTTGAAATACGAAACCGAAAGTCTCCCGGCGCAAAGCCGCCAGCCGGTCGCCATCGAGCCCGGCCACGTCCTGCCCCAAAACCCGGTAACTGCCGACATTAGCCTTGTCGAGACAACCGATCAGGTTCATCAACGTCGATTTGCCGGAGCCTGATTGGCCTATGATCGCCACGAACTCGCCAGGCCAAATGGTCAGCGAAACATCGTCGAGCGCACGAACCAAGGTATCGCCGTTGGGGTAGTAACGCTGAATATTGTTGAGCGCCAGTAACGGCGTATCGGCTGCAATGCTCATAAACGCGGCACGCCCGCCGCCGGAGCGCCTTTATCCTTTTTCTTGTCGTCGCTACGCGCCACGCTTTGCAATTGCGCGCCGACCGCGACGCCATCGCGTATTTCCGCAAAACGCCGGGTTCGAAGGCCGACGTGGACGATTTTATCCTGCACGCCTTGCTCGGTGACTTCCTTAACCCGATAAGCGGAGCCGTTTGCATTATCTTCATTACGCACATGTGCTCCCAACGCGGAAACCGGTATCTGCGCAACCTGTTCGGCCTTGCCTAATACGAAAAACATCTGCGTACTCATACCGGTCATCAATTGCCGATCATGATTGTCAACATCGACCAGCACATTGTAAAGCACCACATTATTGATCACTTCCGGGGTCGGCAGTATTTGCCGCACCTTGCCTTGCCAGCGTCGTTCGCCGGAGCCCAGCGTCGAAAAATACACCGGCAGATTAGGCCGCAAGCGCATCACA
>Ga0265327_10002500_pt1 | contig 19217 bp, 18 predicted proteins | sample 41621metaG_FD_202089 | JGI IMG/M metagenome (GOLD analysis project Ga0265327, IMG submission 202089) | Rhizosphere microbial communities from Carex aquatilis grown in University of Washington, Seatle, WA, United States - 4-16-21 metaG | ecosystem: Host-associated > Plants > Roots > Rhizosphere...
CCCGGTGGAGCAGCGCCGGGTGGACGCCCAGATCGCCCGGCTGATCGAGGCCGGCGCGCCCGCCGCCCTGGCCGCCCAGGTGGCCAATCTGCAGCCCCTCACCACGGCGGTGGACCTGGTGGACCTGGCCGAGGCCTCCAGCTGGGACCTGCCCAGCGTGGCCAGGCTCTATCACGCCGTGGGCCAGGCCTTCGCCTTCGACCGGCTCCGCAGCGCGGCGGGCGCCTTCACCGCCGGCGACAATTTCGAACGCACCGCCGTGCGCCGCCTGGTGGAAGACCTGCTGGCGGAACAGGCCGCGCTCACCCGCACGATCATGGCCTTCACCCGGGATGTCGGCTCCGGAGAGGACGCCCGCGCCGCCGCCAGCGCGGTCACCTCCTGGTCCCACCTGCATTCCGACCTGGCCCAGGGCGCCCGCAAGGCGGTGGAGGAGATCGAGGCGGCCGGCGGCGCCTGGACCTTCGCCAAGCTCACCATCGCCAATGCGGCCCTGCGCGAGCTGGCGGCCATGGGGACGGGGAAATAGGCGCCCGGCAGATGCTCCCCCTTTTGGGGGAGCTGGCGGGAAGCGCCAGAGGGGGCTCACAGGGCGATGGGCTTCAGGTGTTCGTAAGGCTCAGGCCTTCAACCCCCTCGGTCGCTGCGCGGCGCCTCCCCCAAGGGGGGAGGACCTGGCCTAAGCCAGGACAGCCCTCCGGCACCACCGGTCCAGGTCCCGCTCCCGGCCCATCAGGGCCAGGCCGGAGGCGATGGATTCCAGTTCGCTGCCGCTCTCGATGCGTGCGGGGTCGAAGCGGCGGGTGAAGATTTCCCGCACCGCCGGAACCAGGGAAGACCCACCGGTGAGGAAGATGCGGTCGACCCCGCCCGGTGACAGGCCGGCATCGGCCAGGGCGGCGTCCACGGCCGTCTCGATGCGGCCCAGCTCCGGGGCGATCCAGCTCTCGAACTCCCGGCGCGACACCGAGCGCCGGAGGTCGATGCTGCCGGCGGTGAAGCGGAACTCCGCGGCCGTCTCCCGGGACAGGGTCTCCTTCAGCCGGCTCACCGACCGATAGAGCTGGTAGCCGTAATTCTCGTCCAGCGTCTCCACCAGCCGGCCGATCTTCTCCGGCTCGTCGGCCTCCCGCACCAGCTTGCGGATCTCGCGCATGTCGCGGCTGGCCCGCATCAGGGCCAGCTGGTCCCAGCGCGCGAAGGCCGAATAGTAGCGGTTGGGGATCGGCAGGGTCTTGCCGAACGAGGAATAGGTGGAGCCCTTGCCGAGCGCCGGGGAGACCAGGTGGTCGATGATCCGGTAGTCGAAGGCGTCCCCGGCCACCCCCACCCCCGACCGGCCCAGCGGCGTGGAGCGCATCTCGCCGTCCTCGCGGGTGAAGCGGATGATGGAAAAGTCGGAGGTGCCGCCGCCGAAGTCCCCCACCAGGACAGTGGCGTCTTCCTCAAGTTGGCGGGCGAAGAAGAACGCCGCCCCCACAGGCTCGTAGGCATAGAGGATCTCGCTGAACCCCAGGCGGGCGAAGGCGGCTTCATAGCGGCCGAGCGCCAGCTCCTCCTTGGGGGCCGCGCCGGCGAAGGTCACCGGCCGGCCGACGATCACCCGCTTCGGCAGCTCCGCCAGGGTGACGCCGGCATGGTCCCGCAGCTTCAGCAGGAAGGCGGACAGCAGGTCCTCGAACACATATCGGCGGCCGAGGATCTGGGTCTCTGTGAAACTCTCCGAGGCCGCGAAGCTCTTGAAGGACTGGATGAACCGGGTCTCCAGCGGGTCCTCCACATAAGCCTCGATCGCCCAGGGTCCCGCCTCCACCGTGCGGTCGGAGGGCCGCTCCGGCGGGGCGTAGAAGGAGATGGCCGAGCGGAAGGCGAACAGGTCCCCTTCCGGGGCCGGGAAATCGACAAGCTGCGCCGCGCCGTCGGCGCCAGCCAGCGCGACGACGGTGTTGGTGGTGCCGAAATCGATGCCGATGCTGAGACCAGCCATGGGTCGCGTTCCTGTTGAGAGAGAGGACGACGGATCGTCCGCCCCTCTCCCAGGCGACGATCCGCTAGTTCGCGATGGGCCCGCGGATCAAGAGGCCGCCTCCGCCACGTCCTGCTCGTAGGCGGCCAGGGTCGCCATCTGCAGGATCTTGGACACCGAGGCCGAGAGCGGGGCGATCTGCACCGACTTCTGCAACCCCAGCAGGATCGGCCCGATCACCGTGGCGCCCCCCAGGGCCTGGACCAGCTGGGTGGAGATGGCGGCGGAGTGGATGGCCGGCATGATCAGCACGTTGGCCGGGCCGGTGAGGCGCATGAACGGGTAGCTGGCCCGCTTCTCGGGATCGAGGGCCACTTCGGGGGGCATCTCGCCCTCATATTCGAAGTCGACTTCGTCCATCTCGTCCAGCATGGCCACGGCCTCCCGCACCTTTTCGGAGCGCAGGCCCATGGGATTGCCGAAGGTGGAATAGGACATGAAGGCGACGCGCGGGGTGTAGCCCAGGACCTTCACCGACCGCGCCGCCTCGCAGGCGATCTCCACCAGCTCGTCGGCCTCCGGCATCTCGGTGATGTTGGTGTCGGCGATGAACAGGGTGTGGGCCTTGGCCAGCAGGATGCTCATGCCCATGATCCGGCCGTCGGGCGCCGGATCGATCACCCGCAGGATCTCCTCAAGCACCTGGTCATAGGAGCGGGTCACCCCGGTCACCAGGCCGTCCGCGTGACCCAGGGCCACCATGGAGGCGGCGAAGGAGTTGCGGTCCTGGTTGATCAGTCGCTGGACGTCGCGCTTGAGATAGCCCTGCCGCGCCAGGCGGGCATAGAGGAAGTCCACGAACTCCGGATTGCGGTCCGAGAGCCGGGCGTTGATGATCTCCAGCTTGGTGTCGTCGGGATCAAGGCCGGCGATGACCATGTTCTCCCGCACCAGCTCCTCGCGGCCCACCAGCAGGGCGTGGCCCAGGCCGGCGCTCTCGAAGGCGTAGGCGGCGCGGATCACGCTGGGCTCTTCGCCCTCCGCGAACACGATGCGCTTCTTGGGGGCCTTCAGCACCGCCCCCTGCAGCTTCTGCAGGAACCCGGCCGACGGATCGAGCCGTTGGGCCAGCGAGGCGCGATAGGCGTCCATGTCCGGGATCGGCTTGCGCGCCACCCCGGTGTCCATGGCCGCCTGGGCGATGAACGGCGGAATATAGGAGATCAGCCGCGGATCGAACGGGCTCGGGATGATGTATTCCGGGCCGAACTTCAGCTGCACGCCGTGATAGGCCGCGGCCACCTCGTCCGGCACGTCCTCGCGCGCCAGCTGGGCCAGCGCGTTGGCGCAGGCGATCTTCATCTCCATGTTCACGCGCCGGGCGCGGACGTCCAGCGCCCCGCGGAAGATGTAGGGGAAGCCCAGGACGTTGTTCACCTGGTTCGGATAGTCGCTGCGGCCGGTGGCGACGATGGCGTCGGACCGGGCGGCATGGGCCTCTTCCGGGGTGATCTCCGGGTCGGGATTGGCCATGGCGAAGATGATCGGCTTGGCGGCCATGGACTTCACCATTTCGGCGGTCAGGGCGCCCTTCACCGACAGGCCGATGAACACATCCGCGCCCACCAGGGCCTCGGCCAGAGTCCGACACTCGGTCTCCACCGCGTGGGCCGACTTCCACTGGTTCATGTCATTGGGACGGCCGCGCCAGATGACCCCCTTGGAGTCCGCCGCGATCACGTTGGACGGGGACACGCCCATGGCCTTGATCAGGTCCAGGGTGGCGATGCCGGCGGCGCCGGCCCCGTTCAGAACCACCTTCACGTGCTTCAGGTCGCGGCCGGTGATGTGGCAGGCGTTGATCAGGCCGGCGGCGGTGATGATCGCCGTGCCGTGCTGGTCGTCGTGGAACACCGGGATATCCAGCAGCTCCTGCAGCTCGGTCTCGATGCGGAAGCATTCGGGGCTCTTGATGTCCTCGAGATTGATGCCGCCAAAGGTCACCCCGATGTTCTTCACCACGGTGATGATCTCGTCCGGATCCGTGGCGGAGACCTCGATGTCGATGGCGTCCACGTCGGCGAAGCGCTTGAAGAGCACGCCCTTGCCCTCCATCACCGGCTTGGAGGCCAGGGCCCCCAGATTGCCCAGGCCCAGGATGGCGGTGCCGTTGGAGATCACCGCCACCAGGTTGCCCTTGGAGGTGTAGTCGTAGGCGGCTTCCGGATCCTCGGCGATCTTCAGCACCGGCACCGCAACGCCCGGCGAATAGGCCAGGGACAGATCCCGCTGGGTGGCCATCGGCTTGGTGGCGGCGATGGCGATCTTCCCGGGCGTGGGATATTTGTGGAAGCTCAGCGCCTCCTCGTCGGTGAAGGTCTTCTTTTCGGCGTCGCTCATGGGCGCGGCGGATCCTCGGGGTCGTCGGAGGGCTTCAGGAGAGGGCGCCATCCTATAGAGGCCAGCCCCCCCAGCCACAACACCTGCGCCAGGGCCCGGTTTGCGGGCGCCGTAGCGGCAGGTCAGGCCGGGCCGCAGATCATGTCCACCAGGCCGCGACCGAACCCCGCCAGGGTGTCCAGGTCGCCGCCGGCCCGGGCGCGAACGGCCATGCCGTTGAGCGTGGCGGTGGCGAGCTTGGCAAGGTCGCCCGGCCTGGCCGTCGGCGGCAGCTCCCCGGCCGCCTGGGCGCGGAGGAGGCGCGCCTCGAATTCCGCGTCGATCTCCGCCAGAGCCCGGGACAGCGCATCGCGGATCATCGGGTCGGCGACGGATTCCGTCACGGCGGTGCCGATGAGGAAACAGCCTCGCTGGGCGATCTCGCCGCGCACATAGATCTCCGCCGCGGAGCCGAACACCCGCTCCAGCCCCCGCCGCAGGGGCTCCTGCGGAGCCAGGGCGGCCTTGAGGCTGGCGGTGAGCTCCTGGCGGGACCTGTCCAGGGCCGCCAGGTAGAGCGCCCGCTTGTCCCCGAACGCGCCATAGAGGCTTGGCCGGTTCAGGCCGGTGGCCTCCGACAGGTCATCGAGGGAGGTTGCGGCATAGCCGGTGTTCCAGAAGGCGTTGCGCGCCTTGTCCAGCACCTCGGCGGAGACGAACTTCCGCGGCCGCCCGCGAGGCCGAGGAAAGGCGGGCGGATTATTTTGTACCATTTCGAAGTTTATTCCTTGACCCTGATTATTTTGTATCGGACGGTACGAATATCAACCCCCAAACGGAGACCTCCGATGGACCTCTATTTCTCCCCGCTCGCCTGCTCCCTCGCCAGCCGCATCACGGTCTATGAGGCGGGCGCCGAGGACAAGGTCACCCTGCGGCCGGTGAACACCAAGACCAGGCAGACCGCCGACGGCGGAGACTATCTGGCGGTCAATCCCCTGGGCCTGGTGCCGGCCCTGCGCATGGCCGATGGCGGCATCCTCACCGAAAACGCCGCGATCCTTCCCTTCCTGGCCGACCAGTTCCCGGACAAGCAGCTGGCTCCGGCCGGCGGGCTGGCCCGCTCGCGCCTTACCCAGTGGATGGGCTTCATCAGCTCCGAGCTGCATAAGGCCCTGTTCACCCCCCTGCTCTCCGCCAAGGCCCCGGCCGAGGCCAAGGCCTACGCCCTGGAGGCCGCGCCGGCCAAGCTGGCCTATCTGGACGCCTACCTCACCGGCCGCGAGTTCCTGCTGGACCGGTTCACCGTCGCCGACGCCTACATGACCACCGTCCTCAACTGGGCGCAGTTCGTGAAGATCGACCTCAAGGCCTGGCCGGCTGTGGCGGACTATTTCGCCCGCATGACCGCCCGGCCCCAGGTGGCCTGGGCCATGAAGGAGGAGTTCGGCCTCTACCAGGCGGCCTGAACCCAGGTCCTCCCCGGTTGGGGAGGTGGTGCGAAGCGCGGGCTGAAGGCCACGGCCGTGTGAGCCCCTCAGCCGCCTTCGGCGGCAGCTCCCCCCGCGGGCGACCGCCATGAGATCGCACGCGCCGCCGCCTCTGTTCACAACCGAGGCCCAAACCTTGGAGTTGACCGCACGGGCGGGCTCGCGGGACAACGCGGGCCCGTTTCCGTTCCGGAGAGACTCCGCTGACCGCTCCCCTCCGCATCGCCGTCGCCGGCGCCCTGGGCCGCATGGGCCAGGCCATGGTGAGCGCCGTGGTCGCCAGCGACCGCCTTGAGCTGGTGGCCCGCTGCGACCGGCCGGACGCCGGGGGCGAAGGCCTGACCGACCTGGACGGCGCACTCGCCGCCGCCGAGGTGGTGATCGACTTCTCCACCCCCGCCGCCGCGACAGTCCTGGCGGAGACCGCCGCCGCCCGGGGCGGCCCAGCCCTGGTGATCGGCCCCACGGGATTCTCCGACGCCGAGCTGGCGCGCATCGACGCCGCCGCAACCCGCATTCCCATCGTCCGCGCCGGCAACTTTTCTCTCGGCCTCAACATGCTCATGGGCCTGGCCGCCATCGCCGCCCGCGCCCTGCCGGCGGAGGCCTTCGACATCGAAATCACCGAGGCCCACCACCGCCGCAAGGTGGACGCCCCCTCGGGCGCCGCCCTGATGCTGGGGGCGGCTGTGGCCAAGGCTCGCGGTGTGAGCCTCGACAATACGGCGCGGCGCACCCGCGACGGGATCACCGGCGCCCGGCCGGAGGGCGAGATCGGCTTCTCTGTCCTGCGGGGCGGCGGCATTGTCGGGGAACATGCGGTGGTGTTCGCCGGCGAGGACGAGATCCTCACCCTCAGCCATTCGGCCCGGGATCGGGGCCTGTTCGCCCGGGGCGCCGTCGCCGCCGCCCTCTGGGTGGCCGGCCGGCCGGCCGGACTCTATGACATGCAGGACGTGCTGGGCCTGAAGGAAACCGACCATGGCCGCTGATATCCTGGACCTGGACGCCACCGACCAGCTCGCGGCCCTCGCCGGCAAACGGATCTCCGCGGTGGAGCTGCTGCAGGCGAGCCTGGCCCGTGAGGCCGAGACCCATGGCCGGCTGAACGCGGTGGTGACCAAGGATCCGGACCGGGCCTTCACCCGGGCGGAGGCCATCGACGACCTGAGGGCCAAGGGCGCGAGCCTCGGCGTCCTGGCGGGCCTGCCGATGACCATCAAGGACACCTTCGACGTCGCCGGCATGCCGGCCACCTCCGGCCTGCAGGCCTTCAAGGATCGCACGGCCGACGACGCCCGGGTGGCGGCTCAGGCCAAGGCCGCGGGCGCGGTGATCTGGGGCAAGACCAATGTGCCGGTGATGGCCGGCGACTGGCAAAGCTTCAACGACCTCTACGGGGCCAGCAACAATCCCTGGGACGTGACCCGGACCACCGGCGGCTCTTCGGGTGGCGCGGCCTGCGCGCTCGCCAGCGGGGTGACCGCGCTGGAAATCGGTTCGGACATCGGCGGCTCCCTGCGGGTCCCGGCCAGCTTCTGCGGGGTGTTCAGCCACAAGCCGACCTGGGGCCTGGTCTCCCAGCTCGGCCATGTGCCGCCGGCCCCGGGGGCGCGGGCCGCGCGGGATCTCAACGTGATTGGCCCCATGGCCCGGTCCGCCCGGGATCTGCGGCTGCTGTTGGGCGTGATCAGCGAAACGCCATCGGCCGGGCTGGGCGGGGCGGCGGATCTTTCGAGCCTGAAGGTGGGCCTGTGGCTGGATGAGCCGCTCTACCCCCTGGATCCGGAGGTCCGCGGGGTGATGGAGGGGCTGGCTTCCGCCCTGGCGGGCCAGGGCGCGACCGTGGAGCCCATCGCCAGCCCGGTCCCGGTGGGACAACTCATGGCCGCCTATCAGCTGTTGCTGGGCTCGGTCATCGCCACCGACCTTCCACCGGCCCAGCGCGCGGAGATGGCGCGGATGCGCGGGCTCGCCAATTTCCCCGAGGGGTTCGGTGAGACCCTCAGCCCGGAGCTGGGCCTGCTCAGAGCCCACACGGCGACCCATGCGGAATGGCTCGAAGCTGACGAGATCCGAACCCGTCTTCGGGAGAGCCTGTCAGAGACCTTCGCCCGATTTGACGTGATCCTGGCGCCGGTGAGCGCGGTCCCCGCCTTTCCGCACGATCACCAGCCGTTCGGCGCGCGGACGCTAAGAGCCTCGGAAGGCGTCGAAATCCCTTACGTCTCGATGCTGAACTGGATCGCTCTGGCCACAGCCTGCCATCTGCCCGCCACCTGCGTGCCGGCGGGCCTGACCGCGAAAGGTCTGCCGGTCGGCGCCCAGATCATCGGCCCCCGAGGCGCCGACGCCACGACCCTGGCTGTGGCCCAGGCCATCGACGAGAACATTCGCAGGTTCGTGGCCCCGCCGAGGGGTTAGCCGGCTCCCGTCGACCCGAACCCGCCTGCGCCCCGGACCGTCTCGTCCAGGCTCGAGGCCTCGCTGAGCGCCGCCTGGACCACAGGCGCCACGATCATCTGGGCGATCCGGTCGCCCCGGCGGATCGTGACGTCTTCGGCGCCCAGATTGATGAGGATCACCTTCACCTCGCCGCGGTAGTCGGCGTCCACCGTGCCGGGGGAATTGAGGCAGGTGATCCCCGACTTCAGCGCAAAGCCGGAACGGGGCCGCACCTGGCCCTCGAAGCCCGAGGGGATGGCGAAGGCCAGGCCTGTGGGCACCGGGTGGCGGGCGCCCGGCCGCAGCACCAGGGGCTCGTCCTGTGGCACCGCGGCGCGCAGGTCCATGCCGGCGGCGTCGGCGGTCTCATAGGCGGGCAGGGGCAGGTCGGGATTGTGCGCCAGGCGCAGGACCGGGATGACAGGCTTCACTTCAACTCCTCGGCCATGCGCCGGGCGAGCCGGCGGGCCACTTCAGATTTCGGAGCCTGCTCCCATCGCTCGATTCCCCCGGCCGTGACGATGGAAACGGTGTTGGTGTCGCCCCCCATCACCCCTTCCTGGCTCACATCATTGGCCACGATCCAGTCGCAGCCCTTCCTGGCCAGCTTGGCCTGGGCATAGGCCTCGACGTCGTGGGTCTCCGCGGCGAACCCCACCACCAGCCGGGGGCGACCGGGGGATTTCGAGAGGGTCGCCAGGATGTCGGGGTTCTCCACCAGGGTCAGGATCGGGGGCCCGTCGCCGGTCTTCTTGGTCTTGGTGGCGGCCACATGTTCCGGGCGCCAGTCGGACACCGCGGCGACGCAGACGGCGATATCGGCCGGTAACGCCGCCTCACAGGCCGCCAGCATCTCCCGCGCCGTCTCCACATCCACGCGGCGGACCCCGGACGGGGTGGGCTGGGCCACCGGCCCGGCCACCAGGGTGACCTCGCAACCCAGCTCGGCCAGGGCCTGGGCGATGGCGAAGCCCTGCTTGCCGCTGGAGCGATTTGTGAGCACGCGGACCGGATCCACGGGCTCGGCCGTCGGTCCGGCGGTCACCAGGGCGCGCCGGCCGGCCAGGGGTTTCGCAGACGGATCCGCCAGGGCGGCCTGGATGGCCGCGAAGATCGCCGCGGGCTCCGCAAGGCGACCCTCGCCGAACTCTCCGCAAGCCATGGCGCCCTCGTCCGGCCCGACGAACAGGACCCCATCGGCCTTCAGGGTCGCCAGGTTCCGCCGGGTGGCGGCGTGCTCCCACATCCGGACGTTCATGGCGGGCGCCATCAACACCGGCTTGTCGGTGGCCAGCAGGGTGGTGGAGGCCAGGTCGTTGGCGATCCCATGGGCCGCCTTGGCCATCAGGTCGGCGGTGGCCGGCGCCACGACCACGAGGTCGGCGGAGCGGGAGAGCTCGATATGGCCCATCTCCGCCTCGTCGGTGAGGGAGAACAGCTCCGACCAGACCCGGTCTTCGCTGAGCGCCGCCAGGGACAGGGGGGTGACGAATTCCGCCCCCGCGGCGGTGAGGATCGGCCGCACGGCGATCCCGGCCTTGCGCAGCAGGCGGGTGAGCTCGAGCGCCTTGTAGGCGGCGATGCCGCCCCCGACGATCAACAGGATTCGCTTCTGCGACAAGGCGTTTCGCCCCCTCAAACCGGACCCGGTGTGTAGGGCAAACAGGGGGACTCGACAAACCTTCGCTTGTCTGTTCTTAATTTGTTCCGTTTCAACCTTTCCGGGCAAGGAGCTGGGGACATGGTGAGGTTTAATGCGTCCATACTGTTGAGCGCGGGTGCGGCCCTGATGCTGCTCACCGCCTGCGAGCGGTCTTCCGCGGTGGCGTCGCTGGGGGGCTCCCACGGCAATGACCGGGGGTCGTCCTATGATGACCGAGGGGGCTCAGGCGGCGACCGAAGGAGCTCGACCGACCGGGGCGGCGGGTCCTACCGGCAGGACGAGAATGTGCGGCTGATCGACGGCAAGCCCATCTGGTCCTCCAGCCGCAAGGGTTCGGCGGAGGAGAACGCCCAGCGCAGTTTCGAGCGTAACGGCCAGGCCTTCGGGGCCCGCGACCTGGACGACTATATCCGCAAGGCTCAGGCCTTTGTGGGCAGTCCGCCCTCGGGGGCCGAGAAGATCACCCGCCGCAACGGCGACGTGCTGATCTATGACCCCAAGGACAATGTGTTCGGCGTGGCCAGCCGCACCGGCGCCCCCAAGGCGATGTTCAAGCCGGATCGGCGCGCCGCCTATTGGCAGGAACAGAAGGACCGCGAAGCCCACCCGCAAAACGCCCGCGCCGACCGCAGCGGGACCGAGGGCTAACCCCCCGCCGTCATCCTCCGGTCAGCCGAAGGCTGATCCGGGGGACCCAGGCTGAGCTATCAGGTGACCGCTTGGGGACCCTCGCCCCTAACGTAGGAAGGCCGCCAGCAGGAACGCGACGCCGGCCGCCGCCGCCCCCAGGGCGAACCAGAGGACGCCGTTGTCACTGTGCTCCTCGGCCTCGACCGGCGCCGGTGGCGGCGCCTCCAGCAGCCGCGCCAGGTTGCGCAGGGCGCTGAGCGCCTCGTCGGCATAGCGGCGGGCCTGGGCGATGGGCGAGAGCTCCCGCAGCATCCAGCGGCGGACCACGGGATCGGCTGCGGCCCAGATGTCATGGTCCGGACAGATGCGGCGGGCGACCCCCTCGACGGTCATCATGGTCTTCTGCAGGAGCACCAGTTCGGGCCGCAACTTCATGTCGAAAATGGCGGTGATCTCGAACAGCTGGATCAGCACCCGGCTCATGGGCACCTGGCTGGCGGGCCGGCCGAACACCGGCTCCCCAACCGCCCGCAGCGCCTGGGCGAAGGCCGAGACCGAATGGCTGCGGGGCACGTAGCCCGCCTCGAAATGGATTCGGGCCACCCGGTCATAGTCCCGCTCCAGGAAGCCCCAGAGGATCTCGGCGAGGTAGCGGCGCTCCGGCGCGTCCAGCCGGCCGATGATCCCGAAGTCCACGGCGGTGAGCCCGGCCGGGGCCGTGACGAACAGGTTGCCCTCGTGCAGGTCGGCGTGAAACACCCCGTGGTCCAGGGCCTGGGACAGGAAGGCGCGGATCAGGTTGTCGGCCAGGGCCCGGTGGTCGAGGCCCGGCAAGGTGAGGGTCGCGGGATCCGAGAGGGCCGCGCCGGTGGCCCATTCCAGGGTCAGGACCCGCTTGCCGACCCCTTCCCAGACCACCTTTGGGGCGGCCATGTAGCCGTCCCGGGCCATGACCTCGCTGAGTTCGTCGCCGCCGGCCGCCTCGAGACGCAGGTCGAGCTCCAGTTCGGTGGCGCGGATCACCGTGGCCGCCAGGGCCTTGGGCTCGAGGCGCCGCGCCGCGGGGCTCCAGCGCTCCACCAGCCGCGCCGCCAGGGCCAGGGCCTCGGCGTCCTGGGTCACACGCCGGGCGATGCCGGGCCGCAGCACCTTGACCGCCACCCGGCGGCCGTCCTTCAGGGTGGCGTCGTGGGCCTGGGCCAGGGAGGCGGCGGCCACCGGCTCCCCGAACCGGGCGAACAGGCTCTCCACCGGTCTGCCCAGGGACTGCTCCACCTCCCGGCGGGCGATCTCCAGCGGGAAGGGTTCGAGCCGGTCCTTCAGCCGCGCCAGATCCTCGGCGAAGGGGACCCCGAAGATGTCGGCGCGGGTGGACAACAGCTGACCCAGCTTGATCGCCACCGGACCCAGGCCTTCCAGGGACCGGGCCAGGCGTTCTCCCGGCCGGCCTTGCCGGGCCCCGGAGCCGGCCACCAGGCGACCGACCCTCGCCAGCACCCGCACTGAGGGCGGATAGAGGTCATCGAGCTCCCGCGGCAGCAGGGCGTCATTGCGCGCCAGCCGCCAGCCCGCCCCGATCAGCCGGCCGAAGGCCGCCACCGCGCCCATGGATCAGACAGCCCACCCGTGATGCAGGGCCGCGACGCCGCCGGTGAAATTGGTGTAGCCGGCCCGTCCGAACCCGGCCTGCTCGATCATGGTCTTGAAGCTGGCCTGGTCCGGGAACCGGCGGATGCTCTCCACCAGGTACTGGTAGGAGGCCCGGTCCTTGGCCACCAGTTCGCCCACCGCCGGGATCACCTTGAAACTGTAGGCGTCATAGGCGCGGCGCAGGGCCTCGGCCGGGGGGCGGGAGAATTCCAGGCACAGGAACCGGCCGCCCGGCTTCAGCACCCGGCGCGCCTCCGCCAGGGCCGCGGGGATGTCGGTGACATTGCGGATGCCGAAGCTGATCACATAGGCGTTGGCGCTGGCGTCAGGCAGGGGCAGGCGTTGCGCGTCCCCCACCGCCCAGGCGATCTCCGGCTCGCCGCCCCGGGCGCGTCCGGCGGCGATCATCTCGGCATTGTAGTCGATCACGAAGATCCGCGCGTCCGTCCCGCCCCGGCGCTGCTGGGCGCCCCGGGCCAGCTTGGCGAAGCGCCGCGCCATATCCCCGGTGCCGCCGGCGCAATCGATGATGGTCTCGCCGGGCTGCGGATTGAGCCGGGCGGCGACGGCGTCCTTCCAGAGCCGGTGCACGCCCCCGCTCATCAGGTCGTTCATCAGGTCATAGCGACTGGCGACGCGGTCGAAGACGCCGCGCACGAGGCGGGGCTTTTCGGCGGGATCGACGTCACGAAATCCGAAGGTGGCGGCCATCAGCGGGTCTTAGAGCCTTTCCCGCCCGAACGAAATCCTCTGATGACGCCCCCGGCCCGCCGCCAGGCCCGTCGCCTCGCCATTGCGCGCGCCGGTGATCGCGTGCGACTTGAGGCCATGCCTGAACTTCCCGAGGTCGAGACCGTGCGCCGGGGCCTGCAGCCTGTGCTGGAGGGCCGCCGGCTCGCCCGGGTGGAGGCCCGCCGACCGGACCTGAGATTCCCGTTTCCCGACGGCTTCGTCCAGCGTCTGGCCGGGGCGAGGATCACCAGCCTCGGCCGCCGGGCGAAATACCTGCTGGCCGAATTGGACCGGGGCGAGACCCTGGTGATGCACCTGGGCATGAGCGGGCGCTTCGAGATCGCTCAGCCGGAGGGTCATGTGCGGCCGGGCGAGTTCCACTACGCCGCCGACCCCGACCCACGGCATGCCCATGTGGTGTTCGAGACCGAGGACGGCGGGCGGGTGACCTATTATGACCCGCGGCGCTTCGGCTATATGGACCTGATCACCACGGCCGCCCTGCCGGCCCATCCCTGGTTCGCCGGCCTGGGTCCCGAGCCCTTGTCGCCCGCCTTCGACGCGCCTCTGCTCAAGGCCGCCTTTGCGGGGCGCAAGCAGGGTCCCAAGACCCTGCTGCTGGACCAGAGGATCGTGGCCGGTCTCGGCAATATCTATGTGTGCGAGGCGCTGAACCGCTCGCGCATCTCCCCGTTCAAGCCGGCCGGCGATATCGCGGCCCGCCGCCTGCCCAAGCTCGTGGACACCGTGCGCGAGGTCCTGGCTGAGGCCATCGAGGCCGGAGGATCGACCTTGCGCGACTATGCCCAGGTCGACGGCGCCCTGGGCTATTTCCAGCACAGGTTCCGGGCCTATGACCGGGAGAACCAGCCCTGCCTGAACGGCTGTGGCGGGACCATCGCCCGGCAGGTCCAGGCCGGCCGCTCGACCTTCTATTGTCCCGTCTGCCAGACATGATCCGCCGGCCGGGTCCGCGGCCGGGATGGCGCAGCGGCGCCGGCGCCACTAGGTTTTCGGCCATGCGCAAGATCGTCGTCCTCGCCGCCGCCCTGTTCGCCCTCCTGGGCGCGGCCCCGCCCGCCCTGGCCAAGCCGCCGGTGTGGATCGTCCGGGATGGCGATTCCGAGCTCGTCCTGTTCGGGTCGGTGCATGTCCTGCCCCCGAAGCTCGACTGGCGCCCCGCGGCCCTCGACCAGGCCCTGGCCCGGGCCGACGACGTCTGGTTCGAGCTGCCGATCGATGACGCCACCCAGCTCAAGATCGCCCAGCTGGCCAGCGCCAAGGCCTATCTGCCGCCGGATCGCTCCTTGATGGCCCTGCTGTCCACCAAGGCCAGGGCCCAGCTGGTGAAGGCCTGCATGCGCTTCCACCTGGCGCCCGGCCTGATGGACCGCCTGCAGCCCTGGTACGCGGAGATCTACCTGGCCAGTTCAGAATATATGGAGGCGGGCGCTGACGCCGACGCCGGGGTCGAGAAGACCCTCTCCGCCGCTGCTCCGGCGACCGCCGAACGCCGCGCTTTCGAAACCCCGGAGGAGCAGATCGATATGTTCGATTCCGCCCCTCAGACCGCCCAGGTGGCCTCCCTCGAGGAAAGCCTCGCCGAACTCCAGTCCGACAAGCAGGCCTATGCCAAGCTGGTGGGCGCCTGGATGCGGGGGGATCTGAAGGTTTTGCAGCGCGACGCCATCGCCAGTCTGCGCAAGGCCTCGCCTGAGCTCTTCGACCGCCTGGTGACCCAGCGGAACGCCCGGTGGGTCCAGATCCTCGATGCGCGGATGAAGGGCCACGGCCGCACCGTAGTGGTGGTGGGGATCGGGCACCTGATCGGCCCGGGAGGCCTGCCGGCCCGCCTGCGGGCGCTTGGCTATTCCGTCGAGGGGCCGTAAAGCCGCCGGATAGCCAAGGAGCGCCGCGCATGAGCTACGAGACCCTGATCCTCGAACCCCAGGGTCCGGTGACCCTCATCCGGCTCAATCGGCCCGAGGCGCTGAACGCGCTCAACTCGACCCTGTTGTCGGAGCTCTGCGCGGCCCTGGACGCCGCTGCGGCCGATGACAGCGTCCGCTGCCTGGTGCTCACCGGCTCCGAGCGGGCCTTCGCGGCCGGCGCCGACATCAAGGAGATGTCGGACAAATCCTACGCCCAGATGTTCAAGTCCGACTTCTTCGGGGACGCCGCCCGGCGGATCGAGCAGTTCCGCAAGCCGATCGTGGCGGCCGTGGCCGGCTACGCCCTGGGGGGCGGCTGCGAGCTCGCCATGCTCTGCGACTTCATCATCGCCGCCGAGACCGCGAAGTTCGGCCAGCCGGAGATCAATCTGGGGGTCATGCCGGGGATCGGCGGCACCCAGCGCCTGACCCGCTTCGTGGGCAAGTCCAAGGCCATGGACATGGTGCTCACCGGCCGGATGATGGACGCCGCCGAGGCCGAGCGCGCGGGCCTGGTTTCCCGGGTCGTGGCCGCAGACAAGCTGCTGGAGGAGGCCCTGGCCGCCGCCCAGAAAATCGCCGCCCAGTCTCCCCTGGCGGTGATGATGAACAAGGAGCTGGTGGAGGCCGCCTACGAGACCACCCTTTCCACCGGGGTCGCCATGGAGCGGCGCCTGTTCCACTCCCTGTTCGCCTTCGACGACCAGAAGGAGGGCATGGCGGCCTTCATCGAGAAGCGGAAGCCGGACTTCAAGGGCAGCTGACCGGTGCGGCTCCTCGCATTCGGCGACAGCATGGTCGCCGGCGCCGGCGATCCGGACCATCTGGGCTGGATCGGCCGCGCCCTGGCCGGTCGCCGCGCCATCACCCTCTATAATCTCGGGGTGCGTCGGGAGACCTCCGCCGACATCCTGGCCCGGTGGGAGGCCGAGGCGCGGCCGCGGCGGGTCGCAGATGAGCCGATGCGGATGGTGTTCTCCTTCGGCTGCAATGACGCCCACCTGCAGGGCGGCGAGCCGCGGGTGACGGCCGCAGAGACCCTGAAGAACGCCCGCGCCATTCTCACCGCCGCAGGGGCCCTTGCGCCGGCGCTGATGGTGGGACCGCCGCCGGTGGCCGACCCCGGGGTGTGCGCCCGGGTCGAGGCCCTGAACGCGGCCCTGCTCGCCCTCTGTGGTCGTCTCCAGGTCCCGTTCATCGACATTTTCCGGCCGCTGGAAGCCGGCGGCGTCTGGCAGGCCGAGGCGGCCGCCTGGGACGGCGCCCATCCCGGCGCAGGGGGCTATCAGCAGATGGCGGACCTCGTGGCCGCCCATCCCGCCTGGCGTCGATTCACCACAGTGCAGGAATAGGTCGAGAGCTGCATTGACCCGCCGGGCGCCTTCCCGTATATCCGCGCCTCCAATTTACCCGCCCGATCGCAGGTTCGGGCGCGAGCCGTTTTGAGAGCTAGAGCATGGCCAATAACCCCGGCGCCAAGAAGGCGGTCCGCAAGATCGCCCGCCGCACCGAAGTCAATAAGGCGCGCCGTTCGCGGGTCCGCACCTATCTCCGCAAGTTCGAAGAGGCCCTCGCCGGTGGCGATGCGGCGGTGGCCAAGGCCGCCTTCGTGGAGGCCCAGTCCGAGCTGATGCGGGCGGTCACCAAGGGCGTGGTTCACAAGAACACCGGGTCGCGCAAGGTGTCGCGCCTGGCGGCCCAGCTCAAGAAGATGGCGACGGCCTAAGCTTCACCGCTTCCGGTCACGCTTGACTGGCAAACTCTTGAAATAACTAGCTAATTCGAAGCGCCCGCGGTCCATCTGGTCCGCGGGCGCATCGTTTTCCACACCTGTTTGGGGATACTCCCCTGTGACGAATCCACTCAGTTAACGGAGCACAAAATTCCGGATTCCCTTGCCGCGCGAGGGGTCGGATTGAGTCAACGAAAATATCCGCAAACGGCGCGAAGAATCAGCGTTGACCCCCCCGTCGCCGGAACTAGTGTTCGAGGTCTTAAGGCGTTCTTCCAATCTAACTTGGATGAAAACAACGGCGGCGGGAGTCTATCCCGGGCCGGCTAAGCGTTTGTGTTCGTTAAACAAAGGTCGGTCAGGGCGCGGGGGCCCAGACTGATCGAGCCGATGATGGGGACCATAGAAGATGACCACCACCGGGGGTATCGCGGAGACCATGGCGGGATCGCCCACCATTGCTGTCTGGAGCAAGACCTGCCTGGCGCTGAAGCGCGAACTGGGTGAAGCGACGTTCGGATCCTGGCTCGGCCAGGCGGCGCTGCGGGAACGGGGAGAAGAGGTTTGCCTGGTGGCGGCCACCGGTGTGGCCCGGGACTGGATCCGCCGCCACGCCTGGCGCCGGATCGGCGAACTCTGGGCCCAGAACGACCCGCTTGGCCGCCAGCTCGACCTGAAATCGCGCATGGAGTTCGACTCCCAGGGAACGTCCGCCATAGCGTCCGCAGATGTCGCCGTTTCGCCGTCGGACACCGGTGTCAGCTCGGCCGTGGTGGAGATCGAGGTCGACCTGGCCAAGCCGGCCGGCCGTGTCGGCCGTCAGCAGGGCCTGCAGGAACGCTTCACCTTCGACACCTTCGTCTCCGGCCCGGCCAATGAGTTCGCCTTCGCCGTCGCCCGCCGGGTGGCGTCCTGGGCCGACGGCCACTTCAATCCGGTGCTGTTCCATGGCCCCTACGGCTTCGGGAAGACCCACCTGCTGAACGCCCTGGCCTGGGAGGCCCTGCGCCAGGCGCCGGAGAAGCGGGTGGTCTATCTGACCGCCGAGCGCTTCACGACCACCTTCGTCAAGGCCCTGCAGGACCGCCAGACCGCGGCCTTCAAGGAAGAGCTGCGCAATGCCGACCTGCTCTTGATCGACGACGTCCAGTTCGTGGCCGGCAAGTCCACGACCCAGGAAGAGCTGTTCCACACCCTGATCGCCCTCGTGGAGGACGGCCGCCGGGTGGTGATGACCGCCGACCGCTCCCCCGCCGAGCTGTCGGAGATGGAGCCCCGCCTGCGCAGCCACCTGCAGTCAGGCCTGGTCTGCGGCATCGAGCCCGCCGACCGCACCCTGCGCCTGGGCATCCTGGAGCGGAAGCTGGCCACCCTGGCCGTCCAGGGCCGCTTCGTGCCCTCGGCCCGGGGCGACGTGCTGCAGTTCCTGGCCGACCGGTTCACGGACTCCGTCCGCGAGCTCGAGGGGGCCCTCAACACCCTGGTGGCCCGCGTGGGCGGCGAGATCGCCCACCTGACCCTGGACGAGGCCCAGGCCATCCTGCGGCCCCACCTGGCCTGCACGGAGAAGCGGGTCACGGTCGACCAGATCCAGAAGGCCGTGGCCGAGCACTACGGCCTCAAGCAGGCCGACATGATCTCCGAGCGCCGCGCCCGCGCGGTGGCCCGGCCGCGCCAGGCGGCCATGTGGATCGCCAAGCAGATCACCACCCGCTCCCTGCCAGACATCGGCCGGCGGTTCGGCGGGCGCGACCACACCACGGTCCTGCACGCCGTGCGCCGCATCGAGGCCCTGAAGGTTGACGACGCCTCCCTGGCCCGGGACCTGGACGTGCTGCTGCGGAAGCTGCGCGGGTGAGGAGCGGCGGCTCGCTTGCGAGCCGCATGCGATCGACAACGATTTGTCGATCGCCGCGACGAACGCCCGGAGCGTAAGCGGAGGGCCGGGCGGACGAGGCGGCCAAGGCCGAGCGTAAAGAAGGCCCGCCGTCGCCGGCGGGTCTTTCGCGTTTCAGGGGCGAGCCATAGCTTCCGCGCGCGCCAACAGTCCGCGCAACTTCGCGAAGCCTTCGTCGGTTGCGGGCAGTTGCACCATCTCGGCCTCCTGCCGAATACACTCGAGGATGGGATCCCTGATCGGCACGCTGGTGAAGTCGTCCCAATCCCACGCGCCGCCGGCGCCACTGATGAAATCGCGAATGTAGCTGGCGGCTTGGTTTGGCGTGAGATCGGCCTTGCCGGACCCGGTGATCTTCTGGACAGCGCCAAGCAACAACGCGACCGGCGCGAGCGCCAGCGCGAGAGGCCAGAACCACCATCGGTTCTTACGTGTCAGCTCGACTGCCATATCCGGTTTCTTGTGGCGCTCGCGCGGCCCAAGCCTTCTATCTCTTGCCGGCCATGCTGCCTGCCGATCCCGGTCAGTCAAGGACCGCGCTCTCGCGCGGCCGCGTCGCGGCGGCCCGTTGGGCCGTCCTTGAGTGACCGGGATCGGCAGGCTTTCGTCCTGGCATGAGATTTAGGGTTCACCTCCTCTCGCGAACGAGAGGCGTTGCGAGCCACCCCACCCCGTCATCCTCGCGCTTGTCGCGAGGATCCC
>Ga0265327_10002501_pt1 | contig 19213 bp, 11 predicted proteins | sample 41621metaG_FD_202089 | JGI IMG/M metagenome (GOLD analysis project Ga0265327, IMG submission 202089) | Rhizosphere microbial communities from Carex aquatilis grown in University of Washington, Seatle, WA, United States - 4-16-21 metaG | ecosystem: Host-associated > Plants > Roots > Rhizosphere...
AATACCGACTCGAAACTCAGCGGCGGCACCGTAGCCTTGCAGGATTTCCGATTCTACCGCCGCCTGCTGCCCATTGCCGAGATCAAAGCGCTCTCGAACAACGGCATGCTTCGCGCCCTGGTCTCCACAGCTCCGGCCCAGCGCACCAAGGAGCAGATGGAAAAGCTCTTCCAGCACTTCATCACCAGTGTTGACGAACCCTCGGAAGCACTGCGCGACAAGCTCGAGTCCCTGAAGGAAGAGGAAGCCGCCATCAAGGAGCGCGGTGCACCTTCACTGGTGATGGAGGAAAAGAAGGAAGAGCCGTTTGCCCACGTGCTCATCCGCGGCGTCTATTCGGACATGGGCGAAAAGGTCACCCCGATCACCCCGGCGGCCCTGCCGCCGATGAGCCCGGACATGCCGAAAAACCGCCTCGGTCTCGCCCGTTGGCTGGCCGATCCCGGCAACCCGCTTCCTCCCCGTGTTACCATCAACCGGGCTTGGTACTACATCTTTGGTACCGGCATCGTGGAAACCACTGAGGACTTCGGCGTGATGGGCGCGAAGCCCAGCCATCCGAAATTGCTCGAATGGCTGGCGGGTGAATTCGTCGCCTCCGGCTGGGATTACCGCCACATGATCAAGCTGATGGTCACGTCCGCCACCTACCGCCAGTCCGAGCGCGTGACACCTGAAAAGCTGGAGAAGGATCCGCAGAACCGCTTGCTCTCCCGCGGCCCCCGCGTCCGTCTCGATGGCGAACAACTCCGGGATATGGCGCTCGCTTCCTCCGGACTCCTGGTCGACAAGGTCGGCGGCCCGTCCGTGAAGCCCTACCAACCCGAGGGCATCTGGTCCGCGGTGGCAATGAAGGAGTCCAATACCAAGAATTACCAGCAGGACAACGGCGAGTCCCTTTACCGCCGCTCGCTCTACACCTTCTGGAAGCGTACCGCCGCCCCGCCTTCGATGGAGCTGTTCAACGCCCCGAGCCGAGAGGTGTTCTGCGTCCGCCGCGATCGCACCAACACCCCCCTGCAGGCGCTCGTGCTCCTGAACGACCCGCAGTTCATCGAGGCCTCGCGGGTCCTCGCCAGCCATGCGATCGAATCAAACGAGTCTTTCGATGCCCGTCTCGATTTCATCACCGGTCGCCTGCTTGACCGGTCGATGCAGCCGAAGGAGCGGCAGGTGGTGAAGAGCACGCTCGACACCATGCTTGCCACCTACAAGGCCAAGCCCGAGGAGGCAAAGAAGATCCTCATGGCCGGTGCCTCCAAACCATCGGGAACGCTTGATGCTCCCGAACTCGCCGCCTGGACGCTGGTCGCGAGCGAGATCCTCAACCTGGACGAAACCATCACCCGCTGAACTGCCATGACTCCGCTCGAAACTTACAACGCCGCGCTGACACGCCGCCAGTTCTTCCGTCGTTCCGGCACCGGTCTCGGCATGGCCGCCCTCGCTTCGCTGCTCGGCAAGAACGCGACGGGTGGCGTGGTGGCCGACCCGGCCGGCTTCCTGGCCGGATTGCCGCAGGTCAGCCCGAAGGCCAAGCGTGTGATCTACATTTCGCTGATCGGGGCGCCGTCCCAGCTCGACACCTTCGACTACAAGCCGGACCTCACCAAACGCTACAAGGAAGACCTGAACGAGTGGCTCAAGGGCCAGGGCCAGCGCCTCACCGGCATGACCTCAGGTCAGAAGGCCTTCCCGCTCGCCCCTTCCCGCTTCAAGTTCAACCAGCATGGCAAGTCCGGCACCTGGGTCAGCGAACTCCTGCCATGGACCGGCAAGATGGTCGACGACCTCTGCATCATCAAGTCGATGCACACCGACGCCATCAACCATGAGCCGGCGAACCAGCTCGTGTGCACCGGCTCCATGCAGTCAGGCAAGCCGTCGATGGGTTCGTGGCTGTCCTACGGCCTCGGCACGATGAACCAGGACCTGCCGTCCTTCGTCGTGCTGCACGCCACCCATTCCTCGCCGTACTCGAACGTGCAGGCCATCTCCTCCCGCTTGTGGGGTTCCGGCTACCTGCCCGGCAAGTATGCCGGTGTGGAGCTGCGTTCGCTTGGTGATCCGGTGCTCTTCCTGGAGGACACTCCCGGCATTGCCCGCGACACCCGCCGCAAGATGCTCGACGGTCTCAATTCGCTCAATCAGGCGTCTTATGATGCCGTTGGCGATCCCGAGACCCAGACCCGCATGCAGCAGTATGAAATGGCCTTCCGCATGCAGGCGTCCGTGCCCGAGCTCACCGACTTCTCCGGTGAGTCCGAAGCCATCCACGCCCTCTACGGCGAGGATAGTAAAAAACGCGGCACCTTCGCCAATTCGACGCTGATGGCCCGGCGCCTCCTGGAGCGCGGGGTCCGGTTCGTGCAGATCTTCCACCGCGGCTGGGACCAGCACGGCGATCTCCCGCGCGACCTCGCCTCCCAGTGCAAGGACGTGGACCAGGGCTGCTACGGCCTGATCCAGGACCTGAAGCAACGCGGCATGCTGGAGGATACCCTCGTCGTCTTCGGCGGCGAGTTCGGCCGCACCATCTACTGCCAGGGTGCCCTCTCCGAGACCAACTACGGGCGGGACCATCATCCGCGCTGCTACTCGATGTGGCTGGCCGGCGGCGGCATCAAGGGCGGCCAGGTTCATGGCGAAACCGACGAGATGTCCTACAATATCGTCAAGGACCCGGTGCATGTCCGTGACCTGCACGCCACCCTGCTCGCCACCCTCGGCATCGACCACGAGCGCCTCACCTTCAAGTTCCAGGGCCTCGACCAAAAGCTCACCGGCACCGAACCGGCGAAGGTGGTGAAGGAGATCTTCGCCTGATCCGCGGTCGCAACTCGTCTTTAATCGGCGTCCGCCTGCCCGCGTCACTGGGAGTGGCGGCAATCCTGCCGCCATTTTGGCGAATGACCGCCATGCCACCTGTAAATCCTCAAGGTTACAAGGGTCCTCTGACCATGAACGGGGGCTGATGAGAAAGGGCCATCGCATCCCACCATGGCGGTAGGAATGCCGCCACTCCCAGTGACATCGATCGTTCGCGAATGTTGACTCCGCAAAAGAGTAGACCAAGCCTTCAGCCCTAAGAAGTGGGAACACCGGGGCGGACGTCGTCCGATTCTTTCCATCAACTATCAACCATTGGCCATCAACCCGAAGAGCCTTGGCGGCTGGGAGCTACCGCCGCTGCCTCGCCTTACTCCCCCAGCAGCCCCTTCAGGCCGCCGAAGAAATTGCCGAGTTCCTCGTCCGTCGCTTCCGCGCCGAGGATGTCGTCGTAGGTGGTGTGCACCAGATGGGTGTCGTCGATCTCGGTGATGAAACTGCTGGACTGGCAGTGGGTCTTTTCCCCGTATTTGCTACGATAGGCGCAGTAGGTCATGGTCAGTGACTCGCGGGCGCGGGTGATGCCGACGTAAAGCAGGCGGCGCTCCTCGTCCCGGGTGCCTTCGACGATACTGCGCTTGTGCGGCAGGATCCCCTCCTCCAGCCCCACCAGGTAAACGATGGGAAATTCCAGGCCCTTCGAGGCATGAAGCGTAATGAGCGTGGCCCCCTGCTTCTTTTCCAAATCGTCATCGTCACGATCGGAAGCAAGGGCGCTGGCATCGAGGAACTGCTGTAGCGTCTTGCCCTTGATGGCGCTCTTGCGGAGCTGGGCAATGACGTCGCTCACGCCTTCACCACGCTGCAGTTTCTCGCTCTCGGTCTTGCAGCCGCGTTCCATCCAGGCCACGTAGTCCATACTGTCGAGCATCGCCTTGAGAACGTCACCGGGGTTTTCGCGCGCGATCTCGATACGGGCCTTGGCGCTGCCGATGAGGGCCACGAATTCCTCGATGGCGTTCTTCGCCTTCGGTCCGAGACCATCGGTGAACTCCGGGTCGCAGAGCGCCTGCCACACGCTCTGGCCGTTCATGCGGCTCCAATCGGTGGCGAGAACGGCGGTAGTCTGGCCGATGCCGCGGTTCGGAGTATTGAGAATGCGGAGCAGGGCCACGTCCGCATCCGGCGAGGCGAGCACCTGGCAATAGCAGAGCATGTCCTTGACCTCCTTGCGGTCATAGAAACTCTGCGCCCCGACCATGCGGTACGGGATCTTCAGCTCGCGGAGCGCTTCTTCGATCTTGCGGCTCTGGCCGTTGGTGCGGAACAGGATGGCGTAGTCTTCCCAGACGCGGAGCGACGTGCCCTTGTCCGCCAGGATTTCCTCCGCGATGAATTCGGCCTCCTCGGCGTCGCCGGGCATCGCCACGATGCGGACCGGATCGCCGCCGGCGCGGGTGGAGCGCAGGATCTTCTCGCGGCGTCCGAGGTTGTGTTTGATGAGGCTGTTCGCGGTATGGAGGATCGCGTGAGTGGACCGGTAGTTTTCCTCGATCCGGATGACGCGCGGATTCGGGAAAAACTTCTCGAACTGGAGGATGTTCGCCACTTCCGCGCCGCGCCAGCCGTAGATCGACTGGTCGTCATCGCCGACCACGCAGACGTGATACGGTGGCCCGACAAGCTGTTGCAGCAATGACATCTGCAACGCATTCGTGTCCTGGAATTCGTCCACCGTCACACGGCGATACTGGCCGCGGAAGGCATCGCGGACATCCTCGTGTTCCCGCAGCAGTCGCTCGGCGAGCACAAGCAGGTCGTCGAAATCCACCGCGTTCTGGGCCCGCAGTTCGTTTTGATACGCACGCCCCAGCGAGGCGAAGAAATCGTTCTCCAGATCGCCCGGATCGATGCCCTTGTTCTTGGCCTTGGAAATCTCCGAGATCACCGCCTCGGCCTTGATCTTTTCATCGCTGCCCGCCATCCGCACCAGCAACTGCTTCATCAGACCGGTCTGGTCGCTACCGGTGAAGATCGCGAAGTTCCGCTTGTAGCCCAGCTTCTCGATCCCGCCCCGCAGGATACGCACACACAGCGAGTGGAAGGTACACACTGTCATCGCATCCGCCGCCTTCTTCGAGACCATCCCGGAAATGCGCTCGTGCATCTCACTGGCCGCCTTGTTGGTGAAGGTCACCGCCAGGATATTCTCGGGTCGGATGCCCTTTTCCAGCATGTGGGCGATCCGGCAGGTCACCGTACGGGTCTTTCCCGTGCCCGCACCCGCGAGAATCAACACTGGACCGTCGAGCGCGCCGACGGCTTCACGCTGGGCGTGATTGAGGGAATCGAAGGAAAAAGCAGAAGCCATCGGCGCGGGGAGGAAACTCCAGCCCGGCCCCGCGATCAAGCCCGCGGTGCCGGATCATGACACCGCAAGGGATTGCGCGGGAGGCCAGGCCTCCATCCACCTCAGTCCCGGCGCTGGCCGCCCAATAATAGCGACACGTAATAAAGCAGTTGAGCCAGCGATCCCAGCGCCGCTACCACGTAGGTCATGGCCGCCCAAAACAGGGCCTTCCTGGCATTTTCATGCTCCATCCTCGCGCCAAGGCCGCTGCGGTCGATCCAGGCAAGGGCCCGACGGCTCGCATCAAACTCCACCGGCAGGGTGACGAATGCAAACAAAGTCGTGACGGTAAAGAACGCCACCCACAGCCACAGCATGATCGGAGAGTGGAAAAATCTGAGGCCGAGGAATCCCGCGATCATCAACATATTCAACATGTTACTGGCCAGATTCACCGCCGGCACCATTTTGGTCCGAAACCCGAGCCAGGCATACGCCTGCTGATGCTGCACGGCATGACCACACTCGTGGGCAGCCACGGCCGCAGATGCGACCGAATTCGAGGCAAAGACCCCCTCGCTCAGATTCACCGTCTTCGTCGTCGGGTCGTAGTGGTCGGTAAGGTCACCCGGCACGCTGACGACCTGTACGTCGGTGATGCCGTTCTGCCTCAGCATCAACTCCGCCACCTGAGCCCCGGTGAGAGGCATCGGGATTTCCGAATATTGCCGGAACCGGTGCTTCATCATGGCGCTGACCCCCAGACTGGCGAGCATCGAGGTGATGAAGATCAGCCAGTAGATTGGCGAAACGCCCAGAAAGCCGTGGCCGTAGCCACCGCCGGGCAGATATTGAGCGAGAACATGCATTTCTGAAATCATGGTGTTAGAATAGCGCGCAACTGGCACGTTGCAACCTGCGCCCCATTCGAATCCCACCCCCATTTTCCACCCATGCCCCGCCTCGTTCTCATCACCGGCTGCACCCGCGGCCTCGGACTTGCCATGGCCCGCAGCTTCGCGGCCCGGGGCTGGACGGTCGCCGGCTGCGGCACCAGGGCCGAAGCCTGCAGCCGGTTGCAGGACGAACTGGGTGAGCCGCACTCGATTACCCGCTGCGATGTTTCCGATCCATCTGCCGTCGGGGACTTTGCCGCAGACATCCTCGCCCGCCTCGGCCCGCCCGACCTGCTGATCAACAATGCGGCGATTATCAATCAAAACGCTCCGCTTTGGGAGGTCTCGACCGAAGAGTTCTCCCGGGTCATCGACGTGAACCTCAAGGGCGTCCACGCCGTCTGCCGGGCGTTCCTGCCCGCCATGATTTTCCGGGGTAGCGGCGTGATCGTGAACCTCTCCTCCGGATGGGGACGCTCGACCTCACCGGAGGTCGCCCCCTACTGCTGCACGAAATGGGGAATCGAGGGCCTGACCCGAGCCCTCGCGGATGATTTACCGGCCGGCCTCGCCGCCATTCCGCTCAATCCGGGCATCATCGACACCGACATGCTGCGGCTTTCCTTCGGCGATGGAGCCGGACATTACCCGGATCCGGCGAAATGGGCCGAAAAAGTGGTCCCGTTTCTGGAAACCCTCGGTCCTGCCGACAATGGCAAGCCGCTCACCGCACCGGGCAATTGACCATTCCGTGTCGCAAACCGTTGCTACCGGCGGAGGAACCTTTATAATCCACCCGACTTGATCGAAGTCCGATTCAACCGCGGCTTGTATCTCCCGGAAGCCGATTTGTGGCTGGACCCGTGGGACGCGAAGCCCCGTGCCTTCATTTCCCACGCCCACGCGGACCATTTTTCCCGCAGTGACAGCAGCCTTTGCAGCGAGGTCACCGGGCTACTGGTGCGGCGGCGGTTTGGAATTTCGGAGGGGAAAATCGAGGCGGTTCCCTTCCAGGTGCCGGTGGTGCGGGACGGATTCCGCTTCCGCCTGCTCCCGGCCGGCCACATCGCCGGATCCGCCATGCTGCACGTCACCCGTACCCGTGACAATGCGACGCTGCTTTACACGGGAGATTTCAAGACCCGCCGCGGCCGCACCGCCGAACCGGTGTGTTTTCAGAACGCCGACACCCTGATTCTGGAAACGACCTTCGGCCTGCCGCAGTTCGTGTTTCCGCCGGCGCTGGAAATCGAGTCCGCGATTCTCCGGTTCGTCCACGATGCCTTCGCTGATGGCGAAACCCCGGTCCTTTTCGGCTACTCGCTCGGCAAAGCCCAGGAAGCCCTCGCCCTCCTCCATGAGCATGGCATTCCAACCCTGCTGCATCCGAGCGTGGCGGATATGACCGACGCCTGCCGGACCGCCGGCGTCGACCTGCCTGAACCGGTGCGCTTCGAAGGCTTCGCCCTTCCCGGCCATGCGATCATCGCGCCTCCCAACGCCGTCCGATCCAAGGCGCTGAGGGGCTTGAAATCCAAACGAACGGCGATGCTCACCGGCTGGGCGCTGCAATCGGGGGCGAAATACCGCTACCGGGTGGATGAGGTGTTTCCGCTCTCCGACCACGCCGACCACCCCGCCCTGATCGAGTGCCTCCAGCGCGTGCGCCCCAAGCGGGTTCTCACCGTTCACGGCTACGCCCACGAATTCGCGGCCGAACTCCGCGGCCGGCGCATCGATGCGTGGTGTGCCATGGGCGGCGACCAACTCGAACTCGCCATGGGCGGCGCTCCCCAGCGGGCGGCCGGATCGGGCCTGATGGGGCGCCACAGTCGTCCGATCTGCGCATTGGCGGACTTCAGCGATGCCTGCCGCCTTGTCGGCGAAACCAGCAGCCGCTTGGCAAAGATCGAATTTCTGGCCAACTACCTCCGCGGGCTTGAAAGCGACCAGGACCTCCGCATCGCGGCGGGCTGGCTCACTGGCGAGGCCTTGCCTCGCACCGCTGGTCGACGCACTCTCCAGACCGGTTCCGCGGCGATCCGGCGTGCCCTGCTCTCCCTCCCCGGCGCCCGCGAGGAACGCTATCGCGAAATCTCTCTCTCGCAGAACGACTCCGCCCGCTCCGCTCGCCTGTTGCTCCAGGAACTGTCGCTGAAGCCGGAGCCGCTCGATTTGCTCGGGCTCGATGCGTTCTTCCGCGATCTGGTATCCGCCTCCGGTTCCTTGGCCCGCATCGAACTGCTCGCGGCACGGCTTAAGACCCTGCACCCCGCCGAGGGCGAAACCGTGGTCAAGCTTCTCAGCGGCGACCTCCGCATTGGCCTCAAGGAAGGCTTGGTGGATGATGCGATCTCCGCAGCCTTCGACGCCGAGCCCTCGGAAATCCGCCACGCGCACATGCTCACGGGTGATCCGGGAGAAACAGCGCTACTCGCTCGTTACAAGCGCCTTGATGAGGCTGAACTGCGCCCGTTTGTGCCGGTGAAATCGATGCTGGCCTCGCCCACCGCCGACGCGGAGGAGTTCTGGGATTGGCACGAATCGCAGGGCAATGAAACGCTCTGGATCGAGCCGAAATACGATGGCATCCGCCTCCAGTTGCACAAACAGGGCGACAGGGTTTCGGTATTTTCCCGCGACCTGGCACCGCTCGATGAGTCGTTCCCCGATCTGATCGAAGCCGCGCAATCCCTGCCCTGCGATTGCGTGCTGGACGGCGAACTCGTCGCCTACGCCGAGGGCCGGCAATTGGGGTTCAACGATCTCCAGCAACGGCTCGGCCGCCAGCTCGCACAGAACGATTTTTTCCTGACCGACGAACGCCACGACTTGTCGGTGCCGCTGCGTTTCGTCATATTCGACATGCTGTGGCACGTGGGCGAATCCCTGCTCGACCTTTCGTTGATGGAGCGCCGGATTCGCCTCGATTCACTTGTTCTCGAAGACCCGTTCCGGCGGATCGCGGTGGCTCAGGTCGCCACGCCCGACGTGCTGGAAGCGGCCTTCAAGGAGGCCCTCAGTGCCGGCCATGAGGGCCTCATCGGCAAGGATCCCCGCAGCACGTATCAACCCGGCCGACGGGGAAAATCCTGGGTAAAACTGAAGGGAGTGATGCCCACGCTCGATTGCGTGGTCGTGGCGGCCGAGCAGGGCCACGGCAAGCGCTCGGACGTTCTGAGTGATTACACCTTCGCTCTGCGCGACACCGAAACCGGTAACCTCCGCATTCTGGGTAAGGCCTACAGCGGCCTGACCGACGACGAGATCGAGGATCTCACCGAACACTTTCAAAAACACACGCTCGGCAAAGAGCGGCGCAAGCACCTGGTGGAACCCAATCTTGTCCTGGAAATCGCCTTCGACTCCATCCGGGCCTCCGATCGCCACGACTCGGGTCTGGCACTGCGCTTCCCTCGAATCAAGGCGATCCGCCGGGACAAAAGCCCCGGCGAAATCGACACCCTGCAATACGCGCGGACTCTGCTGAAATAAGCTCAGTGCGCGGCCAGCCAGTCGGCCCCGGTTCCAGCCTCCACCTCGATCGGCACCCCGCCCGGCAGCGGCAGGGCGGTGCGCATTTCATGAAGAATCTTCGGTACGAGTTCACCCTCCTCATCCAGGGCGAGATCGAAGACGAGTTCATCGTGCACCTGCAGCAGCATGCGGGTTTTGTACGAACCTTCCCGTAGCAGCGCGTCGATCCGGATCATCGCCAGCTTGATCATGTCTGCCGAGGTGCCCTGGATCGGGGTATTGATGGCTGCGCGTTCGGCGTTGCCGCGGACGTTCTGGTTCCCGGACGTCAAATCCGGCAAATGACGGCGACGGCCGGTGAGCGTCTCGACATAGCCGGCGGCACGCGCCTCTTCCACAGTGCGGTCCATGAATTCCCTTACCGACGGATACTCGCGGAAATAGGCATCGATGATGGCCGTGGCCTCCGCCCGTGGAATACCGAGGCGCTGGCTGAGGCCGAACGCCGAAATGCCGTAGATGATGCCGAAATTGACCATCTTTGCGGTGCTGCGCATGTCCCGGGTCACGGCATCCTCCGCCACACCGAAGACCTTCGCCGAGGTGGCGGTGTGAATGTCATGGTTGCGCCGGAAGGCATCGCTCATCGAAACATCCCCCGCGAGTGCCGCCATCACCCGCAATTCGATCTGCGAGTAGTCGCAGGACAAAAGCGTGAAGCCCTCGCGAGGCACGAAGGCCTTGCGGATCGAACGTCCGGCCTCGGAGCGGATGGGGATGTTCTGGAGGTTCGGATCGGTGGAAGCGAGACGACCGGTGGCGGCGACGAGCTGGTGGAAGGTAGTGTGGATGCGGCCGGTTTCCGCCACGATGTAGCGCGGCAAGGCATCGAGGTAGGTGCCCTTGAGTTTGGTGGCTTCGCGCCAGGCCAGGATGTCGGTAATGACGGGATGCTTGCCTTCCAGGGAGGCCAGCGTGGCCTCGTCGGTCTTGTATTGGCCGGTCTTGGTCTTCTTCGCCTTGTCCGCGAGGCCGAGCCGATCAAACAGGATCTCTCCCAGTTGCTTGGGAGAGGCGAGGTTGAAATCGCCACCGGCATGCTCGCGGATCGCGATGGCGAGTTCATCGATCCGGGTCTGGAGCTCGGCCCCGATCACGCCGAGAGCGGCCCGGTTGACGGAAATCCCTTCCATTTCCATCGCCACCAGCACCGGCAGCAATTGTCCTTCGATGTCCTCGTAAACCTTGTCCTGGCCAGAGGTGATTAGCAGCGGGCGCAGGATGCCTGCGAGCTGGAAGGTGACGTCCGCATCCTCCGCAGCATATTCCGCAAGCACCGCCAGCGGCACGGCGGTCATGGCCAGTTCCTTGGAAACCTTTTTCTCAGCGGCGAAGGCGAACAGATCGCCGTTCTCGCCCTCGGCCACCGGTTCGATGACGGCGCTGGCGATTTCCCGGAGCTTGATGGTGGAATAGCCGAGCAGGGTTTCAGCGAGGTAATCCATCCCATGGCGTCGGTCGGGCGCCACCAGGGAATCCACAAGCATTGTATCGAAAAACGGACCCGATACCGGGATGCCGTGATGATGCAGCACCGACAGGTCGTATTTGAGATTGTGCCCGATCTTTTCGGCGGAACTGCCGAGGACCTTCTCCAACGCCTGCTTCAGCGAAGGATCGTAGGGCAAATACCATGCCTCGTGGTTCTTCCAGGAGAACGCAATGCCGAGCAGCTTGGCCTGGAAGCGGTCCAGAGCGGTCGTCTCGATATCGAAACAGAACGAGGACTGGGCAGCCAGGAGATCGAAGAGCTGCGCCTGCTTTTCAGTTGTATCAGCCACCTGGTAGACGTGATCCACCTCGCGGATCGTGCGGAACGTTTCGAATGCCGGCGTCTCCTCCTTGTTGTCCGTAGCCGGCACGGCAGCGTCCGCACCACGGGTGATCGCCTCCCCGAAAAGGCGCTTGGTCAGGGTGCGGAACTCGAACTCGGTGAACAGGTCCTTCACCGCCTCGTCATTGCGCGGGCAGATCTCCAGCGCATCCCAGTCAACTGCGATCGGCACCTCCCGGTCGATCGTGGCGAGGTCCTTGGAAAGGACCGCCTGGTCGGCGAAGGTGATGAGATTTTCCTTCTGCTTGCCCTTCAACTTGTCGGTGTTGGCGAGGAGGTTTTCGACTGAATGAAACTCCTCGATCAGTTTCTGGGCCGTCTTTGGCCCGATGCCGGGGACGCCGGGAATGTTGTCCACGCTGTCACCCATGAGCCCGAGCAGGTCGATGATTTCATGGGGATTCTTCACTCCCCAGATGGTGGGAAGCTCCGCCAAGCCGATGATTTCGTGCTCGGAGCCCTTCTTTCCTGGCTTCCACATGAAGGTATGTTCGCTGAGCAACTGGGCGAAATCCTTGTCCGGAGTCACCATGTAGCTCTCGAAGCCCTCGGGCTCGGCCAGTCTGGTGAGGGTGCCGATGATGTCGTCGGCCTCGTAGCCGTCGAGTTCGAGCACGGGAATGTGGAAGGCTGTGCAGAGGCGCTTCACGGCCGGGATGGCGGCGGCGAGTTCCTCCGGCATTTCGTCTCGCTGGGCCTTGTAAGCGGGGAACTTGACGTGGCGCGCGGTCGGCGCGGAGGTGTCGAAGGCCACGCCGAGGTGGGTGGGCTTCTCCTTTTCGAGAATGGTCAGCAGGGTGTTGATGAAGCCGTAGAGCGCGGACGTATTGACCCCCTTTGAATTGCGAATGGGATTCTGGATAAAGGCGAAATGGGCCCGGTAAACGAGCGCCATGCCATCGAGCAAGAAAAGACGGGGCATGCCCGAAGCAGAATGAGACCACTGGGAACTTCCAAGTTCCAATTTCCCGATTGGCTGGAATCACTGCCCGAGCTTAGGTTGGCCGAAGGGCCATCCGGGCGGCCCCGAAATTTCTTCCCAAGATGGCCCGGATCGCTACGTATCGTCCGTAACAATGAATTGGTTCAACATGCTCTTGGGTGTCCTGATCGCGGCCGGTGCGGGTTACCTGCTCGAACCCGACATGCGCCTTTCGCTGACCGGAGAGACTCCCGGCAGGCACAAGCCGGTCGCCAAGGTCGAGCCCCCGAAAGCGGTCGAACCCGAACCCCAACCCGCCACAAAGCCCGCTCCAGCCCCAGAACCGGCAGTAGACCCTATTCCGGAACCCAAGACCGAGCCCGTGGTTGTGCCGGTGCCGACTCCGGAGCCTGCGGTTGATCCGATTCCTGCTGAGCCGAAGGTTGAACCCAAGGCCGATCCGGCACCCGAGCCTCCGGTCGAACCGAAGGCCGAAGAGACGAAGCCTGCGGAGACCAAGACCGAGGACCCCAAGATGGAGGAGAAGAAAGCGGAGGACACCAAGGCCCAGGATGGCCAGGAAGAGACCGTATCCGGCCGGGTCAGCGATGAACAAGTCGTCAAGGCCATGCAAAGCAGCTTTCACAGCGGCGAGATCAAGGAATTCGCGTCCGACAAGGCCAACGCCTGGAAGGCGACAGGTATCCAGAAAGTGGACGGTGAAATGTATCAGACCGGCATGGTGGATTACGCCGCCGAGACCATTTTCGGGATCAAGATCGTGCAGGCCAAGGCGCTCATTCAGGATGGCCGTGTAGTGAAGTGGGTTTCGCCCAAGAGCGGCATGGAGATCAAGTAAGCGGATTGGGTGATTGCCGTAGCTATCCGTTCACCGGTGCCGTCCAGGCGGCCTTCCGGTGCTTGGCCGGTGAGGCTCCGAACTGCTCGTGGAAGCGCCGCGAGAAGTGCTGGATCGTTTTGAACCCGCAGCGCTCTGCGATTTCGCCCACGGACAGGCCGCTGTGGAGGAGGAAATCCGACGCGCGTTCGAGCCTCAGGCGCCAAAGCCATTCGGATGGTGCCAGGCCAAGCTCGGCCTGAAACCGCCGCGCCAGATGCTGCGGAGTGATCGAGGCAGCCTTTGCGGCATCGAGCAGGCACATCGGGTCGGCGAGATGGCTGTCCATGTAACGAATGGCGATTTCCACGACCGAATGGGCTCGCAGACCGGCAGGTGATTCGGTTCGACACAGGCAAGCCAGCAAGGCGGCCAGACCGAGCTGATCCACCCATTGCTGATGCACGGCACCGTCGTAACCGGGCTGGCTCATGACCAAATCCATGACCTTGGAAAGGGCATCCGGAACCTGGATCACGCGTGGCATTTCCATCAGCGCGGCGGCCATGTCGGCCGGCACGGCATCGGGCTGGATCGCCACCCAGGTGTGGTGGGTCGGTTGGACCGGATCGTAGACGACCGTTTCATGCTGGCCGGGGAGTTGAAGTGTAAGCTGTCCCGGCCCGAAGGCGCGCTGCTCTCCCTCGACATGGGAGACCGCAGTGCCACTGAGAAGGATCACCAATTGCCAATCCTGCTGAATGCGCGGGCCGCAGATGCCGCCGGGTGTGTAAAACGCCTCGCCGAACACTGTGGTCGCTCCGCGGCGGGATTGGTCCAGGCGGGTGATATTGATCAGACGGTCACTCATGAAGCATTCGCTATGGATAAATTTATGCTCCGAGCGGGACCTTGCGGTCCAGCATGATTTCTCGTTCGATGACGCGACTGCGGATTCCCCGCCCCTGAATCAAATAATCCCTCTATCTGCCCATTGCCATGAGTTGGAAAGCCAATCCCAAGTATAAGTTCACGTTCGGCCTCTGGACCATCGGTAATGTCGGCCGTGATCCGTTCGGCCTGCCAACCCGTGCCCAACTCGACCCGGCGCAGATCTGCGACCTCGTGGGCGAAGTCGGAGCCTACGGCGTGAATTTTCATGACAACGACCTGATCCCGATCGACGCCACCCCGGCCGAGGCCGCCGAGATCAAGCGTTCCTTCACCGCCGCTCTCAAGCGCAACAAGCTCAAGGTTCCCATGGCAACGGTGAACCTTTTCACCGAGCCGGTCTTCAAGGACGGAGCCTTCACCAGTCATGATCCCGCCGTGCGTGCCTACGCGCTGCAGAAAACCTTCCGGGCGATGGACCTCGGCGTCGAGTTCGGGGCGAAGATCTTCGTGCTCTGGGGAGGACGCGAAGGAGCCGAATCCGACGCGCACAAGGACCCGATGCAGGCGATCGTGCATACCCGCCAGTGCTTCAATCTTCTCGCCGCCTACAACCTCGAAAAGGGCTACGGCTACAAGTTCGCCTGTGAAGCGAAGCCGAACGAACCGCGTGGCCACATCTACAACGCGGTCACCGGTTCCTACCTGGCCTTCATCCAGACCCTCGATCATCCGGAGATGTTCGGGGTCAATCCGGAAGTCGCCCACGAGCACATGGCCGGCCTGAACTTCGTCCACCAGGTGGCTGCCGCCATCGACGCGAAAAAACTCTTCCACATCGATCTCAACGATCAGGAGTTCGGTCGTTATGACCAGGACTTCCGCTTTGGCTCCGCGAACCTGAAGCACTGCTTCCATCTCGTGAAATTGCTGGAAGACAAGGGCTACAAGGGTCCCCGTTCCTTCGATGCCCACGCGTATCGCGGCAGCGACGCAGCCGATGTGAAATGGTTCATCAGCGGCAACATCCGCTCTTACGAGATCCTGGCCGACAAGGCCGCGCGTTGGAATGCCGACAAGGACATCCAGGCGCTGGTGAAGCATATCGCCACCGGTGACGAGAAGATCGCGAAGGCGCTCAAGGGCACTTCGGCCTCCAGCTTGAAGGCGATCTCCGAAGGCAGCTTCGACCGCGACCAGCTTGCCGCGAAACATCTGCCTTACGAACAGCTCGACCAGCTCACCATGGAGCTTCTCATGGGCGTCCGCTGAGATCCTCATTTCCGGAATCGGAAACCGGGCATCCGGGTTCTTGAGTCTTTTCTTCATTTTCCATCATGCCATACGCCCTTGGGTTCGATTGTTCGACGCAGAGTTTCTCCGCCGTGCTGGTGGACCTTTCCGGTCCGGCACTGGCGTGCACGCTTGGCGTATCGTTCACAGACCTGCCGGAGTTCGGCTGTCCCCGTGGCTTTCTGGACGGCCTGCCAGCCGGACAGGTCCATGCAGACCCGAGGCTATGGCTGGCAGCGTTGGATTTACTGCTGGAACGAATGAAGGAAGCGGCGTGGCCGCTGGAGGACGTGGTAGCCTTGTCCGGTTCCGGGCAGCAACACGGCAGCGTTTACCTGAAGGCGGGATTTCCCGATAAGCTCGCGGCCCTGGACCCGTCACGACCGTTGCTCGAACAATTGGAAGGCATCTTCTCAAGGGCCACCGCCCCGATCTGGATGGACGGCTCAACCTCGACCGAGTGCGCGGAAATAGCGGCCGCCCTTGGAGGCAATGACGTCGTCTGTGCCCGCAGCGGATCAGTGGCGGTTGAGAGATTCACCGGACCACAGATCCGGGCCTTCTGGAAGCGCGAGCCGCAGGCGTATGCCGATACAGCTCGCATCCACTTGGTCAGCTCCTTTTTGTGCAGTGTTCTCATGGGGACCGATGCCCCCATCGACACCGGTGACGGGGCGGGCATGAACCTGATGCACCTGGCCGGTGAAGGCTGGGATGCGAAACTCCTGGCCGCCACTGCACCCGATCTCCGGCATCGCCTCCCGGAATTGTCCGCGGGACGCCGGCTGGCCGGCGTCGTGGGCTCCTATTTCGTGCAACGCCATGGCTTTTCCGCCTCCTGCGCGGTGCTGCCATTTTCCGGAGACAACCCATCATCGCTAGTCGGAATGGGAGCAGCCACCCCGGGACGCGTGGTGGTCAGTCTCGGCACCAGCGACACGCTTTTCGCCGCGATGCACGAGCCCCGCACCGATCCCGATGGCTGCGGCCACGTCTTCGGGAATCCCCTCGGTGGCTACATGACCCTGGCCTGCATCCTCAACGGATCACTGGCCCGCGAAGCATTCCGCGATGCCCTTGGGGTCGATTGGTCCGTGTTTGAAGAAGCCGGTCAAGTCTCGCTTCCAGACGAAGCAGTATGCCTTCCATTCATAGCGGACGAGATCAATCCGAAGCGGCGTGGAGGGCTGCATGAGTCCCTGCCTTCCCTGCCCCCGGTTCAGCGGGTACGTGCGTTTCTGGAAGGCCAGGCATTCAATTTGCTACGGCAATTGCAGTGGATGAATCTCGTGCCCACCGACATCTGCCTCACCGGAGGTGCCTCCCGGAATGATGGCATCGCCCAGGTGTTCGCAGATGTCTTCAATGTCCCGGCCAGCCGCCTCTCCGTTAGTAACTCGGCCGCGCAAGGTGCTGCAATGCGTGCGGCCGTCGCCGCAGGCGCGGACCTGTCGGCATTGGAAACCGTCCTTTGCCATCCGGATTCCACCCTGCTTCCGGGTCACCTGAATGATTCCGACGCTGCCGCCAGTATCAGCGCAGAACGATATGAACGCTGGCTCCAATTTTTTCGTGATGACGGACGCACCCTGAACCGAGCCGACCATTCCCTCTCCGCATGACTCTCCGAATCCTGATCGCCACCGCGCTCGCTCTTCCGGCCCTGCAGGCGCAGGATGGCGGGCAACTTTACACCACCTACTGCTCGGCTTGCCACGGGCTGAATGGTGAAGGCGCGCTCAATGGACAGTTCCCTCCCCTGGCGGAGTCGCCGTGGCCGGCAGGATCTCCCGACCGGGCAATCAAGATCGTCCTCGCCGGATTGCACGGCGAGGTCGAGGTCAACGACCGCACTTGGAATCTGGAAATGCCGCCGCTGGGCATTGCCCTGCCCGATGATCAAATCGCCGCCATTCTCACCCATGTCCGCAGTTCCTGGGGCAACAAGGCCGGAGCCGTGGATGCCGCCAAGGTGAAAGCCGTCCGCGCTTCCATCGCCAGCCGCTCCCAGCCCTGGACCGCTGCTGAAATTCTCAAGCTCCACCCGCTCGACCTCAAGCCCCCCGTCGCCGACCTTCTTTCCTATGTCTACGACGGCTCTTGGAAAAGCACGCCCGACTTCGCCTCCCTCAAGCCCGCCGCCAGCGAGGAGGAGAACGATGGAATCATCTCGTTGTCAAAAGTCGGCCGCAAACTCCACTACGGCGTCGTCTGGGAGGGCACGCTCGATCTTCCGTTTGACAGCGACTACGAGTTTCATTTTGATGCGGATGATGGTGGTCGCCTGTTGCTCGACGGCAAGAAGCTCGCCGAAGTGACCGGCGTCGGGCCGATCGAGTCCCGCGCCCAGGAAGTCTCAGCCAACTTCACCAAGGGTCCCCACAAGCTCCGGGTGGAATACTACCAGTTCGAGGGCACCATTGAAATCCGCGTCGCCTGGCGCAAGAAAGGCGAGAAGAACTGGCACTGGCTGAGCGACCATAAGGGAGCAGCCCGTTCCAAGTATCCCGAAATCCCAATCGTCGCGAGCGGTGGCGTGCCAGCCGTTTACCGCAACTTCATCCAAGGCAGTACCGCCCGCGGCATCGGCATCGGATTTCCCGGCGGCATCAACTTCGTGTGGAGTGCCGATCACCTCGCGCCCGAACTCATCTGGCAAGGCGCATTCATGAGTGGCGGTCACCATTGGACCGAACGTGGACAGGGATTCGAACCTCCCGCCGGCGATCATGTCGTCAAGCTCTCCGGTGCCGCCGCCCTCCCTGCCGGCGCGAAGTTCCTCGGATACCAATTCGGCAAAGACGGACGCACCACCTTTGCCGTCAGCATCGGCAATCAGAAGCTCGTCGATTCCTACCTGCCCGCACCGCCTACGGGCCCACCTACTCTAACAAGAACGCTCACGCTGACAGGCGAAGGCGCGCCGCTCGATCTCCTGGTCGGCGATCACGGCTTCCCGGGCTCCGCCCTGCTCACCAGCAGTGGCCCTGCCATCGAAACCAAGGATGGCAAGTCCACCCTCCATCTCACCCCCGGCCAGCCGGTCACCCTCTCCTACCGCTGGAAATGAAATCCGCGCTTCTCTCCTTCGCTATCCTCACGTCTCCGATCTTCGCCGGTCAGGAGGAATATTATCTACGCGAGGAAATCCCCACGCCCACCTCCGAGGTGCTCGAGGTGGTTTCGATCGCCACGCTTCCCGACCAGAAAGTCGCCATCGCCGACCGCCGTGGCGATGTCTGGATCTGCACCGGTGCCTTCGACAAGGATGTCTCCAAGGTCACCTGGAAGAAGTTCGCCAGCGGCCTCCATGAACCTCTCGGCATGTTCTGGAAGGATGGATGGATCTACCTGACCCAGCGCCCTGAGCTTACCCGCCTCAAGGATACCGACGGCGATGGCGTTGCCGATACCTTCGAGACCATCTGCGACCAATGGGGTATCAATGGCGACTACCATGAATACGCCTTCGGCAGTTCGCCCGACAAGGATGGGAACATCTGGGTCCTGCTCACGCTCACCGGTTCCGTCGGTTCCGATTCGCCATGGCGTGGCTGGGCGATGCGCATCACGCCCAAGGGCGAAATGATTCCCACCTGCTCCGGTATCCGGTCTCCGGGTGGCATCGGCTTCAATGCCACGGGCGATGTATTCTATACGGACAACCAGGGCTTCTGGAACGGCTCATCATCCCTCAAGTGGTTGCGTCCGGGCTCCTTCCAGGGCAATCCGACGGGCAACAAGTGGCACGGGGACAAGTTCCCCCCCCCCCCCCCCCCCACCCCACCAACCCCCCCCACCCCCCCCCCCCCCCCCCCCCCCA
>Ga0265327_10002502_pt1 | contig 19207 bp, 18 predicted proteins | sample 41621metaG_FD_202089 | JGI IMG/M metagenome (GOLD analysis project Ga0265327, IMG submission 202089) | Rhizosphere microbial communities from Carex aquatilis grown in University of Washington, Seatle, WA, United States - 4-16-21 metaG | ecosystem: Host-associated > Plants > Roots > Rhizosphere...
GCCTCGTACACGCCCGCCGTCTCCGGCGGCAGGGTCTGGCCCAGCCTGAGGCTCGATACGATCGCCGCGGCCACGCCCAGCACGCCGGCCGCCGCCAGCGCCCAGCGTCCCGCCTCGCCGATCGGCAGGATGCGGAACAGCAGCGCCACCAGCACCGCCCCCAGCGCCTGGCCCGTGGTCCGCGCCGTGGCCATGACCCCGCCCGTCGCCCCGCCCCTCGCCCGCGGCGTCGATAGCACCATGGTGCGGTTGTTGGGCGACTGGAAGAAGCCGAAGCCCGCCCCGCACAGCGCCGTCCGCCAGACAATGCCGGCGTTGGACACGTCGGCCGGCATGGCCGCCAGCAGGAACAGTCCCAGGGCCATCACCGCCAGTCCGGCCGAATTGAGGATCGCGCTCGGGATCCTGTCCGCCAGGTAGCCGGCCACCGCCGAGGCCAGGGCCGTGCCCAGCGGCCAGGGGGTCAGCAGCAGGCCCGTCTCCAGCAGGTCGCGGCGCAGGCCCTGCTGGAACAGGAACGGCATCGCCACTCCGGCGATCAGGGCGGCGCAGAACGAGGTGGCCGAGGTCAGGATCGACAGGCCGAAGATGGGGATGCGCAGCAGGTCCACCGGGAACAGAGGCGCCGTCTGGCGCCAGCTCCGCCGCGTCGCCACCAGCGCGCACAGGCCCGCCAGCGCTAGCAGCGCCCCGCCCAGCGCCGGTTTCAGGTTGCGGCTGACCAAGTCCGCGCCGACGACCAGGGCGGCGAACAGCACCACACACAGGGCCGCGCCCGGCCAGTCGAAGCGCCGCTGGGCCAGAGGGTTGGCCGGCAGCACCACGATCCCCGCCGCGAGGGTGAACAGGCAGAACGGGGCGTTGATGGCGAACAGCCAGCGCCAGCCGCCCAGCGACACGATGATCGAGGCCACCGAGGGGGCCGCGGCGGTCATGGCGCCGATGATGAAGGCGTTGGCGCCCAGGGTCTTGCCCATCATCCGGGGCGGCACGATGCGGCGCAGCAGGCCCGCGTTCATGCCCATCACCCCCGCCGCGCCGATCCCCTGCAGCCCGCGACCGACCGCCAGCACCGGCAGGGTGGTGGCCACCACGCAGATCGACGAGGCCAGGGCGAACACCACCATCCCGGTCAAGTAGACGCGCTTGTAGCCCAGCATCTCGCTGCAGGCGGCCAGGGGCAGCAGCAGGGTCATCATGCCCAGCTGGTAGGCGTTCACCACCCAGATCGACTCCGAGGCGGTGGCGTGCAGCTCGCGCGCCAGGGTCGGCAAGGCCACGTTGGCGATCGAGGTGTCGAGCACCGACATGGCGATTCCGATCCACACCACCGCCAGCGACAGGCGGCGCTGGAGCGGGGACAAGGCGTCGGGGTCGGACATCGGGCTCAGATACGGCCCACAGCGGCGAGGTCAAGGCTTCCCCTGCCTCGCGGGCGCCTTGGCCCGGTCATGTCGTCGGAGTACACAGGGCCCATCCAACAATCAGAACATCTCTCGGAGGATACCTGTCATGGCCGTTCGCGTCCCCGCACTCCTGGCCGCCTCGGCCTTGTCCCTGACATTCATGGCTGCGCCCGCCCTGGCCCAGAAGCCGTCGGCCGAGATCGCCGCCGCCGTCGCCGACAAGGGGCGCCCCGACGCCGACACTAAGCGCGACGCCGACCGCAAGCCGGCCGAGATCGTCGCCTTCGCCGGGGTGAAGCCGGGCATGGTCGTGGAAGAGCTGTTCCCCGGAGGCGGATATTACACCCGCATCCTGTCCAAGGTGATCGGACCCAAGGGCAGGATGTTCCTCGTGACCCCCGCCCAGATGAAGGACGCTTCACGCCCGGCCCCTGCCGGTCAGCCCCCCGCCCCGACGCCTGGGCAGGTCTCTGACGCCCTGGCCAAGGAAGTCGGTAACGCCGCGCCCGTCTGGCAGCCCGCCGACAGCCCCGCCACGCCGGACAAGGTCGACGTGGTCTGGTCGACCGACAACTACCACGACTATCGCAACCCAGGCTTCGGCGGGGTCGACATGGCCAAGTTCAACAAGGCGCTGTTCGACAGCCTCAAGCCCGGCGGCGTCTACATCATCGAGGATTACGAGGCCGCCCCCGGCGTGGGCGCCACGGCGACGGGAACCCTGCATCGCATCGAGTCTGCCACCGTGCAGAAGGAAGTCGAGGCCGCCGGCTTCAAGTTCGAGGGCCGGTCCGACGCGCTCAAGAACCCGGCCGACGACCACACCCTGGCGATCTTCAACCCGATGATCCGCGGCCACGCCGACCAGTACGTGCTGAAGTTCCGCAAGCCCAAATAGGGACTGCGATTGATCCTGATCACGGCGGCGAGGCTCAGCTTCGCCGCCTTTTTCTTTGTCGCGTTGCGGCGCGCCTGCGCTGAGGCTTAAATCCTCAGGGGAGTCGAGGGATTGGCGCCTTGGGCGCGTATGCAACACGGGGGCGATCACGCCCACAGTCACGAGGTCGGCGATGAAGACCCGCATGGCAGCTGCCTTCGCCGCGCTCGGCCTGGTCCTGGCCGGGCCGGCCCTGGCGCACCACGCCTTCGCCATGTTCGACACCAACCGCGAAGTGATGCTCGAAGGCACGGTCAAGGAGTTCCAGTGGACCAACCCCCACACCTGGGTCCAGCTCCTGGTCAAGGACGCGGGCGGCAAAGAGGTCGAGTGGTCGATCGAAGGCGCCAGTCCCAACAACCTGGCGCGTTTCGGCTGGACGCGGAATTCGCTGAAGTCCGGCGATCACGTGCAGGCGGTGGTGCACCCGCTGAAGGACGGTTCGATCGGCGGCAGCCTGGTCAAGATCTCCGTCAACGGCCAGGTCGTCGGCGCCGCCAAGCCCAGTTGAACCCATCACTCCAATGAGACCCATCGCATGTTGAAGCAGGTCGCGCCCGCCGACCCCGCCGAGGAAGGCAAGTGGAGCCTGGCCGAGCCCGGCGCCCGTCGCTCGCTGATCGCGCTCGCCATCGGCGCGGTGATCGGCCTGGGCGTCGCGGGCTTCGGCCTCTTCACAGCCAAAGGCACCGGCACCCATACCGTGCCGCCCGAGGACGCGGCCCTGGTCAACCAGCAGCCCATCCTGATCAGCGACTTCACCACCCAGCTGCAGAACGAATTCGGCATCCAGGCCGGTAAGGCGACCGAGGCCCAGCGCCGCAAGGTGCTGAACGACATGATCAACGAGGAGCTGATGGTGCAGCGGGGCATGGAGATGAACCTGCCCGGCTCCGATCCCGACGTGCGTTCGGCCCTGGTGGCGGGCGTCGAGCTGCAGAACTCCGCCAACGTCCTGGCCAAGCAGCCGACCGAGGCCGAGATGCAGGTCTATTACGACGCGCACAAGGAGCGTTACCGCACCCAGGGCGTGATCAGCCTGCGCGACCTCTTCCTGCCCCCCGGCCCCCAGGCCCAGGCGACGATGGAACAGGTGGCCAAGGATCTGCGCGCCGGCGCCGCGCCCGACGCCGAGATCAAGAAGTTCAACCTGTCCGAGGGCCACAAGGTCAACGGCGAGGAGCTCGACTTCGCCGCCAAGATCCACCTGGGCGACAGGCTCTACACCGCCGTGGTCGACGCCAAGGCCGGCGAGACCACCAATCCGGCCGTCGACAAGGACGGCTCGGTGCACGTGATGCAGGTCGGCAAGCGCATCCCCTCGGTCCAGCTCAGCCTGGCGGACGCCTCCAACCAGGTGTTCACCGACTTCAAGAAGGACGCCCAGGACAGGGTCCAGGCGGACAACATCTCGTTCCTGAAGAGCAAGGCCGAGATCATGCTGCAGAAGGGCTACGTCCCTTGATCCGCAGCCTCCGCTCCCTGGCGGCCCTGTTCGGCGTCCTGATGCTGGCGCTCGTCTCGGGCGCCCCTGCCCTCGCGCACACCCGCAGCGAGACCCACTCGGACTGGCAGATCAACGGCACTCACATCGAGACCACCGTCGCGATCCCCGAGCTGGAGGTGAAGCGGCTCGGCCCGCCCAACGCCACCGTCACCAACGCCCAGGTCGCCCAGTACATGCAGGGCAAGGTCACCGTCACCGCCGACGGCAAGCTCTGCGCCAATCCGGGGGGCGCCAAGGCCCTGGCCGCCACCGGACAGTTCCGCCGCGTGCAGTACGAGTTCGATTGCGCCTCGGACAAGAAGCTGGTGCTCGGCTTCACCGGCTTCTTCGAACTGGTGCCGAGTCATGTCGACTTCGCCCAGATTTCCCAGGCCGGCCACGGCTTCGTCGAGCAGCTGTTCGTCAAGGACACCCAGACGATCGAGGCCGGCGCGGAGTCCAGCGAGAACGCCCTGCGCAACGCCGGATTCCTCAAGTATGTGTCGATGGGCATCATGCACATCTTCACCGGCGTCGATCACATGTCGTTCCTGGTGGGGCTGGTGCTGCTGTCCAAGCGCACCAAGGACCTGCTGTTCGTCGTCACCGGCTTCACCATCGGCCATTCGATTACCCTGGCCCTGGCGGTGACCGGAATCCTCAGACCCCACGGCGAATACATCGACGCCCTGGTCGCCTTCACCATCGCCATGGTCGGGGCCGAGAACATAGCCGTGCAGTCCGGCAAGCCTGCCCTCGTGGCCATAGGCCTGGGCGGCATGCTGATCCTGATGGCGCTCGGCAAGTGGCTCGGCCTCGGCGGCCTGCCCGCCCTGCTCACCCTGGGGGCCGGCATCTTCGCCGCCAACTACCTGATGATCTCGGGCCACCTGCAGAACGCCGCGCGAATCCGCCTGGTGGTGACCCTGGTGTTCGGCCTGATCCACGGCTTCGGCTTCGCCGCGGGCCTGCTCGAGATGAAACTGCCCACCGACAAGCTCGCCGAGCTCTTGGTCGGCTTCAACCTCGGCGTCGAGGTCGGCCAGGTCAGCGTGGTGCTCACGGTTTTGGGCGTTACCGCCCTTCTGATAAAATTGGGACTCGGCCTGCCCCGGCGCCTGGTGGTCGACCTGGCCTCGGCGGGGCTGGTCGGCATCGGGCTCTACTGGTTCCTCGGCCGGGCCTACGTCTAAGGAGAGCTGCACATGGCCAATCTCGACGATCGCCTGGCGGCCCTTGCTGTCGCCTCCGACTCCGCCGTCGCCCTCGACGGGCTGGAGGACCGGGTCTGGACCAAGGTCCAGGCGCGCAAGGCGGCCGCGGCGGCCGGGTCCACCGGCGTGCGCGTGGCGGTGACCGGCCTCGCCCTCGCGTCGGGCCTCGCCTTCGGCGCCCTGCATAGGGCCGCGGCGCCGGCCCAGACCCATCTGGCCGAACTTGGCCTGCTCTCGGAAGACGGCCTGCTGGCGCCCTCGGTCAGGCTTGGGGGCGGCGCGTCGTGAACGGCGCCTTCTGGCGCAACCTCGCGATCACGGTGGTTCTGGCGGGGCTGGCGGCCTACGCCGGCACGCGCCTGGGCGAACAACCGCAGAAGCCCGTTGAGGCGCCCCGCGCCAAGCTGCTGCTGCGCGACAGCGTCTATCAGATGGTCCACCAGGACCTGAGGCTCACTCCCGACCAGAGCCGCAAGATCGACGACATCGAGGCCCGCTACGCCCATCGCCGCAACGAACTGCGGGCCCAGATCGGATCCGCCAACGCCGAGCTCGGCGAGGCCCTGGCCAATGAGATGGCGCTCGGCACCGCCGCTTCACGCGCTCTGGAGCATCTTCAGCAGTCGATGGGCGACCTGCAGCGCACCACCATCCTCTACACCCTTGAGGTCCGCTCGGTGCTCACGCCCCAGCAGCAGCAGGTGCTCGACCAGAAGGTGTTCGAGTCCCTCACCGCCGGACCTTTTTGAGCGGCCCAATGTGACCGGGCCTGACGCCGATACAGACTCCGACATCGTCCGCCGGGCCCGAGCGGGCGACCAGCGCGCCTTCACGCTCCTGATGGGCCGGCACAAGCACTGGGTCTACCGCTTCGTCCGCCGTTACGTCGGCGACGCCGACGAGGCCTACGACGTGGTGCAGGACGCTTTCGTCGCCGCCATGTCCAACCTGCACCGCTACGACCCCGGGCGGCCGTTCGACGCCTGGCTCCGCCGCATCGCCCTCAACAAGTGCCGCGACCGCGCCCGCCGCGACGCCGTGCGCCGCGCCTTCGGCCTCTCCCGCAAGGGACCCGAGGACACCGAGCAGGTCGCCGATCCCTCCGCCGGCGCCGACCGGATGCTGGCCTCGGGCTCAGCGCTCAAGACGCTGGACCGGGCCATCGCCGCCCTCCCCGCCGCGCTCAAGGAGCCGCTGGTGCTGACCGCCCTCGAAGGCCTCTCGCAAAAGGAGGCCGGCCTGATCCTGGGACTATCCGCCAAGGCGGTGGAGGTCCGGGTCTACCGCGCCAAGCGATTCCTGGCCGAGACCCTCGACCGCGACGCCCTCAACGACCTACTGGAGGAATAAGCCGCCCTCTCCGGCGAAATATGGGCTGAGCCGTCAACTGCGGCGTTGCGGCCCGCGCGCCCTTGCCTAAAGTGTCGCCCCAAGCCTGCGCGACGACGAAAGTCGCAGGTTCTAGGGAGACAACTATGAAAGCCTTGGCCTTTTCCATCGCCCTGGCGGCCGGCGCAGCCGCCGCCGCCGTGGCCCTCGCCCAACCCCCCGGCGGTCCGCCGCCCGGCGGCCCTCCGGCTGGCGGCCCTCCGGCCGGCGCTCCGCGTCCGCCCCCGGGCCCGCAGCCGCCGAACCTGGTCGACATCCCCTCTAGCATGGGCAAGGCGCACCTGACGGTGACCTCCGCCGAGGTCAAGTCGAACACCCTGATCCCCAACGACAATTCGAACTACGGCAAGTCGCTGTCGCCGCAGGTGAGCTGGACCAAGGGCCCGGCCTCGACCAAGTCGTACGTGGTGGCGCTGGAAGATTCCGACGCCCAGGCGCGCGGCGCGCCGATCACCCACTGGGTCGCCTTCAACATCCCCGCCAGCGTCACCTCCCTGCCCGGCGGCCTGCCGCCGCAAGGCTCCGGCGCGGTCCCCGCGGGCATGCTGTTCGCCAACAACATTCGCGGTCAGGCGGCCTACATGGGACCCGGCACGCCGCCCAAGTCGACCCATCACTACCACCTGCAGGTGCTGGCGATCGACACCACGCTCGACCTGATGGCGGGCGCCAGCCGCGCCGACGTCGCCAAGGCCATCGACGGCCACGTGGTCGGCACGGGCGAGGTCGTCGGCCTGTTCACCGGCCCCGACACCGCTCCGACCCCCACGGGCGGCCCGCCGCCTAAGTAAGTGACTCCGCTCGCCCTCCCCCTGCTCGGGGGAGGGTTGGGTGGAGGTCGCCGTCGCTAGATTTCCAGCAGCCCGTCCGCCCCAAGATTCCGGCAAGCCGGAATCTTGAATCTTTGACGGGCGTCGTCCGATAGACTTCTAGATTTCTAGAAGTCCATCGGACAGGCCGTTGCGCCTCGGTCCGGATGCCGGGAAGTGATCGGCCAGATAGCCGCCGCACAGCTCCACCGCGGCCACGAAGCCCGCCGTGGCGTCGCCCGCCTTGATCCCCGACAGCACCGCCGCCACCGCCCCGTCCCAGGCGGCGTCGCCGGCCTTCAGGTGCAGAGCCTCGTCGGCGACCACGGTCACCATCCGCTCCTGGTCGGAGGCGAAGATCACCACCACGCCCTCGTCGGCGACCAGATGAGCCGCCTTCAGGTGATGCAGGGCCGCGCGCTTGACCCGCCGGCGCTTCAGGCTCTTGGGCGTGCACAGCAGCTTCAGCGGCCGGATGGTCGCCAGAGCCGCCGCCACCACCACGAAGATGACCAGCTGCAGCATCGCGTAACCGAAGATGGCGGTGTTCAGCGCCACGCTCAGGCTGACCGCATTGGTCGCCACCCAGTCGCCGCCGTCCGGCGAATTCAGCCAGGGCGCCAGTCCCAGCGCGGCCAGCACCGCCGGAACGATCAGCGACGCCCCCGCCGCCCAGGCCAGCGGCACTTCGCGGTAGTCCGAGACCTTGTGCTGCAGCACGCACAGAATCTCTCCCGAGGTCTGCGCCTCCGCCTTGCCCACGGCGGTGGCGATGCGGTCGTGATCGGCTTTGCTCAGTGACATCGTCTGTCTCCCGTCACCAGCTGCCCGACGAGCCGCCGCCGCCGAAGGAGCCGCCGCCCCCTCCGCCGAAGCCGCCTCCGCCGCCGCCGCCCCAACCACCGCCGCCGCCGCCCCAGCGGTCGTCGTCATAGCGGCGCCCGCCGCCCAGCACGCTGCCCAGGAACATGCCCCCGAGGAAACCGCCGAGGCCACCGCCGCCGCCGCGCAGCACGCCGCTGATCACGAAGAAGATCACCACCAGCACGATGATCCCGCCGAAGGGATTGCCGCGGCCACGCCCGGCGTAGCGGCGTTGGTCGACCTGCTGCTGTTCGGCCTGGGCCGCGCGCTGCTCGGCGGTCGAGGGGTCCAGCCCCAGCTGCTCCACCAGAGCCCGCGTGCCGGCCACCACCCCGCCTTCCATGTCCTTCTGACGGAAGCGGGGAACCACCTCGCGCTCGATGATGACATTGCTCATGGCGTCGGTGAGGACGCCCTCCAGGCCATAGCCGACCTCGATGCGCACCTTGTGTTCATTGGGTGCGATGATGAACAGGACGCCGTTGTTGGTCTGCTTCTGTCCGATCCCCCACTTGCGCCCCAGCTGCACGCCGTAATCGGCGATGTCGTAGCCCTGCAGCGACGGCAGGGTCACCACGATCAGCTGACGGCTGTTCTTCAGCTCCAGGGCGCCGAGCTCCTGGTCGAGCTCGGCGCGGGCCATGGGCGACAGGATATGCGCGTCGTCGACCACCCGGCCGGTCAGGGCGGGGAAGGTCGGGGCGGCGCGCGCCGGCTGGACCGCCAGCACCAGGGCCAGAAAGGCCCAGACGAGGCTCGCCAGCGCGGCCGGACGCAGGGTGCTGATCACTTGGCCAAAACTCACTTGGGCGGCGCCGAACCCGGAGCGGCCGAGGCGGCCGGCGCTGGAGCCCCCGGCGCGGCGGCCGGAGCGGAGCTCTGGCCCGCGGGCGCGGCGATGTTGAAGTTCACCGTCGGCGCGCTCTGCGCCTGGTTCGAAGCCGAGAACAGGCTCAGCGGCTTGTAGTCCTTGTACATCACGCCCTTCCACAGCACGCCCGGGAAGGTCACCAACTCGGTGTTGTACGACTGGACCGACTGATTGTAGTCGCGACGCGCCACGGAAATGCGGTTCTCGGTCCCTTCCAGCTGCGACTGCAGGGCCAGGAAGTTCTCGTTGGACTTCAGCTCCGGGTATTTTTCGTTGATCACCATCAGCCGGCCGAGCACGCCGGACAGGCGGTCCTGAGCCTGGGCGTAGGCCTGGAAGGCGGCCGGATTGGTGATGGTCGAGGCGTCGACCTTGACCTGGGTGGCGCTGGCGCGGGCGTTGGCCACGTCGACCAGCACGCCCCGTTCCTGGGCGGCGTAGCCCTGGACCGTGGCGACCAGATTGGGGATCAGGTCAGAGCGGCGCTGATACTGAGTCTGGACGTCGGCCCACTTGGCCATGGCGTCCTGCTGCTTCGTCGGAATGGTGTTCACGCCGCAACCGGCCAACGATACAGCGGCCACGACGGCGATAGCCCCCAAAGCGACGGGACGCGCCTTGAGCGGCAGACGAGATTGAATCACGTGAGTGGTCCTCCAGCGGTCTGGGGCAACCTATCAGAGCCCCCCGCGGCATCAATATGGTGACCCCAAGCTTGGCTTGAAGACCGTCGCTATCCGATTGGGTTGAGGGGTCTACTCGAACCCGGCCCTATTTGAACTGCCCGCGAGCCCTCAGCGCCGCCTCCGTGCGGTTACGCGCGCCGGTGATGTTGAGGATCGCCTGGACGTGCAGCTTGACCGTGGCCACCGAGATGCCGAGGGCCTTCGCGATCTCCTTGTTGGTCTGGCCCATCTCGATCAGGCGCAGCACCTCCAGCTGGCGGCTCGACAGGCGCGAGCGCAGCGGCGGATCGGTGCGCTGGCGCGCGGTCAGGCTGGAGAAGTCGCTGAAGTAGAGCCCGCCGGCCAGGATCAGGCGCAGGGCCGCGGTGATCAGCTCGGGCGGGGCCGTCTTGGGAATGCAGCCCTTGACCCCCGCCTCGTAGGCGGTCTGAACCTCGCCCGGCGACAGCACCGAGAACAGCACCACCGGCGCCGGCTTGATCGCCTCGGTCGCCGATTTCAGATCGCGGAACTCCGCATCGTCGGGCGCCAGTTCGGCCACCAGCATGTCCACCGGGCGCGCGGCGGCGGCCTCCAGCGCGTCCTGCAGGCTGGAGCAGCCTTCGGCGGGGTCGGGCCCGAAGGCCGCGCCCACAAGCCGCGCAAGCGCTTCCCGATAGATCGGGAACCGGCAGACGACAACGGCGCGCATCAAAGTGACCTGGCCAGTGGATTGGTTCCTCTCACTACGCTCACTAGAACGCGACGAAGACCAAGAGCTAATCGCAGACGGGAAAGACCACTAAGGGGGTCAAGCCCGTTCGTCATCTAGCCAAAAGGTCTAAAATTCACGAAAGCGCCGATAAGTGCGAGAACCTATGCCCCGATGTTAAGGTTAAGTCGAAGGTTATGCTTGTGATTAGCCTGGCAGGAGAACGCTTTACCCGCGGCGCCTAGGAACGACTTCCAAAGCCGAATATATCAATTCGGCTTCACCGAAACGTCTAACCCTAATAACGCACAGCAATGTTGCGTTTGACGCGAATGTATGCGCTTGGCGGAGCGGTTCGGGAAGGGAAATCAGGCTTCGCGCCCCGCCTTACACCCGTGCTGTACTTGCCGAACAGGATTCTACTCCAACGCGACCGACCGGAGCCGCCCAAGTCGGCCCTCGCCGATAGCCCCGCGCGGCGCACGCGAAAACGCCGCCGGCCCGGGGGCCGACGGCGCTCGCGATCTCGAACTTGCGAAGGATCAGGCGGTCGCGACGGCGGCCTTGCGGCGGTTGCCGCGCAGGGACATGCCCAGGCCGCCCACGCCGACCAGCATCATCGCCCAGGTCGCCGGTTCCGGCACGGCGCCCGCGCGGGCGAGCAACTGGTTGCCAGACTGAGGCACGCCCTCTATCGGAGACTCCGGCGATTGGGTGCTCACGCCTTCCGCCGCGCCCGAATTGCCCCAGCAGTTGTTGGAGGTGAGGCAGTAGAACGGACCGTCGTCCCCGATCACCGAGTTTTCCCACAGGGCGATGCCGCCGGAGCCGAAATCGAAGTAGAGCCCGGTCGATGTGGCGCTCAGGCCGCTGCCGATGTCGAGGAACTCACTGTTGCTCGAGGTCAGGGTGAAGCTGCCGGCGGAGTCGGTGAGGCCGATCGTCCAGTCGGTGACATCGCTCTGGGTCAGGACGCCGATGGCCCCGTCGGTGGTCACCGACAGATTGACCGTGGCGCCGGCCACGTCGCGCGTGCCGACATAGGTCGTGGCGTGAGCCGCCGTGCCGAGAGCCGCGACCATCGCCGCGCCGGCCAAAATCTTGCTGATGTTCATAAAGTCCCCCATTGCGCGAAGCGCTCGATCCCAGTCGCGAACGAAATGTTCGGAACGTTGTTATCTGCTAGAGCTTGTTTGCGATGACGTCACAACAAGATTCATCCGAGCGGGGAATAAAGGACTAAAGGGACCCCGCCAATTTCACGAGGGCGTCGTCGGGGGGGGGTCAGGACGCGTCCGCGCCGCGGCGGAACACGAAGTGCTTGGCGCCGAGATAGTTGATCAGAAGTCCGGCGGCGGTGCCCGCCACCATCGCCGGCAGCAGGCGCGGGCCGAGCGCCGGGATCCCGGCGAGCACGGCCGTGTAGACCCCGAGGTTGGCGGCGAAGCCCACCGACTGCACCGTCAGGTATCCGCCGAATTCGGCCAGCAGGGAAGAGCCCGCCCCGCCGCCCCGCCCGGCGAACGTCCAGCTGCGGTTCACCAGCCAGGTCGCCACCACCGCCACCGAGAACGACACCAGGCGTCCGCCGACCTTGGCCGCCAGCGGGGCCGTGTCGGCGCCGGCCAGGGCGGCGATGGCGAGCACCGCCTTCAGCGTCGCGAAATCGACCAGGAAACCCAGCAGGCCGACGCAGCAGAAGCGCATGAAATGGCCGTTCAGCGGCGGCAGGAACCGGCCGATCACCGGCTGCGCCCTCACCCGCTCCCACACGCCGACCGTTCCGTTCCACAGGCGCTGGAGGGCGGGCAGCCAACGCTCCTGGCCCATCGGCAGGGCGCAGGCCACCAGCCCGGCGCCGATCGGAAGCAGCCAGATAAGCCGCGACTGGTAGCGGGCGAAGGGGCCCGAGAGGATGCCGCAGATGGCGGCGTTGACCAGGATCACGGCGATCAGCAGCATTACCGTGGCGGCCACCCGCGCCGGCTCCTCGCCCGCGCTCAGCGCCCGCCGCCCAAGCGCCTGGCGCACGTCCTTGAAGCATAGCCGCCAGGCCAGCAACGCCAGCGACAGCGACAGCACCGCGCCGTGCCAGTCGGCCAGGACCGTGTAGTTGAACGGCGGCCGGCAATCGCCCGGCGGGCGGCAGGCGTCGAAGTTGGGGATCAGCTGCGGCAGGACCGTGGTCCGCCAATACCGCCCGCGCAGATAGACCGAGGGATTGCGCAGGGGATCGTCTACCTGGAAGGCGATCAGCTGCTGGCCCCAATCGGACAGCGACGCCAGGGTCTGGCCCACCGGATCGTACCTCAAGACGCCGAGGACGAACCTCATCTCCTCCGCCTCCAGGCCCGCCCGCTCGGCCCAGCTGGCGTCGTTGAACACGCCGAGGGTCTTGCGGTCCGACCACAGGATCAGGTTGGACAGCTGCTCCTCGGGCAGCTTCAGGCTGGTGGACCTGCGGACGTTCGCCTGGAACTTACACAAGACATAGGGCGCCGGTTGGCCCGGCGCGGCCTGGGCGCAAGCCTGTCGCATGTAGGCCCGGCCGGGCCCGTCGACGAGCATGCGCGCCGTGATGAAGGGCGGGTGGCCGAGCGGGTGGCCCACGCGATTCTGATAAACTGTGTTGAAGGCCGCGCCCGCGACCGATGCGACCGCCGCTGCACTGACCACCACCAGCGCCCGGCGCACCACGCTGCGGGTGGACAGGCCCAGCAGCCACAGCAGCGCCCCGCCGCCAAGGGCCAGCACCAAGCCCGTACCCCAGTGCGACTTGTGGATGGCCATGCTGTAGGCGATCACCGCCCACAGTCCGGCGATCTCCAGCTTCTTCAGCCGGTCGCCCTGCGCCAGGATCAGCACCACCGCCGCCCCGCCGATGCCGGCGAAAATGTCGGGCATGGCGAAGGTGGTGTAGAACGAGATGCTGGTGCCCGCCGCCGCCGCGGCCATCACCGCCAGGTACGACCAGGGCGACGCCCGCGGCGCGAGGGTCCGCCACAGCAGATAGATCACCCATGCCGCCAGGAAGCTTTGGAGCGCCGCCAGGCCCCAGATGGTGGTGGTCAAATAGGCCGTGTGCAGGAGGACGCCGTAGTAGGGCGAGCGCGCGCCCTCGACTTGGTTGTTGACCATACGGTCGGCGGGAACCGGCCAGTCGCCGATATTCAGGTGGGCTTCCGCTTTGTTCTGGTTGGAAGCCGGCCAGTCGCGCACGGTCTCGATCAGGTCCTGACCCATCACATCGTAGCTGTGCGAGTCGTAGAACACCGTCGGCCGCCCGTCGGCGAACGCCACCGACATCAGCAGCAGCGTGGCCGCCAGCAGGGCCAGAAGCGGCGGAAGGCGACGCATGAGACCGACGAAAGCGCCTTAGCTGCGGATGGTCAACAGGGACGTCAGGAAGGCGGTGGCCGAAAGCTGGGCGGCGAGCGCCACGGCGGTCAGCGACGGGACCAGCACGCGCAGCACGCTGTCGTAGAGGATCGGGCCGAAACCGGAGCCCGCCCAGGTGGTCACTGCCCAGCCGCAGCCGATCAGGCCGAACAGGCCGATCACCCCGGCGATGCGCAGCAGCACCTCCAGCGACATGCCGGCGATCAGACGCTTGAAGTTGGCCGGCGGCGGCAGGAAGCCTTCCACCGTGGCGTAGCGCTGGGCCAGGGCTCCGTACGAGACGAACTGCGCCCCGATCAGCACGGCGAAGCAGCTCACGATCAGGGTGTGGATCGACAATTCCAGGGTCGGGGTGACGTGCACCGCGCCGCGGCTGAGCAGGGCCGAGCCGGCCAGGCCGATCGCGATCAAAGCGAACCCGGGATAGACGAACAGCCACGCGGGGCTGTGCAGCAGCAGGAACTTCAGGTGGCGCCAGCCGTCGCGCCAGGTCTTCAGGTGCGGCGGACGCGAGCGGCCGTCCTTCTTCAGGGTGGTCGGCACTTCGCTGAAGGTCAGTTTGTGCAGGGCCGACTTCACCACCATCTCGCTGGCGAATTCCATGCCCGAGCTCTTCAGCCGCAGCTTCAGCATCGACTCGCGCGAGAAGCCGCGCAGGCCGCAGTGGAAATCGCCCACCGGAATACGGAACAGCAGCCGGCCGAGGAACGACAGCACCGGGTTGCCCAGGTACTTGTGCAGGAACGGCATGGCGCCCTTGCCGATGCCGCCGCGGAAGCGGTTGCCCATCACTAGGTCGTCGCCCCGGCGCAGGTTCTCGATCATCAGGTCGAGGTTCTCGAAGTCGTAGCTGTCGTCGGCGTCGCCCATGATCACGAAGCGTCCGCGGGCCGCATGGATGCCGCCGATCAGGGCCGCGCCGTACCCGCGCTCGGGAATGGCCACGACGCGGGCGCCATGCTCCTCGGCGATCAGCTGCGAGCCGTCGGTCGAGCCGTTGTCGGCGATCAGCACCTCGCCCACCACGCCGGAACGCTCCAGGTAGCCCCGCGCCTTGTCGATGCAGACGGCCAGGGTCTCGGCCTCGTTCAGGCACGGCATCAGGATCGTCAGCTCGATGGCGCCGTCGTTGGCCGCCGGCTTCAGGCGGGGCTGTTCGGCAAGCTGGGCCGATGCGGTCATGTGCGAACTCCTCGTCGCCGGATGGGAGCGGCGCGCTTCAGGCGGAAGGCCGCCATCGGCTTCAACATTCTGTGAACACGTGGATAGGGGAGATACACGACTCGAAACGAAAAAGCGATTGCCTTGCGTTATCCATGGCTTCGCTTGCTCATCGATCAGGCGCCGTCCGCCTCCTTCACCGAGATGTGAAGCGGTCCGCGGCCCTTCAAGCGCGACGATTCGTCCCTACTTGTTTTGCGGGAACGCGGGTCCGGCCTTGGCCGTTGCCTCCGCTCGACGGCACGAAGGGGCAAGATTTGACCGCGGCAGGCGCAACGCGACGGCTGGACTCTGGCGCGGCCCCCCGGGCTCAGGCCCAGCGGCGGTACGCCGCCGTGCGCGCCCATACCCTCGATCTCGCCCGGCCGCTGAGCGCCGAGGACCAGCAGGTCCAGTCCATGCCCGACGTCAGCCCGACCAAGTGGCACCTGGCGCACATGAGCTGGTTCTTCGAAACTTTCCTGCTCGCCCCGTCCCTGCCGGGTTACTCACCCTTCGACCCCGACTACGGCTTCCTGTTCAATTCCTACTACGAGGCGGTCGGCCCGCGCTGGTCGCGGCCGGACCGGGGCCTGCTCTCGCGCCCATCCCTTGACCAGATCCTGGCCTATCGCCGTCATGTCGACGCCGCCATGGAGCGGCTGATCGCCGGCGCCTCGCCCGACTGCTGGAGCGAGATCGCGCCCCTGATCGAACTGGGCCTCAACCACGAGCAGCAGCATCAGGAGCTGATCGTGATGGACATCAAGCACGTGCTGTCGCTCAACCCCCTGTCGCCCGTCTACGTCGGCGCCCCGCCTTCGGACTCCGCGGGGCCGGCGCCGCTGGAGTGGCTGCCATTCGAGGGCGGCCTGGTCGAGATCGGTCACGACGGCGAGGACTTCGCCTTCGACAACGAGGGCCCGCGCCATCGCGTCTGGCTGGAGCCGTTCGTGCTCGCCAGCCGCCTGTCGACCTGCGGCGAGTATCTCGCCTTCATCGAGGACGGCGGCTACGCCCGCCCCGAACTGTGGCTGTCCGACGGATGGGCCGCCGTGCAGCGCGAGGGCTGGACGGCCCCGCTCTACTGGCGCGGCGACCGGATCTTCACCCTGCACGGCGAACGTCCGCTCGATCCCGATGAGCCCGTCGCTCACCTGTCCTTCTACGAAGCCGACGCCTTCGCCCGCTGGTCGGGCCGCCGCCTGCCGACCGAGTCGGAATGGGAAACCGCAGCGGCTGCTGCCAAATCTGTCAGCAGTCCGTCAGCCGCGGCCTTCCATCCCCGCCCGGCCGCGCCGATCTCCGGCCTCCAGCAGCTGAGCGGAGACCTCTGGCAATGGACGGCGAGCCCCTATGTCCCCTACCCGCGCTACCGCCCGCCCTCGGGGGCGATCGGCGAATACAACGGCAAGTTCATGTCCGGCCAGATGGTCCTGCGCGGCGGCTGCATCGCCACCCCCGAGGGCCACGTCCGGCCGACCTATCGCAACTTCTTCCCGCCCGCCGCGCGGTGGGCCTTCAGCGGCGTGAGGCTGGCCGATGATGCTTGACGTCGTTCACGCCCCGCGGCGGGCGCGCCTGGAGTTCCACGACTTCAGCCCCGACCTCGGCGACTTCCGCACCGCGCTCATCCGCGGCCTCAGCGCCAAGGCCAAAGCCATCCCCTGCCGCTTCCTCTACGACGCCCGCGGCTCGGCCCTGTTCGACCGCATCTGCGAGCTGCCGGAATACTACCCGACCCGCACCGAACTCGGCATCCTCAGGGCCTGCGCACCGGAGATCGCCGACCGCGCCGGCCCGGCCGCCCAGATGATCGAACTCGGCGGCGTCAACAGCCTGAAGGCCCGCATCCTGCTCGACGCCCTGGAGGCCCCCGCGGCCTACATCCCGGTAGACATCTCCCGCGAGCATCTGCGGGCCTCAGCCGAGGCCGTCCACGCCGAGAACCCGGGGCTCGAGGTGCTGGCGGTGTGCGCCGACTACACCCAGCCCCTGCTCCTGCCCGAGGCGCCCGGCGGCGGCATGCGCCTGGGCTTCTTCCCGGGCTCCACCATCGGCAACCTGCAGCCCGACGAGGCCATCGGCTTCCTGGCCGCCTGGGCGGAGCGCCTGGGGCCGGGCTCGGCCATGGTCGTGGGCGTGGACCTGCGCAAGGACGCCGCGATCCTGGAGCCCGCCTACGACGATGCTCAGGGCGTCACCGCCGAATTCTCCAAGAACCTGCTGGTGCGCGCCAACCGCGAGCTCGGCGCCGACTTCGATCTGCACGCCTTCGCCCACCGCGCCCGCTACGACGCCGGCCACGGCCGCATCGAAATTCATCTGGAGAGCCTGCGGGACCAGACCGTGCGCGTCGGCGGTTTCACCCTGTCCTTCGCCGCCGGCGAGCGCGTCCATATCGAGGACAGCTACAAATATTCGATCGAAGGTTTCCGGGGCATCGCCCGCGCCGCCGGATTCCGGCCCGCCGCCGTATGGACCGACCCAGACCAGCTGTTCAGCGTCCACTGGCTGGAGACGGCCGCGCCCTAGCGACGCCGTGTCGCTCCCGCGGATTTCATCCGACGTCGGAAATTCCTCGCACCTTTGCCGGAGCGTTTGTATGCAGGCGTCTCTTGGCTGGGAGATGAGATGCGCTGGTTCCAGGCCCTCTTGCCGCGGGAAGACCGCTTCTTCGGATATTTCGTCGAGCACGCGCGCCTGCTGCTCAAGGCGTCCGAATCGTTGCGCGAGCTGCTGATCGGCGGCGAAGGGGTGCCGGACGCCTGCGCGGCGATCATGCGCTACGAGGACCAGGCCGACGACGTCACCCGCAACGTGTTCCTGGCCATCCGCCGCACCTTCATCACGCCGTTCGACCGCAGCGACATCCGCGACCTCACCACCGCCCTCGACGACGCCATCGACCAGATGCAGAAGACCGCCAAGTCGATCATCCTGTTCGGCGTACGCGAGTTCGAGCCGGAGATGCGCGAGCTCGGCGACCTGGCGATCCAGGCGGCCTATCTCACGCTCGAGGCCACCGAACTGCTGCACGACCTCGGCAAGAACGCGACCCGGCTCAACGCCATCGCCGAGGCGGTCACCCGCATCGAGAACCGTTCGGACGAGGTTTATGATGCGGGCATGAAGGCCCTGTTCCAGAAGAGCCAGGACCGGCCGATGGACTTCATCGTCGGCGCCGACATCTACGACCACCTGGAGAAGGTGATCGACCGCTTCGAGGACGTCGCCAACGGCGTCAGCGGCATCCTGATCGAGCATCTCTGATCTTATGGACGCCTTCACCGCCAGCACGCTGACGCTGTGGGCGCTGGTCGCCGTCGCCCTTCTGTTCGACTTCCTCAACGGCCTGCACGACGCCGCGAACTCGATCGCCACCATCGTCTCCACCCGGGTGCTCAAGCCCCGCTACGCGGTGATGTGGGCGGCCTTCTTCAACTTCGTCGCCTTCCTGGTGTTCGGCCTGCACGTGGCCAAGACGATCGGCTCGGGCATCATCGACGTGAACGTGGTCACCGACCGGGTGATCTTCGCCGCCCTCACCGGCGCCATCGTCTGGAACGTGGTCACCTGGCTGGCCGGCATCCCGTCCTCGTCCTCCCACGCCCTGGTCGGCGGCCTGATCGGCGCGGGTCTCGCCAAGGCGGGCCTCAAGGTCATCGTCTGGGCAGGGGTGAGCAAGACCGCCGGGGGCATCGTCGCTTCCCCGGCGCTGGGCTTCATCCTGGCCCTGGTCCTGGTCCTGCTGGTCTCGTGGCTGTTCGTGCGCGTGCGGCCGGCGGCCGTCGACCGGGTGTTCCGCGTCATGCAGTTCCTGTCCGCGTCGGCCTATTCCCTGGGCCACGGCGGCAACGACGCGCAGAAGACCATGGGCATTATCGCCGTGCTGCTCTACGCCCACGCCGGCCGCCACGGCGCCTTCGCCGTGCCTCTGTGGGTCGTGCTTTCCTGTCAGACCGCCATGGCGCTCGGGACATTGTTCGGCGGATGGCGCATCGTGCACACCATGGGCTCCAAGATCACCCGGCTCACTCCGATGCAGGGCTTCTGCGCCGAGACCGGCGGCGCTCTCACTCTGTTCCTGTTCACCAACCTCGGCGTTCCGGTGTCGACCACGCACACCATCACCGGCGCCATCGTCGGCGTCGGCGCGGCGCGCCGCACCACGGCGGTGCGTTGGGGTGTCGCCCGCCGCATCGTCTTCGCCTGGATCGTCACCATGCCCATGGCGGGCCTCGTCGCCGCGGTC
>Ga0265327_10002503_pt1 | contig 19206 bp, 12 predicted proteins | sample 41621metaG_FD_202089 | JGI IMG/M metagenome (GOLD analysis project Ga0265327, IMG submission 202089) | Rhizosphere microbial communities from Carex aquatilis grown in University of Washington, Seatle, WA, United States - 4-16-21 metaG | ecosystem: Host-associated > Plants > Roots > Rhizosphere...
TGGACGGATTCGCCGCCGAGACCACCGCCGCGATCATCATCCACGGCGCGTCCACGCTCGGCATCCCGGTGTCCACGACCCACGTCATCTCGACGTCGATCATGGGCGTGGGCACGATGAAGCGGTTCGGCGCCGTCAAGTGGGGCGTCGTTGAACGCATCATCTGGGCCTGGGTTTTCACCCTGCCGGTCACGGCGCTGATTGGCTACTGGATGACGAAGCTCGGCCACCTGCTCCACCTGCATTGAGGGCGGGCTGGGTCGAACCGCCAGGTTGCCCGCGAGACACGCGAATTGGCGCGAAAGGATTCCCAAATGGGGTGCGATTCCCTGGGCGACGCGCCGGTGCGCCCACACGCGGCGACCCCGGTTGCAACCGGCAACGGACTGGTCCGGTCAGGGAGGTCCGCCACCTCTTGCCGATCGCGGTTCAGGCTGTCGGAGCTGGTTTTGCCGGCGACCCGGCTCGCTGTCGGCCGGCGCGAATCTCGAGTCGCCTGTAAACAGGCTCCTCCCTTTTGACCCAAACTCCCCAGACTGGACACCAGCCCAGGCTGCTCAGCTCTCCGCCGCAAAGGGCGGCACCGACGCAGGCGGCGCCTCCTTGCGCACCTCGTCCGTGTGGCGGACGTCCTTGCCCTTGGCCAGGTAGATCATCTCCTCGGCAATGTTGGTGGCATGGCCGGCGATCCGCTCGATCGACTTGGAGATGAACATCAGTTCGAGCGAGCGGGCGATGGTGTCGGGACGCTCGATCATGAAACTGGTCAGGCGCCGGTAAACCATCCGGTTCATGTTGTCCACTTCCGGGTCGCGCCGGCAAACGGCGAGCGCCTTCTGCTCGTCCTCGAGGATGAAACAGTCGAGCGCGTCGCGCAGCATCTCCAGCGCGACGTTGGCCATCCGCGGGATGTCGGTGTAAAGCTCCAGCTTGGGCTCGATCGCCAGCTTGCGGGCCCGGCGGGCGATGCTGGTGGCCTCGTCCCCCACCCGCTCGAGATCATGGCTGGCCTTCATGCCCACGATGACGACCCGGAGTTCGGAGGCCACCGGACCCCGCAGCGTCATGTAACTGATCGCCTGGTCGTCGATCTTCACCTCCAGACGGTCGATCTCGTCATCGGACGCGATCACCTTGTCGGCCAGCGCGAGGTCGCCGTCGACCAGGGATCGGATGGCCATCCGGGTCTGTTCCTGGGCCCGCTCGCCCATCTGGAGGAGGCAGGCGCGGAACGCCTCGAGGTCGGCATCAAAAAATCGTTTCATGGGTGGAAAAGGTAGCGGGTGGTGACTGGTGTGTAGCGGGAGGGCTTCAGCAGCTTCGCGGCGACAGGCTCGCCACTGGCTGCTCACGGCCCGCTCCCCGGGGTCAGCCGAAGCGGCCCGAAACGTACGCCTCGGTCTGCGGGTTGGCGGGATTCATGAAAATAGTGCGGGTGTCGGCGTACTCGACCAGCTTGCCAAGGTAGAAAAAGGCGGTCCGGTCGGAGCACCGGGCAGCCTGCTGCATGTTGTGGGTCACGATGACGATCGTGAAGGTCTTCTTCAACTCGTGAATCAACTCCTCCACCTTGGCGGTCGCGATCGGATCGAGCGCCGAGCACGGCTCGTCCATCAGGATGATCTCGGGTTCAACCGCCACGGCCCGGGCGATGCACAGGCGCTGCTGCTGACCGCCCGACAGGCCGAGCGCGCTCTGGTGGAGCCGGTCCTTCACTTCCTCCCAGAGCGCCGCACCCCGCAGGCTCTTCTCGACGACCTCATCGAGGCGCGATTTGGATCGCACGCCCTGGATCCGCAGCCCGTAGGTGATGTTCTCGTAGATCGTCTTCGGGAAGGGATTGGACTTCTGGAACACCATGCCCACCCGCTTGCGCAGCTCGATAACGTCGACGCGCGGATCGTGGATGTTGATGCCATCAATCCGGATCTGTCCGTCTGAGAGACGAGCGCCCTCGACGAGGTCGTTCATCCGGTTGATGCATCGCAGCAGGGTGCTCTTGCCACAACCGGAGGGGCCGATGAAGGCCGTGACCTCGCGTTCGCGGATGTTCAGCGTGATGTCGTGCAACGCCTTCGCCTGGCCGTAGGTAAAATCGACGTCGTCGACCTCGATGACCGCCCGCGCCGGCGCCAGGGAGGCGGCCGGCGTTGCTGGAGTGGCGAGGCTCGTGGGCGCAACCGGTTGGCGCGCGGTGGCTGGGGAAGATGATTCGGACATGAAGGTCACCATTTGTATTTCTTGCGGAGACGGGCGCGCAGCACGATCGACGACATGGCGATGGCCGCCACGGTGAAAAGGAAGACAAACGCCGTGCCGTACTGCACGTCGCGGGTGTATTCGTTTTGGGGGATCTTCGAGGCCACCACGTAAATGTGGTAGGGCAGCGCCATCACGCCCTGGAAAAAGAAATCGGTCCACTTCTGCACCTGCCAGGGCAGCTCGTCGCGGACGACAAAGGCCGCGGTAAACATGATCGGCGCCGTCTCCCCGGCCACCCGGGCGATGGCGAGCACCGACGAAGTCAGGATGCCCGGCAGCGCGTAGGGCAGCACATTGGAGAAGATGGTCTGCAGCTTGGTGGCCCCGAGGGCGAGCGAGCCCTCGCGATAGCCCTTGGGCACCGACTTCAAGGATTCCTCCGACGCCGTGATGATGATGGGCAGGACCATGAACGCGAGGGTCAGCCAGCCGGCGAGCAGCGACACGCCGAAGTTCAGCGCGATGACGAACATGCCGAAGCCGAAGAGTCCGTAGACGATGGAAGGCACGCCGGCGAGGTTGACGATGGCGAGGCGCAGGAAGCGGATGAAGGGTCCGTCGGTGGCGTACTCGCTCAGGTAAATCGCGCTGATCACCCCGAGCACGAGGGCGATGGCCATCGAGCCGACGACCAGCAGGATCGTGCCCACGATGTTCGGAAAGATGCCCCCGGCGGAATAGACATAGGAGTCAACGTGAACCTTCTTCAAGTCGGCGGCGCGCTGCTCGGAGAAACGCCGGAACTCGCCGTCCCCCATCTTCTGTTTCTTCCCGTCGAGCTCGAACACATTGAGCGTCTCCGGCGACTTGGTCAGGAAATCAAGGTTGATGAACGGCGGGCGGGCCCGGAAGACGACCGGGGCGCCCTTCACCGCGATGTCGACAAAGATGCAGGCCGCGCAGGCGAGGACAAAGTAGGTGCTGGCCCGCAGCAGCCAGAAGACGATCGCCTCCGATCGCTTGGCGAGCGTGGGGCGGCCAAAAAGCCGGGTGGCGGAGAGCGGAGCGGGGGTGTCCATTTCAGCCGATGGCAATGCGGTAGCGGCGCACGATTTTCTGGGCCAGCCAGTTGATCAGCAGTGAAATCAGGAAAAGCACGACGCCGACCATGAAGAGGGCGCGGTAGTGCAGGGTACCGCGGACCACCTCGCCCATTTCCTGCGCGATGATTCCCGTCATGGTGTGGACGGGCTGAAAGACCGCCCCGAGGCCCGCGCCGAAATCGGGAATCTGGATCCGGTTTCCCGCGCACAGCAGAACGACCATGGTCTCGCCCACCACCCGGCCGAAGCCGAGCAGGATGGCCGCCATGATGCCCGAGAGCGCCGCCGGAATGATGATGTGCACGATCGTCTGCAAGCGGGTGGCGCCCATGGCGAGCGAAGCTTCCTTGAAGGAGCGGGGCACATTGTTGATGGTGTCCTCAGCGAGCGAAAAAATCGTCGGAATCGCCATCAACGCCAGAAGGCACGCCGCGGTGGTGGCGTTGAGCCGCTCGGCGATGGGAAATCCGGGCACCCAGGCGAGGGACGGCATCTGGGAGACGTGCCGCAGCGTCTCGCCCAGCACGGAAATTCCAAAAAAACCGAGCACCACGCTCGGGATGGCGGAGATGAACTCGATGACCGGCTTGATGAAGCGCTGCTCGAAGGACGACGCCATTTGGTTGACGTAGACGGCCGCCGCCACCCCAAGCGGAATGGCAATCAGGAGCGCGAGAAGGGAGATGAGGAGCGAGCCGGCAAAAAGCGGCACCACGCCATACCAGTCCTGCCAGAAGCTGGCGGTGATCCAGTCCCGCCCGAACAGGAAGGCATTCAGCGATTCCCACCACGCGACCGGCTTCGCCTGGTCCCACGCCGCCATGCGCTGCGCCGCCGAGTCCATTTCCGAGAGGTAAGCGGGCAGCAGGCGCACGAATTTGTCCATCCGGCGCTGCAAAGCCGGCTCACCGAGTTGCGGCGGATGGGCCGCGGCCTCCCGGAGCGCCGCGGCCAAGGCCACATTTGCAGCCGTCACCTCGGGCAACATGGCCTTGAGCGGCTGGACCTCCAGTTGAAAGTTGACGGCCTCAACCACCATCCCGGCGAGTTCCTTCCGGAGCACGGCCGCGCGCTCGGGCGCCGCGCCGGCGAGCGCCTTCTGCACGTTGTCGCGGGCCTCTGCCGTGTCCTGCGCGACCTTTTGCCGCTCCTTGAGCGAAGTGGCGAGGTCGGTCATGGTCCCGAGGATCGCCTCATGGGCGGAAATGGCGTCGCCGAACCGGTTCGCATAGGCATCAAACTCCCCCAGCGCCACAACCGCGTCCGCGGGGGAGACCCCCGCCTTCTGCAGCGAGTCAAGCTTGGCGGCGCGAATGGTGCCCAGATAGCGCACCATCGAGGTGTAGTCGTCGACCTGCCGCCGAAGGTGATCGACAAACTCCAGTCCGGCGAGGCGGTAGACTTCGAGGTTTCGCCGGTTTTCCGGGATGAACGTCACGGCGTCGCGGAAAATCGTGAAAGTGATCAGGGCCAGCACCACGATCGAGATGGCGGCGTTCCCCTGGAAGACCACCCGCGCAAAATTGTCACCATTCAAGCCGAAGAACCACCCCCGGCGGGACTGCAGCAGGGCCGCACGGGTGGAAATCCTGGCGGGGGCGGTTTCGCTGACGGCGGGCATGGGAAGGCGTCGTCGAAAGAATCGGTCGCGGGCGGCGGACGGGTCAACCGGGCTGCGTTACAGTTGGGTGACAAAAGGTCCGCCCGCAGTCCGGGCCGGAGCTGCGGGCGGCCGCATCGTCACGATCGATCGGCAGCGTTACTTGATGGGGCGGATCGGGACAAATCCGACCTTCTGCACGATGCGCTGGCCGTCGTCGCTCAACGTAAACTCCAGAAACTTGGCTTCCTCGCCGGAGGCGTCGCCGTTGGTGTAGTAAAACGTCGGCCGGGCGTAGGGATACTTCTTGTCGAGGACGCTTTCCTGCGTGGGCAGGTTGCCCTCGATCGATACGGTCTTGATCCCGGGATCCGTGAGGTAGGCGAGGCCGACATAGCCGATGCCGTTCGCGTTTTTGGCGACCTCGGCCGCAATTTGCTCGTTGCCCGCCATCTTTTGCGACGACGCGGCGTAATCCCGCTTCTTCATCGCGAGCTCCTTGAAGTCGGAATAGGTGCCGGACGACGTGTTGCGGGTGTACACCGAGATCTTGCCGGGGGTCCCGCCGACCTGCGACCAGTCGGTGATGTCACCGGCAAAGATCTGCTCGACCTGCCGCTTGGTCAGCGTGCTGAGAGGATTGCTGGCGCTGACGATGACGCCGATGCCGTCATAAGCAACGATGGTCGGCTTGAGGGTCACGCCCTTCGCCAGCGCCGCGGACATTTCCGTCGGCTTGGCGCGGCGGCTCGACATGCCGATTTGCGCCGTGCTGTCGATGATGGCGGCGATGCCGGTGGTCGAGCCCTCGGCGGCAATCTCAAAGGTCGTGCCGGGGTTCTTCGACTTGTAATCCTCGGCCAGCATGGGCACGAGCTTGGCGCCAAGCGTGTCGGAGCCCTTGATCACGAGTTTGCCGGCCGCAAGGGCGCTGGAGGCAAGCGCCAACGCGGCGAGGGAAGATAGGATTTTGTTCATATTTCTGGTGGATGACGGTTAGAATTTCACGATCAGGTCGGCCTGGAAGAGCCAGTACTTGTTGAGCGCGTTGTTGGTGCCGAGGTCACCCGAACCCGGTGCGACAATTGTGGAATTGACCCGGTCGGCGCGGCCGACCGTCGCGGCGAAGGTGGTGGCGGCACCAAGCGCATAGTTGCCCGTAAAGACCCATCCCTTCATGTTGGTGCGGCTGTCCCAGATGTCGGAGTCGACCAGATTGGGGTCCAGGGCGAAGGCCCCGGTGGATTGATAAAACACCTTGGCATCCCACTCGCCCTTGTTCGCGGCCTTGCCGTATTGGAAACCAACCTGCCAGGCCTTGTCCTGGTTGGACAGGTCGGGGCGGCCCCATTTCGTCGCGCGATCGTCCGCATTGAAATTGATCGCGAAGTCCCCGAAGGCACGCACGGGCACGCCGCCGATCGCCCAGTCATATTCGAGCGGGACGTCCAGCACCGTGAGGTCGTTCACGGCCGCGCCGTTGGCCGCCGAGAAGACACCCTTGAACGCGGCTGGGTTGAAATTATTCCGCTGCACATAGGTGTAGATGGTCGGGTTGATCTGGAAGAACTGCGCCGTCCCTTCGCCCGTGTAGTATTTCAACCCGGCCTGCCAGGCACACATCAGCAGATCGTCCGTCTTCGCTCCCGGCGTGGCGCCCGAGGCAAAGGCGTTCTGGGTGCTGGCCGCGCTATACAGAAACTGTCCCAGCGTCGCCGAATACTCCAGCTTCCCGTCCCGGTGCTTGTACTGCTCGGCAATGCCCTCCGGATTGATGTCGGCGTCCCAAACCATCAGCGTCGACACCAGCGGATTCGGCATGCGGCCGACCGTCAGAGTGAAGTTCGAGCTCGGTGTCCATTGGGCCCAAATCTGGCCGACATTGACGGTGTCGCTCGTCTTCGCGAACGGACCGGCGTCGTCGCCCATAGTCACGTTGCTCGAACGGCTGCCCGTCGCGGTTTCGAGGCGAAAGCCCCAGCTCCAATCATTCGCCATCTTGCCGGTCAGGCCCGCCCGGAAGCGGTAGCGGTAGCGATCGCGCTCCGCGGCATCGCCGTTCGGCAGCACACCGGTGCGGCTCTCGAAACGGACCCGCACGTCGCCGGCGATGCGCAGCTCGGACATGGCCGATGAGAGGTTGAGCTTGCCCGCGGAAGTTGAAGCAAAGTCCTTGGTCAGTTCAGCGCGGAGTTCCTCCGCCTCCTGGTCGTTGATGACCCCCTTCTTGACCAAAAGGTCGATCAGGGCGCCGCTGTCCTGTGCCATCGCGAGGCCGGCGCAAAAGATCGCCGCTGCCGTCGCGAGCAGTTTGGATTTGATATTAAACATGATGGGTTTCGGTGGTTTGCCTGGATTGCCTGTCGCGACCGGTGAAATACCGGTCCAAGGCTCCAGATTAGAGGGCTTGTGTTACGGTTTCGTGACGGCCGTGTTACAAACCGGGAAAAGGAACCGCCGGTCCCACCACTATCCGCATCGGCGCACGCCCCGCTCAAAATTCCCTCTGGTCCTCCGTGCCGGGCCCGGGAAAACCCATCCCACCCCCGCCAGCCTCCCCCGCCGCCCGCCCGGCAGCGTCATCTCGCCGGCGTTGGCTCCGCCAGCGCCTGCCGCACGCGCGAAATGAGGTCCTCGGCGGTAAACGGCTTGATCAGCAACTGGCCGCCCGCGCGCGACAATCCTTCCGCACGCAGCTCGTCACCGGTGTAGCCCGACATGAAAAGGACCCGGATCTGCGGCCGGTCGCGAACGACATCCGCCGCCAGCAGCGGGCCGCTCTGGCCGGGCATGATGACGTCGGTCAGCAACAGCTTGACGTCCCGCGCGACCGGCTGAGCCAGCAGGGCGCGCGCCTCCAGCGCTTCGCCTGCCGTCAGCACGACGTAGCCCTTGGACTCGAGGATTCGTTGGGTGGCCCGACGCACGCCGGCTTCGTCCTCCACCAGGAGGATCATCTCGCCGCCGGCCGGACCCGGGGCGCCCGCCGTCGCGTCCAGCTTCTCGGCCGATTCGGCGGCAACCTCGGGCAGCCACAACTCGATGGTGGTGCCCTGCCCGCGCGCGCTCCTGACCACAATTCCCCCGCCCGAAGTCTTGACCATGCCGAAGACCGAGGCGAGGCCGAGCCCGGCACCCTTGCCGCGCTCCTTGGTTGAGAAAAACGGCTCGAACAGCCGGGCGCGCGTCGTCTCGTCCATGCCGGCACCGTTGTCGGCGACCGCGACGACCGCGTAGCGTCCCGGCTGGGCCGAGAGATAGTCGGTCGCGAGGGGCTTGTTCAGGGACTCGGAGCGGAGGTTGATCGTCAGGACGCCACCCGGCTTGGGCATCGCCTCGCGGGCGTTGGTCGCCAGGCTGATCAGCGCCTGCTCGAGGTCGTGCGGATCGACCCGGACGCTGCCGGGCGCGCCCGTCACCTGGGTGGAGAGCGTGGCGTCCTCGCCCAGCAACCGCTGCAGCAGCGGCAACGTGTCCTGGAGGAGCTTGGTGGTCGAGACGACCTGCGGCTGGAGATTTTCCCGGCGGCCGAAGGCCAGCAGCCGGCCGGTCAGGGCCGCTCCGCGAGTCGAGGCCCGCCGGATCTCCTCGATATCGGTGCGCGCCTCGTGTCCGGCCGGGAGGCTGAGCAGGGCCAGCTCGCTGTTGGCGAGGACCACCGCGAGCAGGTTGTTGAAATCGTGCGCGACACCTCCGGCCAGGCGCCCGACCGCCTCCATCTTCTGCGCCTGGTGCAGGCGGTCCTCGAGCAACATGCGTTCCGTGACGTCGCGCGAATTGAGGACGAATCCGCCGACCGTCGATTCGTCGAGAAGATTGCTCCCCGACGTCTCGAGGTGGCGGTAGGTGCCGTCCGCATTGCGCAGCCGCCAGCGCAGGATGCGCATCGAATCCGCGTCGGGTCGCAGCACCATCTCGTCGAAAAACGCCGCGCCCTTCGGCACGTCCTCGGGATGAGCCAGGCCAAGGAGTTCGCGCCCCGTCAGCTCTTCGGGCGTCTGCCCCAGCACCGTCACCGTGGCCGGGCTGGCGAAATAAATCCGCCGTTCGCGATCCACCACCATGATGACATCGGACGAATGCCGCACCATCGCCTCGAAGCGCGCCTGGCTCTCGCGCTGCGCCTCCGCGGCGACCCAGCGCAGGCTGTCCCTCAGCACCAGGGTTTCCCGGGCCAGGAGGACCACGAGCAGGAAGATCAGGCTCACCAGCAGGTGGCGGAACATCCCCGGGTCCGGGTTCCCAAACGTCACCTCGAGCGCCGACCAGGCCGCCACCGCCACGATCGTAATCATCGGCACCGGGCTGACCGCCGCCGGGCGCACCTTCCGCCGCCCCGGCATCGGATCAGCCTGGAATTTCCACGCCGCCACCAGAAACAGGCCGAGCGAGATCGCGTTGGTGATGTTGATCCAGTTGACCGAGCCGTGGGTCACGATCTTCGCCGCCGCATCCAAGGCGAAGACCAGGTCCGCCACCCAGGACAGCCCCAGCGCCGCGAGCAGGAACCAGAACGCGCCGCGCGAAGGCACCGGCGGGCTGGCCAGCAGCGAGGCGTTCACCACCATGATCCCGAAGAATGCCATCACCGGCCAGAGCACGATCAGCACCGCATCGATGCCTTGGGTCGTGACCAGCACGGGCTGAAGCGCAAACAGCCAGAGGGGCACGCCCACGCCGACCACGAAGGCAACGCCGTCGATCAGGATGCGCCAGCGGCCGGCCACCAGGTGCTCGGAGCGGGGAAAGTGCAGCAAGCCGATTCCGCAGAGCGGATAGGCCGCCATGAACAACGCATCGACCACTCCGAAGGTACCCGGCGCCGTCCCCAGCGCGATGTATTGGATGACCAAATACACACTTCCGAGCATGACCATCGCCTGGCCCGCCATGACGTAGCGCAGGCCCTTCCCGATCTTGGCGGGCAGGTCGCTGCGATTCGCCGCCCGGCGCAGGGCCCACACCGCCGTCGCACTCAAGATCGTCAGTGTTCCCAGGCTGATTATCTGGGCCACCTGGCCCTTACCCGGTCCGCTGAGGTGCCAGACGACATAGGCAAGCGTCAACACCAGCGACGCCCGCAGCCAGCCAGGCATGGGCTTGGCGGCGGGAATAATGGGTGACTGCGAAGCCGACGTCATTGTGGGTTAATCCCCTATAATCGGCCATTTATCCGTTTTCCTTCAGACTACTTTGCTGAATTTCGGAGGGGTTGCGGGTCCCGGGAGACGCACGGATGGTCCAAACAACTGGATAATTGTATTACGCTACGCTTGAATGGTTTATGATGCCATTCTTGAAATGTTGATTCGAACCCGGCTTCTGGTGCCTGATTCAGGCCGGCGACCCGCGGGCAATGGCCGCATTCAGCAGCTCGGTTTCGCCGGTTTCCATCGCCGTCAGTTGGATGAGGCTTTGCAGAGAGCTGAAATGCTTCGTCCACTCGAAATCGCCGGTCGCATGGCCGACCAACTGGTCGAAAAGCGCCTTCTTGTCCGCCTTGAGGGCCTGGATCCGTTCCTCGATCGTGCCGGCCGTGACCATGCGATAGACAAAAACCGTGTTCGTCTGGCCGATCCGGTGCACGCGATCGATCGCCTGGTCCTCCACGGCGGGATTCCACCACGGATCGAGCAGGAACACGTAATCCGCGGCGTGCAGCGTGATGCCGGTCCCGGCCGCCTTGAGGCTCACCAACATGACCGCCGCACCCGACGCGGTCTGGAACTGCTGCACCGGCTTCTGGCGGTCCAGCGTCATGCCCGTGATCTCGTAGCGCGGCAGGTCGGGATAATGCGTGTCGAGCGCGTTGCGCACGCGGTCGAGCAGCGTCACGAATTGCGAGAAGATCACGACCTTGTGGCCGCTGCCGACGACCTCGGCGAGCTTCTCCACCAGCAACTGGAGCTTCCCGCTGTCGTGCAGCGGCGCGTTGAGCCAGGGCAGCAGATCGGGGTCGCAGCACACCTGCCGCAGGCGGGTGAGCAGCGCGAGAAACCCAAAGGATTTTTCCCGCAGCGCCACCGTGATGTCCTCGCCGAGCCGCGCGAGGCCCTCGGTGCAGATGCGGACATACTCGGTGCGCTGCACTTCGGTCAACGGGCAGAGCAGGTCCATCTCGACCTTCGGCGGCAATTCCGTGGCCACCTCGTTCTTCGTGCGGCGCAGGATGAACGGCGCGAGCTGCTGGCGCAGCCGCTGCATCGTCGCCTCCCGGTTCTGGACCAGCGCCGTCTCGAAGGCCGCGCGCGAGCCGAGCAGGCCGGGCAGCAGGTAGCGGAAGATCGACCAGAGGTCGAGCTGCCGGTTCTCGAGCGGCGTGCCGGTCAGGACGAGCCGGTGCTTGGCCTTGAGCGCGAAGCAGGCCTGCGTGACCTTGGCGTCGGGGTTCTTGATGAACTGGCCCTCGTCGAGCACCGCGTAGCCAAACTGCGTCGCGTCGAGCAGCGCGCGGTGCTTGCGCAGCTGGGTGTAGCTGGCGAGCCAGATGCAGGGCGCCTTGTTGGTCGTGAAATCGTTGCCGGCCTTGAGCGTGTCGAACTTCGCCGCGGGATTGAAGCGGGCGAGCTCCTCGCGCCACACCGGCACCACGCTCGCCGGGCAGACCACGAGGTGGCGCAGGTGCGCCAGCGGACGCGCCGCCAGCAGCGCGATGATCTGGGCCGTCTTGCCGAGGCCCATCTCGTCGGCCAGCAGCCCGTGGCAGTCCGTCTCGCCGAGATGGTGCATCCACTCCACGCCGCGGCGCTGGTATTGGCGCAGGAAATCCGGCAGTTCCGGCGGCGCCACGGGCGCGGTCAGCACCTTCTGGCGCCAGGCCTCCACCTCCGGGCTGAGCGTGACCTTGATGCGACTGTCGTTGAAGAGCGAAAAAATCAGGTAGGGTGGCAGGACGCCGCCGGCCTGCGTCTCGGCGAGGTCCTGGCGCCACTGGTGCAGGCTCTCCCACTTCTCCGGCGCCATCGTGAGGATGCCGAGATCGGGCATCAGGACGGGCGAGCGGCCGTGTTTCAGGAGCGCCGCGGCCTGCTCCTCGGTCAGCAGGTTCTCGCCGGCCCGGAAGATCCAGCGCAGGTTCAGGCCCGCGCCCTCGCGGTGGTCGGCCACCGCCTCGACCTCGACCGTCCGCGCGCCCAGCTTGAGCGAGTCGACCTTGGCATCGAGCTCGATGGCAAACTGCTTCTTCCAGTGGGGCAGCATGTCCCGGAGGAAGCCCGGAATGTCGGCCAGCGACTCCATCGCGTACGCATGCGTGGCCTGCCCGTAGCGGAAATGCGCCTTGCGCGCGTAGCTCGCCAGGGCGATCAGTTTCGCCCGCTCGGCCGCGGTCGGGTGAATCGTCGTGTTGCCCAGTGCGGGCACGCGGTTCCGTCCCTGCTTCCAATACGCGAGAAAGATCAGGCCCTCGGCCGTGGCCGTGAAGCTCAGGAGGAGGTCGCGGACCGGACCCTCGGCCTTGGCGCCGTTGCCGCTCCCGTTCGTCGGACCGACGGCGGCGGGACCGGCCGGCATCGGGGGAATCGACCCCGGCAGCTTCGACGTCATCTCATCGGCCACCAACTCCTCAATTTCATGCAGGCCCGCCACCGCGATGGCGTTGGCCAGGACGGGATCGGTGGACGACGAGCGGACGCGGATCGCGTCCCCATCCCATTCGATGACCGCGTATTCCTCCTTTTTTTCGACCCGCCGGTGAATAATGGCATCCCGCGCCCCTAGTTCGATCTCCCGGATCTCACTGTCGCGGTACATCGCATGACCCCGCTCGACGTGATTTGGGTCGAATTGACCCTCCCAGTCGGCTTCCAGCCGATCGAACCAAAATTCGAGAGACTGAGGAGTGTAGATCCTCTTCGGCCCGTGGGTTTGCATCAATGTAAAAGCCCTCCGTTAAAAAGTGTGAGGGGCAGGGTGCAACTCCTATTTTCACCTATTTTGCGCGAGGGACGGCGGCTTTCACCTAAACGTCACCTTCCCGACGCAATTCCGGCGCAAAACCCGGGCAAACTGGCGGCGCTCGGCGGCCGGTCCGACCGCCATCCGGGCACAACCTTTTGCATCTTGCCCTCGTCACTGAAACTTACGCTCCCGAAATAAATGGCGTCGCCATGACGCTCGGCCGCCTCGTGGACGGCCTGGCCCAGCGCGGCCATCGAATCACCATCATCCGCCCCCGGCAGCGGCATGAATCGCCGCGGTTCAGCATCACCCAGCGCCTCGCGTGCCGGCAGGTCCGCCTGCCGGGCGTGCCGATTCCCGGCTATCCGCAACTGCGCCTCGGCCTCCCGGCCGCCCGCCGCCTCCGGCAGGTCTGGACCGTCGCGCGCCCCGACCTCGTGCACGTCGCCACCGAGGGTCCGCTCGGCGCCTCCGCCATTTCCGCGGCCCACCGGCTCGGGCTGCCGGTCACCTCGAGCTTCCACACCAACTTCGACCAGTACACGCGCGACTACCGCATCGGCTGGCTGCACGGCCTGGTCGCCGTCTGGCTGCGCCGCGTGCACAACCGCACGCAGCGCACGTTCGCGCCGACGCGCGATTTGCTCGACCGGCTGGGCCGGCAGGGCTACGCGAACCTCCGCCTCTTCTCCCGCGGCGTCGACCCGGACCTTTTTTCGCCGGCCCGGCGCGACGAAGGCCTGCGCGCGTCCTGGGGGGCCGGCCCGGGCGACCTCGTCGTGCTCCACGTCGGCCGGATGGCCGCGGAGAAAAACTACCCCCTGCTCTTCGAGGCGTTCAACGCCGTCCGCGCCGTCGCCCCCGGCGCCCGCCTAGTGCTGGTCGGCGACGGCCCGATGCTCGCGCGCTACCAGACCCGGCGACCCGACGTGGTGTTCACCGGCTTCTACACCGGCGTGAACCTCGCCCGCCACTACGCGTCAGGCGACATCTACCTGCACGCCAGCATCACCGAGACGTTCGGCAACGTCATCACGGAGGCCATGGCCAGCGGGCTGGCTGTCAGCGCCTTCGACTATGCCGCCGCGCACGAGTTCATCCGTCACGGCGAAAACGGCCTGGTGGCTCCGGTCGGACAACCGGGGGCGTTTCTCGCCAACGCCGTCCGCCTCGCGCGAGACCCCCAGTTGCGGGCCTCGCTCGCCGCCGCCGGCCGCGCCACTGCCCGGCACCTCTCCTGGGATCGCGTGATCCTCGGCTTCGAGCGCGACCTGCTCGAAGTGCTGGCCGAACACCGCGGCCAATGCCGCCCGCAGCCCGCCCCCTCCCGGCCGCTCGCCGCCGCCACTCAACCATGAGCAAACCCGTCCTCCACGTTCGCACTGTCATCCTCTCCGACGTCCATCTCGGCACGCCGCATAGCAAGGCCGACGAGGCCACGCATTTCCTCAAACACGTCCGCTGCGAGCGGCTGATCCTCAACGGTGACATCATCGACGGCTGGCGCCTGACGCGCGACGGCAAATGGACCAAGGCGCACACGCGCTTCGTCCGCCGCCTGCTCACGCTGGTGCAGAAGAAGGATACCGAGATCATCTACCTGCGCGGCAACCACGACGACTTCCTCGCCCGCCTCCTGCCGATGCAGTTCGAGCGCATCCGGCTCGGCGAGGACTTCGTGCTCGAGACGGTGCAGGGGCGCTACCTCGTGCTGCACGGCGACGTCTTCGACGGCGTGGTCAAGAACATGGCGTTCCTCGCGCACATCGGCGACATGGGCTACGCGCTCATGCTGAAGCTCAACCGCTCCTACAACTGGTTCCGCCGGCTGCGCGGCAAGGAATATTTCTCCCTCAGCCAGGCGATCAAGGCGCGGGTCAAGCAGGCCGTCAGCTTCATCTCGAAATTCGAGGATCAACTTGCCGCGCTCGCGCGCAGCCGCGGCTGCCGCGGCGTCATCTGCGGCCACATCCACACGCCCGCCGACAAGATGATCGGCGACATCCACTACCTCAATTCCGGCGACTGGGTCGAATCGCTCACCGCCATCGTCGAGCACCACGACGGCCGGCTTGAGCTGGTCGACTTCAAGCAGTTCACCGCCGCGTTCCCGATGCCCCGCACGGAGCCGGTGGAGGAGGTCGACGACGCGCCGCTTCCCGGGGAGGCCGCCGCGCTCGCCACCCTGGTCGCATCCCGATGAACCGCATTCTGGTCCTCACCGCCGGCTACGGCGAGGGCCACAACAGCGCCGCGCGCGCCCTCCAGTGCGCCTTTGCGCAGCAGCCCGGGGTCGAGGCCGAACTGGTCGACCTGTTCGCCCTGCGCGCGCCGCGCCTGAACGAGGTTTCCCGCCGCGCCTACCTCGGGGTGATCAACCGCGCTCCCGCCCTGTGGAGTGGAACCTATCGCTGGCTCGACCGTTCGCGCTATGCACCGTGGTTGTTCACCGCGCTCGCCGGCCACACCCGCCTCCTGGCGGACCTGATCGCCCGGCGAAAACCGGCGGCGCTTGTCTCCACCTACCCGGTCTATGCGTGGCTTCTGCAGCGATTGCGCGCGCAGGGCCGGCTGCCCTGCCCGCATTTCACGGTGGTCACCGACGCCATCACCATCAACTCGCTGTGGTACCGCGCACCGTCGGACGGGTGGTTTGTCACCGACGCCGACTCGGCCGGGGTCCTCGGGCGGGCCGGAGTGCCGCCGGCCCGCGTGCACGTTTCGGGATTTCCCGTGGCCGCCGCCTTTGCCGACCGGGCCGGGGAGCTGGAGCCGCCCGATCCGGGGCGGCCCGCCAACCGCCGCGTGCTTTACATGATCAACTCCGGCCGGGGGCGCGCCCTGGAAACTGCGCGCGCGCTGCTGCAAATCCCCGACTGTCACGTCACGTTCACGGCGGGACGCGACCAGCGGCTGAAATCCGAGTTGGAGGCGCTGGCCCGCGGCGCTCCCGCGCGTACCGAGGTGCTTGGCTGGACCGATCGAATCCCGCGGTTGCTCATGACCCGCCATGTCGTCATCAGCAAGGCCGGCGGCGCCACCACCCAGGAATCGATCAACGCCCTCTGTCCGATGCTCGTCAACCAGATCGTGCCGGGCCAGGAGGAGGGCAACTACGAGCTGCTTCGCCGCCACGACGCGGGCGCACTCGCCGAGACCCCCGGTGCCATCATCGAGGCCCTGCAGTGCGCGTTCGCGCACGACGCCGCCGTGTGGCGGGGCTGGCGGGAAAACCTCCGGCGCCTCGCCCGCCCCGCCGCCGCGCGCGACATCGCCGCGGCCGTCCTCGCAAACATTGCCGCCGATCCCGTCGGCGACCGTGCGACGCCGGCCTCGCTCGGCTCCTGACAATTCCCTCGCGCCGGTGGAACCCGGCCCCCGGCGGTCTCGGTGGCCGGCCCGAGGGAAAGTCCGTCCGGAGGTCGGGATCCACCTTTCCACTCATCTGATCGCGGATTCACCGCACGATCGCCCGGGACCATGTCCGCTTTTATCGCCTGTAAGCTGAGAGATTATGAATCGTCCCGCGGGTCGATTGGGCTTGAGCGAGCCACCCGCGCGCCTTCCATCGGGTCGTGAACAGCCCGCCAACCAACGTCGACCCGCCGCGCCCCGCGTGGTGGATCGATGCGTGTGTGCTGCTCGCCCTCGGTGGTCTCCTCGTGGGAATTGCCAATGTCGCCACCCAGTGGGAACAGCCGATGCGCGCCGCGGTGGACATCGAGCTCACGCCGTCCGCGCTGCCGAAATACATGCTATTCTCGCTGGCCCGCGGCTGGATCGCCTACGGTTTTTCGCTCCTGTTCACCCTGTTGATCGCCTCCTGGGCCTACTACGACCTCCGGGCGCGGCGCTTCCTTCTGCCCGCTCTCGATGTCCTGCAGAGCATTCCTGTCCTGGGCTTCCTGCCGGGACTCGTTCTCTTTCTCGTCGGCCTTTTCCCGCGCAGCAACACCGGGCTGGAACTGGCCTGCATCCTGATGATTTTTACGGGGCAGGTGTGGAACATGGCCTTCAGCTACCACGACTCGCTTCGCGCGGTGCCGCCCGAATTCAGGCTCCTGGGAAAACTTTACGGCTTCAACTGGTGGCACCGATTCTGGCGGATCGAGCTGCCCTGCGGCGCCCAGGGCCTTCTCTATAACAGCATGGTGTCAATGGCCGGCGGCTGGTTCTTCCTCAGCATCACCGAGGCGTTCCGCCTGGGTGACCAGGACTTCCGCGTGCCGGGCGTCGGCTCCTACATGAGTGTGGCCATCGAGCGCGGCGATGTCCGCGCCCAGGTGTTCGGCATCATCGCCATGGGCGTGATCATCGTGGTGGTCGACCGGCTCGTCTGGTGGCCGCTCGTGCTGTGGTCGCGCCGGTTCAAGCTCGACGACTTCGCCGGCGTGGTCGTCGCGCCGTCCGCCTTCCAGCTCTGGCTCGCCCGGTCGCGCCTCGCCGGCCTCGCGGGTGCCTTGGTGGAGAAACTGCGCCGCCGCTTTCTGACCCTGCCAGGCCCCGTGGGCCCGAATGCGGTCGCCGCCGCCGCCGCGCCCTCCGGGATTGGACGCTGGCTTTACCGCGTCTTTGTCGCCCTCGTGGTGGCGGGCCTGGCGTGGGGCGGCATCAAGCTCTTCGTCCTGCTCAGCCAGGTGCGCGGGCCCGACTGGCTCGAAATCCTCGTGTGCAGCGGCCTCAGTTTCGGCCGCGTCCTCGCCGCCGTCGCGATCGGAACCGTTTGGACCGTTCCCGTCGGTGTCTGGATTGGCCTGAATCCGCGGCTCTCCAGCCGGCTCCAGCCCTTCATCCAGTTTGCCGCGTCGTTCCCCGCCCCGATGATCTATCCCTGGATTCTCGGGCTCGTCCTCGCCGTCGGCGGCACGCTGCAGTGGGGCTCGATCATCCTGATCCTGCTCGGCACCCAGTGGTACATCCTCTTCAACGTCGCCGCCTCGGCCGCCGCCATCCCGAACGACATCGTGAGCTGCGCCACCCTGCTGCGCCTGGACCGCTGGCGCCAGTGGACCCGCTTCCTGCTGCCCGCGGTGTTCCCCGGACTCGTGACCGGATGGGTGACCGCCGCGGGCGGCGCCTGGAACGCCACCATCGTCTCCGAATACGTGAACGCCGGCGGCCAGCTTTACCAGGCCACCGGCCTCGGCGCGCTCATCAGCCGCGCCACCGACGCCGGAAATTTCCCCAAGCTGACGGCGGCCGTGCTGGTCATGGCCGTCGTGGTGGTTGGCATCAACCGCACTTTGTGGAAGAAACTTCAGGTCCTCGCCGATGTCCGTTGCCGCTTCGGCCTCTGATTCCATGCCCTCCGAACCCACCCAGCCGCTGATCGAGCTTCGCCACGTGTGCCACGAATACGGCACCGCCGTGGGCCACGAGGCGGAACTTGTGCTCTCGGACATCAACTTGGCCGTCTGTGCCAACGAGGCCGTCGCGTTGCTCGGGCCGTCCGGCTGCGGGAAGTCCACCCTCGTTCGCATCATGGCGGGGTTGATCACGCCCAGCCGCGGCGAGGTGCTCTGGAAGGGCGAGCCCCTGACCGGCGTCTCGCCGGGGATCTCGATGGTCTTCCAGAATTTCGCCCTTTTCCCCTGGCTGAGCGTCCGGGGCAACGTCCTGCTGCCCGTGGAACACCTGCCGGCCGCCGAGCAGCAGTCGCGGCTGGAAAAGGTCCTGGCCACCGTCGGCCTGGGTGCGTACGAGTATTCCTACCCGCGCGAACTTTCGGGCGGCATGAAGCAGCGCGTCGGCATCGCCCGCGCCCTCATCGCCAACCCCGAGGTGCTGGCCATGGACGAGCCGTTCAGCGCCCTCGACGTGCTGACCGCCGAGACGCTGCGCAACGAAATCGCCCGGCTGCTCGCCGACCCGCAGCACCCGCTGCGCACGATGGTGTTCGTCACCCACAACATCACCGAGGCCGTCTTCCTCGCCACCAAGATCGTCCTGCTCGCCGCCAACCCGGGCCGGGTCGACGTTGTCGTCCCGGTCACGATGCCCTACCCGCGCGACCCCGATTCGCCGGCCTTCCGGGCCGAGGTGGAGAACCTCCACCGCATCCTCACGCATACGAACCTGCCCGACACCGCGGTTCCCGACGCCGGCAAGGTGTCGACCAAGGTGGACGAAACGCGCCGGCGCATCGCACCCGTGTCGATCCCGTTTGTGACGCCGGCCGAGGTCCTCGGTTTGCTCGGCCTCATCGACCAGGACGCGGTCGATGTGTTCGAACTCGCGGAGCGCCTGGGCAAGGACTTCGGAGCCGTCGTGCGCCTGATCAAAGCGGCCGAACTGCTCGGGCTGGTCAACACCCCGGGCCAGGACGTCGCGATCACCGCGCTCGGCCGCGACACGCTGGCCGCCGCACCGGTTGAGCAAAAACGCATCGTGCGGGAGCAGTTG
>Ga0265327_10002504_pt1 | contig 19194 bp, 18 predicted proteins | sample 41621metaG_FD_202089 | JGI IMG/M metagenome (GOLD analysis project Ga0265327, IMG submission 202089) | Rhizosphere microbial communities from Carex aquatilis grown in University of Washington, Seatle, WA, United States - 4-16-21 metaG | ecosystem: Host-associated > Plants > Roots > Rhizosphere...
CGAAGCGCTCGAAGGGTGAGGCATAGGGATACCTGATTAGCAAGATGCTTCAGCCTGCGCAAAAATGCCGTCATTCCGGCAGGGATGCCGGAATCCAGCGTCCAGGGATGGCAAACCCTGAGCCTCCACAAAGTCTAAATCAAGTGGGTAGGGTGGGCAAACGGCTTTATCGTTTGCCCACGCGGAATTTTGCGCAAATCGGTGGGCAGGCAAAAAGCCTGTCCTGAGTCCTTCGATAAACTCAGGAGAGCCTTGCCGAAGGGACGCCTGCCCGCCCCACGCTATTATCAACAACCAACGAGGCCATGATATGAAGACCGAATTTACAGCCATCATTAAACGCGATGGCGATTGGTGGCTGGGCTGGGTCGAAGAAATCCCCGGTGCGAACGCCCAAGAGGAGACGAAAGAAGAATTGCTCATTAGCCTTAGAGAAGCCGCGAGGGACATATTGGAGTTGCGGCGAGAGGAAGCCCGCGTAGGATGCGCTGAGGCACGAAGCGCATCATTCGTGTGACTCGACGGTAATTTCACGCCTATCAATGGCCGGGCTTCGGGCTTATGATACGGCACGGACTTAAAGCCGCCGCGTAGTCCTTAGGCGACATTTTTCCGTGAAGGTTGACAGTCAAACTTAAACGGGAAAAAGCCATGTCCACATCCGCCTCATCAATCACGCCCCGCCTAGCCGCTATTTGCCTGCTGGCAAGCGCCGGCTTGCCAGCGGCCCAAGCCGACGTCTACGCCTACGACGACAGCATCGTCAACGGCTGGAGCGATTGGAGTTGGGTTAAGGGCAGCACCATCGTCACCAACGACACGGTCGTGAAAAAAACCGGCACCGCTTCGGCGCATGTGAGCATCCCCGGCGCCTGGAACGGTTTCGCCTTGCACCGGGACACCGGCGCTTTGAACGTAAGTTCGCTGTCCGCGCTCAAGTTTGACATCAATCCGGGGGACGCCGCCAATGTCGCGAAAGTGGCGGCGCTGTCCGTCACGCTGCAAAACGACACGGGCCCCACCAGCCAGATCTACAAGCTTGCGGCCTTCGCCACGCCGGCTTTGGCCGCCAACACCTGGTCCAGCGTCAGCATTCCGGTCAGCGCGCTTGGCGGCTTGGCGACCGTGACTCGTTTTAATCTGCAAGACGGGACGGGCCAGGGCGGCGTCGTCTTCAACGTTGACAATATTGTCTTGGTTTCCGCCGTGGTGGCGAGCGGCTGCCCGGCTTTGACGGTGGATTCCGGCACCGCCAATGGGGGCAAGAGCATCAACGGGTTTTTGAACGACCAGTACACCTGGTATGACAGCGCCTGCAGGCAGCGCAGCGTGGCGCTGGCCCGCAACGACACCAGCAAGGGCGGCAACGCCAAACAGTTCACCTATGTGTTGCCGAGTAATGGCACGACGCGGACGGTGAATCCAGGCGCCAATGGCGCGGGCGGCTTCGGTTATATCGTCGCGCATTTGAGCAATCCGTCTTTCGCCTGGTCTTATGGCGCGGACGATTCGCCGCTGGGTTCGAGCAATAGCGCCACTTACAACAAGCTGTTCACCGGCAGCCACCACGCCATCCATGAATACACGCTGAACTATATCCGCTACGGCCTGACCCAGGCGGCGCTGACCAACCACTCCATTGATCCGTGGACGTGGATCAACGGCCCGGCCGACCCCAATCGTAAATATGTCACGGCTTACAACATGCCGGTGCATATCCATTGGATGATGGCCACGGGCCGCAATTATCCGGTCTGGGCGGTGACGTTTGATTTGTCCCTGGCCCCCAACCATACGGTGGACTCCGATTTCCGCGCCCCTTACGGCGACATGAACGTGGACGGCGGCACCGGCGCGGATTTTGTCGGCGGCGTCGGCTGGGGCGACAAGTATGTGTTTACCAGCGCGGGCAACCCGTTCACGATGAACAATGGCTGGGATTATTCGCAACTCAACCCCGGCGCGCCTTATGACTATCTGTGGACATCGACCGTCGATGCCGAAATGGGCCTGGCCGGCACGCAAATCGCCGCCAAGCAAAACGCCGGCGGCTACAACAACTACCAGGCGACGGTTTGGCGCGGCAAAACCAGCGCGAACATCGGCAAGCTTTGCGTGGGCGACCAAGGGGCCGGCCCTGCGTATAACCACAAAATGCCTTGCGACAGCGATTGGGCTTACCAGTTGATTCAATACTCCGTCGCCAACGCCGCGCAGACCACCAGCGACAAGCGCCTGGCCTGGGGCGCGGATTGGGGATCTTTAGGGAATAGCTCGTTTACTAGCGTCAACGGCTATCTGGTCAGCGGCTGGCCTAGAGTCAGCTACAGCACCTATATCGTGCTAGACCCGCATTCGGCCAACCCGACCCAGGCGCTCGCCAAACAAGCCAAGACGGTCAGCCTGACCAGTTTGACCGCCAGCGTGGGCACGGTGCGGACGCAGGGCGTCGCCGGCGTGGGCCGCACGGACAATCAAACCTACAGCCCGGTCGGCTACAGCCCAGTTTATGGTACGTGGGAAGTCAATGCCGCCAACAATAATGCCGCCTTGTCCTTCGCCGTGTCAGCGAGTGCGCCGACTACCTTGAACACGCCGGTCATCGTCGTCCACAGCTACACCAAAACCACGGCACCATTGAAAATTGCCCTGGACGGCGTGGTTTTGACGGCCAACACCGATTACTTTGTCAGCCTGCGCCCCGCCCAGTCGGAGCTTTGGGTCACGCTCAACAAGAAACTCGCCGGCACGCATAGCGTCCAGATTGTCAATTAACGCGGTTAGCGGCTTGGGATTGCTGGACAAACGGCAATCCCCGAGCCGCTACGGCAAGCATTTGATCGTCAGCGAATTGATGGCGCGGTGGAAACCCGCCTCGCCTAGGTGATGCTCGGTTTTGCCCGCCCCGAAGCTAATTTCCTGATCGCTATAGCTTTCCGGCTTCTCGCCCCAGGCTTTCAAGGCCTCGCCGTGGTAGGCCGGGCCACCGCTGTTTTCCTTGTAGTTTTCCTGGCGGAACGCCAACACCTGCGCTTTCGGGCCGACGGCCAGGCTTTCAATGCGGCTGCCCCAATTCTCGTTGTTCAATTTAGCCAAAGAAGGCAATTGCACCGGCCCCTCGATGCGCTGGTGCGCACCGCCGAGTTCGGGTTTGTCGTAGACATCCAGCCAACAGTCGCCGGCCTGGACGGCAGGGCTTAGGAGCAAGGCCGCGAGGAATAAACCGGCGGCGGGTGTGTGTGTTTGCATGACGCTCTCCTAGTTGTTAATGTTTGCAACAAACGCAGTGCGTTAGACTGGCGTGGAAGAGCGGCGTTCACGAATCCAAGCGCCCGGACTCGGCAGGCTCCATCATTTCTTTTCGAGCAAGGCTTTCAAATTAGCGCTGGCCGCGTGCGATGAACTCGCCAAACGCCCGGCTGCCATCCCCTGTGGCTATCGTGTTGACGACCTTCAATTCCAAAGCATCAATGACCGACACGCTATTGCCCATCCAATTGGCGACATACACCTGCCGGCCGTCGGGATGCGTGGCGATGCCTTCCGGGTATTCGCCGACTTTCACGGCGCCTACCGGTTTCAGGCTCGCCGCGTCGATGACCGACACCGAGGCGTCATATTGGTTGGTGACGAACAGCTTGCCTTGCGCCTCGCCGACCGCGTAAGGCCGGTCGCCGACGGGGACGGTTTTCACCAGCGCAAACGTCGCCAGATCGACCACCGACATATCCTTGCTTTCGACATTCGCCGAATACAGCTTGGTGCCGTCCGCCGATAAATGGATGCCAAACGGGTGCTTGCCGACGGCGACGGTGCGCGTCACCGCGTAAGTTTTCAGATCCACTTCCGACAGCGTGTTGTCGTCGCGGTTGGAAACATACAGGTTATGCCCGTCGCGGCTGACGGCCAGCCCCGCCGGGATGTTGCCGACACTGACGCGGCGGACTATCGAGCGGGATTTAAGATCCACCACGGCGATAGCGCGCTCGAACCAATCCGCCGCAAACGCATATTGGCCGTCCGCGCTTAAAGCCACGCCGACGCCGCCGGTGCCGACTGGCACTTTGCCGAGAATTTTATGGCTAGTGCCGTCGATGATCGTCACATCCTTGGAACCGGGATTGGCGATGGCCACGACCGCACCGTCCGCGCTGACCGCCACGCCGGCCGGTTCGGAGCCAGGCGGCAAAACCAGCGTGTCGACGACCTTGCCGGCCCCGGTGTCGATGACCGAGACGCTATTGCCTTTTTGGTTGGTGATGTAAGCGAAGGGCTCGGCCTGCGCCACGCCGCTTAACAAAAAGGCGGCGGCCCAAGCCGCCGCCCCCTTCGTCAAGACTGAATGCTTGAGGAACGCCATGGCTTATTTCTTTTCAGCCAACGCTTTCAGGTTCGCCAGTGCGTCCTTGGACACCGAGGTCATGGCCTCAATAGCGGCTTTTTCGTCCTGTCCCGGCGGCGGGTTGTTCGGCGTGAAGCAGCGGTAGGCCGCGCTAGTCCATTCCACCTTGGAGCCTGCGCCCTCGGCGGTGATGACGATTTTGGCCGAATAATTGTTGACCGGGAACACCGCGCAATCGGGTTCTTCGTGGACGCGGTATTTGATCGTGTGCGTGGCGGCATCCAGTTCCTTCAGTTCTTCCTTGACCACGCCGCCTTTTTTCAAGGTCAGCACGCGCACCGCGTCTATCGCGCTGCCTTTTTCGGACTGGCTGCTGGCGACGGCGGGAATCCACTTGGCGTCGCCGAAGTCTTTGATAAGATTCCACACGGCGTCCGGCGTGGCGTTGATTTCGACGCTTTCCACGACTTTCTGTCGCGTGCCGCCGTGGGCGTGGGCCGCGCTACCCCAAGCGAAGAGCGCGATGGATGCTAAAACTGCGATTTTTTTCATGAGTCCTCCAGTGGTGATCGAATGGAAAAGCGCCCATTATCAGGAAAGCGCGGCGGGAAAACCAGTAGGAAAACCACCTGAGCCTTATGGGGGGTTTTGCCAAGGAAGTTGGTGGCGTCGGCTTCCGCACCCTATAGGGCATCGACAAGCCATAAGGCCCCACAAATACCTGGTTAAACGACGAGGCCCCTGCCCCATTCCCGCAACTGCCGGAGTATTTCCTGACTTTTAAGTCCCTGCCCAGGCTGGGTTTCCAATTGCGCCAGCCGCTCCTCGTAGTCCGGCAAAACCAAGCCGCCCCTGGCCGTTTTTTCAGTCAGACTCTCCCGCCTGAATTGCTCCCAGCGGGCTTGCTCTTCCGGACTCAGGGTTTCCGGCCAGTTGCGGGCACGGTAACGGAATAGCATTTCAGGCAAACGGCGGTCTTCAAAGTCCAGTTGGGCTAGGGCTAATTGCGCCGGACTCATGCCGCGCAGCTTGGTCATTTTATTCTTGTCGGCGTTGCTGAAAAATCCACCGCTGTAAATCATCAAGTCAGGGTCGTCTATCTCTACCCTATCGGTCGGTTTGGCGAACACTGCCGCCAGTTTGGCGGCTAAATCCTGGGCAGGCTTGAGCAAGTCCAGGTGGGCGCGACAGACGCCCAAGTCCAGCCCCAAGCGTTCGGCGTCCACGGGGCGCAGCGTGTTGAGCGGAACGATAACCGGGCAGCGGTTTAGGTGTACGGTCTTCACCGGGATGCGCGTGACGCCTTCGGGCAAGTCGGCGGCGCGGGTGAACAGGCGGCGGCGGATTTCCTCCGCGTCCAGCGCCAGCAAGGGCGTAGGATCGGCGCTAAGGTCGAAGACGGCGATTTCGTTCTGGTTGGTCGGATGGCGCGCCAGCGCGACGACGACAGCGATGCAGCCGCGCTCCGCCGGGTATTTTTCGGAAACGTGCAAAACTGGCTCGAAACGGCCGAATTTCAGCAGCTCGGCCGCTTCATGCTTACCCCGGTTGCGCCAGATAAAATCGTATAGGCGTGGTTGGCGCTGTTTGACCAAGCGGGCCAGCAAGAGGGTCGCCTGCACGTCGGCCAGCGCATCGTGCGCTCCGCTGTGGCTGATGCCGTTGACCTGAGTGAGCCGTTCGAGGCGGAAGCTAGGCCGGCCTTGGTCGTCCAGCGGCCATTCGATGCCTTCCGGGCGCAACGCCGCCGTCAGGCGCACCATGTCGATGATGTCCCAGCGCGAATTCCCATTTTTCCATTCGCGCTCGTAGGGATCATAAAAATTGCGATAAAGGGTGTTGCGAGTCACCTCGTCGTCGAAACGCAGCGTGTTGTAGCCGACGCCGCAAGTGCCCGGCTTGGACAGCTCGGCGTGGATCGCGGCAATAAATTCGGCTTCGCGGCAGCCTTTGGCAAGCGCCCATTGCGGGGTGATGCCGGTCACCAGGCAGGCTTCGGGAGTCGGCAGGCGGTCTAGCGGGGGACGGCAATAGACCACCAAGGGATCGCCGACGCAGTTGAGATCCAAGTCGGTGCGCAGGCCGGCAAATTGGACGGGCGCGTCGCGGCGCGGGTCTACGCCGAAGGTTTCGTAATCGTGCCAATACAAGTGGGTGTCGGCCATGTTATTCCTGCTAAACGCAAAAAGGCGGCGGAATACGGATCGTATCCCGCCGCCTTTGAACCAATAAATTTTATTGGGCGGAGAGGAGCGCCTTGAGCACGTCCACCCGGCTGATGACACCGACCAGCTTGCCGTTGTCGGTCACTGGAAAGTGCCGCAAGGAGGATTTGCTAAACAATTCGGCTAGTTCCAGGATGCTGGTGTCGGCATCAATGGACGTCACGTCCTTGGTCATGAATTCAGACACCTTGCCGCCCATGCCTTCGTAATACGTCGAGTTCAGGGTGATGCGCAAGCAATCCAGTTCGGAGAACGCACCGACAACCTTGCCATGTTCGTCGAGAACCGGCGCGCCAGTGATTTTGTGGTCCAACAGTTTGCGTATCGCTTCATAGACATCCGTGTGCGGCTTAAAAAAGACCGGATTGGAGGTCATATATTCACCCGCTGTGATTTTTGCAAGCATGGCAACCCCTTATTGTTGTTAGTGTGATGAATGACTCACGAGCCTTTGGAGGACAATTCGAGGCTCTGCGCCGCTTCTAGCTTTTTTCGCTTGTCGCATTTTTCCGTGCAAACGCAATCGGCCGCGCCCGGGCCACCGCAACTGCCCTTGATGGCGTGGCGGCCAAAAATCACGCCAACCGCCATGATGGCAATCACTACGGCAATGAAGGCAAACGTAATCAGAAAAAGCGTCATGTCGATATCCTCGTTAGAAAATGCCCAGCCTTGCGGCCGTGGGCATATTATCATGTCTGCTGTTGGCCGTGGCATTCTCGCTACGGCCTATTCCAGGCTAATGTTTGATTTTAGACCACGCTCGGACGGGAAAAGTCTAACGTCGAGCCTGGGGCGGATAAAAAAACGGGGAGCTTTGAAGGCTCCCCGCTGTGCTTGGATGGATGTTAAGCGCCGGACTAGCCGCCGAAGTCGTCCAGCATGATGTTTTCGCGCTCGACGCCTAGATCCAGCAGCGTCTTGATGACCGCCGAGTTCATCATCGGCGGGCCGCAGAGGTAGTACTCGCAGTCTTCCGGAGCCGGATGGTTCTTCAAGTAGTTTTCATACAGCACGTTGTGGATAAAGCCGACATAACCCGTCCAATTGTCTTCCGGCTTGGGCTCGGACAAGCCGATGTGCCAAGTGAAGTTGGGGTTTTCAGCTTGCAAAGTGTCGAAATCCTCCACATAGAACATTTCGCGCAAACTGCGGGCGCCGTACCAGAAAGTCAGCTTGCGGTCGGTCTTGATGCGGCGCAACTGGTCGAAGATGTGCGAACGCATCGGCGCCATGCCCGCGCCACCGCCGACGAAGATCATTTCATTCTTGGTCTCGCGGGCGAAGAATTCGCCGAACGGCCCTGAAATCGTGACCGGATCGCCCGGCTTCAGATTGAAGATGTACGAAGACATGATGCCCGGAGGCGCGTCGGCAATGCGTGGCGGCGGCGTCGCAATGCGCACGTTCAGCATGACGATATTATTCTCTTCCGGGTAGTTCGCCATCGAGTAAGCGCGAATAGTCGGCTCGGTGACGACGGACTTGATCGCCCAAAGATTGTACTTGTCCCACTCGTCGCGATACTCTTCTTCGATGGCAAACTCAGAGAACTGGTTGCTGTACGCCGGGCATTCGATCTGGATGTAACCGCCTGCGCGGAAATCAATCGTCTCGCCGGCCGGCAACTCCAGCACCAGCTCTTTGATGAAGGTGGCGACGTTGTGGTTCGAGCGAACCTTCGCCTGCCATTTCTTCACGCCGAACACTTCGTCGTGGACATGGATTTTCATGTCCTGCTTGACCGTGACCTGGCAAGACAGGCGGTCGCCTTCCTTCGCTTCGCGCTTAGTGATGTGCGAAAGTTCGGTCGGCAGGATGTCGCCACCGCCCTCCAAGACCTTGACCTTGCACTGGCCGCAAGTGCCGCCGCCGCCGCAGGCCGAGGACACGAACAAATGATTGTCCGCCAGCGCCGTCAGCAGCTTGGAACCGATGGGAACGTGGATCTTCTTCTCGTGGTTGATTTCGATCTCAACGTTGCCTTCCGCGACCAGCCTGGACTTCGCGCCCAGGATCACGAACACCAGGGCGATCACGATTACGGTGAAAAATGTGACTCCCAGAATAATTTCCAACATCGTGCTTTATCCTTAGAGTTGTATGCCGGAGAAGGCCATGAAGCCCATGGCCATCAGACCGGCGGTGATGAAAGTGATGCCCAAGCCGCGCAAACCCGCAGGCACGTCGCTGTATTTCAGCTTCTCGCGCACACCGGCCATCGCAGTGATCGCCAAGGCCCAGCCAAAGCCGGAGGACACGCCATAAACCACAGACTCGGAGAAGTTATAGTCGCGCTCGATCATGAACAAGGAGCCTGCCAAGATGGCGCAATTCACCGTGATAAGGGGCAGGAAAATGCCCAGCGCGTTGTACAAAACCGGGAAGAAGCGATCCAGCGTCATTTCCAGAATCTGCACTAGCGCCGCGATGACGCCGATGCAGCTCATCAGCCCTAAAAAGCTCAGGTCGGTGTCAGACAGGCCCGCCCAAGACAGCGCGCCTTCTTTCAGCAGTTTGGTGTAGATCAAGTTGTTGGCCGGCACGGTCAAGGTCTGCACGATCATGACCGCGATGCCTAAACCGACCGCCGTGGTGATCTTCTTGGAGACGGCGATGAAGGTGCACATCCCTAAGAAGAACGACAACGCCAAGTTTTCAATGAAGATCGACTTGACGGCAAGCGAGATTAAACCTTCCATTAGTGTGCCTCCCCGTGCGCGGCGTGGCCGATGACAAAATCAGGCTTTTCAACTTGCACCGGCTTCCAGGTGCGCACCGCCCAAATCATCAAGCCAATCAGGAAGAACGCGCTAGGCGGCAGCAGCAGCAAGCCGTTCGGCACGTACCAGCCGCCGTCTTTGACCAAAGGCAGGATTTCGATCCCCAGCAGCTTGCCGGAGCCGAACAGCTCGCGCACCACGGCCAGGCTAATCAGCACCAAGCTGTAGCCCAGGCCATTGCCCACGCCGTCCCAGAAGCTTTCCAGCGGCGGATTTTTCATCGCATAGGCTTCAGCGCGGCCCATCACGATGCAATTGGTGATAATCAAGCCGACGAACACCGACAATTTCTTGCTGATGTCATAGGCGAAGGCTTTCAGGAGCTGATCCACGACAATCACCAAAGACGCGATGATGACCATTTGCGCGATGATGCGGATACTGCTCGGCACATGCTGGCGGATGAAGGCGATGCCGGCGCTGGAGCAGGCCGTCACGGCGGTCAAGGCCAGGCTCATGATGAGCGCGGTCGTCAGTTGTGAAGTCACCGCCAAGGCCGAGCAAATGCCCAGCACCTGCAAGGTGATCGGATTATTATCGACCAGGGGGTCGAGCAGGACTTTTTTAGTTTCTACGTCCATCGTCGTTAACCTCTCTGCGCTCTGAGTTTCGCCAAATAGGGCGCGAAGCCTTCGCTGCCCAGCCAGTACCGGATCAAGTTGTTCACGCCATTGCTGGTCAAAGTCGCCCCGGCCAGCCCGTCCACCTGATGCTGCGCACCCGGCTTGGCGGGATCGACGGTTCCCTTCACCAGGGTCAGCACCGGCTCGCCGACTTCAGTATGGTGCTTGGTTTGAAAATCCCCTTCACCACTTTCCTTGTAGACTTTCTTGCCTTTCCACAAGGCTTTCCATTTCGGATTGACCACTTCGCCGCCCAGGCCCGGCGTTTCCGCCTGGTCAAACAGGTTCAAGCCAATCACGGTTTGCCCGTCGGCTTGCAGGGCCAGGTAGCCGTGCATGGTCGACCACAGCCCATAACCGCTAACCGGCAAAATGACCGCTTTGACCTTGCCGTCTTCCTTGACCAGATAAACCTTGGCGATTTTGGATTTGCGGCCGATCTTGGCGATGTCTTTGTCGGACGGAATGTCCACCGTCAACGCCGGATCTTTGGACGCCTTGCGCTGATCGAAGCCTTCCGCAGGATAAGCGTCGGTGTACTCGCCAGTCTCCAATTCGACCAGCTTGGGCTCGAATTTCTTGAAAGCTTCCTCGACTTTAGTGTTTTCGTCCAACTGGCCGGCGACTTCAAGAATATTGACCTTCTCGTCCGCCGCTTTGTTGCTGACTTGCAGAGGTTTTAATATGACGGCGGAGCCTGACACCAGCACCGCGCCGACCAGGCACAGGGCAAACGCCACGGCGATGGTCTTTTCAAAGCTGTCATTGGGCAAAGACAGGATATGCTGGGCGTAAATCTTCGACTTTTCGACGAGTCCGGCGAATTTGTCGGAGACTTGCTGCGCATTCTGATTGGTATTAGACATTGCGTTTCACCCTTCTGTTGATGTTCGCCTGCACGACAAAGTAGTCGATCAACGGCGCGAAAATGTTGGAGAACAGAATCGCCAACATGATGCCCTCGGGGAACGCCGGGTTGACCACGCGGATCAGCACGGTCATCAAGCCGATCAAGAAGCCGAAAATCCAGCGGCCCGTCTGCGTCTGCGCCGCGCTGACCGGATCAGTGGCCATGTAGGTCATGCCGAAAGCGAAGCCGCCCAAGCTCAAATGCCACCAGAACGGCATGGAGAACATCGGGTTGGTCGTGCTGCCGATGATGTTGAACAAAGTCGAAGTCGCCACCATGCCTAAAAACACGCCGGCGATGATGCGCCAAGAGGCGATGCGGGTGTAAATCAGGAAGGCCGCGCCCAACAAGCAAGCCACGACAGACGTTTCGCCCATCGAGCCTTGTTCAATGCCGAAGAAGGTGCCCCACCAGGAAATGCCGGCCGCTTTGATGGCGTCGACGCCACCCAAAGCCGCCAGGCCCAGCGAAGTCGCGCCGCTGAAACCGTCCACCGCCGTCCAAATGGAATCGCCGGACATCGACGCCGGATAAGCGAAATAGAGGAAGGCGCGGCCAGTCAGGGCCGGATTCATGAAATTCTTGCCGGTGCCGCCGAAGACTTCCTTGCCGATGACGACGCCAAAGGAAATGCCCAGCGCGACCTGCCACAACGGAATGTTCGGCGGCAAGGTCAGGGCGAACAAAATCGACGACACGAAGAAGCCTTCGTTGACGTCATGCTTGCGCACGGTGGCAAACAACACTTCCCACACGCCGCCCGCGGCCAAGGTGACCACGTAAACGGGGATGAAATACAAAGCCCCGTGAACCAGGTCGGCAATCGGATTGTTCGGGTTGAAACCGAAAACGCCCGCAATCGCGCCACGCCAACCGGGAACGTCGGCCAGGCCCAAAGCCTGTATCGCGTGGTTAGCTTGATAGCCGGTGTTGAACAAAGCCATCAACATGCAAGGCAGCGCCGCGATCCAGACATAGGTCATGACCCGCTTCAGGTCAATCGCGTCGCGCACTTGGACGTTGCCTGCGGTGACATCCGCCGGCGAGAAAATAAACGTATCCACCATCTCGAAGACGGGATACAAGACTTCATAACGGCCGCCCTTCGCAAAATGCGGGTGCAGCTTGTCTAAAAATGCTCGGGTGCTTTGGATTGACATTAGCCTTCCTTCTCGATTTGAGATAGATTTTGCCGAAGCGCGATGCCGAAATCGTGCTTGCCCGGATCGACAAAGCTGGACAAAGCCAAGTCTTCCTCGTCCAATTCGAGCGCGCCGAGAGACTGCGCCTGGTCGGTGTCGCCGATCACCAGCGCTTTCAGTAACTGGGTGGGCAAGATGTCCAAAGGCACCACGTCTTCATACACGCCGACCGGCACGATGGCGCGGGGGCTGCCGAACTTGCTGGTGTGCAGCGGGAACAAGCGACCGCGCTCCTTGGGCAAGCTGGACAGCAGCACATTCAGGAAAGAGAATTTCTCGCGGCTAGGCACGATCCAACCGAAGAAGTCGCGGTGGCGGCCTTCCTCCAAGATTGAAATTTGATTGTGGTAAGCGCCGAGATAGTCCGCCCAGTCTTCCGCCTTGCGGCCATTGAGAATGGAGCCGGATATGACGCGGGCGTCCTTGGACTCGTCAAACTGACCTTCAACCACATCGTGCAGATTCGCGCCGACGCGGGTACGGATCAAACGCGGCTGCTTGACCAAAGGCCCCGCCAAAGACACGACGCGCGACACATCCAACTGGCCGGTGGTGAACAGATTGCCGATGGCGATGACCGCCTGGTAATCCAGATACCACACCGTCTTGGTCGGGCCGACCGGATCGAGGAAGTGGATGTGCGTGCCGGCCAGGCCGGCCGGATGAGGGCCGTCGAACTCGACAACATCCACTTTCGGCACATTCGTGGAGATGGCGCTGCCAGCCGCTTTGCTGAGATACACCTTGCCGGCGGTCAACTGGGCAATTAGCCTCAAGCCGTTCTGGAAATCTTGCGGGCGCTCGTTAATGACGACTGCCGGGTCTGCCGCCAACGGATTGGTGTCGATGGCGGTCACAAAAATCGACCGGGGCGAGGTCTCGGGAGAAGGCACTTTGCTATAGGGGCGGGTGCGGAACGAAGTCCACAAACCGGAAGCCAGCAGGTTTTCCTTGACCTGCTCGGCCGTCAGGGCGGCCAGCTCGGATTCGGCGTAAGACTGAAACGTCACCTCGTCGTGGCCGCTCAATTCAATGACGACCGATTGCAGCACGCGCTTGGCGCCACGATGGATCGCCTTGACCACGCCCGCGCCGGGCGAAGTGAACACCACACTGGGGTGCTGCTTGTCCGCAAACAACACATCGCCCAACTTAACCCGGTCGCCCTCGGCCACCTTGAGGGTGGGCTTCAAACCCACATAGTCGAAGCCTATCAAGGCAACAGACTTGGCAACCCCTCCATCACTATGCACCACCTGCTTAGGCGCTCCCGTAATCGGAAGGTCTAAGCCTTTCTTCGTTTTTATCAGCATAATTGGGCCTGTTGATCAGACAAATTAACGGCCAAACCAAGCCCCTCGCGATTCAACAAGCGTGTCAAAACGACCGTAAGGGGAAGGTTTAGGATGTAGCTTGACTTAAAGCGCCGCTGAGACCCGCGCCAAAGGGCTACACCACGCGCAACCTGCCCCTTAACGAACTCTCGAACGCCTTAAAAATCATAGAAAACCGGTGTTGCATTAGACCATAAAAGGGCTGGGTGGACAATGCGGCCCCCGTCTCTAGCCCCCTGCCAGCCTGGTTTATCCGGTGAATGAACCATTCGCAAGCAGAGGCGGAAACCCGTCTTTACCGGCTGCGCAGACGCGGCGGACTGGCGCGGCGCAGCGAAAACCAGCCTCGCGCACCGCTGCTGCCCGCGCAACAGCGGCCCAACACCCGCTGCTGCCGCAGCCACAAGCAATGCCCGGCTGACCGCCTATTGGGCTTGCCAAACAAAGACATGCCGATTGGCCTGGATCTTGGCCTAGGAAACTCCCACGCCGCGTTTCACGCGCGGCCGGCCAAACGCTTCCCGACACCACCGCCCAGGGCTTGTGGCCTCATGGGCTGGACGGAAGAAAAGCATTGATCTACATGGCTTAATCGAGGTTGTTATGCGTAAATCATCAGCGGCCCTATCACGGCGCACTTCCCTACTGACAGCGGCGCTGGCGGCGGCGCTGCCGGCGCTGCCGGCCATGGCCGACATCGTCACCGACGCGAACTCCGTCACCGTCTTGGCGACCAAAGGCTATAACGGCTCGACCGGCACCGGCGTCACCTTGAACTCCAACCTAGCCTCGCGCCTGGAAGCCATCGAAGCGCGCGCCGTTTTCGACGCGGTCAACTCCATCGACCACTTTAGCCCCAAAAGCTATTACTACACCGCCAGCAACACCGGTTCGGCCCAAGCCGCCGCCGCCCAGGCCGCCCACGACGTGCTGTTGAGCCAATTGCCCGACCCGGCAGTGAACGGCGTGGACGCCCGCTGGGCGCAAACCCGCACCTGGGTGGACAATGTGCTGGCCAGCTACTTGACCAGCATCGGCGTGGCCGCGTCCAACCCTGGCATCCAAGCGGGCAAAAATGCGGCGGCGGCGGCGATTGCCGCCCGCGCCTTCGACAACGTAAACCCCTCGACCACCTACGGCGCCGCGCTGACCCCCACCAGCAATCCCGGCATCGGCTTATGGCGGCAAAGCAACGCCGGGCCAGGCACCGTCAACCCGTCCACCGGCGCGCCGACGGGTTTTGACGCGACGGGCATCACCGGCAAACCGGCCATCGACTTGAACTGGCGCGATGTCACGCCGTTCAGCCTCAGCAACCGGCAAAAAATCAATCTGGTCGCCAAAGTCCCAGCTTCGCCGGAAGTCGGCAGCGCGGAATACAAGCTGGAACTGGATTACGTCAAGAAAATCGGCCAAGACAGTTCCGCCACGCGCAGCGCCGACCAAACCAACCAAGCCCTGTACTACAAGCAAGACGCCGAGATATTCGTCAACGAAGTGGCGCGCATCGCCTCGGCCAAGCGCGGCTTGACGCTGGATCAAAACGCCCAATTGTTCGCGCTCTTGGCAAACGCCGTGGCCGACGCCCGCATCGCCGCGTTTGACTCCAAATACGAACAGAAATTTTGGCGGCCCATCACCGCCTTGAACGCCGACGCCGACGGCACCGTCACAAATGGCTATGCGGCCTGGCATCCGCTGGCGGCGACGCCCTCGCACCCGTCCAACACCTCAGGGCACAGCGCTACCGTCGCGGCGGGCGTTGAAGTTCTACGCGCCGTCTTTGGCGACACCATCAGCCCCGACGACAAAGCCGTGACCTTAGGCTCGCTGGCCTGGCTGAACGGCACCAACTCGGGAACTGGCAACGTGACCACCCGCCCGGTGTCCACCTTCAGCCAATTGCAACTTGAAAATGGCGCCAGCCGGATTTACCTAGGCGTCCATTACGGTTTCGACAATCTGCAAGGCCAATTGCTAGGGCTTGACGTCGCCGACGCCATCATCCGCCAATCGACCGACCCCGCCGCCGCCGGCGTCTACAACCGGCCCTCGCCCGTGGACAGCAAGCAACTCAAAGCCACCTTGCTCAACGCCCCGGACTTGTACGGCTACTTCGGACAGCCGACCACCGCGCCCTAAGCCCGACCGCAAAACCGGCCGGGGTTTGCAACCTTTGGCCGGACGTTTTCGGCGCAGGCTTAGGCCATTTCCCTCGCTACCTGAGTCTTTTAGCGCAATACAACAAGTGGCCTACATGAAACGCAGCGGAATGCGGAGATTCGTAGCGCCGACCATCCGGGTTTCGCAAGCTCCCTCCGCACTGCGCTGGCTTGCCAGCACCACAACTGGGCCGTGTTTTGCATGGCCTCCTAGAAAGCCGAATTCTGCAATGGCTGCGCTTCGACGCCCGCCGACGCTTGGCGGATGTCTCCCCGGTTCTTGTCAAATCCCATTCATCGCTGATCGCACGCGCTTATCAAGGAGCTTGAATTCATGTCCGCGCCAAACCCTCCCTGCATGCCCCTGGCCCTGTTGTTGTCCCTGGCTTCGCCGGCCTGGGCCTCCGATGTCATCGCGACCGGTGCCAATGGTTCAAATGGCGCCCCACCCGGCACCGGGCAAACTGTCACCGCCAACAACAACCCCGGCCCCGACGCCACAAACACGGCCAAGGCCACAGGCGGCAATGGCGGCAGCAGCACTAGCGTTGTCGGAACCGGTGGGGCCGGCGGCGACGCGACGGCCAACACTGGCGCAACCTCCTCTTCCACTAGCGGAGCGAAATCCGTCGCGTCGGCTTATGGCGGAAGCGGAGGCCAGCCCATGTACTACGGCCCCGGTGGCGAGGCCGGCAAAGCCACGGCCATGGCCTATAGTTACAACACAAGCTCGACCGGCGACGCTATTGCCAACGCAAACGCGACTGGCGGGAATGGCGGCGGCAGTGGATCACTGGGCATGTCCTATGGCGCTGCTCAAGGAGGCACTGCCAGCAACAGCACTGCCACGGCGAAGTTGAACGCCACCAGCACCGGCAACGCCTCGGCCAGTGTGGTTCAAATCGGCGGAAAAGGAGGCAACACTAACGGCTATACCGGCGGGGGTGGTCTGGGTGGAGAGGCCGGCGGCGCCCAAGCCAAAGCGATTGCAGGCCATGGCATAGCCAAGGCCAGCATCATACAGATCGGCGGGGCGGGCGGTTACGGCGCTTACGGTGGAAGCGGCGCCGCCAGCAGCTTGGTGAACGCGGTCAGCGGATCGACGAATGGCGGCTCGCTTTATCTGACCCAAACCGCGCAAGGCGGCTTTGGCGCTAATGGCCATATAGCTGGCTGGGGAGGAGCGGCCAGTTCCAGCCTGAGCACAACCGACACCACCAGCGCGTTGGTGCAATCACGGGTCAACGCCATCGGCGGCAATCTCGGCCTGGGACAGTCAAGTGGATACGCTGCAAGAGGCGGTGCGGCGACCGCGACCGGCAGCTTGAGCAGTGCCCATGCGGTCGATATCGCATCGACTGCGACCGGCGGGGGCGACAGTTGCGATTCGGCCTATTGCTACGGCAGCGGCGGCGGGGGCGGAAGCGCCAGGGCCGTTGCCAACGCATCGACCAGCGGCACCAAAGACAACGCCACCGCCACGGCGACCGCGCTAGGCGGCAACGGCAGCATCGGCGGCACCGTCAGCGGCAGCGCGGCCTCGGCAAAGGCGCAGGCTGGCACGGCCACCGCCAGCGTCATCCAGACTGGAGGATCAGGCGGCAATGGATATGGCAATGGCGGAACAGGCGCGTCCAGCGCCTTGGTCAATGCGGCGACCGGATCGACCAACGGCGGCAAGCTGTTTCTGAACCAAACGGCCCGTGGCGGGAATGGCGGAAACAGCAGCGCGGCGGCGGGCGGCGGCGCTGGCAACGCATCGTCCAGCCTGGCGACGACTGACACCACGAGTGCCTTAGTACAAACGCGAAGCAGTGCCTATGGCGGCAATGCTGGCGGCAGCGCCACCGGCAACGGCATCGCGGGGGGGCGCGGCCAGCGCCATCGTTAGCCTGAGCGGCACCCGCATTGTCAACACCGCGTCAAGCGCACTGGGAGGGGCCGGCGGTTATGCCAGCGGCAAGGGCAACAGCGGCGGCAAGGGCGGCAACGCGGTCGCATCCGGCATCGGCAACTCGACGGCGGGAAATGTGCTGGTCAACGCCAGCGCCATCGGCGGAAAAGGCGCGTCTTCCAGCCAAGGCAAAGGCGGTGACAGCGGCGCGGCCACCGCGACGGCCAAAGGCACTAGCGCCACCGGGCAAGCTCAAGTGTCCGCGAGCGCGACGGCATACCGCGGCGGATCCGGTGGAACGGGCGCGGGCTTGGCGGGCGAATCTCACGCGACTGCGACCGCAGTCGGGGTCAGTGGTTCTGCGCAAGCCACTGCGACCACAAGCGGCGGCTTCCTGAACAATCTCACCGCCACCAGCCAGGCACCGGTCAACCATTCCAGTTCGATTGCGGATAGCCTTGCCAATGTTGGCGGGCCAATCAAAGCCGCCAGTTCGGCCCCGGTCAGCGCCTCGTCTTACGCCTACGCGACCGGCCTGGTTAATTATGCCAATCTAGGCCCCCATGTCGCGGCGCATTTCAACGACCCGGCGATGATCACATTTGGCTCTGGCGCACTGGGTGCTCATTACGCCGCAGGCGCGACGGGTTCGCAAACTTACACCAGCAGCATCGACTGGACGCTAGACCCGGCGACGGCCAAACTACCCAACAACGGGCATGTATATTTGGGACTGGTCGATAAAATCAGCACTGGCGCAAGTTTCAGCCAGTTGATATTGAGCGTGACCGAAAACAACACCACGACTTTGCTGTCGCAAACCTTCACCTCGCTGGCGGTGGCAAATAATTATTTCACCGACCATTTGCTGGATTTGGGTGCGTGGAAAGGCCATCTGCAGGTCGGTCAGTTACTTGATTTGAAGGTCAGCCTGTCGCTAACCCTGGCTGGCGCTGGCGGCTATGGTTTTGACTTTGTGTTCGGCGATCCCCCGCCTCCGCCCTCGGTGCCGGAGCCAGGAACGCTGGCGCTGTTCGGCCTGGGATTCGGCCTGGCTCGGCGCTTCGGGCGGAAAAGTACCGTCCCTCGTTGACGGATTTTGGGGCGTACACACTAAGCCCGCGTAGGACGGGTTAAACAGGGATGTTGCAACCCGCCGACTTCGATAAACGGCGGGTTATGGCATCCATGCCTAACCCGCCCTACGACCCACGACCCTACATCGAAAGCGTGGCCGACAGCGAAGCCCAACTCGCCCATTTCGGCTGGTCGGGCCGCCGCGCCCCGACCGCGCTGCAAGCCCCCGGCCAAAGCCGGGCGCTGAAAGCCCCGCGCCAGGGCGACGGCCGGGTGTTCCTCGACTGGAAGGAACCCGCCCACGGCGGCAAACCCGGCTTCTACACCGTCGAAGTCCGCGAAATGCCCGACGGCGAATGGAAACACGCCGCCAACGCCGTCGAGTCCGAAACCACCCTCGTCAACCAGCCGGATAGGTCGGGCGCGTCTCTTTGCGCCCCATACGCATCAACTTAGCAGCCGTCAATCAGTAAAATCAATTGGATGCCGCTAAACTAAGGGTTCTTGTTTAACCAGTCCTTGACGAGGTGAACGTGGACACCCTTTCCAATGTTGCGGAGGCGATGCGGGCCGTGTTGACGGTGAAGGCGGACGAACTGGCCAAGTCCAGCGGGCTGGTCAAACGGTCGCGCAAGGTCACAG
>Ga0265327_10002505_pt1 | contig 19194 bp, 18 predicted proteins | sample 41621metaG_FD_202089 | JGI IMG/M metagenome (GOLD analysis project Ga0265327, IMG submission 202089) | Rhizosphere microbial communities from Carex aquatilis grown in University of Washington, Seatle, WA, United States - 4-16-21 metaG | ecosystem: Host-associated > Plants > Roots > Rhizosphere...
CGAGAACTGGAATCGGATGTTCGGCATATTCTCCGTCAAGCTCAAGACGTCGAGGGCGCCGTGCAGGATCAGACTGCGCAGCTCGTCGCGGTCCTTGCCCAGCACGGTGTTCCGCCACGTCGGCGCCGTCGCGGTGTACATGTGGATGACGACGTCGTTGCGCATACCCCGCACCGACTCCACGGTGCGCTCGATCAGGTCGCGGCGCGCCGGGGTGAACACCGCGATGGTGACATCCCGTGGCGCGATATCGGTCTCGGCCAACAACCGGACGAAGTCGAAATCGGTCTGGGAAGCCGACGGATAGCCGACCTCGATCTCCTTGTAGCCGATGGCGACGAGCTGTTCGAAAAACTGGCGTTTGCGGGCCGGGTCCATCGGCTCGGCCAGGGCCTGGTTGCCGTCGCGCAGGTCGACGGGCACCCACAGCGGTGCGGCGGTGATTCGGTTGCCGGGCCAATCCCGTTGAGTGACAGGAATGTCCACCCGGTTGAAGACATCGGTGTAGCGATGCCACGGCATGGGAGACGGTTGTTGACGGTTCCAGGAGGTGCTCATGAGTGGTGCGCTTTCGGTCGGGTGAGAAAGGTGACCGGTCGCGACAGAGCCCCACGGCAGGGGGCCGGTCGTGTCAGACCCCGCCGCGGCAGCCAAGGAGAAGCACGCGCGTCATGATGGCTAGACTATACACAACTCCTCAGACAAGTAGAGAGGTTTCATGGTCTCGCAGGTATCGCGTCAACCCCTGGCTGCACAAGCCGCGCAACTACTGCTGACGCGCATCAAAGACGGCGAATGGTCACTGGGACAACGGCTTCCGGGCGAGACGACGCTGGCCGCCCAGCTCGGCGTTGGCCGCTCCACGCTGCGTGAGGCCATCCGGGAATTGGCCGGAAAGGGCGTCCTCGACAGCCGCCAGGGCGCCGGCGTCTTCGTCACCGCCGTTGATGTCACCGAGGACTGGGACACCGTCCTGCGCAGTGCGAACATCGCGTCGGTGATCGAGGCCCGCATCGCCATCGAGGCGGAAGGTGCGGCACTGGCGGCGAGCCGGCGCACGCCCGCCGACCTGCGCACCATCCGGCGCACCCTTGCCGCCCGCGGCGTGACGGGCCAGTCGGTACCCGACCACGTGGACGCGGACATGGCGTTTCACCGCGCCGTGATCGCCGCGTCGCACAACGATGTGCTGATCCAGTTGTTCGACGCGTTCCTCCCCCGACTTCGGCTGGCGATGATCGACATGCTCAAGATTCGCCCCATCACGTCAGAGCCATGCGACCACGACCTGCATCGGCAACTCGCCGACGCCATCGTCGCGCGCGATCCCGACGCCGCGGCCGCCGCGAGCCGCACCCACCTGAGCGCTTTGAAGGAGTCGTTCACATGACCCCGGTCCTCGAACTCGACACGGTGACCTTCCGGCGCGAAGGCAAGCAGATCATCGACGGCATCTCACTGACGGTGCACGAGGGCGAGCACTGGGCGCTGCTCGGCCCCAACGGTGCGGGCAAGAGCACCCTGCTCGGCTTCTGCGGCGCAGTCACGTTTCCGACGTCGGGCACGGTGCGCGTGCTGGGCGCGCAGATGGGGCGCACCGACCTGGCACCGCTGCGCCGGTCCATCGGCCACGTCAACCCCCGGCACCGGCTGCAGTACCCCCTGACCGCGCGAGAGGTGGTGCTGACCGGCATCACCGGCACCATCGACCTCGCGGCCCGCTGGACTCCCACCACCGAGGACATCGCCCGCGCCGACGCATTGATCGGCACCGTCGGGCTGACCCACCGGGCCGATGCGGTGTGGCCGACACTCTCCCAAGGCGAGCGTGGCCGCACCCTGATCGCCCGCGCCCTGATCGCGGAGCCGCGACTGCTGCTGCTCGACGAACCGACCACCGGCCTCGATGTCGCCGCCCGCGAGCAGCTGCTGGAAACCCTTGACGCGCTGGAACATTCACACCCCGAGATGGCATCGATCCTGGTGACGCATCACCTCGAGGAGCTGCCGACATCCACGTCACACGCCCTCCTGATCGCCGGCGGCCGCACCGTTGCCGCGGGCCGGGCCGTCGAGACCGTGACGACCGATCATGTGACAGAGGCGTTTTCACATCCGGTCGAAGTCGGCTATGACCACGGCCGCTGGTCAGCCCGCGCGAAAGCCGGCCGAGTCACGGCCTAACACACGCGCCGGGCCCTGTCCGGTTATTGGCAGTATTACTGCCCGGTTTCCCGACTCGAGTCGTTAATTTACGTGCGCGACAGAGTCTTTCGGTTCACTTGCGACAGTTGTCGGACTAGTGGTCTACTGCGAACTAGAACATGTTCTACCAGCCACCCACAACGACGTGGACGCGGGAACGTAGTCGGGGAAATCTACGGACACGTGCGGAGCTCCCGCGTGTCTTTCGCCGGCGCTGTCTGCGCGTCACCTGTTTCGGATTCGACTCCACCGCGCGGCCAGCGAAAGGGCTTCGATGACCTCAACGACGGAAGTGACCAGCCTCAGCCGCGCCGGTGACGCGTTCCCGCCCTACCCCTACAGCTGGTACGCGGTGGCGTTCGCCCATGAACTCAAGCCCGGGACGGTGCTGACGCGGCGCTTTCTCGACGGCGAGATCGTCATCTTCCAGACCGCATCCGGGGAGTTGTCAGCCGCCGAGCCGTACTGCCCCCACCTGGGCGCACACATCGGTAAACGCGGCTGGGTCGACGGCGAGGCCGTCGTCTGCCCATTCCACGAGTTCAGATTCGCTCCGTCGGGCACCTGCGTCTCGACGCCGACCGGCGAGCCGCCGCGGGGCGCGGCGCTCAAGACCCTGCCCGTCCGCAATCACCTGGGCATGATCATGGTCTACCACGGCCCGCCCGGTCAGCAGCCCACATTCGAACTCGACCTGCCCGCGGCCGACCCGGGCTGGCACCCGATCGCGACCAAGAAGCTGCATTTCAAGACCCATCCGCAAGAGGTCAATGAAAACGGTTTGGACCACGCGCATTTCGCGACCATCCACAAGTTCCGCGACTTCGTCGTGCCCAAGCCGATGGAGATCGACGGCCCCCGGATTTACACCGAATACGGTGGCACCAAACCCATTCCGGTGATCGGCGGCGTCAGCTTCCACTTCAAGTCGGTTCTGGTCGGCCTCGGCTTCTCCCTGGTGGAGATCGCCATCCAGGGCGGCCTGACGGTCCGCCAGATGGTGCTGCCCACCCCGGTCGCCGAACGCAATGTCGACATCTACATCGGCATCGCTGCCAAAAGGCATGTGCGGAACCGGCTTCTGGGCGCACTGCTGGCACCGATCGAACGCCTGGCGGGCTGGATCGTGCTTCAGGTCGTCGCGTACGAGGTGCAACGTGACCAGCTGATCTGGGACGACAAGGTGTACCTCGAGCATCCCAAGCTGACACCGGGCGACGGGCCGATCGGCAAGTACCGCCACTGGGTTCGGCAGTTCTACACCCCGGCGGCATGAGCACGGCGATGCCCCGCGCGGAGCGGGTCAGCGGGATGGACGCCTGGCAGCTCTATCAGGAGACCGGCCTGCAGGTCGGCAACGGCATGTCACTGATCCTCGTCGACCGTAGTTCGGTGCTCGGAAACCTGCGGGACTACGTGGTTTCGGCCCTGAACAACCGGATGCACCTGATGCCCGCGTACCGCAAGGTGCTCTACGACCCGTGGTTCAACCTGGACCGGCCCATGCTGGTGGCCCGGCCGCGGATCGACGTCTCGGCGCACGTGACGGCGCTGCCGATGCCCGAGCCCGGTGGCGCTGTCGGCGCGGCCAAGGCGCTGGCGGCGGTCCGTGCCATGCATCTCGACCGGCGGAAACCCCTGTGGCACATGTACGTTCTGGACGACGACGACACCGAATTCGCGTACCTGATCTCCGTGGTGCACCACCTCCTCGTCGACGGTGACTCGGCGATAGAGGTCACCGGCTGCCTGATGACCCCGGGGGATCTGAGTGCCCGGCCGGCCAGGGCCATCCCCGAGTCGTCGACGTTTCCGACGCGGCCGACGGCGATCCTGCGCGATGCCGTCACGCGCAAGGCGCAGCGGCTCCGCCGACTCCCCCGGCTCGTGGCCACCTCGGCGCGCGTCGCGCGCGGCAAGTGGGCCGCCCGCCACCTCGACGTGAAAGCGCCAAAGACGGCGCTGAATTGCTCACTTTCCGGTTCCTCGACCGCCGCTGTGGCCGTCCTGCCGCTCGCGGATCTGCAGACGGTGGCCCAGTGCTTTTCTGTCACCATCAACCACATTCTGCTGAGCTGCGTGGGCGCCGCCTTGGACAACGTGCTGGACCGGCAGGGCCAACGCCCGGAGCAGCCCCTGGTCGCGGCCGTTCCCTATGCGATGCGCACGGCCGACACCTCCGACTACGTCACCGATGGCGTCGGCACCACCACGGTGCTGCGGGTCAACCTGAACACGACGGTGACGGACCCGGTACGACGTCTTCGCGCAGTCGCCGAACATGCCCGGGCGGTCAAAGCAGTACAGGAACAGCGCGGCGTCAACCTATTTCGGCAGTGGAACGAGTACGCGCCCGGCCGTGCGGTCAACCTGCTGTTCCGGACCATCGAGCGGTTCGGTCTGGCCGAACGGATTTCGTGGCCCTGCAACGTCATCGTGTCGAACGCCAGCGGCATCGCGGTCGACGATCCGGTGTTCCTCAACCTGCCGGCGCTGCGCTTCCATCCGGCGGGGCCGCTCTATCACGGTATGGGACCCAGCGTCATCGCCATGTCCTGGAACAACAATCTCTGCCTGTCGGTGATGGCGGACGCCCGGCACGTCTCCGATGCCGCCGCCATCACCGCGGGGATCGAGGCCGAGCTCGCGACTCTGTTGGCCTCGGCGAGTTAGGGTTCCGTGTTCACCCTGCGGTTCGATATGCGGGCCCCGGCCGGTGGCGCGCCGGCGTCGTCGCTGTATCCCGCCGCGCTCGACATGGCGGCGTGGTCCGAATCCCGCGGTCTGATCCTGCTGGTGGTGTCGGAGCATCACGCCGCCGAAGACGGTTACCTGCCGAGCCCCTTGCCGATGGCCGCGGCGCTGGCGGCCCGAACCACGTCGGTGCCGATCGCGGTGAGCGCCCTCATCCTGCCGTTGTACAACCCGGTGCGCCTCGCCGAGGACATCGGCGTACTGGACCATCTCAGCGGCGGACGAATCTCGTACACCTTGGGCGTCGGCTACCGGCCCGAAGAGTTCGAGTCACTCGGGGTCGACTATCACCGCCGCGGCGAACTGGCCGAAGAACATCTGACGGTGTTGCTGAAAGCCCTTGACGGGACCCGCTTTTTCGACCACGACCGCGGCGTGTTGGTCCGTCCCGCACCCGAGCGCAAGGTGCGCCTGTCCTATGGCGGCGGCACCCCGCGGGCCGCCCGGCGCGCGGCCCGTTTCGGGTTGGGGTTCAACGCGCAGAACAATCTGCCGGGACTGGCGGAGGCCTATCACGACGAGTGCGCCCGGCAGGGCCGCGTGCCCGGGCGAATGCAGCAGCCCCGGCCCGGGTTCCCGACGACGGTCTTCGTGGCCGACGACGTGGACCGGGCCTGGGACGAGATCGGCCCGTATCTGCTCCACGATGCGATGACCTACGCCGATGGCCATCACGACCCCCACATCGTCAGCCTCTCCACCGCGCGGACCGTCGACGCGCTGCGTGCCGAGAACGGCAGCCACCGTATCTATTCGGTGGAGCAGGCGATCGAGGCCATCGCGCGGGACGGCGTGCTCTCCCTGCATCCGCTCTGTGGTGGCCTACCGCCGGACATCGCCTGGCCGTATCTGCACCGCGTCGTGGACGATGTCATGCCCGCCGTGCCGCGCTAGAACCGCACGCCCGTCAAGGATTCCGCCGAATCCCACAGGCGCTGTGCGACAAGCGGGTCACGCGCGACAGCGGCGAGCTCGACCTTCACCGGAGCGCCCGTCATCTGCAAACGCCCCCCGGGGCCGTAGAAGTCACCGGCTTCGGCGTCAGCGTCGGTGGCCGCGCGGAGGATCGGCAGCGCTCCGGCATCGGCGTCCTGCACGAACCATGACGTCGAGAACCGCAACCGCGGGTGGTACGCCAGCTTCTGCCAGCCCTGGTCCCGAAGAATCGCGGTGCGGGCGCTGCCCGGGTGCGCCGCCACGCACATCGCGCGATGCCGGCGGTTGTACTCGCTCATGAACAGTAATTGCGCAAGTTTCGAATTGGCATACGCCTTGGCGCTGCGAAACTTCGTGCGACCGTGCAGATCCTCGAAGTCGATGACGCCGCGGCGGTGGGTCAGGCTGCTCACCATCACGATGCGTTCAGCACGGTCGTGCAGCAACCCGGTCAGGGCGAAGTGGCCGAGAAAGTTCACCCCGAAGTCCCCTTCGAAACCGTCCTTGGTCTCGGTGCGCACGGGATGCATGACGCCGGCATTGTTGATCAGCAGGTCGACTCTGCGGTGCCGGGTACGGAGACTTTCGGCGCACTGCCGCACCGACGCCAGGTCCGCGAGGTCCAGTTCCGCGAATTCGGTTGTCGCCTCCGGCATCGAAGCCTGCACCTGCCGAGCTGCTTCGGCGTTGCGGCACGCCAGCACCACCGTCGCACCGAGCCCGGCCAGGCCTCTCGCGATCTCCACGCCGATACCGCTGTTCGCGCCGGTGACCACCGCGACGCGCCCGTCCTGACGGCCCGCGTCGGCCAGGGTCCAAGGTGTGCTCGTCATATTCGGTGCAGCGTAGCCGCCGCCGGCTCACTGGGTGGCGAACTCCTGGGCCCGCAGGTAAGCCCGCCAGCCGCCGAATTCCGAGATATCGGGCGCCGCGATGGCGCCCTCGTCGGCACACACGAAGCCGGTCTCCCAGGTTCCATCGTCGAGTTCGATCGCTGCCAGCCCCATCGGCGTCGGCAGGGCGACCAGGAACTTCCCGAGCGCCGCGGGTGAGAGAGACCAACGCTCGACCTCGAAGGCCCGCCCGCCGTGGGGCAGTCGCACCAGCGCGGGCTTGCCGGACGGCAGCGCCGTCATCCGGTAGTGCTCGGCCGTACGGGCCGGCCCGTCCCACCGAGCCCCGAGGTCATGCAGCTGACCGGCGAGCGGCTGGTCCCGCAGATGCGCGCCGGCCACGACCAGCGTCACCGCCTCGGCTCCCGCGCGTTCCGGCCAGGAAGCCGCCCCGCGCTCACTGCCGCTCAGGCGAGCCGCGATATCGGCCACCACGGCGTCATCGAAGGCGCGGCCCAGCACCGTGACCCCGAATTGGGCTGTGGTGCCATCGGATTCCACGACCTCGCCGGCCGGAACCGCGACGCCGCACATGTCGAACAGATTGCAGAAATTGGTGTACGTGCCGATCCTCGCGTTGACGCCGACCGGGTCGGCCGCCACGTCGGCAAGCGTCGGCTGCAGCGGCGCGGTCGGGACCAACAGCGCGTCACACTCCCCCAGCGCACGGAATGCCCGGTCCCGCAGGCGATCCAACTCGCACCGGTCGCGCAGCAACCCCGTCGCGGTGTGAGCGGCGCCGGCGGAGATGATGGCCGCGACCGTCGGATCGAGGCCGGCGCCGTCACCGGCGCCGGCGATGAACTCCCCCACCGCTTCCGTGCGCTCGGCAACCAGTGCGCCTTCGTACAGCAGTCGGGCGGCAGCCAGGAAGTCCGTCAGATCTATGGAGACGATCCGCATCCCGGCGGCCCGCGCCGCATCGACCGCGCGCTGGAACGCAGCGTCCCAGCCAGGCGCCATCGCCGGCAGTTCGGCGGGTACCGCCAGCACCGGGTCCGCAGGGGCGGCGAAACGGGTCGACGCCGGCCATGGCCGCTGCGTCGTGGCTGCCATCACGGCCATGGCGCTCTCCGCCGTCGCGAGGTCCCGCGCGAGGATCGTCACGCAGTCATAGCTCGGGCACGCCGGGACGACGCCTTTCGTCGACACCAGACCGATCGTGCCCTTGATCCCCACGAGGCCCTGGTACGCAGCAGGAACCCGGCCGGATCCCGCAGTGTCCGTGCCGATTCCGAGGTCGGCCGCCCCGATGGCCACCGCGACGGCCGAACCCGACGACGAGCCACCCGAAATCCGGTCCGGCCGACGTGCGTCGCGCACCGCACCGTACGGGCTGCGGGTACCGACCAGCCCGGTCGCGAACTGGTCCAGATTGGTCTTGCCGATCACCACGGCGCCGGCCGCGCGCAGCGCCGCCACGACGGGCGCGTCGGCGCCCGGGGTATAGGCGTAACCGGGGCAGGCCGCGGTGGTCGGCAAGCCGGCGACGTCGACGTTGTCCTTGACCGCCACCAGCTGACCGGCCAGCGGCCCCTGGGCCTGCGCGACCTCACGACGCACCGCATCCTCGTCCCGCAGGGTGATGAAGGCTTCCTGTCGCAGCGCGATGGCCGCGTATGCGGCGCTGATCCGGTCCGTCATGCGACTTCCTGTCCTGTTGTGGCCTGTCCTGTTGTGGCGCCTGAATCTGATTGGTCGCACTCTCCCCCGCAAGCGGGAGGTGCCCCCACATCGCGGCTCGTTCCTCGCCGCTTGATCGTCGCGCTCCCGGGTTTCTTGCGTGCGCCGATCTCGCCGCTGGCCTCCCAGCGGGCTCTCTCCTCATTGCGGGCGGCGGTCATCCGCTGTCGCACCGCGGCGATGTCGTCGGCCTCCCGTGACAGGAAGTCCAGATGGTCCGCGATGCGGAACTCCCCCTCGGTGATCTCGACCGTGCCGCGGCCGGCGGCGACGTCGGCACGCAGATCGGTCAACTCTTCGGAGGACACCGGATACCACGACACCTGATCGAAGAACCGCAGCAACCACGGCTGTTCGGGCTCGAAACCCGGTGCGGACAGCGGGAATCGGTGGTTCCACACCTGGGTGGTGCGGCCCATCAACTGGTAGCCGCCCGGGCCTTCCATGCCGTAGATGCACAGGTAGGCACCGCCGATCCCGACCGCGTTCTCCGGTGTCCAGGTGCGGGCCGGGTTGTACTTGGTGGTGACCACGCGGTGGCGAGGATCGACCGGGGTCGCGACGGGGGCACCCAGGTAGACGTCCCCCAGGCCCAGTACGAGATAGCTTGCCGCGTGGACGATGTCGAACACGTCCTGGTGCGATTCCAGGCCGTTCATGCGGCGGATGAACTCGATGTTGCTCGGGCACCACGGGGCGTCGTCGCGCACACCGTTGCGGTACCGGTCGATCGCCAACCGAACAGTCGGGTCGTCCCAGCTCAGCGGCAGCCGTACCGATCGGCTCGGCAGCACCAACTGGTCGACGGGTCCCAGCGCAGACTCGATGTCCAGCACGAACGCCGTCATCGTCTGGTGATCGGTGAGCGCCGCGTCGAATTTGACCTGCAGCGAGCGGATTCCCGGCGTCAGGTCGATGATCCCGCGAGGCCGGTGTGCGTCGATCGCGGTGTGCAGCGCGTGCACCCGCGCCCGCAACACCAGATCCAGTGTCATCGTGCCGTATTCGACCAGGAGGTTGTCATCACCGCTGCGGCGCAAGGTCATCGACGTCGTGCCGTCCCCGGTGACGCCGCGGTGCAGCACACCGTCGTCGCCGTCCCCGCGTGGACTGCGCACCACCGGCGATGCCGCGCGCCGCGAGGTGCCCAGGGCCGCCAAAGGTGCTGCCGCACTGGCGCGCACCGGAACGAAGCGGACCCGGTCGCCGGGTGTGAGCTGTCCGAGCTTCCACCGGTCCGCGGACGTCACCGTCACCGGGCAGACGAAACCGCCGAGGCTGGGTCCGTCCGGGCCGAGGAGGATCGGGGTATCCCCGGTGAAGTCCAGCGCGCCGACCGAATACGGGGTGTCATGGATATTGGAGGGATGCAGGCCCGCCTCACCGCCGTCGGGCCGGGCCCACTGCGGCTTCGGGCCGACGAGGCGGATACCGGTGCGGTCCAGGTTGTGGTCCACCAGATAGGTGGCCTCATAGAGGCTTTCGATGTCGGCGCGGGTGAAGAACTCCGGCGCACCGTGCGGTCCCTCCGTGACCGCCAGGCGCCACTCGTGGCCGATCGACGGCACCTCCTCTTCGGTGAGCCGCCGCGGCCGTCCCACCGTGGCACCCAGATCCAGGCGGTCGCCGGCCGCGAGGGCCCGGCCACCGGCACCGAATCCGCCGAGCGTGAACGTCGAGCGGGAACCGAGGTACGCCTCTGCTTCGATGCCGCCGGCCACTGCGATGTAGATCCGCATCCCGACACCCTGCACGGCGCCGATCTCGAGCACGCCCCCGTCCGGGACCGCGATGGGTGCCCACTGCCGCGCCGGAACGCCGTCGAGCGTCACCGACACCGGTGCGCCGGTGACGCAGACGACGGTCGCCTCGTCGAATCCCAGTGTCGGACCGGCCATCGTCGCCTCGAGGCCCGGCGCCCCTTCGGAATTGCCGACGGCGAGGTTGGCCAGCCGCAGGGACAGATCGTCCATCGGACCCGACGGGGGCACTCCCACCTGCCAGTATCCGATGCGGCCCGGCCAGTCCTGAACGGTGGTGCTCGGCCCGGGCCGCAGCACGGTGAGGGTCCGGAGGCCGGTGGTCGTCGGTAGCGCCATGCGCGAATTCCTTTGTTCGAGAACGCGGTACGAGAGACCTGGATCAGGACGGGCGGGTGACGACCATCCGCACCGGCGTGGGATCGAAGCCGTTGCACGGGTTGTTGATCTGCGGGCAGTTGGAGACCAGGACGAGGACGTCGGTGTCGGCGCGCAGCGCTACCCGCAATCCCGGTGCCGACAGCCCGTCGACGATGCCCAGCGTGCCGTCGGCCTCCACCGGCACGTTCATGAAGAAGTTGAGATTCGGTGCCAGATCACGCTTTCCGAGGCCGTACCGGGCGCCTTCGATGAGAAAGTTCTCGACGCAGGCGTGCTGGTGACGGGTGTGGTGGCCATAGCGCAGCGTGTTGGATTCCTGCGAGCAGGCACCGCCGACGGTGTCGTGATTACCGACCTCGTCGGCCACCACGGTCATCAGTGCCGCGCCGTCACTGTCCCGCAACACCGTGCCGGTGCTGACGAACAGCGAGCGCTGCGCCGTGATGGTCGTCTGGGCGCTGTAGCGGCGGGAGGTGTCGTGGGCCCCATAGATCAGGGTGTCCACGGCCTGGTTGCCGTGCAGGTCGACGATGGTCAGGACGTCGCCTGCCGCGACGACCGCGGACCAGGGCCCGCGGGCCTCGACCATCTCGTCGAGGATGGTCGCGCCGGGCACCAGCGCGGGGACGGTGGTGATGGTGCTCATGCCCGTGCTCATCGGCCGGCTCCTTCGGTGAGATGCAGTGCGGTCCAGACGTCTTCGGTGTTGCGGTGTGCGCGTTCGTATTCGGGCCCGATCGTGTCGGCGCGGGCCGCCAGCTCGTCGAGGTCGGCGGGAGCCGACCAGGCCAGCACCTCCAGATCGGAAGTGTCGAACGTCGGCGCTTCGTCGAGCGGGTGTGCGGTGTTGGCGATCGCCACGATCACCGGAAAGTGCATGAGCAGTTCGATCGTCGCGCCGGCTCCGGCCGAACCGGTCGAGACGAGCCGGCCCGCGTCGTCGGCTCGGACACCGTGGAAGAACGACACGCCCGGGCCGACGTCGCGCGGACCCAGTCCGTGTTTGAGCGCGGCGAGCACCAGCAGTTCCCGGCCCGCCGGGCTGTCGGAGTGCGCGGTGCCGGCCCCGTAGCGGGCTTCGTTCTGCGACCGGGTCGTGGTGCCGCACAGTGCATCGTGGTGTCCCGAGGTGTCGGCGACGATGGTCGCCAGGACTCTCCCCTGGTCATCCAGCAGCGGATGGCCGGTCCCGAGGTAGGCCTGCCACGGCACCTTGACGGTGTCGGCGGTGTTGAGCCGCTCCCAGGGCGCGTCGGCGCGCCACAGCAGCAGGTGCGCACACGCACGGCCGTCGATGTCGGTGAGCCGCAACCGGGTTCCGCGATCCAGCACCTTGTGGGTGTAGCGCCCGCCCGGCACCGTCTCGGCCCAGGTCAGACGTTCGGCTTCGACGCCGGCGGGCGGGGCCGGCCACAGCGATGCCGGTACGACGGGCATGGCCGCGGTGTGTGCGCCCGCCTGTGCGCGGGCGTGCGCGCGGGCGGCTGCGGTGGTCGACGTGGTCGAGGTGGACGAAGAACTCATGAGAATCCTTTCGGCAGTGGCTGATTGGTAGAGATCAGAGTGTTCCGACGGGGTTCGGATGGGCCCGGCGATATGGGAAACACAGCGCACCGAGTGCGACGATCGCGACGATGGTGAAGGGCCCGGCCCAGACCAGCAGCGGCATCGTGCCCGTCGGGTCGTAGATTTCCGGCCGTGGCCAGGCCAGGTTGATCACCATCGCCACGCCGTAGGCCACCGCGAAGATGTTGACCGGCAGTCCCCAACGGCCCAGCGAGAACAGTGGCCGACCGCCGGCGTCGGTAGCCGATGCGTCCCAACGCATTCCACGCAGCCGATGCGCCAGCAGGGGCGCGGTCACCAGTAGGTAGGCGATGTAGATCGCGATGATGCACACGCTGGCGAGGGTCGCGAAGATCGCGGAGTTGCCGACGTTCACCAAGAGCACACCGACACACGCGACACCGACCACGATCGCCGGCGGAATGGGCGTACCGGTAGCCGGATTGACGCGGGACAGGATCGACGAGAACGGCAGCCGCTGATCACGCGCCATCGAGAACATCAGCCGGGTGGCTGCGGTCTGGATCGCCAAGGTGCAGATGAAGATCGCGATCGCCACGTCGACGAGGAGCAGCGTCCCCCACGGCGAGGACAGCACGGCACCCAGCACGTAGGGCAAGCCCTCGGTTGCGAGCCGACCGTCGGTCAGGCTCGGCGCCGCCATCAGTGCGCCGATGATCATCAGACCGCCGCCGAGCGCCGACACGGTGAGTGCCGAGCGGATGGTGCGCGGCGCCACGCGGCGTGCGTCGCGCGTCTCTTCTGCGAGTTCACCGGCAGAGCCGAAGCCCACCATCACGTACGCGGCCATCAATCCGGAGGCGATCCAGGCCCAGCCATAACCCGGACCCGTTGCGCCGGTGTCGAACACGACCTGGGGACCACGCTGTGCGTGGGTGAAGAAGACCCCGACGACCGCGATGACACCGACGATCTCGCAGCAGACACCGATGGTCGCGACGCGCGACATCCAACGGACCCCGATGCAGTTGATCGTGGTCGTGAGCACGAGCAGCGCGGTACCCAGCAGCACGGCGTTGGCCGCACCGTCAGCAGAGGTCAGGGCGGTATCGGTGCCGATGATCTGGAATCCCGACCAGACCGACGGCAACACGACCTGCAGCGCGATGGCCGCGGCGGATGCCGTGATGATCTGGGCGACGATCATGAACCAGCCGCCGAACCAACCGACCACCTCACCGCCGAGGCGGCGGGCCCATTGGTAGATGGCTCCGGAGATCGGGTAGCGGGCCGCGAGTTCGGCGAAGCACAGGGCCACCGCGAACTGTCCGATGAACACGACCGGCCAGGTCCAGAAGAAGGCCGGCCCGCCGAAACTGTATCCGAGGCCGAACAATTGGAAGATCGTGGTCAGGATCGAGACGAACGAGAAGCCGGCCGCGAACGACGCGAACTTCCCCAGCGAGCGGTGCAGCTGTTGGTCGTAGCCGAACTCGGCAAGATCGTCGTGATCTGCCGGCGACGTGTTGGTCAATGTCATCCGATCCCGATTCTGGAGAGGCTAATACCTGTCAACTGACAGAATTGGGTGTGCCCATGACGCGGATGGGTCACCAACGTTTCCGGTGTGGGTCGCGGTGTAACAGTTGGGTTTCGCGCGAGCCGACCGTGCGCGAATGAGCGCAGATGGCACAGTGATGGCATGAGCCGCCCAGGCCGCCCCCGCCATCGCGACGCCCTCCGCCCCGGCAGTACCGCTGCCGAGCAGATTCTCGACGCCGCAGGCGAACTGTTCGTGACCAAAGGCTTCACGGTGACCTCGACGCGGTCGATCGCCGAGGCGGTCGGCATCCGTCAGGCGTCGCTGTACCACCACTTCCCCAACAAGGAAGCCATTCTCGAAGCTCTGCTCGACGCGACGGTGGTGCCGTCGCTGGAGTTCGCGCGGCGTGTGACGCGGTCTGTCGACGATCCGCGGACGGCCCTGTGGGCCGTGACGGCCGGCGACGCGGCCAAGCTGTTGTCCGTGCCGTGGAACCTGGGCCGGCTCTATCTGCTGCCGGAGGTCGACGGCATCGAGGGCTTTCATCGCCGCCGCCGCGAGCTGCATGCCGTGTACCGCGAATTGGCGGTCGACATCGTGGGCGGCGTCGACGACTTCCGCTGCAGCCTGCCGGTGCGCCTGACCGAGACCGTCATCGCGCAGCGCGTCGACGACCCGGACATCTCCGGCGACGAAGTGGCCGGAGAAAGAGTGGCAGAAGCCATCGCCGATGCCGCGCTGCGGGTACTTGGCGTCGACGTAGACGAGGCGCTACGGGCCGAGGGCCGGGCCCTGGTCGAGCGGCACCTGCTCGCGCCGAGTTAGGCCTCGGGGGCGAGCAACTGGTCGGCGTCGAAGCAGCTGTGGTCGCCGGTGTGGCACGCCCCGCCGACCTGATCGACCTCGAGCAGCACGGCATCGCCGTCGCAGTCCAGCCGCACCGAGTGCACGTGCTGCGTGTGGCCCGACGTCAGGCCCTTGACCCACTGTTCGCCGCGGGAGCGGGAAAAGTACGTCGCCTCACGGGTTTCCAGGGTGCGGGCCAGCGCGTCGTCGTCCATCCAGGCGACCATCAGTACGTCACCGGTGCCACGCTGCTGCACCACGGCGGTGAACAGCCCGGCCTCGTTGCGCTTGATGCGGGCAGCGATTCCAGGATCCAAAGCACTCATCGGATCGGACCTCCATTCGCCGATGTCGCTTCGCTCATCGAACGGTGATCCCTTCGGCCGCCATCGCTTCCTTCACCTGACCGATGGTCAGCTCGCGGAAATGGAACACACTGGCCGCCAGCACCGCATCGGCCCCGGCCTGCACCGCGGGTGCGAAGTGGTCGACGGCGCCGGCTCCCCCGCTGGCGATCACGGGCACGCTCACCGCGGCCCGCACCGCCCGCAGCATCGCCAGGTCGAACCCGGCCTTGGTGCCGTCGGCATCCATGGAATTCAGCAGGATCTCCCCGACCCCGAGTTCGGCTCCGCGCGTTGCCCATTCGACGGCGTCGATGCCGGTACCGCGACGACCACCGTGGGTCGTCACCTCCCATCCGGACGGGGTCGGCGCAGAGCCTTCCGCACCCTCGGGCACGGTCCGGGCGTCGACCGACAGCACGATGCACTGCGAACCGAACTGCCGCGACAGCTCCGACAGCAGCTCGGGCCGGGCGATGGCCGCGGTGTTGACCGACACCTTGTCGGCGCCGGCCCGCAGCAAGGTGTCGACGTCCTCGACCGAGCGGACCCCGCCACCGACGGTCAGCGGGATGAACACCTGCTCGGCGGTGCGGCGCACCACCTCGAGCATGGTCGAGCGGCCCGACGACGACGCGGTCACGTCGAGGAACGTCAGCTCGTCGGCGCCCTCCGCGTCATACGCGGCGGCCAGCTCGACGGGATCACCGGCGTCCCTGAGGTTCTCGAAGTTGACGCCCTTGACCACCCGGCCGCCGTCGACGTCCAGGCACGGGATGACTCGGGTTGCCAGGCTCACAGGTAATCCTCCGGAACCCCAACGGATTTCACGATCTCCAGCATCCTCTCGTGCACGCCGGGCGCGGCGGCCAACGCCGACTTCGACTCCACTGTCCAGGGCGCCCCGGCGAGGTCTGTGACGATTCCGCCGGCGGCCCGCACCAGCGCCACGCCCGCGGCGTGGTCCCAGATGTGGTGGCCGAAACTGATGGCGCCGCCGAGAATGCCGGCGCCGACATAGGCCAGGTCGAGGCCGGTGGCGCCGTGCATCCGCACCCGCGAACATTCCCGCGTCAGACTCGACAGGACCGCGTTGCGCCACCGCCCCGGGAACCGGCCCTTCGAATCGATGTTGAACGTCTGGATTCCGATGATCGAGTCGGCCAGTGTGCTCGGCGCCAACGGCGGCAACACCGCCTCCCCGTCACGGACCGGCCCATCCACGGTGGCGACGTACCGCTGGCCCATGAACGGCAGCCACGTCAGCCCCGCGACGGGCGTCCCCCGCCACAGCAGGCCCAGCAGGATCGCCGCCATGGGCGAACCAGCCGCGTAGTTGAAGGTGCCGTCGATCGGGTCGAGCACCCACACCAGTTCGGAATCGATGGGCTCGCCGCCGAATTCCTCGCCGTGCACACCGATCCCGGTCGCCGACGTCAGCGCCGCGACGACCTGGCGCTCGATGGCGAGGTCGATCTCGGTGGCGAAGTCGTTGCCCTTCTTCCGAACTGCCGCATCGGCCTGGTGGCCGGCGATGAACGGAGCGACAGCGTCGTCGAGGACGCCGGTCGCGGTCGCGACCAGCTCTGCCAACTTCGCCGATTCGATCACTTCACCGCGGCCAGGGCCTCGGGCAGCGTGAACCGCTCTGCGTACAAGGCCTTTCCGACGATGGCGCCCTCGACGCCCTGCCCGGTCAGCGTCGCGATCGCCCGCAGGTCGTCCAGGCTCGACACCCCGCCCGACGCGATGATCGGTGCCTTGGTGCGGCCGGCGACGGTGCTCAGCAGGTCCAGGTTCGGGCCGGTCAGCGTGCCATCCTTGGTGACGTCGGTGACGACGTAGCGCGAACACCCCTCACCATCAAGGCGTTCCAGCACCTCCCACAGGTCGCCGCCGTCGGTCTCCCAGCCGCGGCCGCGCAGGCGCCAGCTGCCGTTCTCGAACTGCACGTCGAGACCGACCGCCACCCGGTCGCCGTATTCACCGATGGCGCGCTTGCACCATTCGGGGCTCTCCAGCGCGGCGGTGCCGATGTTCACGCGGGCGCAGCCGGTGTCCATGGCCGCCTTGAGCGAGGCGTCATCGCGGATGCCGCCGGAAAGCTCCACCGCCACATCGAGTTTGCCGACCACCTCGGCCAGCAGTTCCCGGTTGCTGCCCCGCCCGAACGCGGCGTCCAGATCGACCAGGTGCACCCACTCGGCGCCGTCGCGCTGCCAGGTCTGTGCCGCTTCCAGCGCCGAGCCGTAATCGGTCTCGCTGCCGGCCTTGCCCTGCACCAGCCGCACTGCCTTGCCGTCGACCACGTCAACGGCCGGCAACAAAATCAAACTCATAGCCCCTCAACCCAATTCGCCAACAGCGTCGCACCTGCGTCGCCGCTCTTCTCCGGATGAAACTGTGTCGCCGACAACGCGCCGTCCTCGACGGCAGCGATGAACGGCACGTGATGCGTGGCCCACGTGACCTTCGCATCGGCATGGCCGCCCCACTGCTGGGCGGCGTAAGAATGCACGAAATAGAACCGGGTGCCCGCATCAAGCCCCTTGAACAGCGTGCTGTCGGCCGCGGCGTCGACGGTGTTCCAGCCCATGTGCGGGATCACCGGCGCATCAAGCCGGGTGACCTCGCCGGGCCACTGCCCGCAGCCCTCGGTCTGCACGCCGAACTCCACGCCCTTCGAGAACAGAATCTGCATACCGACGCACACGCCCAGCACCGGGTGACCCGCGGCGAGGCGATCGGCGATGATCTTCTCCCCGCCGATCGCACGCAGACCGGTCATGCAGGCCTCGTAGGCACCGACGCCAGGCACCACCAGTCCGTCCGCGGCGGCGGCGGCGGCCGCGTCGGACGTCACCTCGACGTCAGCGCCCACCCGCTCGAGGGCACGCTGCGCCGACCGAAGATTGCCCGAACCGTAGTCCAGCACAACGAGCTGCTTCCGGCGGAGCCGGACAGAAGGCTGCGGTGTCACAACGTGCCCTTGGTCGACGGCACCCCGGCCACCCGCGGATCGGGCTCGACGGCCTGGCGCAGCGCCCGGGCCACGGCCTTGTACTGCGCCTCGGTGATGTGGTGCGGGTCGCGGCCGTACAGCGTGCGCACGTGCAGCGCGATCTTGGCGTTGAAGGCCAGCGACTCGAACACGTGCCGGTTGATGACAGTGTGGTACGGCACCGACGAACCCGCGATGGTGAAGGACACCATCGACTCGGGCTCACCGGTGTGCACAAAGTATGGGCGGCCCGAAACGTCAACGGCCGCATGGGCCAGCGTCTCGTCCATCGGGATGAACGCGTCGCCGAACCGCCGGATGCCCTTCTTGTCGCCGAGGGCTTGGCCGAGCGCCTGACCCAGGACGATCGCGGTGTCCTCGACCGTGTGGTGGCCCTCGATCTCGACGTCACCCTTGGCGTGCACCGTCAGATCGAAGCTGGCGTGCGTGCCCAAGGAGGTCAGCATGTGATCGAAGAACGGCACCCCGGTGCTGATGTCGACCTGGCCGGTGCCGTCGAGATCGATCTCGACGACGATGCTGGATTCCTTGGTGGTGCGTTCGACGCGGGCGCGGCGGGTCATGAAACTCCTTGTGGGGCTGGTTCCGATGCGGCGAGCTTGGCGCTGACTTCCAGCAGGGCATCGTTCTCCGACGCCAGACCGACGGTGGTGCGCAGGAATCCGGGAATCCCGACGTCGCGGATCAGCACGCCGGCATCCAGGTAGCGCTGCCAGGTCGCCGCGGCATCCGCGAACTCCCCGAACAGGATGAAGTTGGCATCGCTGGGGATCACCCGGAAACCCAAGTCGGACAACGCCGCTGCCACCCGGTCCCGCTCGGCCGCCAAGGTGGCGACGCTGCTCAGCGTCTCGTCTGCATGCCGCAGCGCCGCGCGTGCGGCCGCCTGGGTGAGAACCGACAGGTGGTACGGCAACCGCACCAGCAGCATCGCGTCGATCACCGCGGGGTCCGCCACCAGGTAGCCCAACCGCCCACCGGCGAAGGCGAACGCCTTGCTCATGGTGCGGCTGATGATCAGTTTGGCCGGGTATTCAGCCAGCAGCTCGACACCGCTGGGCTGCGACGAGAACTCGCCGTACGCCTCGTCCAGGATCAGGACACCCGGAGTGACATCCAGCAGCCGCCGCAGGTCGTCGAGCGGCACGCTCTGCCCGGTCGGGTTGTTCGGGCTGGTCACGAACACCACGTCGGGCTGCTGGTCTCGGATCGCCGCGACGGCCACATCCACGTCCAGTCCGAAGTCGGTGGCCCGGGTCGCCGACAGCCACTCGGTCTGGGTGCCGTCGGAGATGATCGG
>Ga0265327_10002506_pt1 | contig 19194 bp, 15 predicted proteins | sample 41621metaG_FD_202089 | JGI IMG/M metagenome (GOLD analysis project Ga0265327, IMG submission 202089) | Rhizosphere microbial communities from Carex aquatilis grown in University of Washington, Seatle, WA, United States - 4-16-21 metaG | ecosystem: Host-associated > Plants > Roots > Rhizosphere...
CATCCGTGCCAATGCCAAGCCGACACCGGGGCCCTGCGGCTGGTCGTAATACTGGCCGCCGTGATAATGCGGATCGCGGCGGATGGCATTCCGGCCGACGACATCAAAGGCCAGCGCTTGACTGGTCAGCCGGGGCGAGCTGGCCAGCACCACCGCGCCGCGCAACCGTTCGGGATGCCGCGTAGCCCAAGTCAAGGTTTGGTGCCCGCCCACGGAACCGCCGACGACGGCGACGAGCCGGCCGATGCCGAGGTGATCCAGCAAACGACGTTCCACCTCCACCATGTCGCCGATGGTGGTGGTCGGAAAATCCGGCCCGTAAGGATTGGCGGTAGCCGGATTGATGCTGCTGGGTCCGGTCGTTCCCCGGCAGCCGCCGAGCAGATTCGGACAGATGACAAAAAAGCGATTTGTGTCCACCGGCCGGCCCGGCCCGACCAGAATATCCCACCAGCCGGGATCATCCTCCGCGTGGTGGCGGGCAACATGGGAATCGCCGCTGATGGCGTGGCAGATCAGGATGGCGTTATCGGCGGTCGCGTTGAGTTTTCCGTAAGTTTCAAAAGCCACCGTGACATCCGGCAAGATGCCGCCCGATTCCAATTGAATCGGACCGGCAAGCGTGACGCTTTGGACGTAGCGCAGCGGCTGCGCGGTGCGAATCGCGTCGCTACTTTCAAAGTTGTCTTTGGCCATGGAACCAGGTTTTGCGGAAACAGGTGCCGCCGCGCCGGCAACTCATTTATTTCACTGGGGCGCGGAGTTGGGAATCATTTCTGCGAGGTTTGCAGCGCCTGTTCGATGTCCGCCTTGAGGTCGGCCACGTCTTCCAAGCCGATCGAAAGCCGGATGTAGTCGGGCGTGACGCCGGTTTCCGCCAGTTCGGACGACGACAACTGTGAGTGTGTGGTGGAGGCCGGATGAATCACCAGCGACTTGGCATCGCCAATGTTGGCGAGGTGCGAGAGCAATTTTACCGAGTTGATGAATTTCTTGCCGGCTTCCAAGCCGCCTTTCACCCCGAAGCCCACGAGGCCCCCGAAACCGCGCTTCAAGTATTTCGCCGCCACCGCATGGCTCGGATCGTCCGGCAGGCCGGAATAGGTCACCCAGCTCACCAGCGGATGCGTCTTGAGCCAGGTCGCAATTTCTAGCGCGTTCGCCGAATGTTGTTTCTGCCGCAGCGGCAACGTTTCCAGTCCTTGTAAAAAGAGGAAGGAATTGAACGGGCTCAGCGCCGCGCCGATGTCCCGCAACAGGGTCACGCGGACTTTCAAGATGAAAGCCACATTGCCCATGCCGGGCACGTTGCTCAGCGCATCCCAGTATTTCAAGCCATGGTAGCTCGGATCAGGCTCGGTGAATTCCGGAAACTTGCCGTTGTTCCACTGAAATTTGCCGGAATCCACAATCACGCCGCCGATGCTGGTGCCGTGGCCGCCAATGTATTTGGTGGCCGACGCCACAATGATGTCCGCCCCATGATCAAACGGTTTGACCAGGCCGACGCCGACGGTGTTGTCCACCACCAGCGGCAGGCCGTTTTCATGCGCAATCTTGGCAATCACTTCAAAGTCCGGCACGTCGAGCTTGGGATTGCCGATGGTCTCGATGTAAATCGCGCGGGTTTTCGGCGTAATGGCTTTGCGGAACGCGTCGGGGTCGCGCGAGTTCACGAATTTGGCGGTCCGGCCCAATTTGGGCAGCGTGTAATGGAAAAGCTGGTAGGTGCCGCCGTAGAGGTTGTTGCCGGCCACAATTTCGTCACCCACCCGGGTGATGGCCAGCAAGGCGAACGTGATCGCCGCCGAGCCGGACGCCACGCCCAGCGCCCCCGTGCCGCCTTCCAGCGCGGCGATGCGCTGTTCGAAAACGTCAGTGGTGGGATTCATGATCCGGGTGTAAATGTTGCCGAACTCTTTCAGCGCGAAAAGATTGGCCGCATGGTCGGTGTTTTTGAAGACGTAGGACGTCGTCTGATAAATCGGCACCGCGCGGGACAGCGTGGTGGGATCGGGAACCTGTCCGGCGTGCAATGCCAGCGTGGCGAGACCTTGGGATGAATTGCTCATGATTTAATGGTATGATTGTTTGGTCATTGTAAGAAGGGCGGGAGGCTGGCGCAACAGCGGGCTGCGGCGAAGTGCGGAGGTGTCACCTCCCGCAAAAGCCAGATTGCGCCAGCCCCACCCTGATTTATGGATCAAAACTCCCATTTCGTGGTAAGACCCCAGACGCCATTGGCTTCATGATTCAGCACGTTACCAAAGTGTCCATAACCAACGGCAAGGGTGAGATGTTTGTTCACCACATACGCCGCGTCAATGGTCCACCAGTCGCTGGCGGAGCGGACGAGGTCGCCGATGGGTTTGTAGTCGGCGGGCTGCTGCTTGTATTCCGCCGCCAGCGCGAGCTTGCTGGTGATAAACACCACGACGTTGCCTTCAAAGACAAAGTTGTAATTGTCAGTGAAACCGCCCAAGCCGTTCCATACGCCGCGGGTGGCACGACCGCCAAGCTCCAGTAAAACCGGTCGCGGTAACTGCGTGAATAACTTCGAGGCGTAGAGCGTAATGTCCACTCCATCGTGATCCTTGATGCCAGCTTTGGCCAGCGCTCCGTCGGTTTCGGTGTTCACCTCGCTGATCCCGTCGTTGTATTTGTAATGCACGCCAGCGGTCAGCGCCGGAATCCATTTCTGGTCAAACTCACCTTCTTTCAAAATTTGAAAGCGCGCATTCAGATTGTGCAGTTGCACCTGATCCTGGTGATAATTGACGATTCCCGCGTCCCTCAAAGCCAGCGGCAAGTCGCCCAAGCCCAGATGATTCCAGCCATAGCCCAACTCCAGTCGTTTCAAGGGCGACTCGGTGATGGTCAAGGCTTCCAGATTCTGTTCATGGCCGAGGTTCACATAGGCAAAACCCAAGCTGGGACGACCAATCGCCTCGCCAGCGCGCGGCGGATTGACAATGTAGGCTGACAACGTGGAGAAAATACCGCCGTTGCCCTCGATTTGATGCAGCGGCAGCGGGTCGCCTTTTTCGGCCTTAGCCGGCTCGGCTTCGGGGGCCGCCTTGGCCGCTTCCGCATTAATCCCCGCCGCCGGAGCAGCCGCGACCAGCAGTGCCGCCAGCGCCGGGCTTAAGTTTGAGAAAAGTTTTTTGCGTGATGGGAGTTTCTGACCGGTTTTCATTTTTGTTTTTGTTTGTTAAACAAACCTCCAGTAGTCCGGTCAGCTTTGTTTGATTATTTTTGTTTTTTAGTTATTCCAGTCGTCTGGCATTATTTTGTTATCAACATTGCCATTAAGGCAGCATCTAATGCCACCCCGTGGGTTTTGTTTTATTTGTTACAATATTAACGACTAACCTTGTCGTATTTATGTCCATAAAATCTAACCGCATATTGTTAAATTTGTTACCTCGTTTGTTCTAGGATTTTGGGCGTCACAAAATCATTTTGCGGTGGCTTTGAAGCGTAGCGACGAATCTAAGCTTTCGTGCAGGAGTCGCACGGAGGCCACCAGCATCGCCACATCGGCGGGTGCGCCGTTGAATTGCTCAGCGGGGCTCGCCCCAGCAGCGGCGTGCGCGCCTGCCGCGATGACGGTGGTGAGCGCGGCATCCACCAGCCCGGCTTCGACGAAATGTTTATGGAACAGGGTGAACGTTTCCACGTCACTCTTCGGCTGCGCCCGTTGGACGACCAGTAAAGCCCGCGCCGCCGCCAGCGCCGCCGCGTAAAGCCGTCCGGCTTCCTGCGACTCGCGCGCATTGGCGAGGTCCACCTCGATCAAATCAAACACGCCCGCGCTGCATTCACCCTGACCGCGACCGGCCAGCGAGAACAACGCGCCAGCGTCCCAATCGTAATAAAATTCCTTCCGACTGGCGGGGGACGGAATTGCCTGATGTCGCGCCAGAATTTCGCCGGCGATCCGCTTACCATCATGGTCCACAAACTGGTGGAAGTCCGGCGCGTCGGGAGACTTCTTCCACGCAGTCAGCAAATCGCGGACGAACGCGGGCGCGTTCTTTGCCGGCACCGCCCCGACATTGGTGCCAAAGCGAGATTTTCCTTCCGCCAACCGGCCGCCAAGCTGCACGGAGTAAAACGGGATGAGATTTCCATCCACACGCCGGGCCGCACCGGAAAAGCCAATGTTGCCAATCGGATGGCGGCCGCAGGAATTCGGACAACCGCTGATGTGAATGGAAAAATCACCGAAGCTGTCGAGATCCAGTTTGCTGGCGCTCAATTCGCTGCGCACGGCCTTGGCAAGTCCGCGCGAAAGGCAGATGCCGAGTCGGCAAGTGGAGGCTCCGGCGCACGCGACAAGATTCCGCAGCACCGGCGCTTCAGGATCAGCCAAGCCAAGCGCAGCGAGTTTCTGATGCACCACCGGCAATTCCGCCGCCGTAATCCAGCGCAGGCCGACGTTCTGCGATTGTGTCGCCCAAAGAATATTGTCGCCGTGTGCGGCCATGATATCGGCGAGCGCAGCGGTCTTGCTGGCGGGAATGTCGCCGAGCGTCAGCGGAATCTGCACTTGGAAGAAACTCGGTTGTTTCTGGGGCGTGACGTTGTGCGCGTACCACTGCTTGAACTCAGCGGAATCATTTTTGATTTCGCCGCTCACCGTGGCGGTGGCGAGTTGCGGCAGCGGACGCAGTTTCAGCGGCGCGGGATGGCTGGCGCGCAACGCGGCCACCTCCTTTTCATACAATTCGCGGAGTTTTTCCAAACCGGTTTTCTCGACCAGAAAGCGCAGCCGCGCGAGGTGCTTGTTTTTGCGGTCGCCATTCTTGTCAAATACGCGCTTGATGGCTTCGGCGACAACAAACGCATCGGACGCCGGAATGAATTCATGAAGCAGGCTGGAGAGCCGGCTCTTGCCCCCCATGCCGCCCGCGACGTAAACGGCGAAACCTCCCACGCCGTTTTGTTTGCGCGCGATGAAGCCGAGATCGTGCACCGTCGCGCCGGAGCAGTCTTGGTCGCACGCGGCGAAGGCGATTTTGTATTTGCGCGGCAACTGGAGCGAGAGCGGATCGGCCAGCAACCGCTCCGAAGTGGTCACCGCGTAAGGCGTCACGTCAAAAACTTCATCGCGGCAGACGCCGGAATCCACGCAGGCCGTGATGTTGCGAACCGTGTTCCCGCCGCCGCCTTTGGTGGAAAGCCCTGCCTCCGCGAGCCAGCGGAGCGCGGGAATAATGTCATCCAGCAGCACGCGATGGATCTGAAATTCCTGCCGCGTGGTGGTATGGACGAGGCCGTTGCCGTATTTCGCCGAGACATCGCCGAGCCGCCGCAAATGCGCGGCCGTGGCGCCGCCGCCGGGAAATCGCACGCGCAGCATGTAGGTGCCGTTCTCACGCTGTTCGTAAACACCGGCCGGCACGCGGATGATGCGGAACTGGCCTTCGTTGATTGCGCCGGCCTTGAAACGCGCCACTACGTCTTGAAATTCATCCAGTTCCGCGTGGATGCGGTCAGAAACCCAGAAGGTCCAGGTGCTATTCGTTGGTTTACTCATATCCGTTGACGGCATTTTGCATTTTTCACTTGGACCGGAAAATGAAATTAATCGGTGGCCAGTCCCATTTTGGTGATGTCGAGTTGGCGAAGGACATCCATGACATTGACCATGACCTGATAGTCCACCTCGTCGGAACCCTTGAGCACCACGCCGAGGTCAGGATTGGCGGATTTAAGTTGCTGCAATTTCTCTTTCAACTGCGGCATGGTCACCACCTCATCGTTGAGCGCAATTTGTCCCGCAGCGCTGACCACGATGCGGCCGGGCTTGGGCTTGGGTTTGTTGTCCGTCGGCGGCGGTTTGCCCGATGGCAAATTGATCTCCAGATTGTTCACTAACTGCGGCGTGGTGATGATGAAGATCACCAGCAGCACGAACACCAGATCCAGCAACGGCGTGATGTTCAGCTCGGTCATCGTGCCGTGACCGCGTTTGGATGTTTTTTTCAGGCTCATTGCAGAACCGGTTCCGTTTGTTCCTGCACGTCGAAGCGGATGGTCACTCGCGGCGGAAAATTCGTGGGCGGCGGATGGTCAATGGTCTTTACCTTGATAAAAACCTGCCTGACCGTGGCGTCCCATTTCTCATCACCCGAACCCTTGAGCCAGGCGGTGTTTTTTATATTGCCCAGCCGGTCCACACTCACGGCGACTTCAGCCACGAAGCTGTCATCGGCCTCATCTTCCGGGCGGTTCCATTTCTGGCGCAACGCATATTCCAGATACCCTTTGTAAAGTTGCACGGGATCGGAACTGGTCTCGACGGCCTTGCCGCCGCCAAATTCAAAACTCGGTACATCCACCGATGGTGGCGCGACCACGGGTGGAGCCACGGTGGGCGGGGCCACCACTTTGGGTTCCACGTACTTCGGCGCCTCTTTGGGCACATCCACTTTCGGCGGCTCCACTTTCGGCGGTTCCGGCTTGGGCTTTTCGGGTTCGGGTTTCTTTTCCTTCACCATTTCCACCGAGATTTTCTGGATCTTCTTGCCGAGATACCCCTCGCGCGCCGCAAAGTAGATCAGCGTCAGGATGATGACGCCATGCACCACCGCCGAGATGGTCAGATTGACCTTCGACGAGTTCTTGACTTTCTTAGGCTGTGATTGCGGAATCATTTGAGCACTTCCGTGGCCAGGTCCACTTTGACCAGGTTCGCCTGCTGACAAAGATCCAGCACGGCGCGGATGTTCTTGTATTTGGTCTTGGCGTCACCGCGCACGATGACATTCAAATCCGGATCATCCGTGCGCATACTAATCAGCTGGCCCAGCAGTTCGTTCAGCTTGACCTCACCTCGATCCAGATACAGCGAGCCATCCGCCTGGAACGAAATGTAGTGCGCCTTGCGCGGCGGATCTTTTTGGTTCTTGGCCGCCGACGGCAGCTTCAAGTCCTTGTCCTCAACGGGCGGAATCGTGGTGATGATGAAGATCACCAGCAACACGAAGGCAAGGTCCAGCAACGGAGTGATGTTCAACTCCGTCAAGGTCTCGTGGGCACTGTGGGAACACTTCTTCATGCATCAGATGGCGGGAGTGTTTTCTCCCATCTCAGACTTCGTCAGCGCCCAGGTGATCTTGTCCTCGATATCGCGGTTGTCCACATAGGCATGCTCAATCTGGTTGGCATAACGCGAGGCGAAGCCGTCGAGCTCCTGGGTGATATTCCGAATGGTCGTCACCATGAAGTTGTAGGCAAACATCGCCGGAATGGCGACCAGCAGGCCGACGACGGTGGCGATCAACGCGCCGGCCACGCCCGGGGCCATCGCCGTCAAGCTGGCCTGGTTGGCCTTGGCAATGCCGGCAAAGGTTTCCATCACGCCCCAGACCGTGCCGAGCAAGCCGATGAACGGCCCGCCCGCCACCGCCGTCGAGAGGACGATCATGCCCTTCTCCAGCGACATCGCTTGCGCGGCAGCGGCCTCTTCCAAGATCACCTTTACCGCCTCAAACGAGGCGCGGCTGATGCGGCGCTCACCTTTGACTGTGACAGGGTTATTCTTATATTGGTAGGCCAGTTCCTCCGCGCCGCGGGCATAAAGCTGATAGGCGGGCGCCCCATCGAATTCTTCGCCGCGCTTCTGGATGTCCAACGGATCGCGGGTGCTGCTGTAGGCTGCGAAAAACTTTTTCGCCGCCTTCCGCGCAATCCACAGCTGGCGGAACTTCGTGATGATGATTGTCCAGCTGAACATGGACAGCAGGAACAGGCAGCCGATGGTGATTTTGCCCTCGGTCGTTGCTTTCTCGAAGGCGAACTGCAGCGCGCCGGAGGCCAGGAGGGGATGGATGGTAGTGATCATGAGTTATTAAGGTTAAAATTTAGTTTCGGCAGCTTCAGGTAATCAGTTTTTGGACGGCAAGTGCACCGTCACGCGGCTTACTTTTTGCGCCAGCGCGATGCCTTTCCTATTCTTCTTCAAATCGTCCGCGTCGGCGCTCCCTTTGAAGGCGACCGTCGAGGCGTCGTCAGCGGTTTCGGCGTTGTTTTTCCCGACGTTCGATTGCGGAATTCCCACGGCCGCGCTGCTCGCATCGCCGGCCGTGGATACGGAACTGGCAATCAATGAAGCCGTGATGGAAGTTCCGCTCACGTCCACATTGCCGCCGCTGATGACGGTGCCGGAAACCTGGCCACCGGCGTTGATGCTCACATCGCCGCCGCTGAACGCGGTCACGTCCACGTTGTGTTCGGAGTTGATGTTGATGCTCTGGCTGCCAATGACGAGGCCATTGATATTGCCGCCCGCCCGAAGTTTGATATTGCTGCCGATGATGCCCGAACCGGTGGCGTTGATGTCCTTTCCGGCATTGACTGAGACGGAAGCATTATCCGGCGCGTTGCCGTTGAACGCGATTTGCAAAATGCCGCCGAGGCTCGCGTTCACGCTGCCGTTCGGCGTGTTGACGGTGATGTTGCCCAGCGTGGCGTCCGAGCCGACAATCGTGGTGGCCAAAATTCCGCTGCCGGGAATCGTGGCCGCAATGCTGGTCAAATAACCTGACGCCTCCCATTGGAGCGAATTCATGCTCACATAACCCGCTACGCCGGTGCCCGCGTTCACGTCGCCATTCACGGATTTGATGCTGATGTTCCCGCCGTTGTAAGCCGCGATGCGGGAGCCGTCCACGTTCACGTCGCCGTTGGCGGTGACGGATACGTTTCCGCCGCTCGTGGTGAAAATCCCCTTCGGCGCACTCGGATCGCCAAGTGTGGTGAACTGACCGCCAACATCGAGCGTGCCGCCTACATTCAAGTTGATCCCGCCGCGATAGCTTTCGTTGGCAATCTTGGTGGAAGTCATGGTGAGATCGCCAAGGGTCGTGATGTTGAGCGTTGCGCCATACGGCGAAACCGCCGCCAGCGAGGCATCCGGTGCGATCACCCGAATGCCGCCGGAAACACCGAGGTCAATGGTGTGGGCACGGACATTGAAATTGCCCAACCCGGCGAGCGCCAGACCTTGATCGCCAAGCGAAGCGCTTTGGCTGTCGGCATGCAATTGAGTGATGGCGGACTGCCAGACCGTCAATTGCGCCCCGGTGAAAATGGCGTTGCCGTTGGCATCCGTGGGATTGAGCAGAGATTGTTCGGTCTCCAAACTCATGACGCCGACGAATGAAATTGTGCCGCTGGTGCCATCATAAAGCAGCAACCCGGACAGTGCGGAGTTGCCGCCAATGATGGAGTTAAACGCGCTGGATGCGATCGGGGCGGATAAAGTTTCGCTGGTCTTATTGCCGCGATAAGTGATCGCGCCCAGCACGTTGATAAAAGTGGTTTGGTTGGCTGACAGGTTGCGGCCTTTGAAGCCGAAATTGTAGGTGTCGCCTTGAACCGTGATGTTGGCAAACGTCGGAACCGTGAGGCTAAAACTGTTAATATTGCCGGAGATATCCAGATACACGAGCTGCGCATTCGGGTCATTCAAATGCAGGTTGTCGTGTTCGGAAGCGAAGGTGGTATAGCTGATCGCGGCGCTGTCCGACAGGGTGATGCCATTCAGGACCGTCGAACCAGAACCCACCGCGCCGCTCAAAATGCCGCCGTCGCGGGTGACGATGCGCAATGCGCCTTCGCTGGATGGCGCCAGAATGATGGAGTTGTCAATTTTGATGCCGCCCGCCCCGGCATTGAGCGAAAGCACCGGCGCATAAATCGGTGTGTGGTTCACCGGCGTCAGGCGCTGCAAATTTGCCCCGACCAGTTCGATGGCATTGCCCGCCCAGAAATTTGCCGCCGCCCCCGGCGCGTAATTAAATAGGAACGAATCGCTGGAATTGAACGCACCGTTAGGGTTGTAGACTTCCTTGATGGAAATGTCGTTGGCCGCCCAAACATTCCATGAGCCGCTGATCAGGCTCAACCTCACGGGAGAAATGGACGGCGCACCGGCAACCGGCGCGGCTCCGATATTGCCTCCGGAATTTTGCGACTGCATCACCGCCGTTTCCAAACCGCTTAACGCCGTGGCGTAAGCGGCCGGATTCGCGTTCGGATTTTGTAAAATGGCGGCCTGCGCGCTCGCCACCGGCACGCCCGCCAGCATCGTGCCGACGCCATCGGCCAGCGTGTAATTTCCCGTGATTCGGTTGCCCGCAATGATGGTGACATTGCCGGAACCGTAAGTGCCGGATGCGCCCGGAGCCTGCCGGGATGGAACGATGGGCGTGCTGTCAATGTTGTTGCCGGCAATCAAAGTGACGTTGCCGCCCGCCGCCGTGGAAATGCCGCCGAGATACGGATTGGGCGTCGCGCCGGTGTCGGTGAAATTGTAATCCGTGGTCTGGGTGTTGCCGTTGGCGCTGCCGTTGGCAGTGCCGGCCACAATGTCCCCCGCCATGGCATAGGCGAAAATGTTGCCGCCGCCCGTCGTGAAAATCGAACCGGAAACACTCTGGCTATTCAGCGGCGCCACCAAAATGCTCTGGCCGGCGAACAAATTGATGGTACCGGCGGACACTTGGATGCTGCCGCTCTGCGTGAGGCCCGCGCCCCCGTTCAGATAAATGTTGCCTGTTCCGGATTGAACCGTGTGGTTGGCAAAATCGTAACCGGCGTAAAGCGAAACGCTCCAGTCATTCGCATCGAAGATTTTCGACTTGTTGCCGAAGATAATATTGCCGCCGGCTTCCATGGTCAGTTGGCCGCTGCCGACCCCCGTGCTGCTGCTCAAATTCCAGGTAGTGTTCGCGTTCAACGTGATGTTGCCCGAAGCCTGAAGCAGAATTTGCAAAAATCCGGCAAACGCGGAATTGACGTTGATCGCGCCGTTTGCCGTGGACGTGCCGAGCGTAATGTTGACTGGATCAAGGAAGAATGTTCCACCGCTCCAGCCGGATTGCGCCGTCGCCGCCATGCTGGAATTTAGCGAAATAAGATTCGGCGCACTGATTTCAATGCTGCCGCCGTTGCCGCCTCGCGAACCGCCGGCGACGGATATCTGGCTGCCCGCATTGTCGCTAAAATTATTCCCCGATTGCAGCGTAACCGTTCCGCCAGAACTGTTTGGTGTCGAATTGTCCCCGTGCGCCAGGATTTGCGAGTTTGCCCCGAGGTTTAGCGAGTCAGCGGCGACGAGTTCAACAACGCCATTTTGATTTTGAATGGAATCGGCCTGGATGAGTCCGTTTTGATTTACAACCTGTGCCTGCAACGCAATCGTTCCCGCATCGGCGATGATCTGGCCAAAATTGTTTACCGTGCCGTTCGGAATGGTCACCGTTGCGCACAAGCCGCGTCCGTCGGGACGTTCGCTCACCAGCACGCTTTGCCCCGCGCAAAGCCCGATGTTACCGCCCGGCGCGTTTAACTCACCATGATTTTCAATTTGCTCGGCGATGAAAAAAAGCGACCGGCCACTGCCGACTTTAATTTGCCCGTAGTTGACAATGCTCGCGGTCGGCGGCATGCCGGTGAACATCCACACGGAGTCCCCGCCAAAATCCGGCGCGAGTGGCGCAGTGGTGGCGATGAAACTGCCGCCGACTTTGATCATCGAGTTCGGCCCGAAATAAAATCCGTTCGCATTGGCGAGAATCACCGTGCCGTTCGCATTGAGACGGCCGAATATCTGCGATGGACTTGCGCCGCCGATTTCGTTGAGCACAACGGAATTCACCGAAGGCTGGATAAAGGTCGTCGTTTCGCCCGACTGGATGTTGAAGCTGCTCCAGTTCAAAAACGCGGTCTGACTGGTGGTGATGTTCAGTTGCGAACCGCTTGACTGCGCGCTCGCCGTACCGGACACGACGGTCAGACCGGTTGGATTGGCCAACAGATTTTCAATCCGCGCGCCGCAGCACAGCGCGATCAGGACAACTAAACGGTGCGCATCAAATTGGTTCCAGAATGGGGGTCGAGATTTCATGGCGATTAGAATTGGAAGCCGACGCTGAAAGCCGCCTGGAAGCCGCCGACGGGAGTCGCGGACGTGGCGAGCAGCGCGTAACCAAGCGTCAGGCGCGCGTCAAAATGACTGCCGGCGGTGAGATAAAATCCCGCCCCGGTGCCCCATTGCCGGATCGCGGCCAGCGTGGAATCCAGGTGGTAGCCCTCGCCGTAATCCATGAAAACCGAGCAGCGCAAATAGGCCGGAACTTCCCCGTCCCCGGTGGGAAAAAAACCAACTTTCACCGGCGGCGCGCGCAGATCAAATTGGGTCCGCCAGCCGGTGTCGCCATAGCTATCACCCGCTTGATAGCCGCGCACGCCGCTCAAGCCGCCGAGCGCGAATTGTTCGTTGCCGATGAGCGGCGCGCTCGACCACTGGCCATTGGCGTTGAGCAGCGCCGACCAGTCTCTCGGCAGATTTTGCAGGCGTACCAGTTTGGCATTGATGGTGGTATAGTTGCCGCCGGCGGCAGCCGAATCGGCGACGGTTTGGAAGTTCGTCCGCGCCGAGGCGAGCGTTTCGAGGAAAACGTTTCCGCCGACACTGAAACTGGTGCTGCCCGTTTTATCTGGTCGTGCCCCTATCCAGTTCAACGCGAGCGGAAGATAGTAAAGCTGGTGGTGCGTGTTGTTGGGCAGCCGGATGGTCTGGTTCGTCACCAAACCGCGGTTGCCGAACGAGTCAATTGCGTAAAGATTGAAATAGGTCAAGTTTGTGCTGAAACCTTGCGCCTCGTAGGATTTGTAATCCATGCCCAGTTGGAGCGATGATTGGACGCCAAAAAGTTCACGCAGTGGGAGGGTCAGTCGGGCACCGAGATTATTATTGAAAGTCAGGGTATGTTGCGCGGTTTGTGAACTGATTTCGGCCAGCGTGTTTGTGAAAATCGTGGTGACCGGACTAAGAGCCAGCGGCGTATCGGATACGGAACGCGAAGCGTAAAAAATCAGATCGGGATTTCCGGTCGCGGGCGGCAGGTTGAATCGGTGCGCCGCTTCATCGTAGCCAAAAGTCGCCGGCAGATTTTCGTAGTTCTTCCGCAATCCCTGTCCGAAGCCGAGCGGCAGGCGATAGTATCCGCTGTAACTGGCGACCATCGGCTGGTCATAAAAACTGTAGTTCCCCGGCTTCATTTCCTGCGGTGAAAAATTGTAGTCCACGCCAATCTGATGATTGTGCTGCCATAGATTGTCGTATTGCAGCGCCGTATCCAGCCGGAGCAGTGGCGTGTTGGGCGTGGAGTAGTCATTGATGGCCATGTGGCCGTGCAGCGGCAACTGATCTTTCACTTTCAGCGTGAGTTCGGTCGTGCCCGGTTCCAGGCCGGGGGCGATGACGGGATAAATCTGCCGGTTTTGATTCAAGTTTGCGCGGTCGAGTTCCGGCTGAAACCATTTTGAGTTGATCAAAATGTTCGTGGTCAGGCTGGGCAGGGCGCGGCGGATGTTCTCGGCGCTATAATAGCCGTTGCCCGTGACCACGATGTCACTGATTCTTCCCTCAATAACTTTTACGCGCACGATGCCGTTGGTCAATTTTTGCTGCGGCAGCGTGACGCTGATGGTGGGAAAGCCGAGGTCGCGATAGCGCAATTGCAGCTTGCCCAGGCCTTCGCGGATGCGGGCGAAAGCCACCTCGCCGGTGTAATTGGTCAGGAAGTCGAATTCTGCGTCCGGCAACACCGTGTTGCCTTCCACCACATACCCGCGCACTTCAAGCGTCGGTTTTCTGCTTTCCGGGGCGACGAAAAGGTTGGTGACCGCGGCGGCTAAATCCGTCTCCACGCCGGTCGCGATAATTTTTACGCGGACGAGGCCGTTGGTGAATTTTTGTTCCGGCAATGTAACCGTGATCCCGGCCTGGCTGGCCGCGCGGTAAAGCGATTGTAATTTATCCAAGCCCTCGCGCACCTGCGTGATATCCACTTTGCCGGTGTAATTGGAAAGCATGCCAAATTCTTGCGGCGGCAGGATGGTGTTGCCTTCCACCCGATAAGTCCGCACATCCAACACGGGCAGGAGCTTGGGTGGCGCGTTCGTGACGGCCCGCAACGGCGCGGCAAACAGGTTTTCAATGACGGCGGGCGAATTGGTTTCTTCCGCCTGGCCATTGAAAATGTTTGCGAATGCCAGTATCGCAATGATCCCAAGCTGTAATTTCATTTGCTGTGGTTGTCCTCTCTACAAATTTGATCGTTGCGGCAGGCCCGGAAATATGCGCCGAACCTGCCGCGGGCGGTTGCTTTTGGCACTGATTTATTGCGTTCGAATGCGGTAAAATTCCGCGTCGCTGGAGTTGGTTCGGTTCAGCGTGTTTAGTTTGCCGTTACCGACGATGGTCGTGGGGTCCACCGGCCAGGTGGCAATGTTGCCTCCCAGCTTGTTGGTGTAGGCCACGGTGTAGGTGTTGCCGACCGTCGTGCTGAAGTTAATCGAGCTGACGTTGCCGGAGCGATTGACCGCCGTGACCGTGGAGGCGCGCGGCCCGGCCACGAAGGTCAACCCGCCGTTGGTGGCGATGTAAAACGTGCCGATCAATTTGTCCGGCGGCGGGTTGGGATAAATCGCCGTGGATTGGATTTCCCAAAAATCGAGCAGGCCGGGGATTCTCTGCTCGACCGTGAATGGCGCATTGCCGCCGAGTTTGGCAATGCCGCTGAAGTGGCCGCCGGAAACAACCGAGTCATAGGATGACCCGGCATACTGTCCGGTGGTATCAATGGAATAGGCATTGGGGCCGGCGGTCGGGATGGCGATCGGATACAACGGCCGCGTGCCGACAGCGCTGATGATGCCTTGCAGCGTGTCCGCCTCGGCGCTGCTGATGTTGTAGGCCGTGGTGTTCGGTTCCGCGCTGCTCAGCCAGTTGGTGCCGGCGGCGGTGGCCAGCAGCACCGTTTTCACGCTGCTGTCCAAAGTGCCAAACATGCTGGTGACCAGACTCAGACTCCAGCCGGTCACGGCGGTGGTGTAACCGTTCGTCTGGCCGAGGAAGTTGGTGACACTGCCCAGGTTGAACTCGACATTTTGCGAGCCCTTGCGGAAGACCAGCAGCAAATCGCCGTTGGTGTAAGTCCACGCCCGCGCCAGCGGCGTGGCCAGCAGCGTGAACGCGGCCAGGGTAATCAGGATATATTTTTTCATACGATGGTTTGCCTTTTAATTTCACCGGTTAAATCAATAGCCGGGTTTCGCGACGATGGGGCCGCCATCGTAACTGCGTTTCACCTTGAGCGAGGCTTCGGGGATGAAGAGGTTGGTAAACACCGCCGTCACATGGAACGCGCCATTCGTGACCGAAGAATAGAACACATCCAGCACCGCCTGTTGCGGGCCTGACGGGGCGCCGGTATTGGGCGCGGTGATGAAATAATAATTTTCATAGCCCCAGATGGGATAGCTGCCATTGATGACGTTCGCGGCGGAATACGGCACGCCTTCGTAGGCGATGGTGCCGAGCGGAGTCTTGATGTTTTGCACGGCCACGGTGCCGATGGAGTTGGTGAGCGCAATCGTGGTATTGGCGTTTGCGCCGCCGGCGGGCAGACCCGGATCCGCGCTGGTGTCTTGGACGGGCAGGCCGGCGGCATTGTTGGTGAAGGTTTTGATGTTCGCCGTGTTGTAGATGTTCAGGTCAATTTCCGTGCGCACCGCGGCCTGGCTGTTGCGGCCCACGAAATAAATTGGGTTGGTTGCGTTGCCGCCGTAGAAGGTCGCCGGGTTCACCGAGGTTTCCAATGCCACCGCCTGGCGCTGGGTCAGGTTGGTGATGGAATTGACCACCGGGAAATTGGTGTTCTTGATGTAAACCAGGGGCACGACATAAGTCAGATACGAGGACAGATTCGCCGCCACCGAATCAATTCCGATGGCTTCCGGCGATGTCGCCGAGTCAACGAAGGTCGGCACCGTCGGCACGCCCAGGATGTTGGTGTCCGCCGCGCCGGCCGTCTGGTTCACCAAAGCCTGCAGACCTGCGATGGCTCCGTTGGCGACGTTGATATCCAGCGTGATGGTGCCATACCCGGATAAGAGCGGATTCAAACTGGTGCCCTGGAATCGGCGCACGGTCGAGGAGGCCGAGCCGGTGGCCGTGAACGAGCCGCCGGCGAACAAGTTGGTTGCGCGGTCATACAACACGCTTTGACTGGCGCTGCCGCCTTCGACAAAGACGGAAACGGCGGCGTGCGAGTTGGGGATAAAGGCCAGCGCGGCAACCGCTGCGCTCAAGGCGATGGATTTTTTTAGATTGGATATTTTCATGACTTAATTTTAGAGGTTTAATTTGCTATGAAGCGCTTCCGGTGAGCCGGTCAGTCTTCACGGTTGGGTTTTGTGTTTTCAGGTTTGGCCTCGCTTTGGTGGCGTCGGAAAAATTATTTGGCCGTCAACCAACTGCGGATGTCGTCCGTCTCGGTGCCGCGGTCGGCCAACCGCCGCGTCGGGAGGCGGCGCTCGCTGGATAATGGCAGGTTGGCCACGTTGTTTTTGCCGTTGTCTTCCGTGATGTCATTGTCGGTGAGTGCCATAAATTTATTTATGTGGCTGATAGATTTGGTCAAAGATTCCGCCGTCGGCAAAATGCACCTGTTGCGCCTTGCGCCAGCCGCCGGCAACTTCATTCACCGTGAATAATTCCAGCGGCTTGTATCGGGTGGAATACCTCGCGAGAATCGTTTGGTTTTTGGGGCGGAAGAAATGTTGCGCCGCCAGTTCCTGCCCGGCGTCGCTGTAAAGGTATTCGAGATAAGCCCGTGAAACGGCTTCGGTGTGATGCCGTTGGACGTTATGATCCACCCAGGTCACGGGGTTTTCAGCCAGGATGCTCACTGGCGGCAGCACCACCGCCAGCCCGTCGTCGGGAAATTGTTTCTGCACCAGCGCCGCCTCGTTTTCAAACGTCAAAAGCACGTCCGCAATACCGCGATCCGCAAACGTCGTCGTTGCGCCGCGCCCGCCGGTGTCGAGCACCGGCACGTTGGCAAAAAGTTTGGCCACGAACTCGCGCGCCGGCTTCTCGTCCCCGCCGGATTTCTTCAGCGCATATCCCCACGCCGCCAGATAACTATAACGACCGTTGCCGGACGTTTTCGGATTGGGAATGACCACCGTAACATCTGGGCGAACCAAGTCGTCCCAATTCCTTAGGTTCTTCGGGTTGCCTTTGTGGACGACAAATACAATCGTTGAAGTGTAAGGCACGCTTTTGTTCGGCAGGCGCGTCGCCCAATTCGCCGGAATCAACTTGCCGCCCGTGTGCAGGACATCAATGTCCAGCGGCTGGTTCATGGTCACCACATCCGCTTCCAGTCCGTTGATGACCGATTGTGCCTGCTTGCTCGAACCGCCGTGCGATTGACTGATCCTTACCGAATCACCGTTTTTTTCTTTCCAGTAAGCCGCGAATGCCGCGTTGTAGTCCTGATAAAATTCCCGCGTGACATCGTAGGAGACGTTCAGAATCTTTAGGTCCGCCGCGCCGGCCGCACCGGCCGCCAACAGCAAACCTGCCGCGAGCGCCGCGCACACCACTTTGTGAATCCAGTTCCGCATGGATGATTATGTGTTTTGTTTTCATGGGAACTTCCGGTGGTCCGGTCAGCCGCCTGTAAAATAATTATTGGTTGTCTGGTTTTATTCCGGGCGTGGTTCTGGTTTGTCCAGCCGCACACGCTCGGTTTTCTCGATCTGAATCACGCGGGAATCGTGCACCACGATTTCCACCACGCCATAGTTCAGCGATTGGACGTGCTGGATCACCATCTCCAGCCACTTCAAATCACCGCTTCCAACCACCGGCACTTTTGGTTGAATCTGGCTCATATTTTATAAACGATTAGCATGGTCGTTTTTACACTCAAAAAAATTTAACCGCCGTAAAAAGCGCTATAAATTGCGATAGAATCATAGCAGCCGACGGCAACAGTCGCACTTAATAACGATTAAGTAAGTCGTATATTAATCTGCGCCCGTCGTTTGTCAATTTTATTTTCAAATGTTTTTTGAGGTCCGTTTTGTCCTCAAAAATCAGTGGAGGGGTTGTGAAGCGGTCTTTACTTTGCATGCTCCACACGATTGCCGAACGTCCGCAGCGGTGCCCTCCGGCAGGATGGCCAAGGCGGCACGCCCTAGCCCCATAACAGGTGACAGGCGGAATATCCCGTCGCTGGTTGAGTGTTGAATGTTTCCGGCCTTTGCTTTCCCTCCTTGTCGGCTTTGGCACCTTGGCGGTTCTGAGATCCTTCAAGTTTCCGACCTGGTTTCCGCTTTCCCGCTTTGGGTCCGACATTTGCCTGCGAGTAATCTATCGATTTATTCAGAAGCAAGAAAACGGTATCCTACACCTAGTTCCGTCAGGATAAGTTCCGGCGATTCCGGGTTTGTTTCCAGTTTCTCACGCAAGTGGGCAATATATACCCGAAGATAATGTGTGTCGTTCTCATGGCCTGGCCCCCAGACTTCTTGGAGAATCTGCCGGTGCGTCAGCACCTTTCCGGCATGACGCGCCAGTAGCCGGAGCAAATCATATTCGATCTTGGAAAGTTTCACCTCTTTGCCACTAACGGTGACACGTCGTGTCGCCATATCTATCACCAGATGTTTGGCGTGAACCACGGCGGCTTCCTCTGTTTTCGTTGAGCGGCGCAGTGCCACGCGCAGGCGCGCGAGCAGCTCATCGGTGTTGAACGGCTTGGTCACATAATCATCCGCCCCGGCATCAAGCGCGGCGACTTTCCCTTTTTGGTCGTCTTGCACCGACAACACAATTACCGGCGCATTGCTCCATTCACGCAGTCGCCGCAACACTTCCTGCCCGGACAAATCTGGGAGGCCGATGTCCAAAACCACCAATGCTGGGCGGTGCTGCGCCGCCAGCACCAAGCCTTCCTGTCCGCACATGGCGGACACCACGCGATAGGCGTTGGCCTCCAGCGTGACGGTCAGCAGTCGGCGAATCTGCGGTTCATCATCCACGATCAAGACTAGGGGTTTGTCGGGTGGATTCATTCTTTTTCCTCCGGGACGGGTGGCAGCTTGGTCAGCGGCAGATTCACCGTGAACAGCGCGCCGCCACCCGGACGGTTTTCTGCGCTGACACTGCCGCCCTGGGCTTCGGCAAATCCTTTGACGAGGGACAAGCCAATGCCGGTTCCGCCCGCGACCGCATCGGGTCCACGTTGAAAGCGGTCAAACCAGCGAGCTGTGTCGCCGGGTGGCAGACCGGGGCCATTGTCAGCCACGCGCAACACC